>Ga0172372_10013150_pt1 | contig 10289 bp, 8 predicted proteins | sample LakKiv5m_2_FD_114544 | JGI IMG/M metagenome (GOLD analysis project Ga0172372, IMG submission 114544) | Freshwater microbial communities from Kabuno Bay, South-Kivu, Congo - kab_092012_9.5m | ecosystem: Environmental > Aquatic > Freshwater > Lake | place: Democratic Republic of the Congo... | reverse complement strand
GATCGAAGTAGCGCGCGATCGCCGATAGCGGGGTCGCGCTCGGATCCCAGCGGACGTCGACGCGGCTGCGCCCGAGATCGACGCGCACCTCGCGCACGCCCTCGATGCACGCCGCGGCGCGCTCGACGAGCCACACGCACGCGGTGCAGTGCACGCCCTGCAGGTCGAGCGCGACCTCGCAGAGTCCGTCGCTCGCGGCGACGCGCGCTGCGTACGGCTCGACCCACGCGTCATCGGCCCCGGGGCGCGCGGACGGAACGGGCACGCCCTCCGCGCCGCGAAGCGCGTAATAGCGCGAGAGGCCGCCTCGTCGGATCAGCCCGTGGACCGTGCGGCAGCCCGCGCAGCAGAATCCGTCCCGCGCATCGTCCGACGCAACCCCGCCGAGCGCTGCGCCGCAGTGCAGGCAGGCATCGCGCGCGCTCGCAGCGGCATCAGCGGAGAATGGCGCGAGGACGCCGACGGGAGGAGCGGACACGCGCGCCAGCTACGCACGACGCGTGCCGCGGCAAGGCGTCCCGATTCAGGGGATTCGCGTGGCGCGGTGGAATGCAGACGCGCAGAGCCTGCGCGTCGGGCGCAAGGGCTGCGCTGGCGGGTCCAGCCGGAGGGTCCGGCGCGCGCAGGCGAACGAGCGCTCGATGGTCCGCGGTCAGCCGGCTGGCTGTGACGCGGCCGAGGCGACGAAGGCCTCGCGGTCCGGGTCGAACACGCTCAGCGTGAGCGAGCCTATGTCGTAGACCCAGCCGTGCAGGCGGACCGTGCCGTCGTCGAGCCGCGCACGCACGGATGGATACGTGAGCAGGTTCTCGAGGGCGAGCAGGACGTTCTCTTCGACCGCGGTGCGGAATGTCTCTTCGGGGGAGCGCCCCGCGGCCTTCGCCGTCGCCGCCGCGGGCAAGAGGCCTTCGAGCCACTCGCGCAGCGATGGCGTTTGCGGGCCGATGCCGACGAGATCGTCGAGTGCCGCCTTCACGCCGCCGCAACCGGTGTGTCCGCAGATGATGATGTCGGGCACGCCGAGGTGCGCGACCGCGAAATCGATCGCGGCGCCCACGCTCGCGTCCGGGTGATCGAGCGTCGGCACGTAATTGGCAATGTTGCGCAACACGAAGAGATCGCCGGGCCCCGAGCTCGTCAACAGCTCCGGCACGACGCGCGAATCCGAACATCCGATGTAGAGCGCGCGGGGCGTCTGCTTCTTCGCGAGGTTGGCGAAATACTCGCGCTCGGTGAAATAGCGGCGCACGAACAGCGAGTGGCCACGGACAAATTGCTCGGTCATCGCGTCAATCCTGTTGGGTCTGTTCGACGGGCAGGAAGGCGCGCAGGTTGCGGTCGATGTTGCGGCAGATGTCGTCGAGCGGAAGGTCGTTGTCGTCGGTGCCGAAGGGATCTTCGATCTCGACGCCAATCTCCTCGATGCCAAACAACGTGTACGCGATGGCCCCAGTCGCGAGGATGGTGCCGTATCCGAACACCGGCAGCAGCGCGAAGGGCAGGGTCACGCAGTAGAGCAAGAGCGCGCGGCGCAGATGCACGACGTACGCGAAGGGCAGCGGCGTGCCGCGGATGCGCTCGCACGCGCCGAGATAGTCGACGAGCTCCCTCACGTACGCATCGAGCGCCATCTGCTGCACATCGGTGAGGAGGCCGCGCGACTTCGCCTCGGCGAGCGTCGCGCTCAGCTCGCGCGCGACCGCGAGTGGCGGGTGCTGCGCAGCCTCGACCTCCGCGACGCGTGCGTTCGGCAGCGCGCCCTTGCCGGGGCCGAGGTTCTTCTCGCCGCGTAGGTGGAACATCGTCGCCCAGGCGAATGCGGTGGTCCAACGCACGATCCGCGCGACGAGCGCCGGGTCCTTCTCGAGCAGCACGCTCGCGCCGCGCACGAGGTTGCGTGTCTCGTTGACGATCGAGCCCCACTGCTTGCGGCCCTCCCAGAAATGGTCGTAGGAGGCGTTCGTGCGGAAGACGAGCAGGAGGCCGAGCGCGACGCCGATCAACGCATGGGCCCGCTCGCTCATCGCGAGCTCGATGTGCTCGTGATGGAGCACGGTGATGACCGCTGCGACCACGACGCAGAAGAGCACCCGGTAGACGATCACCCGCACCATCGACCCGCGAATGTCGAAGAAGTGGGTGCGCCACTTGTGAGGGTCGTATTGGATCACGGAGGCTCGTTTATACGCGATGTCCGACACCGATTGGGATGCCGTACGTGCGCGGCAGAGCGCCGCGCGGTAAGGCTCGACGCGTGACGACCGGCTCCGAAGACGACGAGCGCATCGAGCTGCTGCGCAAGCACGTGACGTTCATGGAAGGTCAGTGCGCGCAGCTCGAGCGCGCGTGGGAGCGCGTGCCGCGACTCGGCGCGTTCGCGCTCTTCGCGATCCCCGCGCTGATCTTCAAGGGCTTCGGCTTGGCGATCATCGTCGTCGCGCTCACGGGCGCGCTGATCGTGACGGGCGCATATCTCACGGGCATTCGCCGCAGCTGGGCCAAGACGGAATTGAACGACACGCGCCGCAACCTCGCGAAGCTGGTCAAGGCGCGCGACGCCGTGGAGGCCCGCGACGTCGCGGCGCAGCCGTCGAGCGCGAGCGGCTGAGCGGGCGCCGCAGGCTCAGGGTGCGGGCAGCGCGTCGATCCACGCGCGCACGGCCGCGAGCCCCGCATCATCGATCTGCTCGGTGCCGAGCGGCGGCATCTGCACCTCGGGGGCGCGCTGCGTCATCCGCCAAACGAGCAGACTCGCATCCGCATTTCCCGGGGCGATCTGCGCGGTGATCGCGGGCGGCGCACCCACATACGCCACCGTATGTTCGAGCGCTGCGTAGGCGTCCGTCTCTTCCGGACGCGCGAGTTCGACCGCGACGCGCAGCCGCAATTCACCGGGTGCGCGGGCGCCGCGATGACAGCCACCGCAGTTCCCGTGCAGATAGCCGAGCGCCGCCTGCGTGGTCGCATCGCCCGGGATCTGGGCGGTTTCCGGGGCGATGGGCGCCGAGAGACGCCCCTCTGCGAGGAGCGTCGCGAGCGTCACGCCGGGCCCTTCGTGTGCGAGCTGCACGGCGCCGAAGCCGAGGACGAGATCGGTCGCGCCGCGGTGACACGTACCGCACTGCCCGCGCGTCGGGACGTCGTGCGCCGTGCCGAGCGCATCGATGACGCCCATCGTCTCTTCACGCACGGTGCGCTGGGTCTCGTCCCACACGTACGTCGTCATGCGCCAGCTCGAGAGGCCCGGGTCTTCGCCCGTCTTCTCGAGGAGGCGTGTCTCGAGACGCAGTCCGTCGCGCGCGAACTCCTTGTAAAAACGCGTCCCGACCGGAAATACCCACTCATCCGGATCGCTCGTGTCGATGGTCGCGCCGGCAGGCAGAAACACCCAACGTCGTTTGTCGGCGCCATCGGACCAGAGCGCGTGTGAGGGCGCATAGGGCTCCACACCCTCTGCGAGCGTCTCGCAGGAGCCCGCGACGTAGAGGCCGGGCGGACCTTCGCAGGGCCCTTCGAGCGGTGGAGGCGAGCCGCCGTCATCGCACGCGGCGACGAAGAAGAGCGCCGCGACGAACACGAGCGCGCGCCCCGCACGCGAACCCACGGGCTTCACGGCACGTCTCCGGCGGTGCGCGCCGGCGCATCGGACGGCGGCGTATTCGTCGCGGAGGCCGCTTCCGCGCGCATCCGGGTGAGCTGCTTCTCGAGGCCGCCGTGCACACGCCGAAGCTGGGTGAGACGCCCGCGACGGAGCCGCGCGTCGTCGATGTCGCCGATGCGCTCGGCCTCGGCGAGCGACTGTTCGAGCCGACGAATCTCGGCCTCCTGACCCGCGACGATCCCCTCCATCCCGTCGAGCCGCTGCGCCTGCGCGGGCGGACGCGCGCCGGGCGTCCCGGGCTGCAGCACGTTGGAGATCGGCACCGCGAGCCGCACATCGCGCAGCGCTCCGACGACTGGCGGAACGAGCGGCGCAAACCCGGGCGCGGGCGGCGGCTCTGCAGGCTGCTGCGCAGCCTCCTCGAGAGGCTCTGCCGGCGTGTCTCCGACACGCGGTTCCACACGGCTCACCGGCGATCCCTGCAGCACTTGGACGTTCGCGGGAGCCTCGGGTGCGGCGCTCGCGCTGGGCGGCTCGACGGGCATCCCCTCCGCAGGCTCCTCGGCGCGTTCCGCAGCGGGCGCTACGTGCGAAGAGGGTCGCATCGCGACGACGACGAAGACGCCCGCGACGAGGAGCATCGCGCCCGCGAGGGACCAGAGGACCACGCCCTGACGGCCTTGCGACATCGGCGCCGAGCCTAGCAACTCCGCCGTCCTCGCCAACCTCCCGGGCGATCCGTAGAGTGCGCGCCCATGCAGCGCGCCCGCAGCCCCGAGGCGAAGCCCACCCCGCAGCCCGACGTCACCGCGCTCCCGCTCGGTCCGCGCGTCGCGTCGATCCTCGAGGTCGCCTATCGCGCGCGGCGCCCGGTGCTGCTCGAGGGTGCGACGGGCATCGGCAAGTCGGAGCTCGTCGCAGAGGTCGCGCGCTCGCTCGGCATCGCGCACGTCGTGCTCGATCTTTCGTTGCTCGAGCCACCCGACCTCGTCGGCTTGCCCATCACGGAAGAGGGTCGGACGCGCTACGCGCTCCCGCATTTCCTGCCGCGCGACGGGTCCGGGATTCTGATGCTCGAAGAGCTCAATCGCGCTGAGCGCTACATCCAGCAACCCGCGCTGCAGCTGCTCACCGCGCGCGCGCTCCACGAGTACGTGCTGCCGGAGGGCTGGGCGTGCTTCGCCGCGATCAATCCCGAGACGGGCGACTATCAAGTGACGCCGCTCGACGCCGCGCTGCGCGCGCGCTTTCTGCACGTGCCGGTGCGCGCCGATCGCGCTGCGTGGCTCGCCTGGGCCGGGGCGCACGGCGTGCACCCCGCCGTCATGGCGCTGGTGCGGGCGCACGAGCGCGTGTTCACGGACGTCTCGCCGCGCTCGCTCACCTATGCCTCCGACGTGTTGCTCGCGATGCGCCTGCACGAGCTCGCCGACGCGACGCTCGTGCGCGATGTGCTGCGCGGCTATCTGCCCGAGGTGTGGGTCGAAGCGCTCGTCGCGGGCGGCGCGCTCGGGGCGCGGCCGCTCGAGGTCGATGTCCATGAATTGCTCGCCGACTACACGCCGAAGAGCGCGTACGCCGAGCGCCTGCGCGCCTGGCGGCAGCGCGGCGAGACCGATCAGCTCGACGAGCTCGTCGCGCGCCTCTGCACGGTGCTCGCGGGCCCCGAGTGCGGCGTGCTCGCGGTGCAGCGCAAGCTCTCGCTCGCGACGCTGGAGGCGCTTTTTGCCGATCTTCCCGGCGATCTGCGCGAGCGCGCGCAGGAGGCGCTCGGCGGCAATCCCACCGCGTGCCCGCTGCTCGACGTGCGCGCGGACGAGGTGCTCGTGAACTGGGGTCAGAGCCCCGCGATGGCGCGCGTCGCCGAGTGGCGGCAGCAACCGCTCCGGCACCACCGCGTCGCGCTGCTCGTGACCGCCGTGCGCGCGCACATCCTCGCGCCGCCGGTCGCCGACGCGCTGCGCAAGTCGAACGCGCAGCGGCTCTCGCTCGGACACTTCCTCGCGCAGTGCGGCGAGCGCTTCGGCCTGCCGCTCGTCGAGGCCCTGCAGAAGATCGGCGTCACGCCGATCCGCCCGACGTGACGCGCGATCCGGCCGCGCGCGCCGCCGCGCTCGAGGCGCACGATCTCGCGCCGTGGCTCGCGAATTTCGTGCGCGATACGGGCTTTCTCGCGCGCTATCCGTACTACGCGCACGCCCTCGCGCAGCTCGTGCCCGTCGCCGATCCGAGCGTGCCGGCGATGGGGCTCTCGCTCCACGCAACACCCGGCCGCGCGGCCCGCTACTACCTGCACGTCAACATCGCGTACTTTCAGCGCGCGCCGCACTATCTGCGCGGGATCCTGCTCCACGAGGTGCACCACCTCGTGCTCGGACACCTCGCGCACCCGAAGTTTTTCGGCGCCGAGCGGCCCGAGCTCATGCTCATCGCGCAAGAGACGAGCGCGAACGAGCACCTCGAGGAGCCGCTGCCCGAGCCCGTGCTCTGGCAGCACTTCGAGCGCTTCGGTCTGCGCGCGGGGCAGAGCACGCTCGAGCGCTACGCGCTGCTCTGCAAGGCCGAGGCGGAGGGCGCGCAGATCACGACGAAGCGCGACACGCGCCTCGTCGACACGCACGCCTGGCGCGAGCAGCCCACGGCACCGCCGGGCGCGCTGCACGAGACGCGTCGCCTCGTCCAACGCACGCGCGACGAGGGCGCCGACGACGCTGCCCGCGCTGCAGCGGGCCGCCCCGACGCCGCCACGCTCGCCGGCCAGAGCCCCGACGCGCTGCTGCTCGCGCTCGGCGCCGTACCCGATGCGCCCGCGCACCTCGTCGATTGGCGCGCCGCGCTCCACGCGCTCGTCGCGCAGGCACGCACCCCCGCGCACACCTGGTCACGCCCGAGTCGCCGCTTCCCGTCGCGCATCGGCGAGATCCCCGGTCGCAGCTACCAGCGGCGCGACGCGACGCGCCCGGGGCTCCTCGTCGCGATCGACACCTCGCTCAGCATGAGCCCCACAGAGTTGCGCGAGATCGCCGCGCAGCTCCGCCCGCTCGCCGAACACGCGCGCCTCGTCATCGCTGAGTGCGACGCGGCCATCGCGCGCGTCTACCCGTTCACCGGCACGCTCGAAGCGGTGAAGGGCCGCGGCGGCACGGATCTGCGCCCCGTCTTCGAGCCGCGCTTCCTGCGGGCGCACGGCGTCGACGGCGTCGTGTATTTCACTGACGGCGACGGCCCCTTCCCGGTACACGCGCCCACCGTCCCGACGCTCTGGGCGCTCACGAAACCGCACGATTTCCGCTGCCCTTGGGGCCATCGCGCGCTCTTGCACCGCCCCGCGCCGAAGCGCTGATCGCAGCGATTCGCGAACGCGATGCGTGCCATTCCGCGGGCCGTGCGAGAGGCGATGTGTGCCATTCCGCGCGGCGTGCGAGAGACGATGCATGCCATTTCAACGCATTGCGTCATATCGATGCTGCGCCCCTCTGCAGGGTGCGCGGGTGTCCGACCGCGGCAGCCCGGAGCGTGACGACCCGCATTGCCCGTCGCGGCGACGCGGCGCAACTTCCGGCCCGTCATGACGCTGGATCAGACCCCCGCCGCCGTCCGTCCCGCCCCTGCCTCCGCATCTCAGCCCGCCGCCGCCGATCCGCTCGCGCCCGGCGACGTCTTCGAGCGCCGCCACATCGGACCTTCGCCGGCCGACCAGGGCGCGATGCTCGCGTGGCTCGGCTACGCATCGCTCGACGCGCTCACCGATGCCGTCGTGCCCGCGTCGATCCGCCTCGGTCGCCCGCTGCTGCTCGCGGGACTGCCCACGGATCGCGCGCTCGGCGAGCAGGAGGTGCTCGCGTGGCTGCGCTCGTACGCGGCCGAGAACAGCGTGTTTCGCTCGCTGATCGGGCTCGGCTACCACGACACGATCACGCCCGCGGTCATCCTCCGCAACGTCCTCGAGAACCCCGGCTGGTACACGCAGTACACGCCCTATCAGGCGGAGATCGCGCAGGGCCGCCTCGAGGCGCTGCTCAACTTCCAGACGATGATCTCGGACCTCACCGGGCTTCCGCTCGCGGGCGCGTCGCTGCTCGACGAGGGCACGGCGGCCGCCGAGGCGATGGCGATGTGCTTCGGCATCAAGGGCGGCGCGAGCGGCACGCGGCGGCGCTTCCTCGTCGCGACCGACGCGCACCCGCAGACGCTCGCCGTCGTGCAGACGCGCGGCGAGTCGCTCGGCGTCGCGGTCGAGACCTTCGACCCCGCGGCCGCGACCTTCGGAGACGACGTCTGCGGCGTGCTCGTGCAGTACCCGACGACCGACGGGCGCCTCGTCGATTACCGCGCGCTCGCAGACGCGGCGCACGCGGCCGGCGCGGAGGTCGTGTTCTCCACGGATCTGCTCGCGCTCACGCTCGTCACGCCGCCCGGCGAGCTCGGCGCCGACATCGCGATCGGCTCCGCGCAGCGCTTCGGCGTGCCGATGGGCTACGGCGGCCCACACGCCGCGTTCATCGCGACGAAGACGGAACACGCGCGGCGCATGCCCGGCCGCATCATCGGCGTCTCGCGTGACGCGCAGGGCAACCGCGCCTACCGCATGGCGATCCAGACGCGCGAGCAGCACATCCGCCGCGAGAAGGCGACGAGCAACATCTGCACGGCGCAGGCGCTCCTCGCGATCATGGCGGGCTTCTACGCCGTCTATCACGGCCCCGAGGGCCTCCGCGCGATCGCCGCGCGCACGCACCGCGCCGCGCAGCTCCTCGCCCGCGGCCTCGAGAAGCTCGGCCACGAGCTGCTCACGCCCGCGCCCTTCTTCGACACGATCCGCGTGCGCCCGCGCGGCACGACCGCCACCGAGGTGCTGCGCCTCGCCGCCGCGCGCCGCGTGAATCTGCGCGACTTCGGCGACGGCACGCTCGGACTCGCGACGGACGAGACCACGGACGCAGCGCTCGTGCGCGACGTGCTCGATGCGTTCGCGGGCGGGAAGCCGAGCGGGCTCGACCTCGCCGCGCTCACCCCCGCGAGCGACGAACTCGGCCCCTTCGCGCGTGAGAGTGCCTGTCTCACACACCCCATCTTCTCCGCGCATCACAGCGAGACGGAGATGCTCCGCTACATCACGAAGCTGCAGGGCCGCGACCTCTCGCTCGCACAGAGCATGATCGCGCTCGGCTCTTGCACGATGAAGCTCAATGCCACCGTCGAAATGATCCCCGTGACGTGGCCTGAGCTCGGCCGCATTCACCCCTTTGCGCCGGCGGAGCAGGCGCGCGGCTATGCGAAGTTGTTCGGCGATCTCGAGAGTTGGCTCTCCGAGGTGACGGGATTTGCAGGGGTGAGCCTGCAGCCCAACGCAGGCTCACAAGGAGAATACGCGGGTTTGCTCGTCATCCGCGCCTATCACGCGGCGCGCGGCGAATCCCATCGTGATGTGTGCCTGATCCCGACGAGCGCCCATGGCACCAACCCCGCTTCGGCCGTCATCGCGGGGATGCGCGTCGTCACCGTCGAGTGCGACGAGCACGGCAATGTCCGTGTCGACGATCTGCGCGCCAAAGCCACCAAGCACGCGCACGAGCTCGCCGCGCTGATGGTCACCTACCCTTCGACGCACGGCGTGTTCGAAGAGGCGATTCGCGAGATCTGCGAGATCGTGCACACGCACGGCGGTCAGGTCTACATGGATGGCGCGAACATGAACGCGCAGGTCGGCCTCTGCCGCCCCGGCGACATCGGCGCCGACGTCTGTCACCTCAATCTGCACAAGACCTTCTGCATCCCGCACGGCGGCGGCGGCCCCGGCATGGGCCCCATCGGCGTCGCGGCGCACCTTGCGCCCTTCCTGCCCGCACACCCCATCCGCCGCCCCGCGAGCGCGGGCGCGCAGGCCATCGGCCCGGTGAGCGCCGCGCCCTGGGGCAGCGCGTCGATCCTGCCGATTTCGTGGGTCTACATCGCGCTCATGGGCGCAGGCGGGCTGCGCCGCGCGACGCAGGTCGCGATTCTGAATGCGAATTACATGGCCAAGCGTTTGTCAGGCGCGTTCCCCGTGCTCTACACCGGCAAGAACGGCCTCTGCGCGCACGAGTTCATCCTCGATTGCCGCCCGTTCAAGAAGGCCGGCGTCGAGATCGACGACCTCGCCAAGCGCCTGATGGACTACGGCTTTCACGCGCCGACGATGTCGTTCCCCGTCCCCGGCACGCTCATGATCGAGCCGACCGAGAGCGAGTCACGCGCGGAGCTCGATCGCTTCTGCGATGCGCTGCTCGCCATCCGCGACGAGATCCGCGCCGTCGAAGAGGGCCGCGCCGACAAGGCCGACAACGTCCTCAAGAACGCGCCGCACACGCTGCAGGTCCTCGTCGCCAACGAGTGGACACACCCCTACTCGCGCGAGCAGGCCGCCTACCCCGCGGCGTGGCTGCGCGACACGAAGTTCTGGCCCTTCGTCGGCCGCATCGACAACCCCTTCGGCGACCGCAACCTCATCTGCATCTGCCCGCCCATCGAGACGCTCGCGGAGGCGTGATCGGCGGCTGAGCGGCGGCGCTGCTCCCGCGCACGCCGCTCAGAGCCGCAGCACGCGCAGGGCGCGCCCGTTCGCGGTCGTATGCGCCTCTTCGCGCACGCGCTCTTCGAGCGGCGGCGCATCGCTGCGGCGGTCGAAGAGCACGAGCACGCCGGCGTC
>Ga0172372_10013148_pt1 | contig 10290 bp, 8 predicted proteins | sample LakKiv5m_2_FD_114544 | JGI IMG/M metagenome (GOLD analysis project Ga0172372, IMG submission 114544) | Freshwater microbial communities from Kabuno Bay, South-Kivu, Congo - kab_092012_9.5m | ecosystem: Environmental > Aquatic > Freshwater > Lake | place: Democratic Republic of the Congo... | reverse complement strand
TCAGAAGTCGGCGACTGGGGAAACGACCGAAGCTTTCCTGCGCCTCCTGCCAAATGGCGAGGCGCTTGCCGGGCAGGTCGCCGACGTCAGCACGGGCGACTGGATCACGGTTGCAACCTTTGCCTTCGCACGCGCAGGCGACAGCCTGACCTTCGATGCGCGCGACATGCCTCAACAGGCGCTGCATACGCGCACCGACCCCTCACGCCTTGCCGCCAGTTTCGACTGGGCGCGCGCGAAACGGGCCGGCAAGCTTGCAGCGTTCGCCGGCCCTGCCCCTTCGCGCAACTTCCTCTTCGTCGAGGGCGGCAATGACCGGCTCTCGATCTGGGCCGTCAGCGCCGAGCCCGCCTCAACGCTGATCTTCACCCTGTTCGAGGGCGAACGCGACGGCTGCGACTGATCCGGTCCCATTTGCCGCCCCCCTTGCCTCGCGGCCCATGGGGCAGCGCGGCAAGATGGCTTTCCAGCGTTAGCGTCTCGTCGAAATTCCTGAGTTGGCCGGTGATGGCCAGGTCGTTCGCGCTCGCCAGATTGAGCCTCGGCGGCCTACCCGGCTGCGCGATGCTTGGTGCCGAGACGAGGGGTCCCTCGATCGGCGCATCGATGCGGCGAAGGGTTTCGCTGGCCGCGACATGCGTCCTCGCCTGCCCAACGACAAGGTTGGGACGCACAAGGTTCGATGTGGTGTTCGTCGACGCATTCTCGACGCGGCGAGGAGCGTGCGGCGCGCGGAGGTCTGGAACCGGCCGATTTGCGTGACGCCGATGGCTGATTTGCCGTGAAGCTGTCTCAACGACAGGTGTTGGGAATTGACCGGATTGCAGTCGGCTTGCGTCAGTTACCGCCTGCCTCGCTGACCGGCTGCGTTAGGTCGAACTCGACGCGGAAGAACCGCTGCGGCCGCTTCAGCTCATAAGCAAACACCGTCTCGGTCAGCTCGATCGCCCACACATTCGCGACGGAGGCTGGATTGCCCTTGGTCTCGAACAACGACCTGGAGAACGCATCAGCCGGAAATTCCTGCCGTTCGGCCGTGCCGCCGCTGGCGGTGTCGCCGCCGTACTGCGAAAGTTCATCCTTGACGCCATCTGCATGCCGGTGATCATGCTTGAGCCGCAGACCGTCTGCCGTCCGCGTGACGATCCAGGTTCGCGACGTGTCCTCGCCCACCTGGAAAGGAATGCGCACTTCCTGCGGCGAGCAGTCACGCACATGCATCTGAAGGCGCTGGTTCTCCATGTCAGCGTCGACGGCATCGCTCGACACCAGCTTGCCCTCGAACTTCATCCCGCAAAGGTCGGCAAGATGGCCGATGAACAGGTCGGCCGCGGCGGGCGGTGGCGGCGCCTCCGCAACCGGCGCGAGTACAGTCGCAGGCGAGCAGGACGCACAAGCGATGGCGAGGGGAAGGAGCACGTGTTTCATCCGGGGAGGTTGCAATGAACAAGCGGCTCGCGCCAGATGCCTGCTGATGACCACAGGTGGAGCCCCATGTTCAGCATCGCCCAGCGCGTGAAGAGCTTCGGCCACGCCCTTCGCGGCCTTGGCTTTGTTCTGCGCACCCAGCACAACGCCTGGATTCACCTGGCCCTGACCACAGTCGTTGTCATCGCTGGCCTCTGGCTTGGCATCGAGGCGTCCGACTGGCGCTGGATTGTGCTCGCCATCGCTCTGGTCTGGATTGCGGAAATCGCGAATACGGCGTTCGAGCATCTGTGCGACGTGGTGCAGCCGGACCTTCACCCTTCCGTCAAAGCCACCAAGGATATTGCCGCGGGCGCAGTGCTGGCGGCAGCCATAGCCGCCGCTATCATCGGCCTACTGGTCTTCCTGCCCTATCTCTCAAGCTGATCGAAGGAGCCGCGCATGCCCATCCGCACCCGCATCACCGACAGGCTTGGCATCGAGAAGCCGATCATCCAGGCCGCCATGGGCTGGATCGCCCGTGCGCAGCTGTCGTCCGCCGTCTCCAATGCGGGCGGCATGGGCATCATCGAAACCTCGTCCGGCGAGCTTGATGCGGTGAAGCAGGAGATCGTGAAGATGCGCGATCTCACGGACAAGCCGTTCGGCGTCAACGTCGCGCAGGCCTTCGTGCGCGATCCTGGCATCGTGCAGTTCGTGATCGATCAGGGCGTGAAGTTTGTCACCACCTCGGCAGGCGATCCGATGAAGTACACGGGGCTGCTCAAGGGCGCAGGCCTCACCGTCTTCCACGTCGTCCCAAACCTTGCCGGCGCGCTCAGGGCCGTCGAGGCTGGCGTCGATGGCCTCATCGTCGAAGGCGGCGAAGGCGGCGGCTTCAAGAACCCCAAGGACGTCGCCTCGATGGTGCTGATCCCGCTGGTCTGCGAGCGCGTGAAGATTCCTGTGGTCGCCGCCGGCGGCATCATGGACGGGCGCACGATGGCCGCTGCCTTCGCGCTAGGGGCCGAAGGCGTGCTGATGGGTACGCGGATTCTGTCTTCTGCAGAGAGCCCCGTCCACCACAACTGGAAGGATGCAATCGTCAACGCCGAAGCAACCGACACGGTCTTTCTCAACCGCAAGGGACCGGGCCCCGCCCTGCGCGCGCTCCGGACCGAACGCACGATGCGGCTTGAGGCGGAAGGCTCGCCCAACATCTTCGGCGAGTTCGCGCGCACGCAGGACGTCTACGTCAAGGGCGACCTCGAAGCCGGTATCGCCCTCACCGGGCAGGTCGCCGGGCGCATCACGGAAGTAAAGCCGGTGAGGCAGATCTTCGAGGAGACGATGACGGAGTTCGAAGAGACCCTTGCCCGCATGAACGCTGTGGCGCGCTGACGCTTGCGCGCCAATGCGCCCCCGCGCATATAGCCGGGCATGACCACCGCCCGTACGCTTTACGACAAGATCTGGGACGCGCACGTCGTCGCCACCGACAAGGCCTCAGGCGAGAGCCTGCTCTATATCGATCTGCATCTCATCCATGAGGTGACAACGCCGCAGGCCTTTGCCGGGCTCAATGCGAACGGGCGCCGCGTGCGCCGGCCCGACCTCACGCTGGCCGTCGCGGACCACAACACGCCGACGGAAGGCCAGTCGATGGGAATGTCAGGGGTGAAAGACCCCGAAGCGCGCGAGCAACTGGAGACCCTTGCCCGCAATGTGGAGCAGCATGGCATCCAGTTTTTCCCGATGGGCGACATCCGCAACGGCATCGTCCACGTCGTCGGTCCCGAACAGGGCCGCACCCAGCCAGGCCTCACCATCGTTTGCGGCGACAGCCATACGTCCACGCACGGCGCATTCGGCGCCCTCGCCCATGGTATCGGTACATCGGAGGTCGAGCACGTCCTGGCCACGCAGACATTGCGCGCGCGGAAAATGAAGAACATGGCCGTCCGCGTCGAAGGCGACTTCCGGCCCGGCGTCGGCGCGAAGGATCTTGCGCTGCATCTCATCTCCATCATCGGCACGAATGGCGGCGCCGGCCATGTGATCGAATACATGGGCGCCGCGATCCGCTCACTCTCGATGGAAGGGAGAATGACGCTCTGCAACCTCTCCATCGAAGGCGGCGCCCGCGCCGGGCTCGTGGCCCCCGACGACAAGACATTCGACTACATGAAGGGCCGACCCGCCGCGCCGAAGGGCGGACAGTGGGAGGTCGCGCTCAGTCACTGGACGACACTTGTCTCGGATGCGGGCGCGCACTGGGATGCGATCGTCGACATCGCCGCCGAGGACGTCGCGCCGACCATTACCTGGGGCACCAGCCCGGAACAGGCAGCGCCCATCACCGCCCGCGCACCGATCCCGTCAGAGATCATCGACCCGGTGAAACGTGAAGCGGCGGCGCGCGCCCTTGCCTATATGGGCCTGGAGCCGGGTCAGAAGCTCGAAGGCCTGAAGATCGACCGTGTCTTCATCGGCTCGTGCACCAACTCCCGCATCGAGGACCTGCGTGCGGCGGCGGAGATCGCTCGCGGACAGCGTGTCGCCGCCGGCGTGCGCGCCATGGTCGTGCCCGGCTCCGGCCTCATCCGCGCGCAGGCCGAGGAGGAAGGCCTCGATCAGGTGTTTCTCGACGCCGGCTTCGAATGGCGCGAGCCCGGCTGCTCGATGTGCCTTGGCATGAACCCCGACATTCTGAAGCCCGGCGAGCGCTGCGCCTCCACCTCCAACCGCAATTTCGAAGGCCGCCAGGGCCGCGGCGGCCGCACCCACCTGATGAGCCCCGTGCTTGCAGCCAAGGCTGCAATCGCGGGTGCGATCACCCCGTAACACAGGCCATCCTCCCCATCGCCGGAGGCTGCCTTTCCGGTGTGGTGCGCACCAGCGTCAGACTTGCGGCGATGGTCATTGACCAAGGATCGTGCTGCGAGTGCCAGGCCCGGGCCGCGGGGCCGGCGAGCGTGAGCCTGGTTTTTCCGGCGGATCAGCTTGCGAAAATCGTTTCGAGGGCGGACTCGGAAAACTGCACGACCCGCAGCGTCTGCGCCGCGTGCAGCACGCCGGTCACGCGCACGTCCGAGGCGCATCCCGAACCTGTGCGCCTCCGCGCCAGCCGCCACCGGTCTCCGGCCGGGCTCCACACCAGGTTAACGTCCCATGCGCGCGAGGGTTAACGAACGCTGCGGCGGATTGCACCACACAAGCGAAACTGCCATGATCCTGCCCTACTTCGCGGGCTTCTGCCGGGGGGCGGGACGGCAGTGGGAGACTCATGAAGAAGCTGCTTCTCGCCCTGGTCCTGGTGATCGCCGCAGCTGCGATTTTCCTCGGGCCCCCGCTGCGCACCGCATTCGCAACCGAAGTCGACATCACGCTCGGCCGCGCGCCGATGCACCCCACGCAGCAGGCCATCAACTTCATGCTGGATCCGCCCGATGAAGCGGCCCTGCCTGCCAAGAAAAAGATGAAGCTGTGGGCAACCTATTATCACATGCCCACCGTCCGACCCTCCTGGACCAGCGTCGCCGCCAAACCGCTGCTCGACCGCAAGGGCAATCCCGTCTCCCCGCCGCTGTCGACGCAGGACTGGTGCGATGCCGCGATGCAGGGCTCGGTCTGGGTCGACAACGGCAAGGACGAGCCGACCGCGTATATGTACATTGACAGCGGCGGTCCTGAGCAGGTCGTGTGCGACCGCTATTTCGGCGACCTCTCCGAGCGCATCAAGAATGCGACGCGCCGCGCACGCTTTGCGCCCTTCTACCATCCGCAGGCCTGCGACGTGCGGACGATTCCGCTCATGCCGTTCCGCACCATCGCGATCGACCGTGACCGCTTCAAGATGGGCACTGTGTTCTACGTGCCGGAACTGCGCGGAAAGCAGTTCTGGGCCAATGGGGAGTTCTACACCCATGACGGTTACCTGATCGGGTCCGACACGGGCGGCGCCATCGAGGGCAACCATATCGACATGTTCGTGGAGGATGCAGGCGTCGACCCCCTGCCCGAACTGGTGCGGTCGAACCCGCGCGGCACGTTCGACGCCTATGTGATCGCCAAGGATCATCCCATGGCGATGGCCCTGCGCGATGCGGGAGAAGAAATCTGCAAGGACTCCGACCGGCCCGGGCGGAAACGCAAGCAGACCGGCGCCATCTGAGCCCGGTAACGCTTCAGTAACGGCTCTGGCCGCTTCGCTTCGCTGATGAAGGACCTGTCCGGCATACTCGGCCTCAAGTCCGAACCCGTCGCCAGCGGGGTCGACGGCCCCGCTGCATCCGCCCCGCATCCGATCGTGCGCGATCCGCCCCAGCGCGCCAACCTGTCGAAGCTGCGACGGCTGAGCCTCGGCGTTGTCTTCGGGCTCACAGCCTGCGCCACCGCCGCCGTCCCGGGCAGCGTGCCGATCGTGTCTTCGCCTGCGCCCCTGCTCTCGCCTTACGAGCGCGCGCTCGCTTTCTCACTCGAAGCCCCGCCCGAGGCGGCGCTGCAACGCCGCCTCGACCTGTGGGCGACGCACTATCACACGCCGGAGGTAAGGCCGGCGCCTGCAGGCGCAAGCGAGGCGATCCCGTTGATCGGCCGCAGCGGCGCTGCGCTCTCCCCGCCCCTCAGCCAGCGCGACTGGTGCGAGGCGGCACTGCAGGGATCGGTCTCGGTTCGCACCGGCGAGCGATCCTCCGCCTACGTCTTCGTCGATGCAAACGGACCCGAGCAGGCCAATTGCGATCAGTGGCTCGGCGCTCTTTCCGAAGGCGTCAAGAACGCCACCCGCCGAGCGCGCTTCATGAAGGTCAGCCACGCGCGCGGCTGCGGCGTGCGCAACCATCCGCTGGTTCCGTTCCGCACCATCGCCGTCGACCCTGCGACCATACCGTTTGAAACCGTGCTCTACGTCCCCGAACTGCGCGGCCGGGCATTCCGCTTCGAAGGCCGCGACCAAATCCATGACGGCTATCTCTTCGCCGGGGACCGCGGCGGCGCGATCAAGGGCGCCCACATCGATGTCTTCATGGTGGAGGACGCCGCCGGTCCACTGGAAGATCTCTTCGCCTCAACTGACGCGCGAACCTTCACTGCGCATGTCGTCAGCAGCGCCCACCCCAGCGCCCGCGCCATCACCGCCGCCCAGTCGGCGCGCTGCGACGGCGCCTAGCCGAGCGATCTGGCGTCGGTCACCGCAGCGTGACGGCCGGCTGCTGGACAAGCCTTTGCCTGGATTGGCAGAGTGGCCTGACAGTCAGATCAGGCGGAACCGCACGGACGGTTCGGCCGACGGGAGAGAAACATGAAACCAGCGCCGGGAACGGGTGCGATCGCCCTTGCCGCTGTCTTGCTTGCAGGCGGCTGCAACTATTTCGGACGCGACTTCGCACGCAATGCGCCGCAGTTTCCCAATGCGCCGGCCGTCTCTGCGCAGCTGCGTCCCCAGACGCCGAACGCCCCGGGCGCGACCCCTCCGCCAGTTTCAACGCCTGCCGCAGCAGCGCCCGCATCTGCCATGCCAGCGGCAGCCGCTGCGCCCGCCGGCCCATCGCCCCGCACCGACTACTCCCTCGCGGCGCACTGGCTCTGCAAGCCCGGCAAGGCGAACAATGCCTGCGACGTCAATCTCGACACCACCGTGATCAAGGCCGACGGCTCGACATCGGTTGAAAGATTCACGCCTAACCCCAACGCGCCAATCGACTGTTTCTATGTCTATCCCACCGTCTCGCTCGATCCCTTCACGCAGTCGGACCTCGTGCCCGGCGAAGAGGAACTCAATGTCGTGAAGGCCCAGCTTGCGCGCTTCGGTTCGCAGTGCCGCATCTTCGCGCCGATGTATCGGCAGTTTTCGCTCGGCGCCCTGCGCGCGCGGATGTCCGGCGGGGAGCCGGTGCCGGCGCGGGGCACGCCTGCGGACGCTGCCGCAGACGTCGACGACGCCTGGGCCTGGTATCTCGCCAACGAGAACAAGGGTCGCGGCGTTGTGATCCTCGGCCACTCCCAGGGCTCTGGTCAGATCACGCGTCTCATCTCGACAAAGATCGACGGCAAGCCGGACCAGGCAAAGCTTGTCTCCGCCATCATCATGGGCTCGACCATCCAGGTTCCGAAAGGCGCCGATGTCGGCGGCACGTTCAAGACGATTCCCGTCTGCAAGTCGCCGAGTCAGACCGGCTGCGTCATCTCCTTCTCGACCTATCGCGATAACGTGCCGCCGAGCGCCAACGCCTCCTTCGGGCTCAACCGGGGAGAGACCGAAGCCGTGTGCGTCAACCCCGCTGCGCTCGGCGGAGGAAAGGCGGACAGCCCGAAATCCTACTGGACCGTTTTCGGCCGCGACGCCGGCCGGAAGTTCGTGGCCGGCAAGGACGTGACTACGCCATTTGCTGCAACACCTGGCCTCATCACGGCCGAATGCGTGCGCAAGGGCAACCATCACTATCTCGAAGTGAGCCTAAGGGCAGACCCGGCCGATCCGCGCACCGACGACCCCCTCACCGACGTCATGGCGCAAGGCCGGCCCGATCCGGGCTGGGGCCTTCATCTCAATGACGCAAACGTTGCGATGGGCGATCTCGTCGATGTCGTCGGCCGTCAGGCAGCAGCCTGGAAGATGCAGAATCCGTAATCACGGTGCGCCATAAAATCAAACTGTTTGTATCACAACTTATCCAAGCACACGCGCTGGGGTAACTGTCGGAGAAACATTTCGACGACCGCGCGGTTTGAAAACTTGTCCACGGCTTCGCTCATGGTAGGCAGCCCGCATGATCCGTGACCGACGCCATCACAACGCGAGGGTCACCTGGAACCGCCCACGTCCGTCAATCCGTGCATTGGTCAGGCGGCCGAGTTCGTCGATGAAGCGCTGCCAGCGCACGCCACCTGCATCGTGAACGTTGAACAGCACGGCATAGCGGTTTCCGAGTGGGTCCTCACGCTCTCCCCTAGCGCCGGGAGCGATGCGGAACTCGTAAGGGTCTCGCCCGCCCGTCTGCAGCGCGACCGCATCCTGCGCCTCCTTCACCCGGCCGAGCGTGTCATATGTGTAGCGGAGCGAGGGGGTCGTCGTGTCGTTGGCATCATAGACTTCGGTTAGTCGCGGTTCGCCTGCAATGTTGGGCGCCGTGAATCGTGTCTGGGCGCCTGCCGCGTCAGTAATGGCTGTGACAAACACCCCGCCGAGGCCGTCCAGCACCACACTGCGCAGGTCGCCGCCCGAAAGACCGTTGTCAAAGCCGGACCAGCGGAAGGCGGCTTCAATGCCCGTGTAGTTGAAACGAATGCGCCGCCCGAGCGAGTTTGACACTTCGGTCAGGACAGGGGCGTTGAACTGCTCTAGCTGCGCATAGGTGAAATTGATGTTGAGATTGGTGGCTTGCGGAAAGCTCCAGGTCGACATTCGGAAACCGCGCAGCTGGGCTGCGCAACCGACGCCGCTCGTATTGAGAATAACCTGCTTCCATGGGACGAAGGTTTGCTTATCGCCGTTGGCGTTGGTGACCTGGAACGACACGCCGTCATATAGCCAGCCGCGTGTCGGGGTGTAGTCGGGGCCGCTGGTGGGTGTGCACTGGACTTCCTGGTAGATGCCTGCCGTGCGCTGACCGGTCTGTGTCAGCGTGGCATAGCTTGCAGCGCCGGGCGTAATGTACTGTCCGTTGGCGATGCGGACGAACTGGCGCGTCTCGTTTCCGACGCTTACGGTCACCACATTTCCGGTGACCTGCTTCAACTGCCAGGCGGCCACAAGAAGGGCGGCCGCTTCGCGCTGGGGCGAGTACGCGGCGCGGTAGATATCCTGCTCTGCAAGGAAAGCCGCGATGGTCCCGGCCGCCGCACGCACATCGGTCTCGCCCATCGCTTCCATGCCGCTGGCCGACATGCCGAGCATGTTGTGCCAGTTGCTCGTCCACGGCGCGGACGGCTGCGTGTGGATGTCGGGGCCGAACGGGCTTGATGATGGAAAGCCGCCGCGCCAGATCAGATTCGCGGAGAGCTGGTACGGAAACTCGCCGCTGCCAACGCTTAACCCGGCCGGGCTTGCATAGGTGACGCCGCCCTTGGTGAGATCAACGCCCACAGCGGAGGATCGATCGACAAAGCGTGCTTTGAGAATATCGGCGGCCTTCGCAGGATCGTACTGCGCTGCATACGATGTCTCGCCCCCGCCCCCGCCGCCTTTTGCACTGAAGCGTGTGCCGACAATCAAGTGGGCTATTTCGACTGGCTGACCACCGACGGAACGCACCGCCACCAAGGCGCCGCCGCGCTGCATGGAGTCGTAGTGTCCACAAACTGTTGGAAGATTGGGTTGGGGGTTGAAGAAGGCGCCGCCGCGCCGTCCCGGACCGAGAAATCCCTCCTCCGAGGAAACGACGTCGAAGCCAGCGCTCGCATATTCCAAGACTTTGGATCCAAGCTTGTCGCGGCGTCCTGCTAACTCGCTTGCGCCAATTAAGTTTGTCGGCTCGCCGCCGCAGCTGTGCGCGCTCTCCGGAGTCGTTGTGCTGGTTTGACCCTCGACGATTGCCAGGTCGTCCGCGAGCGCGGCGTTACCAGCGTTGAACTGATAGAACCTGCGCGGTCCATAGCCGCCAGACAGGTCTTCTGCTGCCGGGGGCCGATTGCCCCAGTCAAACCGCGTTGCGGTCGATGAGGTATCCGGGAGGTCTGAGATTTGCCCCGCTACGCCTGCCTCAAGGGCATCGCGCGTTGCTGCAATCGCAAAAATCGCCGCACGCCTGTCGGTCGCGTCGTAATTGCTCACCCCTATCGCGCGCCTGGTCAAGGGTCGGCGAGACCTGAGGCGCGGGCTGGAGCGAGAACCGACCGCACTGCGGCCAGCGCGGAGATCCCGGTGAGGCGCGCGGTGGCGAC
>Ga0172372_10013147_pt1 | contig 10290 bp, 8 predicted proteins | sample LakKiv5m_2_FD_114544 | JGI IMG/M metagenome (GOLD analysis project Ga0172372, IMG submission 114544) | Freshwater microbial communities from Kabuno Bay, South-Kivu, Congo - kab_092012_9.5m | ecosystem: Environmental > Aquatic > Freshwater > Lake | place: Democratic Republic of the Congo... | reverse complement strand
TGGTTATCAGCAATTTTAAACATATAAGTTGGTAAACCCAAACAACATCTCTCCCAAGTGCTAGAGCCACCTGCCCCAACTCCAATATCAGCATCAAAAATCATCTGAGCAATATCAGCTTGACGATGAATATAAATGTTATTTTTGGAAGATTTGGCAAATTCTTCTATCTCTTTTAAGTGAATTGCTTTAAAACCCAAAACAACATTTATCTCACCTACAAAACTGGATTCCTCAATCATTTTTAGAGCCTTTAATGAATAATTAGAAACATCACTTCCTCCAAAATTTACAAAAATTTTGCTAATTTTTTTAGTTGCCCTTCTTTTCTTAAACATCGCTTTTCTTAACTTCGCAAACTCGGGTCTAAGAAGAGCGTATTTAGTTCCGGTTAAAATTTTACAATCCTTACTAACCAAATTTTTATAATAACTTTTTTTAGCACCTAAATTTTGATCAATCAAAATATCGCAATCATGCTTTCGATTAAACAAGTCATCAATAACTAATATTTTTTGAGCATAATTTTGAATTTTATTTTCAAAAAAATAATCAACTTGATAGTTGTCAATAATCGCTAAATCGAAATATTTAGATTTTGCATACAAGCCTCTTCTACATTCATCTTCAAAATCAATTGGATCAACAACTTTAAACTCCTTAATTTTTTTAATTAAATCTATTGAATTTTTAGATGTGCAAAATACAATTTGATTGTCTTTGGCATTTAATGCTTTGGCAAGAGTCAAACAACGGATTACGTGACCAGTGCCAATTTGCAGTGAAGCTTCGCAAAAGAAGATAATTTTCATAAATAATAAGTAATTTTAAAAACTATAAAGCTTTCGATCAAGAAGCTCAAATAAATTTGTAAAATGATAAACAAACTTTTTAATACATTAAAAAAACAATGGAATAAAAGAAATCGAAATGATAGAAATTTTACAAAAAAAATTAAAAATTTTTTAGAAAAATTTCAACCACCCTTCGATTCAAATATCTTAATTTGGGAAATGGGTGGATTTGAAAGAATTTTAGCAAAAAACGCCATAATTGCAACAGCTTTAAAATTAAGAAAATATAAACCAGTGTTTGTAATTTGTAGCGGCACTCCAATTGCCTGTATTCAAAGAGGTTTTGATCAAAATGAAGAGCTTGAAAATTGGTCAAAAAGATGTAAAGACTGTCATCTGTCAATGGTCAATACAGCTAAAAAATATGATGTAGAATTTATTTCATCAGATGAATTAATTAGCAAAAATCTATTAGAAAAAATAAATATCTTGTCAAAAGATATTGAAATTGATGAAATTAAAAATTTTATTTATGAAGGAGTAAATGTTGGCAAAATCTCGTTAAACTCTTTTTATAGATATATGAAGGGAGCGATAACAAATTTTGAGGATATTAAAGATGAACATTTGGAAGTTTATAGATTATATTTTTTTTCATCTCTTGTTAATGTTGAATTGGCAAAAGAAACGTATAAAATTTTTAATCCAAAAGCCTTTTTATCATCTCATGGAATATACACAGATTATCAGCCAGCCACAGAATTCTTTATCAATAACAATGTCGCAACCACAACATGGGTTAGTGGTTATAATAAATTTAATCATTATTTTAATTCTCAAAAAAATCATCACTGCATTCAATTAACTGGCATTAAAAATGCATTATGGGAAGAGACGATTAACTTGGAATTAAATAAAGAACATGACAAAAAATTAAACGATTTTTTCAATACAAAATATAAAAAAAATCAAAGCGTAGAATTCCTCAATAATAAATTTGACAAAATCAAAAATACAAATGATTTAAAAAAATTACTAAATTTAAAAAATAAAATTGTTGTTTGTTTATTTTGCCATGTTAACTGGGATGCCGGTATTGATAATTCTTTAATATTATTTGAAAATACTAATCAGTGGGTAATTCAATCTATCAAAGAAATGCTCAAGATAAATGATGTTGATTGGTTAATTAAAATTCATCCAAGCGAGAAATTTAATGAATGCATCAAAGGAACGCTAGATGTAATCAAGGAAAATTTTGATCTAGATAATTTTCCAGACCACATTAAAATAATTGATGACAAGTCTACCATCAATACTTTAGGTTTATATGATTTAATTGATTGCGGAATAACTATATGTGGCACAGCTGGAATTGAACTTCCATACCTTGGTAAACCAATTTTATTAGCTGGAAAAGCTCATTATTCACAAAAAGGATTTACGATAGATCCAGAAAATAAATTTGATTATTTGAATTATTTAAGAAATATTAAAAACATTGATAAGCTCAATTTTAATCAAAAAAAACTGGCAAAAAAGTTTGCATACTTGTATTTTATTAAAAGACAAACTGCTTTAACTATGATAAAAAATGATCAGGGTCATTGGGGAGATTTAGATATTTCTAAGATCTCGCAACTCCTTCCGAATAAGAATATTCACATTGATAATCTTTGCAATTCAATCATAAATAATGAAGATTTTTTAATTAACTAAACTCAATTATTTTCAACTATGAAAAAACTTATTACTGGCTACGATAACAACGGAACACTTTATCTTAATGATAATCACATAATAAGAGAAATAAATTCCACATATTATCCTAAAGCCTTGGAAATATTTGAACTATATCAAAAAAATAATCTTGAAAATATTGGGATCGTTAAAACCAAACTAGATCAGGAAAATAAATGCTTCATTCATGAAAAATATCCAACCTCTTACCCCTTTGAATGGAGTGCCAATATGTTTAAAGAGGCGATTTTATTTCATCTAAATTTATTTATTGAACTTGATAAATTTAATCTGTGCCTCAAAGACTCTCTTCCAAATAACATAGTTTTCAATTATAACAAACCTGTGTTTGTTGATTTCTTGTCGATTGTAAAAATACAAGATTTGCAAAATGAAAATTGGCTTGAAAATCCAAAAAAATATAGCGATTTAAGATTTGCAATATTTGAGCAAATGATGGTTCCTTTTATGCTAATTCCATTTATTGCTTTTGCACAAAATAAGGCTACACTTGCTAGAGACCTCCTTAAAAATAAAGCCTGCAATGCTGGTGGAAAAACTCCTAACTTCCAAGATCTCCAAATTGACATAAAAAAATTATCGCAAAATTGTTTTTTATCGAAAATCAAAAAAATTTTTAAAAAAAATAAAACGGAAACTTTTGACTCTTATTCGGTCTTATTAAAAGAAATAAATAATATTAAAAATAATAACTTTGTTAATTTTTGTTCAACATTAACAGAAATTATTAAAAATATTGATATTACCCCACCATCAAGTAATTATGACAGCTATTACGAAAGCAAAAAAGAAAATTTTGATTTCAATGATAAATCAACTTGGAAAAATAAACAAAATGTTGTATATGATGCAATTAACGCTAATGATAAAATCTCTTCAGTGCTTGACTTAGGAGCTAATACTGGTTGGTTTTCAAGGCTTGGTGAATCATTAAACAAAAAAATTATTGCCATTGAAATCGACGAATCTTCAATTGACAAAATATTCAAAGTATCGCAACAAAAAAAATTAAATATTTTAGCTATTCAAGGATCGTTTTTAGAAATTGAAAATACAAAATTTGGTGACTTTTTAGATGACCCAATTTATAAAAAACAGGATTTTAAAAATATTCCAATTTTTACTTCAATGTTAGAAAGATTTAGATCTGACCTAGTATTATGTTTGGCACTATCTCATCACTTAATTCTAGGTGAAGGCCTTGAAATAAAAAATATCATTAGACAATTAGCTGATTTAACTAACAAAACTCTTGTTTTAGAGCATATTGAATTAGATGATGAGCTAATTAAAAATGACCCTAATTTTTTTAGAAACATTGCCAAATTTAATCCTCAAAATTATAATATTGATGTTGTTATCAAAGAAGGTATGAATCATTTTTCAAGCTATGTCATTAAGGATTCTCATCCCAATTCACGTAAATTAATAATCTTCAATAAATAATTTATGAAAACTGCTTTTATTACTGGAATTAATGGCCAAGACGGATCTTATTTAGCTGAGCTATTGATTAGTAAAGGCTATAAAGTTCACGGAACTATCAAAAGAGCATCGCTAGAGAATAATCAAAAAATTTTAAATATTTCTAAAATTTTAAATAAAATTGAAATTCATACTTTTGCCCTTGACGATCACTTGGCAATCTATAAATGCATTCAAAAAATTAAACCTGACGAATGTTACCATTTAGCAGCATCGAGTTTTGTTGACTACTCTTTTACCAACGAAACTTCAATCATTGCAAACAATTTAAACTCAACTCATTACCTACTCTCAAGTATAAAAGAAAGCTCGCCAAATTGTCGATTTTATCTAGCTGGATCAAGCGAAATGTTTGGGCAAGCTGACGAATCACCACAAAACGAAAACACCAGATTTAATCCTCGCTCAATTTATGGAATATCAAAACTTTCGAGTTACTTTGTAACAAAAAATTATCGTGATCATCACAAAATTTATGCTTGCACGGGAATTTCATACAATCACGAATCGCCAAGAAGAAATCCTTCATTCATTTCCAGAAAAATCTCAATGGCTGTAGCCAAAATATTTTGTGGACTTGATAACAAAATTGAAATTGGCAATATTAATGCAATACGAGACTGGGGATATGCACCTGAGTATGTTGAAGCGATGTGGAAAATGTTAAATAACAAAAACGGACCAATAGATTATGTTTTATCAACTGGAATCAAGCATTGCGTTAAAGACCTCATAAATTATGCTCTTCAAGCAATTGATTTAAAATATGATGAAAAATATATTGAAACTAACAAAGATTTATACCGACCTTCAGAAGAGGTTTCTTTGGTTGGTAATTCTTATAAAATAAAACGTGATCTCGACTGGCAAGCTCAAAAGAAATTAAAAGATATAATTACAGAAATGGTTTTAAACGATATTAATTTATTAAAATTTCAAAAAATATGAAAATAGTTTACACCTCTCCTATTATTGAACATCCTCCAATTGGCGGACCATTTCTAAGAGTTGAGAATTCAGTTATCGCACTAAATAATATTTGCCAACTTCATCTAGTTATATTTAAAGAAATCAAAGAGATTGGCGGAAATAATGCATTAGAATTTTTTAAAAAAAACTCCTTCAAAATTACAACCAATGAAGAGATCAATAAAAAACATAAATTTAAAAAATATCCAAAATTTTTAAGAAAAATATTCTTTAAGGATAATTACCTAAATAAATCTAATTGCGATTATTTAGTGGATTATTGCGTTAAAAACAAAATTGACATAGTTTGGTTTGGTTATGGAAATATTTCATTTGAATTAATGAATGAATTTAAAAAAAAATTACCAAATATTCCAATTGTCTGCGATACTGACAGTGTTTGGTCAAGATTCGTTCTAAGAAAAATTCCTTTCATTAAAGATATCAATGAAATTAAAAAAATTGAAATTGAAGGAAAAAATAAAGAAATTGAAGAAAAAAAATGGGTTGAGTTTGCAGACGTTACCACAGCAGTTTCTCAAGTAGATGCCAATTATTACGAAAGTTTAACTGAAAATAAAGAAAAAGTTAAAATTTTTTCAAATGTAATTAACATCAATAATTATCAACATAAACAAATTAAACCAAACAATTTTAAAAATCCCAGCATTTATTTCGCAGGTTATTTTGGCTTGAATAGCCCAACTGACATTGCCGCAAGATGGGTTATTAATGACATATTGCCAATCTTAAAAAACGCAATTCCTGATGTTCATTTTTATATAATTGGAAGAGATTCCAAACCCACTTTAAGTGATATTAACAATCCTTCAGTAACAGTTGTTGGAACTGTTGACTCTGTTTTGCCATATTTACAAAATTGCGATGTAGCATTAGTTCCTTTAAAATTTGAATCAGGCACAAGGTTCAAAATACTTGAAGCTGGAATTTGTGAAATCCCTATAGTTTCAACAACACTTGGCGCTGAAGGTTTAGATGTTATAAACAATCAAGATATAATCATCGCTGACGAAACCCAAGATTTTGCCCAAGGAATAATAAATCTTTTAAAAGATAAAGAATTTGCAAACAAAATTTCCAAAGGCTTAAAAAATAAAATAATTAAAAGCAACAGCATTCAATCTCATATTAAAGAAGCTAAAGAAATAATTAAATTTTTAAATTCAAAAAAATAAATGCAACAAATAACTCATAACAATCAAATTCTTGCGATAATTGTTAAAAATAATTTTAAAAAAGATGGGGTCGAGTTTTTTACTCCTAATGATTTTTCACAACAGCTCGGCTATATGAGCCACAAGAAAGGTAAAATAATTGAGGCTCATGTTCATAATCCCGTTAAAAGAGAGGTGCATTTAACCAAGGAAGTTTTATTTATAAAAAAAGGTAAACTTAGAGTTGACTTTTACGATGATAATAAAATTTATCTCAATAAAAGTGTAATTCTTGAGGATGGTGATGTGATCCTTCTGGCTTATGGTGGACATGGTTTTGAAGCGTTAGAAGATTTAGAGATGATTGAAGTTAAACAAGGACCTTTTGTGGGGGATCAGGATAAAATTCGCTTCACCGGGATAAATAATTCAAATGTCAAAATAATTAGTTAATTTTTATTTTTTTGATTATAAAATCATTTAAAATAAAAAAATTTAGCAATTCAAAAATTTCTTTTAATGAATTTTATTCCTGTTAACACGCCGTTATTTGAAGGTAACGAAAAAAAATATCTCAATCAATGCATTGACACAGGCTGGATTTCATCTGAAGGAAATTTTGTTAAAAAATTTGAGGAAGACTTCGCCAAATATTCTCAACAGCAATATGGAATTGCAGTTGCCAATGGCTCTGTGGCAATAGATGTAGCAGTTAGAGCAATGAAAGAGCATTTTGAATGGCAAGATGGTGATGAAGTAATTATGCCAACATTCACCATTATTTCCTGTGCACAGTCATTAATTTATAACAAACTTAAACCTGTTTTTATTGATTGTGATCCCCTCACCTTTAATATCGATATAAATTTAATTGAACAAGCAATTACCAAGAAAACTAAGGCACTAATGGTTGTTCATATCTATGGTTTGCCAAGCGATATGGAGCCAATAATTAGTTTAGCCAAAAAATATAACTTAAAAATAATTGAGGATAGCGCTGAGGTTCACGGCCAGGAATATCAATTTTCAAAAACTAATCTAATAAAAAAATGCGGAAGCTTTGGCGAAATTGCTACTTTTTCATTTTACGCCAATAAACATATCACTTGCGGTGAAGGGGGAATGATCATTACTTCGAATATTCAGCTCGCCGAAAAATGTAAGTATTTACGCAATTTATGCTTTTCTACGGAGCGCTTTGTTCATGATGATTTAGGCTGGAATTTTCGAATGTCTAATTTGCAAGGGGCAGTTGGCTTAGCACAGTTTGAGCAACTTGATAAATTTATTGCTAAAAAGAAAGCTATTGGCAAATTATATCAAGGATTATTAAAAAACATCCCTGCTCTTTTACCAATTGAGTCAACTAGCTATGCCCAAAATCATTATTGGGTTTTTAGTATTGTTTTAAATGATGAAGTTAAATTTGATGCTAAACAAGCTATGAAAAAATTGCATGATGATGGCATTGGCACTCGTCCATTCTTCTATCCAATGCATCTTCAACCGGCTTTAAAAAAGATCGAATTAACCGACAATATTGAACGCAAAATTTCTGAAAAAATTTATCAGCGTGGTTTTTATATTCCAACAGGTCTTGGTATAACTCAAGAACAACAAATAATTGTTGCGAAAAAAGTTGAGGAATTGTTTAATTAAATTAACTATTAATATGAATGTTTTTAATGATTATTCTCGTTATTATGACCTACTTTATCAAGATAAAGACTATCAGGCTGAAACTAAATACATAATCGAATTAATAAAAAAATATCAACCAAATGCTCAAGAAATTCTTGAACTTGGTTGTGGCACCGGTAAGCACGCCAATATTTTAGCACAAAATAATTTTAAAGTTCATGGCATCGATTTAAGCTCTAAAATGCTTGAAATAGCTAAACAACAAACTAATCCTAATGTTACATTTGCTTTAGGTGATGTTAGAAATTATCGAATTAATAAAAAATTTGATTGCGCAATTTCCTTATTTCATGTTGCTAGCTATCAAAACAGCAATGATGATCTTAATAATTTTTTTTCAACCGCTTATGAACATTTAAAACCGCTTGGAATTTTTATTTTTGATGCGTGGTATGGTCCTTGCGTCTTGACTCAGCTTCCTGAATCACGCACAAAAAATCTTGAAAATGATCAACTTAAAATCATCAGAAATGCTAAAAGTGAGGTTGACTTTAACAACAATATTGTCAAAGTTAATTATGAGGTTGATATTCATGATAAAATCAGCAATACCCAACATCAATTAACAGAAACTCACTACATGCGTTATTTGTTTTTAACTGAAGTTAAAATGTTTGCTAAAAATCACCATTTTGAAGTTATCGATTATCATCAATTTTTATCGCAACACCCTGCAAGTAAAGACAGCTGGGGCGTTTGTTTTATTCTTAAAAAAATTTAATTATGCGTGTAGGAATTTGGTTAGGCGAAATTATTAAAGAGGATATTGGCGGAGGAGCAACTTTTCAAATTAATCTTTTGCAAGAAATCGCTAAAATCCAATCTAATCATCAATTTTATTTTTTTATTGACTATGATGGCGATCACAAAAAATTAATTAAAACCTATGATAATTCGTTAAATATTATTAATTTAAGAAAGCCTGAACAGAAAACTAAAATTAAATTTTTTTCCAAAGAAACACAAAATAAAACAAAGTCATTAAACGATGAATTGCAAAAAAATAAAATTGAATTTTGTTGGATTGCTTGCCCTAGCTATGCTGATATAAATTGCCCTTACGCCTTTACTGTTTGGGATTTAGCACATCGCTTACATACTTATTTTCCCGAGGTTAGTTTGAGTGGTTGGAAATTTGATGATCGCGAACAATTTTATCAAAGAATGATTAACAAATCTTCTTATGTAATTATTGGCAATAAAGAAGGGGCAAAGCAAGTTAATCAATTTTATAATTATCCAATTGAAAGAATCAAAACCATTGCAATGCCAACTCCGAACTATGTTTACGAATTAAAAAGTGAAGATATTTTTATTGAAAAAAATAAATTAATTGCTAAACAATATTTATTTTATCCGGCACAATTTTGGCCTCACAAAAACCACATCGCAATTCTCAATGCCTTTAAAATTCTTTTACAAAAAAACGAAAATTTTAAAAATTTTAAAATTGTTTTTACTGGCTCCAACAAAGGAAACGAGGAATATATCAAAGAAAAAACTCGCGAATTTGGTTTAGAAAAATTCGTTAAGTTTTTAGGTTTTGTTAAGAAAGAACAAATTATCAGCCTTTATAAAAATGCTTTTGCTTTAGTTTATCCCTCAATGTTTGGTCCTGATAATATCCCTCCCCTTGAAGCAATGGCATTGAATTGCCCAGTAATCTGTTCCAATGCCAAAGGAATGGAAGAACAATTGCAAGATTGTGCTTTATTTTTTAACCCACTTGATGCCAATGATCTTGCCAATAAAATTCTCGAACTTTTAAACAATCCACAACTTCGCGATGAGCTCAATCTTAAAGGCGCTAAACTTGCCAAAAGGGTTGACTCAAAAAACTATGTTGAATCGATGTTAAAAGTGATTGATGAATTTGCTTTGATCAGGCAAATGTGGAGTAGCGATAAAACCTACATACATCCTTAAATTAAAAAGATTTTCTTAAAAAGATGTTTCCCAAAATCTCAATTATCACAGTGCTGTTAAATGTTCTTAGCAATCCAAATGGCAAAGAAAATCTACTACAGATGTTTAAATCAATTCATAATCAAGATTATGAAGATATTGAACATATCATAATTGATGGCTTATCAAACGATGGAACCCTTGAATATGTTGAATCAATAACCAAAGAATTTGCTAAAAAACCAGTTTTAATTTACTCACAAAAAGATACTGGAATTTATAACGCAATGAACAAAGGCATCAACAAAGCTCAAGGAAAATACATAGCTTTTATGAATGCCGATGATTATTATCTTGAAAACGATGCCATTAGTTTTCTTGGCAAGGCAATTATTGATGATTCTGACGCTAGCTTTTCATTTTGTGCAACTCGAGCAATTGATCACAATAAATTTTTCGACTGCAAACCAAGCCTTGATAAGGCATTTTTCAGCTCGCCA
>Ga0172372_10013146_pt1 | contig 10292 bp, 13 predicted proteins | sample LakKiv5m_2_FD_114544 | JGI IMG/M metagenome (GOLD analysis project Ga0172372, IMG submission 114544) | Freshwater microbial communities from Kabuno Bay, South-Kivu, Congo - kab_092012_9.5m | ecosystem: Environmental > Aquatic > Freshwater > Lake | place: Democratic Republic of the Congo... | reverse complement strand
GTGCTGCACAGGCGTGTGCAGGTTAGGCTAGGGGGGATTTATGTCAGGACCAGCCAAGACACCAAACGAAATAAAACAAAAACGAGGGACACTTCGTCCGTCTCGTGCTGTTGTTGTTCGTCTTGAAAACAGCTTGCCGCGTGCGTCCGAACTGGGCGTGCCGGACGGTTTGGGTCCGATTGCGACCGAGGCGTGGCACCGAATCGTTGAACACGCAGGCTCTTGGATCGCCGTCTCTGACCGCGACGCGCTCACGATGCTGGTCAAGGACATCGAGCATCTTGCAACGCTTGAAGCGCGACTGGCCACCGACGGTCCGATCCTCTACACGGACAAGGGATATGCTTACGCTCACCCAGCCGCTGGGATGAGGACAAGCACGGAGGAGAGTATTCGCAAGTGGATGAATCACCTCGGGCTGACTCCAGCCGACCGAGCCAAACTAGGGATCGCAATGGTGGAGAGCCAGTCCAAGATAGACAAGTACCGAGACAGGATGGCGCAGAAGGCTGGCCACCGCGCTGGCTGACGCCTGTCGCACCGGCTGACCTCAGCCGCTCGCTCGGAGACATCGTTGCCGACTTCGCCGAGGACCTCGTACCAATCGCCAAAGACTCGATTGCCGGTTCGTCTGGCGAGCCGCTCCAGTTCAGGGTCTGGCAGAGGCGCCTGCTTCGCAGGGTTCTGGCTCGCAAGGAGGACGGCACCTTCACGCACCGCTTCTTCCTGACTGGCATCGCACGCAAGAACGGCAAGACGGCGCTCGCCTCTACCCTGCCGCTCTTCTTCGGAATCTACGGCGACCGAGGCGGCGAGATCTACTCGGCGGCAGCCGACCGCGATCAGGCGAAACTCGTGATGAGCCACGCGCGGCGAGCCGTTGAGATGAGTCCAGAACTGAACGCGCAGATCAAGGTCTACCGCGATGCGATGGAGTTCAAGGGGACTGGCACCATCTACAAGGCGCTCTCATCTGAGGCGTTCACGAAGGAAGGCTTGAGCGCCTCACTGGTGATCGCTGACGAGCTGGCGGCGTGGCCGAGCCGCGAACTCTTTGACGTGCTGTCGCTCTCGATGGGCGCACGCCGCTCGCCACTCTTCGTGGCGATCACGACCGCAGGACCGCGCACCGATTCCACCGGCTCGGACTCAATCGCCTACACGCTCTACCAGTTGGCGCGCAGGCGCATCGCAGGCGAGAATGACGATCCGACGCTTGGAATGGCGTGGTGGGAAGCCGCCGATGACGCCTACCTTGACGAAGCCAAGTGGAGCGAGGCGAATCCAGGACTGCTCAGCGAGCCAGCCATCCTGTCGGTGGATGACCTGCTCTCAGCCAAGAAGCGCACGCCAGAGGCAGAGTTCAGGACAAAGCGGCTGAACCAATGGGTGACCAGCGCGCAAGCCTTCTTGCCGACTGGAACGTGGGAAGCCTGCAAGGACGATCAGATCGAGCTGCACAAGGAGGACGAGATCGTCCTCGGCTTTGACGGATCGTTCAGCAATGACTCCACGGCCATCGTCGCCTGCCGCGTCAGCGACAAGGCGTTCTTCGTGCTTGGACACTGGGAGCGACCGCTTGACGCCGAACTCTCCTGGCGCGTGCCGGTGGAAGAGGTCGAGGCGCGAATGCTTGAGATCTGCAAGTCGCACAACGTGCGTGAGATCGTCTGCGATCCGTTCCGATGGCAGCGCTCGATGGAGGCGTGGCAGCAGATGGGACTGCCTGTCGTTGAGTTTCCGCAGACGCCTTCGCGGATGGTTCCAGCGACGGCTGCCTTCTACGATGCAGTCGTGAATGGCAGGGTCAAGCACAATGGCGACCCAAGTCTGGCACGGCACGCAGCCAACGCTACGCCGTACTATTCGCGCAACGGCTTGATGGTCAAGAAAGAATCAAAGACAAGCCTGAAGCGCATTGACTTGCTTGTGGCAAGTCTAATGGCGCACAGCCGAGCGGGTACACTAGGCAATGCACCAGCGCCGAAGCCGAAGGCTGAGGTCAAGTGGATTGAGTTGTAGGGAGACGAATGGGCATCCTTGATCGCGTCCTCGGACGCCAACCACAACCAGAGGAGAAGCGATTCATCGGCGGCCAGTGGCTGAGCAACGAAGCGACGTCATCCTCGGCAGGCGTGCTAGTCACCCAAGAGAATGCCACCAGCATTGGCGCGCTATACGCCGCAGTCAAGCTCTACGCCGACACGATCGCTGGACTTCCGTGGGACACCTACATTCGCATTGACGGAACGCGCCGACCGTATCGTCCGCGTCCGCGATGGATGGACTTCCCGATTCCGAACAATCCGAACTTCACTTCCTTTGAGTTCAAGCATCGCGTGACGACCTCACTTCTTCTAGACGGCAACGCCTTCATCCTTTGCTTGCGCGACTCATCCGACAATGTGATTGAGACCCGCGTCCTTGATCCGCAGAAGGTGCAGATCAGGAGCGGCGAGTTCGGCGAGCCGTTGTATCACATCGAGACAACCGAAGGCGCAATCACGCTGACAACCGCAGAGATCATCCACATTCCGCTCTTCGCCACTGGCGAGAACTATCGCGGCTTGTCACCGATTGAGCATCACAAGGTGACGCTCGGACTTGCAAGCGCGACGCAAATCTTCAGCGCGAAGTTCTACGAGAACAACGCAAGCGTCGGCGGTCTGATCAAGGTTCCAGGCGAGTTGACGCAGGATCAGGCCGAGGCACTCCGCACCGGCTTCGGTCGCCGACACGGCGGCGTGGACAAGGCGTGGCGAGTGGCCGTCCTAACTGGCGGCGCAGATTATCTGCAACTCGGCGCAAAGATCAGCGACTTGCAGCTCGTGGAGACGATGCACTACGGCGTGGAAGCGATCGCTCGTATCTACGGCGTGCCGCTGCACCTGCTCCAGTACCCAGGCGGCAACACCTCCTACGCCTCGGTCGAGTTGATCGGCATTGAGTGGCTGCGCCTCGGACTCGGACCAATGATCGCGCGCCTTGAGGCATCGTTCCAGCGCATCGTGCCAGGAGCCGAGCAGACCTTCTTGAAGTTCACGCTGGACGGCCTGCTTCGCGCTACGACGCAGGAGCGATACAACGCCTACGCGACGGCGCTGAACAATGGCTTCCTGTCCGTGAACGAAGTGCGATCCCTTGAGGACCGCTCGCCGGTGGACGGCGGCGCAGAGTTCTGGAAGCCGCTGAACATCGGCACACTAGGACAAGACGAGCAGGTCTGATGCCGTACTTCGTCACGGATGAGTCGCCAGACTGCAGCGGCTGGGCCGTTGTCAAACAAGACGGCGAAGTGATCGGCTGCCACACGAGCAAGGCTGCCGCTCAAGCACAGATGGTTGCCATCTCGCTTGGCGAAGGCATTGAGCCAGGCGGATCGTATTCGTTGAAGCGCGCCGACGCTCCAGCTCCTGAGGGTGATCAGATCACAGGAAGCGACAAGAACGAGCCTGGCTCTGCCGCTGGCAAACTCGGCGACATTGAACTGACCGAAGCGCAAGAGACTGCGCTCCAGAACAAGTCAGACGATCACAACAAGGAGATGGCAGACGCAGATCGTCCAGTCTGGACGCGCGTGCGAGTAGACGCACTGCGCGCCGTGTATCGCCGAGGTGCTGGCGCCTATAGCACGAGCCACCGACCAGGCATCGGACGCAACCAATGGGCGATGGCGCGCGTCAACGCGTTCCTGCATCTTGCGCGCACCGGCTCGCCAGAGAACTCCGCATACGTCGGCGACAATGATCTCCTGCATCCAGAGCATCCTCGGTACAGCGACCCAGATCGCGCGCTTCGAGTGCTGCCAGATAACTACCGACCTGCACTCTCGCCTGACGTGCCAGATGGCCGCGCCTGCGGCAACTGCCTGTTCTACAACGAGGCAAAGGTCGAGGGCGACAAGGCGTACTGCGAGAAGTGGGATGACTATGTGAACGGCGCCTACTACTGCAACGCGTGGCAGCCTGACGATCACGGCGAGGACGATGATGAAATCCGCGTGCTGATTGACGTGCCGCAATACATCCAAGAAGCCGCCGAGAAGGGTCTGACCTACGAACGAAACGGCCTCGCTGGCGAAGGCTTGACCGATCAGACCATTGAAGAGGCGCGGCAGCTCCGCGCTGGGAAAGTTCAGGATGACAAGGTGACGCGGATGCGCGCGTGGATTCTTCGCCACCGGATTGACTGGGAAGACGTGGCTCGGAACAACAACCCAGACGACGAGGACTTCCCAGGACCTGGTGCCGTGGCCGCGTACCTGTGGGGCGTTGATCCCACAGCAGAGAATGGCGCAGATCGCGTCATAGAATGGGCGGACGGTGTGCTAGCGCCGCTGACCGAAGAAGAGAGGTTTGACGTGAAGGAACTTGAGACGCGCGCTCTTCCGATGGGCGAGTTCACCGTGACAGAAGAGCAAGACGGTCAGAAGACATTCACCGGCTACGCCGCGCTCTTCGGCACGCCTTCCTCTGGCTTGCCATTCACCGAGGTGATCGCTCCAGGCGCCTTCCGTCGCACGCTCTCGCGCATTGCTGACGGCAAGAAGATCGTCTCCTTCCTGTTTGGACACGACGAGACGCGCGCACTTGCAACAACCGCGAGCGGCCGCCTTGCACTTACCGAAGACGAGCGCGGCTTGAAGGTTGAGGCTCGCCTTGATCCAGCCGATCCAGACGCCGCAGGCGTCATCAGCAAGTTGACGTACGAGGCTCGTGCAATGGGAATGTCCTTCGGCTTCACCATCCCAAAGAATGGCGATGACTGGGACGAAGACACCCGCACGCTGAAAGAAGTCAATCTCTTTGAGGTTTCCGTGCTGAGCGCAGGGCAGACACCTGCCTATCCTGCGACGCTCGGACTTACCTCCGTTCGCAAGGTCGCGTCCCGAATGGGCGTAGACGGCGACCGGCTTATCTCAGCCATCGAGTCCTTGAAGTCGGCGCAACCGCTGACCGAAGAGGATGTCGAGGTGATTGAAACCGTCACGGAGAAGTTGGCTCCGAAGCGCGTAGTGCTGGACCCATCCATCGCTCGCGCCAAGTTGCTGCTTGCCGAGATGGAATCAGAATCGCTCTAGAAGCCACGAGGTCGGCGTCCCGCTGCGCTAGTACGCAAGCCCACGCACGACAATCCCGCTTGGTGAGCCGCACCATTGTGGAAACCAAATCAAGACAAGGAGACAGAAATGTCAGACGTTAGGAAGCTACACGAAAAGCGTGCTTCCCTCTTGACCGAGGCTCAGTCCATCGTGACTGACCTTGCCGAGAAGGGCGAAGCGCTTGAGGGCGAGTCACAGGCTCGCTTTGAGAAACTTACTTCGGAGGCCGCAACGGTTGCGACCGCCATTCGTTCGGAGAAGGAAGCCGCTGAGGCTCGCTCCGCTGCTGATGCAGTGCGAGCCGAGTTCGCAACGGCAATCGCTCCGAAGGTTGAGAAGAGCGAAGGCTCCAACGACGAACTGCGCGCACTTGCGCGTGCAGGCGGCGCACAGGTCTTCGAGTACCGCGATGTCTCGCGCAGCACTGGTCTGGGCAACCCAGTCACCATCGCTGACCGCGTGAACGTCGTTGCGGCTCAGTTCAACCCATTCATTGACCCAGCAATCGTCACGGTCGTTCGCACAAGCACCGGCAACAACATCCAGTTCCCACGAGTCACGGCTCTTGGAACCGCTGGATCGGTTGCTGAGGCTGGCACGATTGGCGAGTCGGACGGAACGCTCAGCGCGCTGTCCCTCACGCCAATCAAGTACGCGACCATCATTCAGGTCACCGAAGAGCTTGCCGAAGACGCAGCCTTTGACCTGAGCGCGATGATCGCTGAGAAGTGCGGCGCGGAAGTCGCAGTTGCTCACGGTGCCTTCGCCGGTACCGCTATTGCCGCTGCTGCCACCGTTGGCCAAACTGGCTCAGGAACCACTTCAGTGAACCCAACATTCACTGACCTTGCGAAGCTGAAGGCGTCTGTGAACCAGGCGTACCGACGCGCACCAAAGGCTGGTTGGTTGATGAACGACACGACGCTCGGCGTTGTGAATGGTCTTGTTGATACGGCTGGACAGCCGATCTTCCGACCAGGCGATGCGAATGTGGCAGACCGACTCCTCGGAGCGCCTGTCTACAGCGCAGCGCTTATTGACCTGACCGACAACACCGCAGGCGCAATCCTGTTCGGTGACCTCGGACAGATCTACACGGCTCTCGTTGGTGGAGTTCGAGTTGAAGTTTCCCGCGAGTTCGCGTGGAACCTCGGCTTGATCTCCTACAAGGTGGAAGTCCGTGGCGCGACTGGCCTTTCTCAGACAACGGCCGTCAAGTCGTACCAGTCAGCCAACGTCGCCTAATCGTTTAGGCAACTAGGTTGAGGGAAGGGGTCTCGGGCGTCGGCTCGAGACCCCTTCGCTTATCGCAGGAGGGAAAATGAACATCTGGCACAGGATCAAGAAACTGGCTGGCAAGGGTGAGCCTAGAATCAACGCAGAGGCATCTCCCAGCCTCGTAGAGCGCGCTATCGTCGTCAGGTGGGGCAATACAGCCACCATCAAGCGAACGCCTGTCCAGTGGCGGGAAAAGGGGAAAAGCGAGTGAGTGAGCAGAATCTGAGCAGCAGGCAGGTCACGGTTGGGACGGCTGCCGTTGCCATCGGTGAGGGACTAGTTCCAGGCTCAACGTTCCTGCTGCACACCGACACGCAGGGGAATCACAACATCTTCGTCGGACCGCTCGGCGTCACCACATCCACTGGCTTTGCGGTTCATAGTGGCAGCACGCTGACAATCGCCGTCCCTGAGCGGGTGCAGTTGTATGCTGTCACCGACTTAGGCACGCATACGCTGTATGTCCTACAAATCGGAGGTCGTTGATGTCATACGCAACACTCGCAGAGTTCAAGAGCGCAATTGGAATCGGCACTGCCGACACGACCGATGACACGCCGCTCCAGTCCGTCCTTGATGCAACCGACGCGCTGATTGATCTCTACACCGGCAAGAAGAGCGGCTTCGGCACAGCGTCCGAGACGCGCTACTACACCGCGACGGATTATCAGTACGTCCTGATTGACGACCTCGTGAGCGTCACGACACTCCAGACAGATGACGATGCCAACGGCACCTACGAGACGACGTGGACCGCAGGAACCGACTTCAATCTTGCGCCTGCCAATGCAGCGCTAGACGGCTTCCCTTACAACGAGATTGACGTGTCGGTGACGTGGCCGCGCAACTTCCCACGCGACGTGTATCGCGGCGTCAAGGTGGTCGGCGTCTTCGGCTGGCCGTCCGTGCCAAACGCAGTCAAGCAAGCCGCGATCATCCAAGCAGGTGCAGTCTGGTCCTCGCGAACCTCGCCGTTCGGCGTGATCGGATCACAAGATCTCGGCGGCATTCTTCGCCAAGCGCGCGCTCTGCATCCTGAAGCGCAAGTCTTGCTGGAGGCGTATCGGACTCGTGAAGGTCTAGCTCGATGAGCTTTGACGACCGAACGGTCATCGCGGGTCTTGCCGCGCACCTGTCAGCTAAGGCTGCGCCAGCAGGCTACACGCTTCGCACGGTTCACTCGTTCCCGCCTGACAATCTGGCGGTGGTGCCAGCGGCGGTGATCATCCCCGGAGATGACTCGATCAACTACGGCGCAAGCAATCGCCAGATCACGCTGACGCTCAATGTGGTGATCTACATTCAGCCTCAGGCTGACCTCGGCCGCAAGTATCAAGACTTGATGGCGTGGCGCACTTGGCTGCGCGACAGCCTCATTGACGGCGTGACTCTGAACAACACCGGCGATGTCGCACAAGCCAGCGTGACCTCCACCAACATCGGCACGGACACTTGGGGCGATCAGGACTTCCTGACGATCACGGCAACGGTCGAGATCGCAAGCGTGGAGGCAATCGCGACCAGTGCCTAGCCTGAAGAAGCCTCTGACGTATCCAGTCATCAGCCACATCAACGTGCAGTTCGTGCCAGGCTCGCTCCCACAGGGAGAGTTCGTGGCTGGGTTGCCATCGGACGGTAGTATCATCAACGCACCTGTGGTTCAGGCAGAGGCTTGGATCGCAGCAGGAATCGCCAAGCGTGCCGCGTCTGCGGCTGAAGACAAGGAGACCGAATAATGCCAGCCGCATCCGCAGGGAACGTCCTGTTCAGCAAACTGGTCGCCTTCAAGGAGGCGACGCCTGGAACCATCCCGACGCTGACCAGCGGCGGCCGCAAGCTGCTCGTCACGCCAACTGGCGTAATCAGCAACGGCACAACCATTGAACTTGGCACCGAGCGATCTGTTGCGCTTCGCAACCCACTCATCGGCAGCACCGGCACCATCGTCTCGATCGAGCCAACCCTGAGCGCCACCGTTCCTGCGGTGAGCGTCGGCGAACTTCCAATCTGGCTCTCAATGACAAAGACCGACACTCCAGGCACGGCTTCGCCATACGAATGGGACTACGACTACTCGATGACGGCGGCGAACTCGCCAACGTCCTATTCGCTTGTCGCAACCGATGGGCAGCAGCAATACGTCGCCAACTACTGCTTGGCTGAGTCAATCACGATCGCGGCTGATCGCAACTCTCTCACGAATCTGAGCGCTGCGCTCTTCGCGCAGAACATCGCCAAGAACAGCGCGACGCTTGCGGAAGGCACGCCAACATCGCCGTTTATGCCAGGACGCCTCTGGAATGCCTTCCAGCACGGCAGCACCTTCCCAGGCACGGCTGACGGAACGGCGTACGAGTACCTGCTCGACTTCTCGCTTGACTTCAATGCGGGAATCACCCGCCAGGCGTACCTCGCAGGCACGACCGTGTTCAGCACGCACTCGGAGAGCAACCCATTCAGCGGCACGCTGACGATGACGGTGAGCAGCACGGCGAGCGCAGTCTCAGTGTGGTACGACGCCTACCAAGCGGCCACGCCGAAGGGCGTGCGACTCTCGTGGAGCAACGGCACCTACAGCGCGCACATAATGGCGATGATCGTCCCAACGGAAGTCCAGCAGATGGCTGGCGCCGAAGATGGTCTGACCACGATGGCCGTGACCGGCACGCTGGTCTACGACACGTCAAGCGCGAAGAGCCTTCGCATCTTGGTGAATAGCGACCTATCAGCGCTGCCGTAAGTCGGCAGGAGAGGAGGAGTGAATGACGCAAGCGAAGCCTAGTTTCCGCACGGTTGAGATCGTTCTCGCCGCGCCGTTTGACGGCTGGACCACGACAATGCGCGCCGAGGGCGTGCCTGCTCGCGTGATGATTGACCTTCAGAGTGGAAGTGTGGAACGCGCACTGAACGCAATGGAGCGCCTGATCGTGAAGCACAACTTCCTGAACGAACACGGCGAACCAGCCGCGTCCGTGCTTGATGCACCGATGGACGCGCTCACGCAAGCCGTTGAGAAGTGGTCGGAGGCAGTCGCAGCACTCCCCCCTCGATAAGGCTCGACGCACAGCGGCTGGCGGCGGGTCGGACAATCTCGCCGCACCCGCTAATCTTGGCGCACCTGATCGGCAAGGAGTTCGGCATCGCGCCGCACGAAGTGCTTGAGTGGGAGGCTGCAGACTTCTTGCGAACCGCGACCTTGATGTCAGACCTTCAGCCAAAGGAGAAGAATGGCCGCTAACTCGCTCGACCGATTGACCATCTCCTTCAATGTGGATTCCAACTACAAGGCGCTGCAGCTCGGGTTCCTTGAAGGCGCGAATCCAGGCGCCTACAAGCGGCTGCTGAGCATCGCAACGCTGAACGCTGCGCGCACGATGGTGAAGCCGATGCGAGCCGAGGCTCCGGTTGGCAAGACCACCAAGACGCCAGGCAGACTCCGCAAGGCAGTCACGGCACGCCGCGCGCGATTCAACACGCCTGCTGCGGTGGTCGGTCCGAGGGCTGGACGCAGCCGAGACGGCGGCTCTGGTGGAGCGTGGTATCGCTGGTTCGTCACCTCGGGAATCAGCGGGGTGCGCCGAACCAAGAACGGAGTGAAGTCGGTGAGGGCAGTTCCAGCCAATCCATTCGTGACGCGGGTCTCAAAGAACGAGGCGAATCAGAAGACAGCGATGGAAGCGATGGCGAAAACGGTAGAATCATTCTTCAACAACGAAGCATTCCGCAGGACGATCCTGCGGTTCAAGAGAAGGTGAGCAATGGCATTCGGGTCTGATCGTTCAGCGAACTTCGTCATCGCGGCAAAGGACGCCGCGACTAAGCCGATGGGCAACATCGGCAAGGCGATGGGCAAACTTCGCAGCACGGCTGGCGCAGCATTCAAGGCAATCGGCGCGGCTGCGCTCGCAGCAGG
>Ga0172372_10013144_pt1 | contig 10292 bp, 4 predicted proteins | sample LakKiv5m_2_FD_114544 | JGI IMG/M metagenome (GOLD analysis project Ga0172372, IMG submission 114544) | Freshwater microbial communities from Kabuno Bay, South-Kivu, Congo - kab_092012_9.5m | ecosystem: Environmental > Aquatic > Freshwater > Lake | place: Democratic Republic of the Congo... | reverse complement strand
GCGCGTCAGGGTGCGACGTCACTCGATCTCGCCACCCGACTCGCCGCACAAGACTTGCGCAGTGGCGGTTGCACCACGGCGCGACAGGCAATCATCGTCGGCGGAACATCGTCCATTCCGTCGAGCGTCGATACCGAACTCGTTGCCATTGGTTACGAGCAAGTGTTCCGAGTGGCCGGAGCGTCGCGATACGACACGGCAAAACTCGTGGCCGAATCGCTCGGAACGGCTGCTGCGCCGGGTTCGCCCACGCCGACCACGTGTGTCGATCCGCTCACCGATGACGGCAACGCGCGTACGAACTTCTACGCCAACTCGGTGGTGGAACTGAGAGATTCGGCACAGCAATGTCGACTGTTGAGTCGAACCGTGGTGATTGCCGATGGACTCACGGGTGTCGATGCACTCGCGGCAGGTTGGTGGACGAGTTTCTGGCAAGTGCCGATCCTGTTGCACAACGGCACCGACTCGCTGCCGACGGCAACCACACAAGCGTTGCAAACGTTGCGTGTCGACAACGTGATCGTTCTCGGTGGAACAGCGCGCATCAGTGACGCAGTCGTCGCCCAAGTTTCGTCATCGACGAATGGCGCAAACGTGGTGCGAGTTGCTGGCACCGATCGTTACGCCACGAGTGTGGAGATGGCACGCAAGTTCGGCGGTTGGTACGCCACCGGACGCGGAACCGAATTCGCCGGGTCGATGGTGTGCATCGCGGCGTCGAGCGGCGGCACCGCAATCACGCCCGGCACCGGGTGGGCCGATGCGCTGTCGGCCGGGCCGTGGTGCGCTCGAGCCAGTGGCGCGGCCGCCAACCCCAAAACACCTGTGAGAGCGCTCGCTCCCACCACCGGTCGCTCGCCCACGGTGAGCGCCGTCGTGGCACCCCTCGCTCGCCCTGGGCACGATGCCGTGCCCGTTCTCTTGGTGCCGGCCGGAAGCACCAGCGTCGCCGAGAGCGTCGACGCCCTCCTCAGCGGAGGATTCGAGCCGTCCGACAATTGGTGCACCAGCGTGGCGGCGCCGTCGGGCTGCCTCGCTCCGGGCTTCGCGGTGGTGTTCGGCGGGGCGTCGGCAGTGGCCGATTCGAGTGTGGATGCAGTTTCGCGGCTGGTGTCGGGTGGCAAGGCAGTCGGCACAGTCGATCGGGTAGCCCGGCTCGACGGGGCCTTCGTGACCGGGCTCGACATGAGCCCGGTTTTCGACGATCCGGCGGGAGTTTCCCCTGCTAGAGGGGCTGATCGGATCTGTGTCGTGAGGGACGGTTACCCGGGTACCCGTTGGCTCTTGGTGGTCGGTGCAACGACGTCGGCGTCAACTGATGTCATGACCCGTGGGCGGTACGTGTCCGACGCTGACGGGGTGGTGAGGAGTTCCGGAACAGGAAGTCCCGTCTGTGTCGGCGTCCCGAGTGGGGTGATGAATACTGCTTCTAGCAGGGCCGTTTCACTCGCCGGCCCCGTCAGTTCGGCCGTCCCTTTCTCGCTGTCGGCGGTCAATCGGTTCACGCTGTCGTCCACGATCTCGGCGACCTCCCCACAATCGTCGTCGGGGGTCCTGTCCGAACTCGACGCCTCGGCTGGAGGCACCACGAGCTGGACTTTCACCAGTTCAGGAGCGGTTTCGGCCACGAGTCGCGGGGTGAGTTCACCCCTTTCTTCGTCGACTGTGGTTCTCAACCTCTCCCGGGGCACGAACACCGCCACCCAGACCGGTGCCGACACGTTCACGGGCACCTTCACCCTGGTCAGCGCTTTGGGGACCGTGACCGGCGCGCTTTCGGGCGAGGCGATCCTGACGGGTGGAGTGTGGCGACTTCGGGGCCGGGCCTCGTTCAGTGCGGGGACGTGGAACGTGACCTCAGGGTCCGGGGGCTTCTCGGCCGACATCTCAAGTCTGGGGGCGGGGACCCTCGCCGACGATTCGGTGGTCTGGCGGCTCGACGGAAGCGTCGGCTGACGGACCCGGCGGGAAGTCACCTGGCCGTGAGACTTGCTCTGACATGGGCGAAGACCTGCGGGGATGTTTGACCCTGGTCACGGGAATCCGTAGCATGGCGTATGGCCGTGTGCCCGTGTGTCACAACTTCGGTTGAGGCGCGGTTACAGGGTGCAGCGGTACGCATGCCGCGGGGACGGAATCGCCTCCGGTCAACGCAAGCCGATATTCATTCCAACAACCAAGGAGGAAACTCTTGAAAGACCAACGGAAGCGAGTAGCCAAGCGCCTCGCATCCGGCCTACTGGCCGGTGCACTGGCCCTTGGTGGGCTTGCGATTTCCGGCGGTTCGGTGACTGCAAAGACACCGTCGTCGCTGACAACACAACGACTTTCTGGCGCAGATCGCTATGAAACGTCCGTTGCAGTCGCTCGCGACTTGATTGCGGCCGGCGCAGGCGCACCGACCGGTTTGGTCATCGCTTCGGGCACCAACCCGTACGATGCTCTGGCCGGCGCGGTTCTTACGACTGCGAACCGTCCTCTCCTTCTCGTTCAGAAGGATTCGATCCCGACATCGGTGTCAAACTTCATCGCCGATTACAGGACATCGTTCCGTGACGCAGCCGCTTCGGTTGTCTACGTGCTCGGTGGAGAGTCGGCTATCTCGGCAGCAACCCTGACGGCAATCACGAGTGCGGTCACGTCCGCTGGTGACTTGACTCCGCCGACTGTGGTCCGCGTCTCCGGTGCCGATCGTTACGCGACCGCAAAGGCCGTCAGCGACGTCGCCGGAATCACAGTGGCGTCTGACCGCCTGATCATCGTCAACGGTGAGGACGGAAAGTGGGCGGACGCTCTCTCGGCAGGACTCCTCGCCGCGGAGAACGGCTGGCCGATCGTGTTGACAACTTCAACCGGTCTCCAAGCCTCAGCCAAGGCCAAGATTGATTCCTACCTCGCGTTGGGCGGTTCGTCCGCTCTATTCACCATCGTCGGTGGAACCTCGGTCGTTCCGACCGCTGTGACCGACTACCTCGTGGTCGACAGCGACGTCCCGCCGGCCAACATCACTCGGTACTCAGGCGCCGATCGCTATGCGACCAACAAGGCCGTGAACGATGCTGCCTATTCGGCAGGCGTCCGTGGTCTGAGTGTCGCCTTGGTGTCGGGTGAGGCTCCTTGGGACGCTCTGGCGTCGTCCGCGTGGGCGGCTTACCGTAATGCGAGCCTCCTGATGACCCCGGCCGCTGGCGGAAACTTGGGCGTTGCTACCTTCGCCGTGGTTGCATCGGTGTACTCGTACTTGGGTTTCGGAGGCAACAACAACCTTTGGGTGATTGGTGGATCGTCGGCGGTCTCCGATGTGGCCAAGTTGGGCTACGTGGGAGCAGCAACATCGGTCAACGTGACCTCGACCCTGACCTGCGTTGACAAGCACAGCGTGGCCAATTTCGGCAGCTCCGCTAGTGTTCCGACTGCAATCTTGTCGCTTTCGGGAGCGCTTGGCGCACCTGAGATCGCAGCCATTACGACGGAGGTTGCTGGTCAGGTCAAGGAGGGAACTGCGAATATCTCTTCCACCGTGTCTGACTTCAACGCAATTGGCGCCAGCAACACTGCGGGCACGACCTTCGCTATTTCATTGCCTTTTGCTACAACAGTTGGCTCGACCATTTCTTGGGCGGGATGGACTGAAGGTGTCGCGGTTGGCGCCTACACCCCGACCCGGACGATCGCTGGTTCGTCGTGCGTGTACACCAACGACACCACTCCGCCGAGCGTGACGCTCCGCGCGATCCCGTCGACGGACGGAAACGCCGGGAATGCAGCATCGGCCCTGACAACCTCGGCGCTTCGCCTCTTGCTGTCGTCGGACGAGCCCATCACGGTGTCCGGAACGGCACCGTTCGTGTCAATCGGAGCGCTGAGCGTTACGACTGCCGCAACTGTGACGGACGTCAGCGCGGGCAGCGGACAGACCCAGTTCCTGATCCAGTTGAGTACGACGGGAGCGTTGCCGCCAGGAGCCGATCTGACCGCCGGTAACACGATCACGTTGCAGGCCAGCAGGATCTCGGACGCAGGCTCTAACCCGCCGGCAGCCAACCCGAGTGCAACGATCGCTGGAGATACCACGGGGCCGACCTTTGGAACTCCGTCGGTGAGCGTTTCAGCCGTCTCGAACGCAACGATCGCACGTGGCTCGCTTGCCTTCACCGCCCTTCCCGATGGGGTTGGAACTCAGTTCGGCGCTCGCGGAAGTTCGTGGCAGTTGGCTGTGAACAATCAACGTGGAGTCGTTCTCCCGACGGTGGCTATCAACGCGACCACGAAGACCATCACGGTGACGGCCGATACGGGCTACCACACGGTGGCTGACGTGGCGGCCGCCTATACAGCTACCGGCGACGGTGACTGGAGCGCTGGAATTTCGGCGGCGTCCGGAGCGGCACTGACCGATACTGTGACAGCAACCGTCGCGAACGCAACGGTCCTCACAACTGACGGAGTGGCTGGCGTCAGCAAGGTTCGTGTTCGTGTGACTGCCTCTGAGCCGGTGACCTTCGCTACGGCGGGTCTGTCGGTCCAGGTGAGCCAACTCATCGCAGGCTCAATCACCGGGGCCACCTCGAACATCAACACTGCCTACGCGGCCACGGGGACCCCGGCAAGTTTCAACCGTCGGATCCAGTACACCTTCTCGACAACGTCGATTGGTACTGCGACGTTGAACTATCTCGGCGACGCGAACGGTGTTTATGACTCGAACGGAAACCGCTCGTCGGGTTCCGTCAACTTCACCATCAGCTGATCAAGAAGAACCTTTTCAAAGGTGATGGGGGTCCTGGGAAACCAGGGCCCCCATCTCTATTCTCGGAGGGTCATGAATAGGCGCCTAAGTCTGATCATTGTGTTGATCGTTGCAACGTCACTTGGCTTTTGGCGTCAAGTGCGTGATTCGTTTGACCTCACAAAGGCGACGCTGCTGTGGGTGGGTGCTGTCCCAATTTGTTCGTTGAGTGTCTTGGGAATGCTCCGAAACCCCAAGACGTCCGGAGTCAGGAGGTTGCTCCATTGGTGGGCACTCCTACTGGCTTTCGCAGTGTCGGCGATGTTGGCGCCACGCCTTGGCTATGCGGTCGTTGGTCAGCCTGCCCGTTTCACGGGTCTTCTCACCGTTGTTGCCGCACTTGGTGTGGGTGCGGCCGTCTCCATGATGAGTGGTGTCAAGCCCGCGGCCACCCTTTTCGTTTCATATTCGTGGTTGTCAATTCCGATAGCCGCCTATGTCTACATTCAAGCGATCGGCCACGACCCATACGAGTGGGTGACGACATCCTTTGGCCCCCCGGTTTTCGGAACGATTGGTAATCCGAACACGGCCTCCGGCTTCCTGGCGGTCTGTGCGGTGATGAGCATGTGGGTTGTATCTCAGGGTGATATTCGGAGGAACTGGAGATTGGTAAGTGGTGTCGCTCTGGGGATGGCGGTCGGAGCGATGCCTTTGCTCGTCTCCTTCCAAGGTCAGATTGTCGTCTCGCTCGCAGGTTTCCTCTGGATTGTTCGAACTGTTCTGTTGACTTCTTTTCGAACCTGGCTCTTCTGGGTCGAGATGTCGGTGGGAATGGTCATTATGGCGGTTCCATTTTTTCCTAGTCGCTCGTGGGTTCTGCCCCTGTCCACCGGCGCGACGTTCATCCTTATCGCTGTCAGTATCGAGGTCGCAAGACGATCACATGTCGGTGAAGCCGGAGATCTGAGGAATCAGCGACGTTTTTCGGTCGCTTGCATTGTGGTTCTTGCGGCCATAAGCCTGTGGAGTCCATTGCGATCATTGCTGACCAGTGGACTAGCTGACGGGTTGATCGAGCGAGGCGACTTTTATCGAGCGGCAGGTGGGGTCTTCAAGGCGCATCCCATTCTTGGCGGAGGTTTCGAAAATTTTGGTTTTCATTTCACAACATTCAGACCTGAGGGACACGCGATACGTCTCGAAAACTCGCGACCCTCGAGCGTCCACAGCGTTCCTCTCGCCATGTTCGCCTCTGGCGGCGTCATCCTGGGACTCGCCTACCTTGCATTCGTGCTGTTGATCGCCTGGCGAATCTTCTCTGTAGCTCGAAAGTCATCGTTACTTGATCCGAAGGTTTTCTGGTTGGCGGCGCTGTGGCTATGCATCAACGTCCAATCCCTGGTATCCGTCGAACACGTTTCTCTTTATCTTCAGTTCTTTGTTGTCGCTGGCATCATCGAAGCAGTAGCTCAGGGAGAGAAACGGGCTCCGGAACGCCGCCGCCGAAGGTCGGCGACCAAGTCCAATTGGGTCGATGTTGCTTTTGCCTTTGTTGCGACTGTTCTCCTCGCGATTCCCTTGACGAGACCCTTTCGCGCGAATTCTCTAGCCCTCGATGCGACCGTTGAACTCCTCTCAGGTGGGGACCGCTCTCAGGCGATCCGTTCGTACGAGAAAGTCGTCGAAATGGCACCGTGGGACTTCTATTACAAGTACGAGTTGGGCTTCATGGTTTTTCAGTCAGGTGACGGCGAGCGAGGGGCCAACCTTCTTCTCGAATCCGCCGAGGAATCAAATTACCTCGCTTCCTTAGCTGTGCCTGCAGCCACGGCGCTCGCCCAAGTGTCTCGCCTAGAAGATGCAGCACAAGTTCTCCTCCGAGCCGTCGACCGTGATCCTTATGCTCCAACACTTCGGCGCCAGTCAGCTGATTTCTTGACTCAAATGGGTGACGCCTTCGCGGATGTCCAAGACAAGGGGAATGCTGAGCTTTTCTACCGGAGGGCTCTGAGGCTGTTACCCGATTTTCCTCCCGCCGTTGAGGGCTTGCAGTCGGTCGCTTGAAGGGTTTGGGGGACGTAGAGTAAAGGTCACGAGATGTGCGGCGTAGTTGGTGTATTCGATCGCTCTGCTGCGGTTGGCCTGCCTGAGGCCCGTCTTCTTGGAAGTGCGACCTCACTCACTTTCCGAGGTCCAGACTCGCAAGGAGAGTGGTCCGATGGCGCGAGCGTGTGGTTTGGACATCGACGGCTCGCGGTGGTCGATATCTCAGAAGCAGGACACCAGCCGATGTCCTCCCGAGATAGTCGCTGGACTATGTCCTACAACGGTGAGATCTACAACACCAACCATGTTCGTGACCGGTTCGGCCTCGCCCAGTTTGAATTTCGGGGTCATAGTGACACTGAGGTTTTGATCGAAGCCATTGCGGTCGCCGGTGTCGAGGCGGTTGTTCGCGAACTCGATGCAATGTTCGCCTTTGCGGCGTGGGACTCGGTCGAAGAGAGGCTGTGGCTCGCTCGGGACCGGTTCGGAGAAAAGCCCCTGTACTTCTCGGCTTCTCAGGATCGTGTGATGTTCGCGTCCGAGCCGCGAGCGCTTCTCCCGTTGTTCGATACCTCCCTGCAGATCGACGCGACGGGCCTGTCCGATCTCGTTCGGTACGGACAAGTGACAGGAAGCCACTCGATCTACACGGGGTGCCGAAGGGTTCGACCCGGACAGATTCTCTCCTTTGGACGAGATCCTCACGACGACCGAGAGGTTCGCTACTGGATTCCCGCACAGGCCGCTCGGACAGCGAAGAGTTCACCCCGTGCTCCTGCTGCCGATGAAGTCGAGCGCGTGTTGGCGAAATCGGTGGAACGACGCATGGTGTCGGACGTGCCGCTCGGGGCCTTCCTATCGGGAGGAGTCGACTCGTCATTGGTCGTTGCGCTCATGCAGAAGCACTCCGATCGCCCGGTCAAAACCTTCACGATCGGCTTCGGTGACAGGCAGTACAACGAAGCTGGTTGGGCGGCCCGGGTGGCCGAACACCTCGGAACCGATCACACCGAGTGGATCATGTCGGAAGACGACGTGCTCGATGTGATCCCGCGACTACCCCGCATCTACGACGAACCATTCGCCGACTCTTCACAGATCCCTACCTACCTGGTGAGCCACCTGGCGCGTCAACACGTGACCGTTGCGCTCTCGGGTGACGGTGGAGACGAACTGTTCGGTGGCTACGAGCGCTACAAAGTGGCTCAGAAACTTGATCGTCTTATGTCGTCCTCTCTGCGAACTCCGATCCGGATGCTCGGGCGCGTGGCCGGGAAGATTTCCGTCGATCGGTGGAATTCGCTGACTCGAGGCCCTGCTCGTCACGTCCTGCCCGTTCAGTTTCGACAGCGGCTTGGCGAACGTGCACACAAGTTTGTCAAGTTGAGCGAGGCTGGAGCCGACTCGTACTACGACCGCATGATGTCGACGAATGTCGACGCGGGCCGGTTTCTGTCGATCCGACCCATGACCGACCTTCCGGCTTATCGGCTCGACGAAATCGAGTTCGAGTCCGTGGTCGAGCGAGCCATGCTGGCCGATACGGCGGTGTATCTGCCCGACGACATTCTCACCAAGGTCGACCGAGCGTCGATGGCGAACAGTCTCGAAGTCAGGGTCCCGATGCTGAGCCCCGAGGTTTTCGATGTCGCCTGGCGCCTACCGCTCGATCAGAAGATTTCCGGTGGCGAGGGGAAGGTGGTCCTGCGTCAAATCTTGAAGCGGCACTTGCCAGCAGATCTCGTCGACCGCCCGAAAATGGGCTTCGGCGTTCCATTGGCCGAATGGTTACGTGGACCATTGCGCGACTGGGCCGACGACCTGTTGTCGTCCGACGCCTTGGATCATCGCGAAGTCTGGAAGACGAATGCTGTACGTCAAGCATGGACCAGTCATCGTTCAGGTCGATCCGATCAGTCCGTGGAACTGTGGCCAGTGCTCATGTTTCAAGCGTGGGCGGATGAATGGCTTCAATGAATAATCGGCCGATTCGGATCGCTCGAGTGATCTCACGCATGAACGTCGGTGGTCCGGCCTGGCAGGTCTCGGTTCTCACCCAGGGTTTGGCGTCCCGTGGTTACGACACCGATCTCCTCATCGGCTCGGTTCCCGACGGCGAGGCCGACTTCTTGGCGGTTCGCCGGCCCGAACTGAATCCGATCGTGGTGGAGGGTCTCGGACGCTCGATACGCCCGTTGGACGACGCTCGAGCGTTGCTACGTCTGGTCCGCCACTTCCGACGCGAGCGCCCGCTGATCGTGCACACCCACACCGCCAAGGCCGGCGTGTTGGGTCGAATCGCGGCCGTGATCGCTCGCGTTCCGATCAGGGTTCACACCTTTCATGGGCATCTTCTTCACGGCTACTTCTCGGCCTGGAAAGTACGGTTGCTCATTTTGGTCGAACGAGTTCTGGCTCGGTTCTCTACCGCCGTTGTTGCGGTAGGCGATCAGGTCCGACGTGATCTCGTGGATGCTCGAATCGGTTCGCGAACGACGTTCACGGTGATCGGCCCGGGTGTGGCCGACGTTCCGCAACAGGATCGGGAAGCCCTGCGGGCTGAGTGGGGCGTGTCGCTTGACTCTCTGGTGGTGCTCTTCGTGGGTCGTCTCACGCAAATCAAGCGTCCCGATCGCTTGATCGAGGCTCATCGACAGGTGATGAAGAGGTTCCCGCAGGCGTTGTTGGTCGTGGTGGGGGAGGGTGATCTGCTCGACGAAACCCAGCGGGCCGCGACGGACATCGCCCCCGGTGTGCGTTTCGTGGGTTGGCGTGATGATGCACCCTCCCTGTACGGCGCAGCCGATCTGGTGGTGCTGACATCCGACAACGAGGGAACCCCGGTCAGCTTGATCGAAGCGGCGATGGCCGGCTGCCCGGCCGTGAGTACGAGGGTGGGCAGTGTGGCCGAGGTGGTGGACGATGGCGTGACCGGCTTGTTGTGTGACACCGATCCGAAGGAGGTGGCCAACTCGATTTGTGCCCTTCTGTCTGATGCGACGCGTCGACGTTCGATGGGTGTGGCGGCGCGCGAACGGGCCCGACGCCTCTACTCGGTCGACCGATTGATCGCCGATCACGATGCCTTGTATCGCGAACTCGTGGCGGCGTTGTGATGTCTCGATTGGCCCGTCTACGTTCGTGGGCCCGAACCGATGTTGCGCGTCTACTGCTGTTGACGCTCGTGATTCGCGTCGTGTGGTGGTTGGCCATGTCGTCTGATCCCACTCGATTCTTCGAGCCCGATTCAGGTGGGTATGTGTCGCTGGCTTCCTCACTCTCGTCGGGACACGGCTTCGCGGCCCTCGGGTCATCCACGCCTGAGTTCATTCGAACTCCGGGGTACCCAGGTTTTCTGGCGGTGATTCAGTCGCTGTTCGGAGACTCCGCGCGGGTCATGGCGCTGGTGCAGGCAACATTCACCGCGTTATTCGTCGTCCCGCTACACCGAATCTCGCGACGGTTTCTCGATCGGCGATCAGCCAACGTGACCGTTGGCCTCATGGCGGTT
>Ga0172372_10013142_pt1 | contig 10293 bp, 8 predicted proteins | sample LakKiv5m_2_FD_114544 | JGI IMG/M metagenome (GOLD analysis project Ga0172372, IMG submission 114544) | Freshwater microbial communities from Kabuno Bay, South-Kivu, Congo - kab_092012_9.5m | ecosystem: Environmental > Aquatic > Freshwater > Lake | place: Democratic Republic of the Congo... | reverse complement strand
CAGAGAAAATAATTGCGACAAATATATGAATTTATGGTCTTATACAAAGAAAATAATTATATTTCGGAATTCTTGAGAGCAAAAAATAAATAATATAATATATTATTTTATATTATAATATGAGTCACAAAACCAAAAAAAATAAATCAAACAAATTTAATAAAATAGAAAAATTAAATAAAACAAAAAAACAAAAAATTAGTAAAACAGGCAGAGGTTTACCTGAAATAAACAAATACATAATTTTACCAAACACGACACCAAATGCTATAAATGAAATTAGTCAGCAAATAAGCTTAGAAATTGAAAATAAAAATGATACTCCCGATAGTTTTATTGTAAAATCATATTCGCCTTCTGTAAATCAAGAATTAGTTTCATTAAAATCATTAACGAGAGAAACTATAAATGACTGTAATACAGAAGCCGCGTTTCTTTTACAGGAACCATTAAAAATAGGAATACGCAACAAGATAAAAGACAAATCCGAAAAAATATGTTATCCTTATTATGAACCAGAAGCAATACATTTTTTACTCAATAATTTAATGGCAAATAAACATGTTAACCCAGAAAAAATAATAACACCTGTACAAGCCGAAAGCAATTGTTGGTTCAATACTATGTTTGTTTCTCTCTTTATCAGTGATAAAGGACGTAAATTCTTTCATTTTTTTAGACAGCTAATGATTGAAGGAAAACAAATAAATGGAAAACTAGTTCCCGATAAATTAAAAAATGGTTTTGCGTTATTAAATTACGCAATCGAAGCATCTTTAACAGGAAACAAAAACGCATATACAATCGATACAAACGCGATTATAAAGGAATTATATGGAACAATTCCAAATGAATATAAAAAACAATTGCCTTATTTTACAGCAACAAAAGAAGCAGGAAATCCCATTCGGTATTATGGCAGCCTAATTTACTATTTAAACAATAAATCACTTGACTTACTCTTCGTTTCTGATGTGAATAGCAACTGGAAACAAATGATAACAGAAAAAATGAAGCAAAAACAAATGAATAACCCTCATCTAATTATATTGGAACTATTCGATGATAAATCGAATAAAGTAGTAAATAAAAAAACACAATTTACAATTGATGACAAAAAATATGTATTAGATAGTTGTATTATACGAAACACTAAGAGACATCATTTTTCATCATTGCTCACTTGTGAGAGTGTTGAAATGGCGTATGACGGAATGAGTTTTCATCGTTTGGTAAAAATGGATTGGAAAAAGAATATTAATAAAAATTATGTTTGGCGTTTTGAGGGGTCAACCGATGGATATGGAAAACAATTAGAATGGAACTTCTTAAATGGATATCAAATGCTAATCTATTACAGAGCAAAATAATACAAAAACAAAATAATCAAATAAATGAAACAATAGCGTCGGCAATTTTCTTACCCCCTTTTGCCGATGGCTCTATATCGTAGACAATATCTTCTTCAAAAATAATCAGTTTATCCGTTTCCAACAAACTATATCCAACTGTGGAACTGCTGTTATCTAATAGTTGGTTCCATTGTCTAACAGCAGGATAATATATTTTGTATGATGGTTTTACAGGGTAATATAATTTTAACAATACAATATTTGTCTTGTTCAGCCGTTTTTTTACGGATTCTATAAAATCCATATATTTGGTAAATAATTTGTTTATTTTTTCAGTTTCAGTCCGGCGTCCGTTCAAGATATCATTTCCTCCGGCACTTATAAAAACATATGTTTCATTATCATTTAATTCGAAAGGGAATGTGTCGAGCTGATTAATACAGTCATTTATTGTTGCTCCGTCTTTAGCTAAATTATATAACGTTTTTTCAGGTGATTTTTCTAGTTGCTTGCTAATTAAACTTGGAACTGAATCATTTGGCAAAGTGTAAATCGAGTTATTTAGTATACTGTCCCCAAGTAAAACAATGTTTTTTTTATGTTTTGTTACAAATGACTCGAAAATAGTAAGATTACAATATTTTAAAAATATTGCTATAATAATTAACGCTATAATAATTAAGATAAAGAGAGAAACCAATAATGATAAAAAATTCATATTGATAATTTATATAATATAGTTATATAAACTATTTCGTAGTATAATATATGAACAAAACTAAGAAATTAAAACGTAAACCAAATAAAAATTCAAGTAAAAAATATAACAATAAACAAAAAAACTATATTTATAAATACAAAAACAACAATAATCAAAAACTTAAAAGGAATAAAATGAAAATGAAAGGAGGATATGCTGTTAAAATCAAAGTTTATAATCATTTGGTTGACGAAATAGAGACAAAAGTAAAAAATTATTATTTCCCAAGAGTAAGTATACCAAAAGAAAGTAGTAATCCTATTATTACTGGTAGTAATTTGGAGCAAATTAATGAAAAAGAGTTAGAATTATTACATATGTATATAGAACTTTTGATAATAAAGAATATTTGCTTGAAAGAAATAAATAGTTATGACAAAAAAATAGATGACGAATTTATAGCCAAATTGAATCATCTTATGATATACAAAATTGATTATTTGCTTGAGGAAATAGATAAAAAAATGGATAATGTTTTTATGAGAGAATTTATTGGTCAAAATGATGTTTATAATATTAAAAAATATATTGACAGCGATTTTGATAATAATGTTTTAACTGGCTCAAACCAAAATGATAGGGTTAAAATAAAAATAGATAAAATTAAATCTGAAATAGAACAAAAAATACAAGTTTTTGAAAAAAAATTATCGTCTGAAACTGACCCAAAAGAAATATTTGTTGAAATGAGTGACAATAATGATATTGTAAATCCTTTATTAACTAAAACGAAAACTATTCCCCTTCCTCTTTCTATTCATATTCCTAATCAGATACAAGAAGAGAAGGAACAAGAAGAGAAGGAACAAGAAGAGAAACAACAAGAAGAAAAAGAACCAGAACTAGAAGAAGAAAAAGAACCAGAACTAGAACTAGAAGAGAAACAAGAAGAGAAACAACAATTAAAACAAGATTATAAAACAGCGATGAATAAGTTCACAAGAAAAATGTCAAAGATAAATTTCCAAAACCCCAAGGTTGACTCTTTGCTTTTGCTTTTAGAAAGCAAACCCAAACAAGAACAACTGGACCAATTTGTGAATGAATATAAAAAATTAGGATTCCAAGATTCAATAACAAATAGTAATCAATTATTGAATGATAAAAAATTTATTCGCTTGTTTAATTCTGTAAAGACAAGCGCAAATATGCTACCAAATGTATATAATTATAATAGGCAACAAGCAACAAGAAAAAGAACTGTTTAAGGTTGATTCTGTTTTAGTAAATTTATTTCTGACTTTAATTGTTTTATTTCTTGAATTAGTATTCCAATTAACCCGGTATAATTAATTGACTGATATTTTGGATTATCACCTATAACCGCATCTTTATTACCTGTAACTAAATAAGGATACACTTGTTGTAATTCGTGTGCTATTAATCCTATTTCTTTACCATTTGTTTGTTTATTTTCGTATATGATTGGATTCAAACTGTCTACTGTATAAGTTGAACCTAGAGATATCATAGTTCCAGGTTTTATATTGCGATAATCACTTGTAATATTAATTTTCGGAATTTGTCCAGTAAATGATAAATCGCCGTTAATTTCTAACCCATTAATGCTTTTATCGTTTATTTTTAGTTTATTTACTTCTGAATCTAAAATCCAATAATTCAACGCATCATCTACTTGATAATTAACTATATTTGAGCCATTGCTACCATTGAATACTTGAACCGTATATGTGGCCGGTTTTGAAATTATTGTTGGCACATAAAATTCTATATGGTCTGAATTTATAAATATTATATCTGGTGTAAATCCTCCAAATCTAATGCTAGAATATGGTCTAAAATTACTACCTACGATAGCTACAATTGTTAATAATGTAGCCTGACTTTTATTAGTTGATAATCCTGTAATAGTAGGAGCTACTGCTCTATTTGGGTTTGACCATCCTCTCATCTTATTTTAGTTTATATTATATTTACATAAATAAATATAATATAAATACAGTATTACACTGATATCAGTTATTTACCATGAATATGGTGAACTAAATGCTTAATACCGGCTGTATGTGTCTGTATTGTAGTAAAACCTTGCTGCCCATATGTTCCTGTATAAGAATTCCATAAAAAGAATGCGCCAATTACGAAAAAATAAATAGCAGTAATGAACTCTAATTGATTATTTGAAATACTTCTTGTAGCATAAGCACCGAAATAAGCGGCGAAAAAATAACTTATCATAAGAATCATAGATGTAACTACTCTTACTTGACCTCTTTTGTAATACTCTATAATAGCTAAAAGAGATAATGGCGGTAAAATAGTTAGCAACACTGTTCCGGCAGCTGTTTTGAAATCCGAAACAATACCTAAAATCAAGAGACCTGGTAACATGGTTTCGGCACCAGATTGACCTAATGCGCCTCCAAAAGCTCCAGCTAATAAACCCAATAAAATAGTAAGTATTGTATCATTTAACATAAACATCCGAAATATCCCTATATTTTATAAAACTATATTATATTTTACAACCTTCAAAATGTCTTTACAAAAAACTATTATATTTTTACTTTATACTTTTAGATGATGAGAGAAATAGTATTTGAAATATATTATTTTTGGCTATGTTATTTTGGCTATGTTATTTTGGAGCATTATCATCGGGTCTTTCTTTTATATTTCCAGTAATATATCCGTTTCCAACCATATAAAACATATATCCAATGCTTATTCCTATGAAAAATCCGACAATTAATTGTAAAATAGAATGATTAAAATATTTATACCTTTGATATACCGATATAAGAGACAAAATGAGATACGCTCCTGTTATTAATGAGTCATTTAGAACCATTGTTAAATATGCCAAATTAAATCCGCAGTTTTGCGCATGACCCGATGGCATTCCAAATTTATGGAACCCAATTCGCTCCACATTATTAGTAATGGCTATTTCTAAAACTCGGTTGTCTTTTGTAGGCCTAGGTTCTTTTATTGCCATTTTAAGCAAACTATTTACAACATTATTAAAGACAAACCCCAGTAAATAGACACGTAAATAAACAAATTTATTCCTTAAAAAAAATAAGGATGAAAAAAACTGAATTAATGGCGTATATAATCCTAAATAATCTAAAATTAACGGTATATCTAATTCAAATCCTGTATAACGTGTTATGCTATTCATTTGAGTATTGAATATATATTTATTATTCATTATAATATTAATAATAACAAATAATACCTCTAATACTGATATAAATTTTCGCTAATTATTGTGATACACCAGTCGACACCATGTAAATCAACAACATATCCCCTGTCATCTATTAGTCTTATTCTTAAACGGTCTATGTTAACTGGTCCAAAATAAATGCGTTTGTTGTCTTGCATTGAACCACTAAATTCTGTATACATATCCCCTATATTTAATCCACCACGTTTAATAGGAATAAGAGCAAATGTATCTGAATTTGTCGGTGCTTTGCCTTTATATGACGTTGTTTTTCCTCGGTTTCTAATTATTTCATTAATCGTATAAATTTGCGCCTGAGTAAGATTTCTAGGACTTGATGGTATTATTGTTTGAGTGTTACTACTTGAATCCGTTTTTTCTTGAATTAATCCAGACAATGATTCTAAATCGAGTCCAGCAGCAGCAGCCTGCTCTGGTGTAATTGTAGCCAATCCACCTAAATTGTTTAGTGAAAATAATGGGGAACCCAATGTATTACATACATACGGAAGTGATGTATTATAGTAACTTGGTATTGCTAATTTATTTGATAACTCTGTAATACTTATGAGTCCATTATTGATATGATTTTGATTGTAATCATCTAAAACAATAATAAAATATTTTGGACCGTAAAGGTCTAATACAGCGGTTCCAGTGTTTCCAGGAGTATCTAATAATGCGACAACGGGCAAACGATACCCCATTAACCAACCAAGTGTGTTATTGAACGAAGCAGATGTAGCACATCCACTACCACTTCCAAGACAATTTAACTGTCCATTAAAGTCGAAAAATGTTATGTAAGCATCTGTAGTCGAATCAAATGTATCGGAAAGACTGATTGTTTTTATAGCTGTAGCAGAAGGGTCAATCCAGTTGTCTAGACAAATCGTTATTTTACCATTGTTTGAATTATATGTTACTATATCAGGAACAGGAGGGGCTCCTGAGTAAGTAAACCCGCTAGCATAAGTAATGTCAGTAAATGGTGGTTGAAAATTAGCAGTATTTGTAAATGCTAAGTTTAATGCGGAACAGAATGTTGAAGGAGTGTAATTTCCTGGTTCCATAAATATTCTAAAATTTTTACCTTTATTTGTTACCCAAAAGCAAGTATTTCCATATTGATAATCAATAACATACCACGTAAAAGGTATTTGAATGGAATATAAACGTAAACTTAAAACATTTGTTAATGGGTCGGATAAATCAAGCGTATAATCAGTTGAAATTGTTTGACTACCCTTTCCGGATTGTCTAAATTGACTGTCTAAATTGATGAAACGCGTTGTAATATTTTTTAGGTTGGGGTTTAATGAGTCTTGCGCAACAGGAACATCATATGTATTGTTAACGCCGAGCTGCTGCTGTTTCATAGGTAAATGGTTGTTGTCATACACATCAATTTTTTGTCTTCTATCAGTTATTTTGTCCCTTTGAATACCATCATCTTGACGTAAATTTTGATATTCATACCATTCTTCAGTTTGCTCATTATCAGGGCTATATTCAAAATCATTGACCCCAGGTTCTTCTCCATTTTCAATTTGTTGCCTTAAAATGTTTGTGTATCGTAACAATTTAGTCTGTATATTTTGAAAAAAAATAACTAATTGATTTTGAGAATAATATTTGGCAATATTCGAATTTGTGATATCAACTATTTGTTTATTAATTTTTTGTAAATCAGGAATAGTAATTAAGTTAGAATTTACATCAAATTCTATGCCTAAAATGACTAATAATTCTGTAATTGTATAATTATCAACATTATAATCAACGCTGCTCATATAAATATTATTATTTATATAAATATATATTTATATATTTATTACCTAAACTATACAGAATACAAATATAATCTCATATATTTTTGAATAACGTTATATGTATTTATAATACAATTAAGTATATGAATTGTTGTCTCTGAAAAATATACTGTCTTTAACAGTTCATCCTGAAAAATATATGATTCATTTTCTTCCGTAAAATAGCCTAACGTAATTAATATTTCTTTTGTAAATAATTGGCAATTGTTTTTGTATATATGCCAATTAAAAAACTTATCATTCCCTATTCTCTCTTGTGTCTTCTTTAAAATGTCGTTTAATGTAAATTTATTTTCCTTACTCATCTTTTTATTATTCTTTTTTGAAGCGGTTTTACGAAAAACAGCAATACATTTTATATCTTGTTTTTCATTTATATTGTAATTTTCATTAATATTAATACAATTATTTTTCTCAATTATAATATATTTTTTTATATTATTTGGTAGATTAATTTCACACATTAATGATGTATGATACGGAAACATATATTGATTTTTATATTTGTAAAAGGTAAGAATGTCAATAAAATAATATGCTAATTTTGTTACTGGCTCCCGTATCAAATATAATTTATGTATTTTACAATCACCATATTTCTCTAATAAGTTCTTTATTGTATCATTGTAATCATAAAAATAAACATAATTATTATCTATGTTTACCTGTAAATATTTATATAAAAAATAACTACAAATTACAAAAGTTATAAATGCGAAAATAAAAAAAATAATTGTAGTTACTAATATAATTATAACTACAAAGAGAGAAACCAAAAAAGTTTTCGAACGATATAGCTTTCTTATATTTTCCAAATCTAAAATTAGCCAGTTAAAGTCTGTATCAATATTCATATTCGTCTCTGAAGAAAAAAAATCTATTATTTTAGTAAACCCTAAATTCATAAAATATCATTTCATTTTAATATTGTTAATGAAGCGATAAAACAATAAGCTAATAATATAATTAATATTTTGACCAATGTATCTAACTATTTGTAATATATTTCTTAATAAAATCATCTACACCCATAATTGGTATATTTAATTTCCTAGCTTCTTCAGCCTTTCCTGTATCATCTTCTTTTGTTTTTGCCACTACTAAATCTGTATTCTTACTAACAGAAGCTCCTTGGGTTGCTCCCACACTTTTTAAAAACTCAATAACTTGTTTCTCTCTTGTTCCTGTTAACACAACTGTTTTATTATATAGAGGATGATTTTTGTTCACAGGTATTTCTTTTTTTTTCTCATTCATTTTGTGACTTAATCCTGTTTCTAACATAAAATCCTTAAAATCATCGATTTTTGATACAAATGCTTCAGCAGTTTTACTAGCCATTCCTTTTACTTCCGCTACAGCAGTCACCTTGTCTTTATTTGACTTGTATTTTTTCGTTGTTAATATATCCGGCAATTCTGATAGTATTAATTCCAACTTTTTATCGCTAAATCCTCTTCCAAATATATTGGAAGCAGACATAATGGTAACAAGGGTTGCTTCATCTAATTTTTCCTTTATTCCTGAATATATTTTACTTGCCATTTTCTGTTTAAATCCATCTATTTTTAAATAATCTTGTTCTGTCATTGCTATTATTTTAGCTACAGTATCGTATCCAGCCTCAACCATTCTAGCAACATTTCCGCTACCAAGTCCCTCTACTTCAATTCCCTTAAAGAATCCGGTTATATTTTTCTCCTTTACAACTGGGTCTGATTGTAAATCCTGAAGCATTATATCTACATGAGTATCATTCCATTTATAATTAACATCCGGCATCTTCGGCTCCAATGCTGGAACTGTAATTGACTTTATATGTGGAATCACATCTCCGCTTCTTATCAACTGTATTGTAGCACCTATACCAACATTGTTATCCTTTATAAAAGCACCATTAAACCCAGTGGCATATTCAATTTTGACACCACCTAGATTAATTGGTTCTATCTGAACCCTTGGTTTCAAATAACCGTCTTTACTCGGTGTCCAAATAACATCTACAACAATGGCTTCGGCAATTTGGTCTGATAAAACCATCTTGAAAGCAAACGCTTGTTCCGGATTTCCGCTCGTTTTACGCGGATACATTTTGTCATCGGTTACTATGATACCATCTATTTCGTATAAATATTTGTTTCTCCAATTCACCAATACGTCCGACAGTTTTTCGTTTGTTAAATTATTTACTGCTAAAGGTAAAACTAAAACTGATTCTATATCCATTGTTTTGAGGAGTTCCATTTGTTCACTTGGTTTACGTTCTGGTTTAATAACCTCGTATGCTACAAAATGTAAATCATTAACTGACTCGGTTATTGTCTTGTGATTGATAATTCCTGCCACCATATTTCTAGGATTAGCAAATTTTGCCTGATATTTTTCGGTGAAAACGGTCTTTGGAATAATAAATTCACCACGAATGACAATATTTTTTGTTTTCGGCAATCGTAAATATGGTATCAAATGACTAATATCTTGGCCAACTATTCCGTTACCACGTGTATATAATTTCGGAACAGCTCCTTCTGTTGTATAAAGTCCACTAACTCCATCCAATTTACAAGACAATATATACGGTCCTTTATATTTTTGTTTCCAGGAAGCCAAAGCACCTGTATCTGGTTTAATTTTATCCATTGATGCCATTAAATATGGTAATTTTACTTTGTTTCGTTCTACTTCCGCACCAATTTCTTTCACTGTATTATTATTAGGAAACTTGGTTTCTGTAAAATCTTTGATAATATCAAAATGATTGTCAGTCATAACAGGGGTATCATTATAGTATTGTTTTGAAGCATATTGTAGCATATTTGACAGCTGTGTTTCGTCCAGATTTTGTAAAGCTGGCATCCCCTCCTTCACAAATTTTTTTATCAATACTTCTGGTTCTTTTGGTTTCGAACCGCCCTTCATCGATGTAGGCGAGGACGACACAGTATCTTTAACGGACGCATTTATATCAGTGTAGGCACCACCCTTCATTGATGTAGGCGATGAATTCACAGTATCTTTAACGGACACACCTACATCGATGTAGGGCTGAACAGCTCGTCCATCTTTTCTTTCAACCGGCGTTTTATATTGTAGCCCTAGGAAATCAAATATATCCTTTTCCGTTGTAAATAGCTTCTGAACTTTTTCCCCCTTTTT
>Ga0172372_10013141_pt1 | contig 10293 bp, 8 predicted proteins | sample LakKiv5m_2_FD_114544 | JGI IMG/M metagenome (GOLD analysis project Ga0172372, IMG submission 114544) | Freshwater microbial communities from Kabuno Bay, South-Kivu, Congo - kab_092012_9.5m | ecosystem: Environmental > Aquatic > Freshwater > Lake | place: Democratic Republic of the Congo... | reverse complement strand
CGGCCTGCAGCGCGCGCAGCGCGTAGACCTGGCACGGGATGCCGATGACGGCGATGCGCGAGTGGCCGGCGGCGATGGCTGGCTCGAGCAACTCGAGCAGCGGCGCGTAGCCCATGCGCATGCCGCGGCAGGCCGCCATGTCGGCGGCGCGGGTGACGAGGACCGGCTTCGGCCGCCAGCGATCGTCGGGGTCGGCGGTCATGCACAACACGGCGGTGACCAGTCCCGACTCGAGCAGGCGTTCGCCGAGCCGGGTGGTGATGCCGGTCCACTGTGCACCGTCGCGTGGTTGGCGCAGGGCGGCGCGGTGCATGACGAGATATGGGCCGAAGAACATCTCATCGGCGCGTGCCGGATCGCCACCGGCTGCCGGGCCGGGGTCGCGGCTGCGCCCGTGCACCGCCACCTCCAGTCGCGGGTAATCCGGCGCGATGAACTGGCAGGCGCGACCGCAGCGCTTGGGGTCCTCGGTGCGGCTGATGCCGCAATCGGTGCAGAGATTTCGGAAAGGTACTTGGGCGGTCATGGGCGGAGTATGCCGAGTCAGGGGCGGTATCGGGGGCAACGCGCCGCGCGATAATTCGGGAATCGCGATGACAGATCGCTCAAGGAGACCACATGCCCCCACGCGCCATCGCCCAAGTCATACCGGGCATCGACACCTCCGACGGCGCCGGCGTGCGCTTGCGCCGCTCGCTTGGTAGCCAGCGCGGGCTCTACCACGACCCGTTTCTGATGCTCGACGAGTTCGGCACCGACCGGCCCGAGGAGTACATCGCCGGCTTCCCGCCGCATCCGCACCGGGGCTTCGAGACGGTGACGCTGATGCTCGAGGGCCGGATGCTGCACGAGGACAACATGGGCAACCGGGGCGAACTGGGGCCCGGCGATGTGCAGTGGATGACCGCCGGGCGTGGCGTGATCCACTCGGAGATGCCGCAGCAAAAGGAGGGTCGGCTGCGCGGTTTCCAGCTGTGGATCAATCTTCCGGCGGTGGAGAAGATGAGGCCGGCAGCGTGGCGCGACCTCCCGGCGGCGAGCATCCCGGTGGTGCAGCTTGATGGCGGCTCGGCTCGGCTCGTTGCCGGCGAACTGACAGTCGAGGGCGCGACCCACGCCGGTGCCGTGCACAGCATCAGCCGCGCGCCGCTGCTCGCCGACATCCACCTCGAGCCTGAGGCAACCGTGGCGCTGCCGATCGACGCAGCCGCCAACGCGCTCATCTACCTCTACGAAGGCGCCGTCACCCTCGGCAGCGAGGCGCTGCTGCTGCGAGGCGCCGCATTGCTCGGCGAGGGCGATATGGTGGAGCTGGCCGCCGGCGACGAAGGCGCTCGCCTGCTCCTGCTCGCCGCACGGCCACTTGACGAACCGGTGGTGCAATACGGTCCGTTCGTCATGAACACGCGCGGGGAGATCGAGCAGGCAGTGGCCGACTACCGCAATGGAACGCTCACGGAGCCGGCCTGACCACCTCTTGAAACCGCACCAGCGCTCCTCATCGGCGGTGGCGAGCCGACCCTTGTGATCGAGGACCGTGAGGGTCGCGCTGCCTGGCCCCATGGGCTTTGCCAGAGAATAGGCGCAGCGCCAAAGAAAGCCCCGACCGGATGGTCGGGGCTTTTTAGTGTGACGGCGGATACGTGGAGTCCAAACTGCCGAGCCCGAACGGGTGCCTGATCGTTCCGCTAGAACCCGAAGCCCTTGCCGGCGCCGAGCAGCGTCGCGACCCCGAGCACGGCAAAGATGCCGGCGGCAATGCCGTGCACCAGTCGCATCGGGATGCGCGCAGAGAGCTTGTCGCCAAGGAACACAGCCGGCACATCGGCGATGAGCATGCCCAAGGTGGTGCCCGCCACGACGAGCAGCGGATCAGCATAGTGGGCGGCCAAAGCCACCGTGGCCACCTGTGTCTTGTCGCCCATCTCGGCGAGGAAGAACGTTATAAAGGTGGCGCCAAATACGCCGAATCGCGCGGCGACCTGCGCCTCCCCATCCTCGATCTTGTCGGGGACCAAGGTCCATGCAGCCATACCAAGAAACGACAGCCCAAGGATCCAGCGCAACAGATCGGGGGACACGGCTGCAGTGACCCAAGCACCCAGTGCGCCGGCCAAGCCATGGTTAAGCAGTGTGGCCGCGAGGATGCCCAGCACAATGGGCAGCGGGCGCTTGAAGCGCGCCGCCAGCAGAAAGGCCAGAAGTTGCGTCTTGTCGCCGATCTCGGCGAGCGCAACAACGCCAGTGGAAACGATCAAGGTTTCCAAGGCGGCGCTCAAACTGGCTTGACCAACCCCTCGATGAGGATCTCGCAGATGCGCTCAACGCATTCGCGGTCGTCGGCCGATGCTGCAGACGCAGACAAGCGCGCCACGCGGCCGATCTCGAGCAGGCGGGCACGCAGTGCGTCCTGAACCGCCTCGGCTTCGGCGAGGTTCTCGCTGTCGATGGTCTCGATGCTCCAAAGGCCGCTCTCGTTCCAGCCCTCGCGCAAGCGCTCGACCAGCGCCAAAACAAGGTCTGCTGTGTGGCGCAATACGTCGCTGCAAGGCGTGGGCAGAGCCGCCTTGATGCGCTCCGGCGCCGCGCGCAGGGCATTGTCGAGACGCTGCAGACGGTGACGCAGATCGTCTATGCCACGCCGCGCAGCCATGGGTGGTAGCGCATGTGCTGCCGTGGCCAAGGGTCCGGCGAGATGAACGTCGAACTCGCGTGGGACCACCCTCAAGGCAACACTGGCGTGGTGCAAGGTCGCGCCGGGCGCTCGCAGGGCTGCCAGCGCTTCTTCGGTAACAGCGAGCAGACGCCCCAGTGGCGAGACCTGATCATCGCGCAGGCGATGCGGATAGCCCGACCCATCGAGGCGCTCGTGGTGCTCGGCAACCGCCTGGGCCACTTCGGCCGGATAGTCCGTGAGTTGCTTGAGCAGCAAGTGGCCGACATGCGGGTGGACCACGAGTTGCCGATAGGTCTCGACATCGAGCGACTTGGCTGCATCGGCCTCGCCGAACTCCGGGGCAACGTACATCTCGCCGATGTCGTGCAGCAAGCCAGCGGTCATCGCAATGGCGATCTCGCCGTCGCTGGCCGAGCCCCGCGCAGCCACCAACGCGCCGGCCACCGCCATCGCCTCGATGGCATGGGCGAACATGGCCGGGCGGGCGGTCTCGACCGCGCTCAACAACAGTTGCGCCACCGGATGCAGCCTGATGTCCGAGGCTGCACGCTGCAACACAGCGGACTGTGGGGCCAACAAAGCGCTTAACCGGCTGTCTGGGGCGCTGAGCGTTGCCACACCCTGGGCCAAGGTGGCGGCCTGGACACCATCCTCCGCCATCAAACTGGTCTCGATCGGGCTCTTGAGCGCCCGATCCATAAGGCGGCGCTGCAGGTCAGCGCTGACCGGTTGATTCCGCGCCCAGAGCAGATTGCCGCGGATGTCAAAGATATCGCTGGCGGCAATGATCGACCGCGTCTCACTGGCCTCGAGGATCACCGCCAGAGCGTGTGGGTTGGTGGACTTGAAATCGTTGGCGGAGGTCTGGGACATGTGCGCGTCTCGAAGCGGATCGAATCAGGAGAGGAGCCTTACCCTACACCACCTGGTCGATCGCTGGACACGCCGCTAACGCGCGAGCGCCCGCGCCGGGTTGCTCTTGCGCGCAACCGGTCGGCCTTTGGCATCTTCCGGCTTTATGGCCAGCAGGATCGGTTCACCGGCCCGCTTGGCCACACTCTGGATCTGCTTGACCATGGTGTCCGACAATACGAGGCCCGAAGCCAGTAACAGGACCCCTTTCTGATTCTTCCAGTCACGCGCCAGGATCATGTCGGCTTGCAACTCGGAGGAATCAAGTTTGACGCCATCAGCCTCCTGATTCTCTTCTGGCATTTCGGCGACGACGGCCTCCAGCGCATCGATCACGGCACCCGGGAACCGCCCCCCGACCTGTGCACGCGCCGAGGTGATCGCCACCTCTCGTGTGCACCGTTCGGCAACTCGGCGGCCCATGACCAGGTCAAGGTAGAACTTGGTGGCGGCAAGGATCGAAGCGCCGACCGGAACAGCATCGCCCTGGAGTCCATCGGGGAAACCCATGCCATCGACGCGTTCGTGCTGGTGGCGAATGAACATCGACGCATTCGACAACTCGTCGACTGGCATCAGGATGAGTTCGGCGTTGAGCGGGTGCTGCTTGTATAACTTGAGCTCCTCGTGCGTCATTGCAGTCTGGGGCTTGTCGAGGAGATCGTCGGGAAAACCGATCTTGCCGATCTCGTGCAGCAGTGCAGCGTGGTACACGTCGTCTTGCTCAACGACATCCATTCCCATCTGCGCAGCCACCTTCAAGGTAATAAGCGCGGTGCGGTGGCAGTACCCAGCGAGCCGACCATTGCGGTGCTCAAGAACCGAGGACAGCATGCGGATGGAGGAATCAAAGCTCCCACGTACTCGACGCAGCGCCTGATCGAGCTCCTGATTGACCAGGCTGATGCGCGCGTTCGCTTCTTCCAGACGGTCGATGCTGATCATCTTTAACTGCGTGCGAACCCGGGCAAACAACACGGGTGGGCTGACCGGCTTGTAGATGTAATCGACCGCGCCGACCTCGAAGCCGAGGGTCTCGTTGACGTCGTCGGCCAGGGCCGTGACGAAGATCACCGGGATCCCGGCGGTTCGGGGATTCTCCTTAAGGCGTCGGCAGGTACCGAACCCATCGAGGTTGGGCATCATGACGTCGCAAAGGATGAGATCGGGGATCTGATCAGTGGCGATCTCAAGGGCCTGCAGGCCATCCTTGGCAAAGAGCAAGCGGTACTCGTCCTTGAGGATCTCGCGGAGGATCGCAAGGTTGCTGCTCTCGTCGTCGACGAGCAAAAGGGTGGCGCGGGGAGAGTTGGACATACCGGCGGGTTTTATGCGGTCAGTGCCAGCTTGAGGGAATCGAGCGCCTTGAGGGCGCCTTCGAAATCGAAGGAATCCACGGCCTGCTGCACGGCTTCGAACTCGGCACGGGGGCAAGCATCGCAGAGTTCGAGCAACAGGTTCTCGTCGATCTCAAAGCTGCGGAAACTGTCGGCAACCCGTTCAATCAACTCGGCCATGGCATCACTACCCAACTCGCGCATCAAACCTGGCTTGTCAGAAATGGCGGTCTCGCGAGCGACGAGCATACTCGAAACCATATCGATTTCTTCGGCGAGGTGCGCCAAGGTGGCCAGATACTCCTCCGCCGTGCACGACGCCGCTCTCGATTCAGCGCGCTTGGCGGCTGCGGCAATGCGCATCAGCGACAGGTTGGCAGCCGCACCCTTAAAGCGGTGCATGATCTGCTTGACGCGGTCGACATCCGGCATGGGCTCGGACAGCATGGTCTCGAGGGACGGGCGGCTCTCGGCAACAAAGGTACGGATCGCGCGGCTGAGCACCTCTTCGCCACCCCAGCGGTTGATGCCACTCAACCAATCGATGTGCTCAGAGGCCGGGGGGCCTGGAGTGCCACTACAGGCCTTTGTCGGGTTCACAACAGGTGTGAGCTTGCCGCTGGTGACCCGGGCGATCTCAGCGCGAAGGATCGCGACATCGAGCGGCTTCATGACAAAGCTGTCCATGCCGGCCTCGATGGCCAGATGCCTGCGCTCCGCCTCAACGCTCGCGGTCAACGCGATCATCGGCACCCGATTGGAACGGTTCTGGTTCTCGATGCGGCGGATCTCACGGGCGGCCTCGAAGCCGTTCATCACTGGCATGTGCATATCCAGCAGCAGCAGATCGAAGGGCTGCTGGCAGTAGAGGTCCACCGCCATGCGGCCGTTCACCGCGGTGGTGACCTCGTGCTTGTGCTTGGCGAGAACATTGACCAGCAGATCGATATTCTGCGGTGCATCGTCGACTACCAAGATGCGCAGTGGCCGGATGTCGTCGACGTCACTGCTCACGGGCTCGGCCGGCTTGCTACCGGGCTTGAGCGGCAAGGTGACGGAGAACACACTGCCCTCGCCGACCACGCTCTGCACATCGATGCGACCGCCCATTAGCGTAACCAGCTGGCGAACGATGGTGGTGCCAAGCCCGGTGCCACCGTAGCGGCGGGTGATCGACCCATCCGCCTGCGAGAACGGCTCGAAGATCTTCTCGATGCGATCGGCCGGGATACCGATACCCGTATCGTGCACAGCGATCTGCACCTGACCCGAGGCTTCGCCCGAAACAACCAGCGTAACGCCGCCGCGCTCGGTGAACTTGATCGCATTGCCCATCAGGTTGACCAGGATCTGTCGCAGCCGCTCCGGATCGCCCGTGTAATACAGAGGAAGGTCCGGCTGATAGCGAAGTTCCAGCGAGATGCCCTTGCGGTTGGCCAGCACACCCATGGTGTCGATGCAGTGCTCGCAAACGGCAGCCAGAGAGAAATCGATCTGCTCGATGCTCATGCTGCCATGCTCAAGCTTGGAGGCATCGAGGATGTCGTTGAGCAGGTGCAGCAGCGAGCGTGCCGACGTGGCAATGGTATCGACGTAGTGGTGCTGCTTTTCGTCGAGCCGCTCTTGGGCGAGCAGGTCGGTGAAACCGATGACGGAGTTCATCGGCGTACGGATCTCATGGCTCATGTTCGCGAGGAACATCGACTTGGACTCGGTGGCCGCCTCGGCCTTGCGCACCGCCTCTCGCAGCGCCTCGTTGAGGGCGTGGCGCTCGGTGAGGTCGATGGCGAACTTGATCACCTTGTAGATGCGCCCGTCGGCATCGGACACCGGGTTGTAAGACGCCTGCAAGTGCACCAGACGACCGGTCTTGGAGCGCCGCGCAAAGTCATCGCGCTGCGGTTCGCCACGACGCAGCGCCGCCCAGAAAGCCATGTAGCTTTCTTGGTCGAAATGATCCGGATCGAGCAATCGCGTGTGGTGCTCGCCGATCAGCTCCTCGGGCGAATAATCAAGGATCTCGGCCATCATCGGGCTCACGTCGAGCACGCGGCCCTTGAGGTCGAACTCGATCACCGCCACGGAGCGCTTGATCGCCGCCACAATACCTTCGAAATCGGCATTACGGCGCTTCCAATCGGTCACATCAGAGGCGAACTTGACGATCTTGGTGAGGCGCCCATCGGCGTCCAGGACCGGGTTGTAGGTGGCTTGCAACCAGACCTCGCGGCCGAGGCTGTCGAGGCGCTTGAACTGCCCCGACTTGAAGCGCCCTTGCGCGAGATTGCGCCAGAACTCGGCGTAGCCCGGAGTGCGGACGTAGGCCTCCTCGCAGAACATCAGATGGTGCCGACCAATGACCTGCTCTACGGAATAATTGAAGATGCGCAGGAAGTTGTCGTTGGCGTGGAGGACCCGGCCGGTCGTGTCGAACTCGATAACTGCTTGCGAGAGATCGAGGGCGCGCATCTTGCCCTCGAAGTCGGCGGCGCGCATCTTATCGGCCGTGACATTGGTCGCGAACTTGACCACGCTCGATACTCGGCCTTCTTCGTCGAACACCGGGTTGTACGAGGCGCGGATCCAGACTGTGCTGCCATCTTTTGCCACACGCGCAAACTCGCCAGTGTGGAACTCGCCTCGGCGGAGCGTTTGCCAGAAATCGCGATAGTCAGCCGATGCGGCGTATTCGGGATGGCAGAGCTTGGTATGAGGCTGCCCCTGCAACTCCTCGGCCGTAAAACCCACCCAAGACAGGAAGTTATCGTTGGCCGACAGCACCACCCCATCAAGGTCGAGTTTTACGACGCCCTGCGCGCGGTCTATGGCGTTGAGCAGGGCTTGCAACTCGGCGCTCTTGCGCAGGTTCAGTGATGAAGCGATATCGTTCAAGGGAGGCCGGACCTAAAAAGCGGGTAGGTTCACCCACTTTCTTAATTTACTACGAAATCGCCGATTTCCAAATCGGATTCCAGAGATCCTTCGCTCGCGAGGTATCGGGCTTGCGGTCTCTCGGGCCGTAACGGGCCGGGGCCGGCCCAACATCACATCTCCAGGCAGATCTTGCCGAAGTGGCGGTTGGATTCCTGGTGGCGGAACGCCGCGACGATGTCTTCGAGCGGGTAAGTGGAATCGATGACCGGGCGGATGCCGTTGGCCTCGATGGCCCGGATCATGTTGACCTGGTGCTTGCGGTTGCCCACCAGAACGCCCTGCAACTTGAGGTGCCGAGCGATGGCGGTGATCACCGACATGCTGCCCTCAAGCCCGGTGAGGATGCCGATGACCGACACCTGCCCCCCGATGCGCGCAGCGAGCATCGACTGCGCCAGCGTGCGCGGCCCGCCGAGCTCGACGACGTGATCGACGCCCGCACCACCGGTGAGCTTGCGCGCGGTCTCGCCCCAGGTCGGGTCTTCGCGGTAGTTGATGACGTGGTCGGCGCCGAGCTCGCGCAAGCGCTCGGCCTTGGCGGCACTGGAGGTGGTGGCGATCACGGTGGCGCCGGCCGCCTTGTCGAACTGCAGGGCGAACACCGAGACGCCGCCGCTGCCCTGGGTGAGCACGGTGTCGCCGGGCTTGATATGGCCGCTCTCGAACAACGCGTACCAGGCGGTGAGGCCGGCACAGGTGAGCGTCGCCGCCTCGGCGTGGCTCCAACCCTTGGGCGCCAGGGTGAAAGCGCTGGCCGGGGCGGTGACCGACTGCCGCGCGTAGCCATCGAGGCCATCGCCCGGCACGCGTGAGAAATCGCCCTGCGCGATGCCCGGCTCGCCGTCTGGCCACTCGGGGAAGAACAGGCTGACGACGTGGTCGCCGACCTTGAGGTCGCTCACGCCAGCACCCACGGCGGTGACCACACCGGCACCATCGGACATCGGGATGCGCGGTTCCTTGGGGCCCCAGGCGCCGCTCACCACCGCGTAGTCGTGGTAGTTGAGCGAGTTGGCGTGCAGGCGGACCGTGATCTCGCCGGCGCCTGGCGCATGGGCCTCGGCGCTGGAGACGATGACGTTGTCGCAGCCGCCGCCCGGCTGGACGACGATGGCTTTGTTGCTCATGGCAAGCTCTCTATTCGGCCTTGGCGTTAGTCAACCCTGGCGTTATTCAACCTTGGCGTTGGCACGCAGGTCGCGCACCATCTGCTCGATGGCACGGCGCTGCATAAACTGGTTCAGCTCACCGCGCACCTGCTCAAACGGCGGCGGCGCTGCCTTGCGAACGTCATCGACGCGGATGATGTGGTTGCCGAACTCGGTCTTGACCAGCTCACTGGTCTCGCCCTTCTTGAGCTTCTTCATGGCCTCCATGAACGGCGCGACCAGGTTGGCGTCGCTGCGCACCCAGCCGAGCTCGCCACCCTTGGCCTTGGTGCCGGTGTCCTCGGACAGCGTCGAGGCGAGCTTGTCGAACTTCTCGCCCTTCTTGACCTTGGTCAGTGCGGCCTTGGCGGCCTTGTCGTCCTTGATCAGGATATGGCGGGCCTGGAACTCGTCGATGGCGGCGAGCTCACCCTTGAGCTTGTCGTACTCGGCCTTGAGGTCGGCCTCAGCCACCGGATGCTCCTTGGCCCAGATCTGCAGGAAGCTGTTGATGAGGATGTTGCTGCGGGCGAGGTCGACCTGGTCACGCACCTCTTCGCGCTTGTCGATGCCGTCCTTGCCGGCCTGCTGCAGGATCAGCTCGCGAGCGATGAGCTCGTCCTTGATGCGGGTGCGCAGATCAGGCGTGTCCTGCTGGCCCTGGGTGATGAGGTTGCGCGCAGCGGTCTCGACCTGCGACTGGCGGATGGAGACGCCGTTGACCTTGGCGACCACATCGTCGGCAGCAGATGCAGCGAGCGGTGCGGCGAGAGTCAGGGCCAGTGCGGCGGCGACAAGGGGGTGACGCGTCATTTAGTGGGACTCCGAAGCTGGGGCAGCGCGCCCCGATGGCGGCAAAGTATAGGGCCAGACGAGGTCTCGTCGGCCGCCTAATGGCTGCCCGATTCGGCCGGTGTCAAGGCGGTGATGGCCAGCGCATGCAGGCGGTTGGGCATGAGGTCGCCGACCAGTGCGTAGATGCGACGATGGCGCGCCACCGTGCCGAGCCCGTCGAACTGCGGCGAGACGATGCGCAGCACCAGATGGCCGCCGCCGTTGCTGCCGGCGTGGCCGGCGTGGCGTGCACTGTCGTCGCGCAGATCGAGTGCGTGCGGCTCAAGTGCCTGCAGACGGGCGCGGACCTCGTCGGCGAGCAGGAGGGGCGCAACCGGGCCACTGGGCGACGCGGGTGTCGTCACTGCGGGAAGACCTTGCGGAACGGCTTGACCGTGACCCGCGCGTAGACGCCAGCGGCCACGTAGGGGTCGGCGTCGGCCCAGGCCTG
>Ga0172372_10013136_pt1 | contig 10297 bp, 6 predicted proteins | sample LakKiv5m_2_FD_114544 | JGI IMG/M metagenome (GOLD analysis project Ga0172372, IMG submission 114544) | Freshwater microbial communities from Kabuno Bay, South-Kivu, Congo - kab_092012_9.5m | ecosystem: Environmental > Aquatic > Freshwater > Lake | place: Democratic Republic of the Congo... | reverse complement strand
CGCATCGCGGAGAGGATCTCGACGCGCTTGATGGAGTCGATGCCGAGGTCGGCCTCCATGTCCATGCCGGTGTCGATCATCTCGGCCGGATAGCCCGTCTTCTCCGCGACGATGGCGAGCAGGATGGGCGTCAACTCCGGAAGTGCGGGAGCTGCCTGGGCTGATGCGGCTGACGCGGTGTGGCCATTCGCGGGTGTCGCGACTGCGGTATTGGGCGCGGTGGGGAGAGTGCCATTCGACGCGGCCGACGCCGTGGCGGGCGTGCCCTTCGACGAGGCGGGGAGTGCGGCGCTGAAGAGCCCGATGATCTCCGCGAGGGTGCGCGTCGCCGCCATCTTCGCGTTGTTCATCTGCGGCAGATCGGGGACCTGCTGGCGCATCGCGGAGAGGATCTCGACGCGCTTGATGGAGTCGATGCCGAGGTCGGCCTCCATGTCCATGCCGGTGTCGATCATCTCGGCGGGATAACCCGTCTTCTCTGCGACGATGGCGAGCAGGACGGGTGTGAGATCGATGGACGCCGCTGCCGAACTCGGCGCGGAGTGCGGTGTCGGGGCAGGCGAAACAGCGGCCGTTGCGGGGGCGGCGACAGGCAGCGCCGCGACAGGCGCGGGCGGAATGATGGGATTCAGTGCGGGAGTCAGAATGGGATTCTGGACTGCCGCGGATACCGGCGCAGCGTACGCGGGAAGGGCCGCCGGAACCGGCGCGGGAAGCGCGACAGCGTGGGTGACAGGGTGCGCGACAGCGTGCGTGAAGGCAGGCGCGGAGGGCGCTGCGGCGACGCCCGGGAGCACGGCCGCGAGGGACGTCTCGACGGTGCGCAAGAAGGCCATGTGGCTTTCGGCCATCAGGCGCTGGAACTCGAGCTGGGCGGCGATCGCCGGGGCCTGGAGCTGCTGGAGCGCGTCCACCCAGCCGGGGGCGCTCACCAGCGTGGTCGCAGGCGCGGGCTGTGCCGCGGCCGAGGAAGCGTGGACGGGGAGCGTGGGATTCTGCGTGGGATGCGACATGGGATTCCGTAGGGCCGTTTGCGCGGGAAGGAGAGACGTATTCTGCGCGGGAGGCTGAATCGGATTCGAAGAGGGAATGGCAGCGGCGCTCGGCGCGGCAGGTGCGGTGTGTGCGCCATTCGCGCGGGAGGCACCGTTGGCCGAAGCTGCCTTGGGCGCGGTGCTCTGGGTGCGCGATTCGACGGCTGCGGGGGCCGTGCGCGCGGGGGGATAGACGGGCGGCTCTTTGGTTGGATAGGGCTTGGCGTAGTTGGCGCCGCTGAGCGTCACCGTGAACTTCGCCGCGGGCTTGCTCGCCGGGTCGTCCGGGAGCGAGACGCCCTCCCAGAGCGGCGCAAAGTCGAGGCGATGCCCCGCGACGGCGAGGCGACCGAGCGCCGTCTGCAGCGCCGTGAGGCCGTTCTTGCCGCGCTGATCGAGGGCGACCGCGAGGTGTGGGCGGCCGTCGAGGCAGCGCTCGACGAGCTTCGAGAGCACGGCGTCGGGGCCGACCTCGACGAAGGTGCGCGCACCGGCCGCGTACATCGCCTCGACCTGTTCGACGAAGCGCACCGGGCTCGCGACGGCGCCGGCGAGCTGTGCGCGCGCGGCGTCGGGCGTGAGCGGATAGGGCGCGGCCGTCGCGTTCGCGAAGAGCGGGAGCTGCGGCGAGGCGAGCGACAGCGTGTCGAGGAAGGTGCGGAACGGCGCGACCGCATCGCTCACGAGCGGCGAGTGGAAGGCCGTCGACACCGACAGGCGGCGGAAGGTGCGCTTCGCTGCGGTGAGCCGCGCCTCGGCCTCGGTGATGGCCGTCACCGAGCCGGAGATCACGACCTGCTTCGGCGCGTTGTGGTTTGCGAGCACGACGTCGAGGCCGGCGACGTCCTTGCGCACGGTCTCTGCGTCGGCGGCGACGGCCGTCATCGCGCCCGGCGTCGCGCTCGCCTTCGCCATCAGCTCGCCGCGGCGCCGCGCGATCGCGATGGCCGTGCGCGCGTCGTAGAGGCCCGCCGCTGCGCCCGCCGTCACCTCGCCGAGGCTGTGCCCACCGACCATCGCGGGCGTGAGGCCCGTGCGTGCGAGCAGTCGCAGCATGCCGAGGCTCGTCGCGGTGAGCGCGGGCTGCGCCCACTCGGTTGCGGTGAGCGCCTTCTCCTGTGCTTCACGCGCGTCGTCGCCGAAGACGGGCCGCGGGTGCACGCGCGCGGCGAGCGTGGTGTCGCCATCGCGCACCGTGCTCGCCTCGTCGTCCCAGAGCGCGCGCACGGCGTCGAAGTGCATCGCGAGGTCGGCGCCCATGCCGATGTACTGGCTGCCCTGCCCCGGGAAGAGCAGCGCGACCGCGCCCGCACCCGCGCTCGTGCCGACGCCGTAGTGCACGCCGCGCGGCGTCGCGAAGGGCGTGTCGCCGCTCTTCTCGATGGACGCGGCGGCTGCGGTGAGCTTCTCGCGCGCGTCGGCTTCATCGGTGGCGACGATGGCGAGGCGTGCCTGCGCGCCCGCGTCGAACGTGGTCTGCGAGTGCTTCGCGAGGTGCGTGAGCGTGCCCGCCTGGCCGAGTTTCGTGGCGGTGTCGCGAAGGGCGGTGACGAGCGCTGCGGGGCTTGCTGCGGAGAGCAGCACGAGCTCGCTCGGCGCGGTGTGCAGACGCGCGGGGCGCTCGGAGGGGCCGACGTACTCTTCGAGTGCGACGTGGAAATTCGTGCCGCCGAAGCCGAGCGCGCTCACCGACGCGCGGCGCGGGTGCGGGGCGTCGTGCACCCAGGGGCGCGCCTCGGTGTTGAGGTAGAAGGGACTCTCTTCGATCTTCAGCTTCGCGTTGGGCGCGTTCACCTTGATGGTGGGCGGCAGGATTTTGTGGTGCAGCGCGAGGACGGCCTTGATCATCCCGGCGGCGCCCGCGGCGGCCTTCGTGTGCCCGATCTGCGCCTTCACCGTGCCGAGTGCACACGAACTGCGCTTCGCCCCGGCGGCGTCGAACACCATGCGGAGCGCCTCGACCTCCGCGGCGTCGCCCGCGACCGTGCCGGTGCCGTGCGCCTCGATGAGAGCGACCGTCTCGGGGCCGTATCCCGCGAGCTCGTAGGCGCGGCGGAGCGCGAGCGTCTGGCCCTGCGGCGAGGGCGCGTAGATGCTCTTCGCCTTGCCGTCCGACGACGAGCCGAGGCCGCGGATCACGGCGTAGATCGCGTCGCCGTCGCGCTCGGCGTCGTCGAGGCGGCGCAGCGCGAGGATGCCGATACCCTCACCGAGCATGGTGCCGTCGGCGCGGTCCGAGAACGGGCGGCAATCGCCGCTCACCGAGAGCGCGCCCGTCTGCGCGAAACACATGAACATGAAGATGTCGTTGAGCGCGTCGACGCCGCCGGTGAGCACGAGATCCGAGCGGCCGAGCGCGAGGTCGTTCATCGCCATCGACACCGCGGCGAGCGAGCCCGCGCAGGCGGCGTCGACGACGGCGTTGGTGCCGCCGAGATCGAGGCGATTCGTGATGCGGCCCGCGACGACGTTGCCGAGCAGGCCGGGGAAGGTGCTCTCCTGCCAGGGCACGTAGCAATCGTCGAACGCCTTGCCGACGCGCGCGATCTCGTCTTCCGAGAGGCCCGCCGTGCGCATCGCATGCTCGACGATCGGGCGCTGCAAACGCCCCGACATCGAGCCGACGAGCTCGGTCGCCGAGGCCACGCCGAGCATCACGCTCATGCGGCTGCGATCGACCGACTCGAACTTCCCGCGCGTCGCTTCGAGCAGCGCGTGCTTCGCGACGACGAGCGCGAGGAGCTGCGCGGTATCCGTCGCCGGGAGCGTGCTCGGCGGCAGGCCGAACTCCATCGGCGAGAACTCGACCTCGGGCAGGAAGCCGCCGCGCGCCGCGTAGACCTTGTCCGGCGTGCCGGGCTTCGGCGCGAAGTAGTCCTCGCGGAGCCAGTGCGTGCGCGGGATGTCGGTGAGCCGGTCGCGGCCCTCGAGGATGTCGCGCCAGAACGCGCGCGAGGTCGTCGAGCCCGGGAAGAGCGCGCCGAGGCCCACGATGGCGATGGGCACCGAAGGCGCAGCGGGCGTGTCGGAGTGCGTGGACGGAGCGTTCGCGTCGGAGTGCGTCATGGTCGGCTCGTGGCTGTCGTTCAGGCGGCTGTCGTTCAGGGGGGCTCTCGTTCAGAGGCGGAAGCGGCGTGGGCGGAAGGAGGCGGCCGCGGCGGGCACCGCGACGCCGAAGGAGCGGAGCTGCTGCGCGCGCGCGGCGACGACCGCGCCCTCGAGCAGGTTGAGCGCGATCTGCACGACGGTGCGCTCGTGCGGTGCCTCGAGGAACGAGCCGCGCACCCAGTCGTTGAAGGCGCCCATCGCGGGGCCGCACCAGATCTGATAGTCGGCGCGGCGCTGCGGATCGCCCGCGATCGCCCAGCGGCTCGACTTGCCGAGATACCAGCGGAAGACGAGCGCCATGCGGTGCTTCGCGTCCGTCGCGGCGCGCTCGAGCTGGCCCGGATCCCGGCGGCTCCAGAAGGCTTCGGTCTCCTGCCAGACCTGCGCGATCGAGGCGCCGAGCAGCTTCGTCTCGACCTTCGTGCGCACGTCCGGCGGCAGCGACTCGAGCGACTCGTGGCTGCGATAGATGTCGTAGAGCGCGTTGGCGCGCGTCGCGAACATCGTGCCGCGCTTGAGCACCTGCAGCTTCACGCCGAGCTCGAACATGTCGGCCGCCGCGGCCATCGCGACGTCGGCGATCCCGGCCGTCGCGAGCATCGCCTTCGCCGAGTCGGCGAGCCCCGCCTCGACGGCGCTCTGGTTCACCGAGCCCGTGACGATGTACGCCGCGCCGAGCGAAAACGCGGCCGCGACCGCCCCCGGCGTACCGAGCCCGCCCGCTGCGCCGACGCGGATCGGCCGCGAATATCCGTGCTTCGCGGCGAGCGTGTCCCGCAGCGCGAGGATGATCGGGAAGAGCGCGACGAGCGTCTGGTTGTCGGTGTGCCCGCCGCTGTCGCCCTCGACCGTGACGTCTTCGGCGACGGGCAGCCGCGCGGCGAGCTCGGCCTCCGCGGCCGTGACGCGCCCCGCTTCGACGAGCGCGCGCAGCATCTCCGCGGGCGGCGGCGCCATGAACTGCGCGGCGACTTCCGCGCGCGAAATCTTCGCGAAAACCTGGTGCTTGCGGACGATGCGGCCCGACGCATCGACGTGCAGGCCCGCAGCCGCGCAGCGCACGACCGAGGGCTGAATGGCCATGAACGCCGACGCCGAAATCCGCCGCACACCGCGCGCAACGAGGAGATCCGCGACGCGCTCCTCGAGCTCGGGCTCGGCGGGCGAATGGATGAGATTCACGCCCCACGAGGGCGCGTCGCCCTCTGCGGACCTGTCGCCGAGCGCGCCGATCAGCTCGGTGAGCGCGGCCTCGACCTGCTCGTAGCCAAGCCCCGCGGCGCCGTAGAAGCCGAGCATCCCCGCGCGCGCCATCGCGATCACCATGCGCGTCGTCGCGATACCGTTGGCCATCTCGCCCGCGACGTAGGGGAAGCGCACGCCGTGCGCCTCGCCGAAGGAGCGGTCACCGAGCCACTCGGGGAAGGTGGCGGGCAGCGTGGCGAGCAGCGCGTGGTCGCCTGCGTTCTGCGCCGACGAGACCTCGCCGCCGAATCCGAGCCCGACGCGCCCGCTCGCGCGCTCGTAGACGATGTGTACGGGCTCGCGCACACGGGGGAGGGCGGCCGCCAGCGCCTCCGCGTCGAACGCGGGGAGGGCCGTGCCGGCGCGCCAGGAACCGACGGAGGGAACCGAGGGGAGGGCGTCCAAAGCGCGGCGAGGATGGGAGAGCGCGCAATCGAGAGTCAACGCCGGCCGCACGCCGTGACAGAGGTATGTCAATCGTCACGACGCAGCGCGTCGGCGCAGTGCGGAGCGGTCTCGGGGATTGCCTGCCGGCGACCCGATGCGCGCCGCACCTTGCGGTTCGCGCGGCGCCGCCCCATGTTTGCGCCCGCATCCACCGATGGATGCACGTTCTCTGGTCTCGCTCCCGGTACGTGCGCGCAGCGAAGTCAGTTCGCCGGCGGTCTTCTCGGGCTCGCTCCACGGAACGCTCCTGCAGTGCAGATATCCCGAGGAAGACCCGCAATCATGGCGAACAACAAGCTCTACGTCGGCAACATCTCCTTCCGCACCACCGAGGACGACCTCCGTGACCTCTTCGGCGCGCACGGCAACGTGACGCGTTCGACGATCGTCACCGACCGCGACACGGGCCGCTCGCGCGGCTTCGCGTTCGTCGAGATGTCGAGCGACGCCGAGGCGCAGGCCGCCATCCAGGCGCTCGACGGCCAGGCGATCGAGGGCCGCACCATCCAGGTCAACGTCGCGCGTCCGCGTGAGGACCGTGGCGGCGGTGGCGGCGGCGGCGGCGGCTACGGCGGCGGCCGTGGCGGCGGCGGCTACGGCGGCGGCGGTGGTGGCGGCGGCTACGGCGGCGGCGGTGGCCGCGGCGGCCGCGGCGGCTACTGAGCCTCCCTCCACGTCGCCTCGCGCGGCGTGATGCTCGCTCCCCAAGCAGCCCTGCGGGTCACCTCGCGGGGCTGTTTGCGTGGTGCGGCGCGCAGCGAGGCGTCGCGCATCTCGTGCGCACGCTGCCGCTTCCTGCAATCGCGTTGCAGTCACGACACGCGTTGCGACTGCGTGTCGCTCAGCGGCGGCCCTTGTACTCCATCATCCCGCGCACCACGCCCTCGGCGGCCTCGGCCACCTCGCCCTCTTCGCGGGCGCGATCGGCGCAGTCCTCACACATCTTCTTGCTCTTGCCGTCCACCTTCACGGACACGAGCGCATCGACCTCGTTGTCGCAGACCTTGCACATCGGCATCGCGGCCTCCATCGCGGTGAGACTTCGAGAGTCTACTGCGACGCATCGGCGCGCACGATGGCCTCGTAGCCGTCGCGGTACGTCGGATAGCGCAGCGTGACGCCGAGCTCGCGCAGCACGCGGCGCGCATCCACCTGACGATTGCCGCGCAGCGTGGGCGGCGCCTCGCTCACAGCGACCGCGGGCGGCAGCGGCAGCCCGAGCCGCGCGCACAGCCACGCGACCACCTCGCGCTGCGGCGCGGGCTCGTGATCGCCGACGACGTACGTGCTCCTTGGCGCGGCCCGCTCGAGCGCGGCGAGCGCGAGCGCGGCGAGGTCGTCAGCGTGGATGCGCGAGACGTATTTGCTGCCGTCCTCGACGAGCCGATGGGTGCCCGCGCGCAGCCGCTTGTGCAGCCCCGACGCGGCCGAGTAGATGGCCGGCGCACGCAGCACGATGGCGCCCGCTGCGCGCCAGCACGCTTCGGCGGCGAGTCGCGGCGCCGCGCGCGGGGCCTCGGGATCGACGGGCGTGTCGTCGTCGACGCGCCCGCTCACCGCGCCGTAGACGCCCGTCGTCGAGATGTAGACGACTCGCCGCGCCGCGCGTGCGGCGTCGGCCAGCCGCGCGTCACTCGCGCCATCGGGCGGAAAGGTGACGAGCACCTCGTCGCCCGGGTGCACGGCGGCGCGCACGGCGTCCGCGTCGTCGTCCGCGCCGAGCACGATGGGCGTCGCACCGAGCGCTGCGAGCGCCTCTGCGCGTGCCGCCGAGCGCGTCGTCGCGCGCAAAACACGTTGCGGATTCGCCGTGTGCGCGAGTTGCAGCGCCGCCTCGCCGACCTGGCCGACGCCGAGGACGAGCAAAGCGTGAACGTCATTCACGAAATCACCGAAGAAGGGTTGTCAAACATGGATTCTCCGGCGTCGTGAATGGGATTCTGTTCGCTGCGTGAATCCCATGCTGATTCCCGATCGTGGGAAGGCGAGAATCCCATACTTCCTCAGGGATTCCGCGGCGCGGGAACGCTTGGGGCCAGCATGGACGGTGGGTTCGCGGGCGGCATCGCGGGTACGAGCGAGGGGGGCCGTGCGCCGGGGCGCGGCCGCTCGAGCATCCCGCGCAGATAGCGCAGCGCGAAGGCGACCTGACGCGGCTCGAGCTGCGTCTCGAAAAAGATCGTCGCGCCCTCCGCGCGGAGCGTCGCGCGGTCGAGCGCGCTCGCGAGCCCGACGAGCGCGACGAGCGGGTTGCGCGCGTAGCTCGTCCGCATCCGCTCCCAGAAGGCGCATGCGGCCTCGGCGCGTGCGTCGTCCTCGAACGAGCCCTCCGCGCGGATGGCGACGACGCCGCCCTCGCGCTCGGTCGCAGCGCCCCTTGCGCGCACGGGGATCGCGTCGGTCGCGCCTCGTACGAAGGCCCGCGCGCCCTCGACCTCGAGGCTCACCACCTCGCCCTCGACCATCGAGAGGAGCGCCGCGGCGTCGTCGGGCACCGGCGCGCCCGTCTCGCGCGCGAGACGCTCGGCCTCGCGGCGACGCTCGCGGGCGACGGCGATGACGCGCGGCAGATCCTCGCTCCGCGTGATCGTGAACGACTGCGGCCCGACGAGCGCGATCACGCGCTCCGTCTCGTCCGCATCGGGCCAGGGCGCGACCTCGAAGCCGCGCTCGCGACGCCAGCGCGCCGACACCCCGCGCGCCGCCGCCATGCGCGCGACCGCGTCCCGCACACGCGCCACATCGCCCACGTAGCGCCCGCTCATCACGAGCTGTGCGCGCTGCAGATTGGGCGACGCGATGAGCAGCCGCTCGAGATCGTCGAGCGGCTCGATGCCCGAGCCGTCGAGCAGCGCCTGCCAGTCCGGCACCGCGGCGAGCAGCGCACGGATGTCCGGTGCGAGCGGCGACTGCCGCATCCGCACGAGGTCGAGCCGCAACGCGAGCTGCGCGCCCGGCGGCGCATAGGCGGCGAGCCCCGGCCCCGTCGTGCTCCCCGCGCCGCTGCCCCCATCGCCTGCGCTCGCGAGCGCCCGCCCCGCATCGGGTGCTGCGCCCGCATCGGGAACAGCCGCCGCGACGAGCGCGCCTGCATCGCTCTCCGCGCCTGCGTCGACGTCGGCCTCTGCGACGAGCGCGCCAGCGTCGCTGGTCGACGCATCCCCGTCCGCGCCTGCATCGGAGTCCATCCCGCCGTCGTCGGGAACGCCCGCATCGCGGACTTCCCCCGCGTCCTCGTCCGTCCCTGCGTCGCCGCCCGCATCGCTGCCCGCATCGCGCGCCTGCCCCGCATCGCGCTCGGCGCCGGCGTCGCGTGTCCCCGCGGCTTCTTCCTCGGGATTCGCGGCCTCGTCCGTCTCGGGCGTCGCCTCGGGCGCGGGAGCCTCGGGCGGCGTCGCCTCAGGGGCGGGCGGCTCGGGCTCCGGCAGCGCCGCGCTCCCGCTCACGCCGAACTCGACCTCCGCCGGCAGCTCGAACTCGAAGCCCAGATCCGGCGTCGCCCCGAGCGACACGACGAGCGCGACGAGCCCGACGTGCACGAGCAGCGACGCCACGAGCCCCACCGCCAGCCCGCGCCACGACGACGGAGCGCGCCGCCCTTCGGACTGCGAGGGCTGTGTGGAATCGGCGGCCATGGCGCAGAGACGGCCGTTGGTACCGCTGAATTCGCCGGGGCGCACGTGGGCGGGGGGCGCAGTGCGAGCAAATGGGAACTTCGTTCCGCATGCACCGATGGCGATGAATGGGATTCTCACGTTCGCCGAACGCGAAAATCGCCGGGATTCGTCAGTCCCACCCCGCGCCGCGCGTCTGTCTCTTCATGTGGTTGCTGCTCCCATTCGGTTTCTATTCCATCGTCGCCAAGCCCGGTGATCGGGTGGCTGGGTTGCTCACCGTGCGGGCGCGGGCGGCGGCGGATCTCGATGCCCTGCGCGCGCGGGTGCCTGCGCTCGGCGCGACGATTCACGGCGGCGGGACGGATTATCCGTTCCGCGCGCAGGTGCCGCGCGAGGTGCTCGGGGCCGCGCTCGCGGGCTTCGTCGACGCGCTCGACTACGACAATTTCAAGGACGAGGTGGCGCGGCACGATGCGTCGCGCGCGCACCTCTACCATCGCGTGTGGGAAGTGCTGGCGCGGATTCCCACGCTCGCGCGGCGCGCGATGTCGTGATTGGCGGCTTGCGGAGCGCTCCGTGCACGCGTGCGCGGCCAGCGGCGTGAGGCACGATGCGCGCCGTGGACTTCCCCGCTGAAGCTGGCCCCGTGCGCGTCGATCTGCGTCGACGTCCGAGCATTCCATTTCTCGTCATCGTGACGCTGCTCGTGGCCGCGCCCGCCGTCGTGAATCCGGCGGCGTGGTGGGTGTCGGTGGGGGGCGCGGTGCTGCTCGTCGGGCTGTTCGTGCTCGGGCCGAGGCTGCAGCGGCGCGTCGCGACCGTGCCGCTCGCGCTCTGCGAGAACGG
>Ga0172372_10013135_pt1 | contig 10297 bp, 11 predicted proteins | sample LakKiv5m_2_FD_114544 | JGI IMG/M metagenome (GOLD analysis project Ga0172372, IMG submission 114544) | Freshwater microbial communities from Kabuno Bay, South-Kivu, Congo - kab_092012_9.5m | ecosystem: Environmental > Aquatic > Freshwater > Lake | place: Democratic Republic of the Congo... | reverse complement strand
GGCCCGGTGCGCGCTACGCGCGGTGGCGGTCACGATTCCAACGCCGAGGCATTGCGCACGACCGAGCGGGGTAGGACGCTATCACGAGCACCGGCAGCGGGGCATCACAACATTGGGTTCAGGTGTGCGCGCTGAGCTTCGCTCCGGAACACTGGTCACACCAACAACGAGGACGGAGGCCGTAATGACCGCCCAGATTGCAGAAAAATTGGTTTACAAGGGTGAGACCTTGTCTTTATGCGATGAGCCTTTGCGCCATTACTTGCAGACCATTGCCAGAAATCTGAGATTAGAAGCTCCGTCAACAGCGCTCTGGCGGGGATATGTGGGTACATGGACAATTGAGGATGGCCGTCTGTACTTGGTCAAGCTCGAAGGCTACAAATTAACGAAAGCAGGGATAACGCAGATCGAACTAAGGGATATCTTTCCCGACTATCCCGATGGTGTTTTTGCTCACTGGTGTACAGGTGAGCTGCGTTGTCCCATGGGCGGACTTCTTGAGTACGTTCATGGTGGCTACGCCAGTCGATATGAGATGGATTTGTTCCTGAAAATAGAGAAGGGCATCCTGGTGTCAGATCGAATCGTAAATAACGGCCGTGCCGCGCCAGATGCGCCGCGGGACTATCAAATCAAAGCAATGACCACCTTTGGTTACAGATGAGCAGATGATTTTTCCTGATCGGCAGGCCCATCATTAATCTCCGATTAGCCAGAAAATGAACGATGATCTATGGTTTTGGTTGGGCTGCTACTTTGCGGTCGGTGTTATTTTTTTGCTTTCAGCCCGGATGATCGTAAAGCTGTACCACAAAGACAATCGCACTGACTTTGTGAAAGGCGCGTTAGCAGCATTGGAAAACGATAAACCACTCCGAGAAAGGCGACGAGAATTTTTCAAGAGTATTGGCGCTGGCGCCTTGGTCTTTGTGGTGTGGCCGGTTGCGTTTGTGGTGCTGATTAATGAACTGGTGGGGATACCTGTATCGTCCAACGCGAAAGGCGATGAACCAAAGTTCTGGAGTGAAAACAAAGACCTGATCGAGATCGTCAACCCCCGCGAAGTCGAAGCATCCGCAAGGGTGCATGATCCCAAGAAAAGGGTTCCTAACTTACCCTTCGGGCATCTGAATCGGGGGTGGAAAGAACTGCGAGCGCAGATGAGGCCTGGAGACGTGATGTGGAGCTTTAAGACGTCCGGCTACCAGAAAAGAATCGGGGATGACGACAAGGGACCCCGATACGATGTCCCACGAAATATTGTTCAAGGATACGCGATAGTTCGTAGCAAAAAGATAGTTGGTGAATTTTTGACGCAATGGAATTAAAGTGTTGGTACGACTTATTTGTTCGCAGTCACACATCAACCGTTCCAATTCCAAATAACCCTAAAGGCCGGAGGCGCAAACTATGCATTCAGAAATAGAGCACCAACTGGCTGCGATGATCGATCGGGATCGCGCAGAACGCGAACAGTAGTACTGTCTGGACGATCTTGAACTGTGCAATTTATGCGCCAAAAGCCTGACCGAAGAGCGATTTGTTGTTGATGGGGAGGTCAAAGGAACTCCCCAGACTATGCTTCCGAACGGAGGGAGCGTCGGGCAGTTGGCATACATGTGTGGCGCCTGCTTTTTCAAGCGCGGCGTTGGGATCGGCTGGGGACGAGGACAACTCTACGAACAAATCTCCCAAGGCGAGTGGCTCCAAGTAGCCGGATTTCCCATTTAGGGAAACGACGAAACTTGACTCATTTACGGAAGTTCGAATGAACCGAGACACCGATCCCGCTGAAACGATCAACCCCAGTGCAGTTATTGACCAAGCTTTAGAGAAGTTCGATCGACAGATTGACCTCATCAATGGTGTTTTAACGCAGCGGTTGCAAGGCGAGACCTCGGAGGAGGTTCTACGCTGCCCTTACTGTCATTTGTCCGACGCCTGTGACCACCGCGCGGGTAGCACTGCGCCTGCCAGCTCATGCCGTGATCACGCAGAAAGCTGGTCACAGTGCGGACGAAGTCGCGATCTGCGAAGCGCACACCGCAACCATCAAAGCCAGCGGAGCGGATCATCTCAAGCTTCTCGCCGAGCGACCACTCGGCACCGTCAGGCCGGCGGCGCTCCATCGCCCAAAGTGATTGGTACACGAGGAACTGGGTCATTTGCGTCTCCTTGTGTTCACAAGCACTGTTCAGAAAACACGCCTTGTCGGGCATGATCCTGTGAAGCAAGAGCACGCCGCCAGAGGCAAGACACGGGTTATCTCAAGGATGACCCCTCGTGTCACCTTGTTCACGCACTGCCTCGAAGGACGATCTCGAAACCGAGATTGAAGGACTTCGGCGATTCGACCCGCCGGTTTGGGTCATCAATCGGATCGGCACTGCGTTCTTGCGCAGCCAATCGGTTGACGATCAGCTGGGCTGTGGTCCGCCCGATGCTGTGGCCAGGGATTCTTACCGTGGTCAATGGCGGATTCGACGCGTTCGCCAATTCGAAGTCGCCGAAGCCTGCAATGGCCAACTGGCGCGGCACCGAGACACCGAGACGCATACAGGCCTGCGCCGCGCCGAACGCGGCCACGTCGTTGACGAAGAACACGGCATCGGGCGGCCGGGCCAGCTCCAGCAGTTGGCGCGCCGCGCGTTCGCCAGAGGCAATGGTGACCCCAAGGTCCTGGAGAGTGATGCTCTGCGGACGCCTGCCCAATTCGCTCATCGCCTGTCGATAGCCCGCCAGGCGCTGAGCCCCGCGCTGCTCGCGCTTGGGCGGCGCACCGGCAAATGCAATGCGTTGATAGCCGCGATCGGCTAGCGCCAGGGTCATCTGGCGTGCTGCCTCGAAGTTCGAGAAACCCACGGCGCAGTCGATCGGGTCATCGGCCAAATCCCACGTCTCCACCACGGGCAATCCGCGCGATCGCAGCATGTCGTACACACGCGGGTCGTGGGCTGTCCCCGTCAACACCACCGCCACTGGCTGTTGCCCGAGCAAGTTCAGCAAGATTGAGGCCTCAGTCTCGAGGGAATAACCGGAACTTGCAATCAACAACTGGAAGCCGTGCTCCCGCAACCCATCCGCCAGACCGTCAACCGTCTCCGCAAAGATGGTGTTGCGCAACGTTGGCACGATGGCAGCGACCACCCGCGAGCGTCGCGATTTCAGTGTGCCTGCCGCCAGGTTGGGCACATAGCCCGTGGCCTGCATCGCTGCCATGACCCGTTCACGCACCTCGATCGACACGCGCTCGGGAGTGCGCAGCGCGCGTGACACAGTGATCGTTCCGACTCCGGCGCGTCTGGCAACATCTACCATACGCACGCGGCCGCTGGAGCTCGGGGTTGCCATTGACCCGCCAACGTAGGGAAGAACGCCGTCAGCCTGGAAGCTGGATCAACAGCGAGTCGCCCTCGACGCGCACCGCGTAGGTGCGCAGCGGTTCGCAAGCCGGCGGCCCGTCCACCTGTCCAGTGGGAATGTGGAAGCGGCCGTTGTGCATAGGACATTCGATGATGTCATCAAGCACGAAACCCTCGGACAGTCGCGCAACGCCATGGGTGCACAGGCCATCCGTGACGTAGTGACGCCCGGACAACCTGTAGGCACAGTACACGTGGCCATCACGCTGGACTTCCAGCACGTCTTCGTCGGGTACCTCACCCGTGCTGCAAAGTGTGATCCACACGGTTCAATCCTCTTGAATCAGCTGCCAGCGGGCAACTGCGCTGCGCCCGCCGTGGAGGGCAGCGGGTGCGAGGCCGTCGCGCCAGGATTGCTGCGCTGCGCCAGGATGACGCGCACGATCTCCACGTGGGCAGCGATCAGCCCCGGGCTGGGCTCGGGCAACTGGTTGCGGATTGCGTCATTGAGGGCCGGCAGTGCGTGGAAGGGCACCGAGGGATAGATGTGGTGCTCAATGTGGAAGTTCATGTTCCAGTACAGCATCCGGCTGAGCCAACCGTTGCTCATGGAGCGCGTGCACAGCCGATGGTCATGGACGTCCTGCGCCATCGCCATGTGTTGTGTTGTGATGAAGGCATAGACAGCGAACGCGCCCGCGAAACGCGGGATGAAGAAGTAGAGCATAGGCACCCAGGACTGACCGATCACGGCCCAGGCCAAAAGGGCCATGTAGCCAGCCATCAGCATTCGCGCCTCTCGGATGACGATGCGCTCCTGGCCAGCGGGCAGATAGACCCTCTCACCATCGACTATCCGGCCGATCGCATGGCGAGCCATCAGCTTCGCGCGTGGCCAGAACTCCAACAAGCCGATCACATCACCGAACCAAGTGCGCAAGCGCACTGGGTTGGTGTAACCCATCTGAGCATCCACCGTCCAATGCCAAGTATGCGTGTGGTGGTGGGAGTGGGCGAAGCGGCGATGGGTCGGCGACTCGCCCCAGATGAAGGAACTGACCCAAAGCACCAGTTCGTTGAGCCATCGCGAGCGGAATGCGGTGCCATGCGCGCACTCGTGTGACGGGGCGTAAGCAAATCCGAGGACGACGCCGTAGGCCACAACGGTTGGAATCAACCAAAGCGTCTCGCGGGCCAGATGTATCCCCCATCCAGCGGCAACGAGCAACGCACCCCAGACTGCCAGGAAGTAAAGCCCCGGACCGTCAGCGCGCTTCATCAGGCTCTTCAGGACAGTCCGGTCGATCTTCGGTTCCCACCAGGCGCTGCGAAGGGTCTGCACGGGAGAGTCTGCGGACATGGATTGGGCTCCTGGGTCGGTTCGGGCAGATCGACTGCTTGTTGCAGGCCTGTCTTTGAAGGCCAACTCGGCCTACTGCTGCCCTCTGGATGGTATCGATACCATCGACTCGTGTCAACCCAAAGTCTGCTACATCGGCGTCGATCTCAACCCTGGCCGCAAAGCGATCGCCGGGAAATTCGGCATGACGCACTTCGTGAACCCCAAGGAGGTGGGCGGCGATCTGGTGGCGCACCTGGTCGAGCTCACAGGGGGCGGCGCCGACTACTCCTTTGAGTGCATCGGCAACGTCGAGGTGATGCGCCAGGCGCTCGAGTGCTGCCACCGCGGCTGGGGCGTGAGCGTGATCATCGGAGTCGCTGGCTCGGGCCAGGAGATCAAGACGCGGCCTTTCCAGCTCGTGACCGGCCGCGTCTGGAAGGGCACGGCCTTTGGTGGCGCGCGCGGCCGCACCGACGTACCCAAAATCGTCGACTGGTACATGGACGGCAAGATCGACATCGACAGCCTGATCACGCACGTGATGCCTGTGGAGCGCATCAACGAGGCCTTTGACCTGATGCACCAGGGCACATCGATCCGCTCGGTGGTGACGTTCTGATGGCCTTGAAGAAGGTCTCCGACAGCCGCAGCTTTGGCGGTGTGCAGCAGGTGTGGTCGCACGAGTCCGAGGCGACCGGCTGCACGATGCGCTTCGGTCTGTACCTGCCGCCCCAAGCGGCGCATGGCCACGTGCCGGTGCTGTGGTGGTTGTCCGGGCTGACCTGCACCGAGGAGAACTTCATTGTCAAGGCGGGGGCCCAACGCGTCGCCGCCGAGCTTGGCATGGCGTTGGTGACGCCAGACACCAGCCCGCGCGGCATCGCGTTGCCTGGGGACCGTGAGGCGTCGGACTTCGGTGTCGGCGCCAGTTTCTATGTCGATGCGACTCGGGAGCCCTGGTCGCGGCACTACCAGATGCGTCGCTACATCACGGAAGAATTGCGCGACCTGGTCGCGGCGGAATTCCCGCTGGACGACAGCCGCACTGCGATGTCAGGTCACTCGATGGGGGGACATGGTGCGTTGACGATCGCGCTGACCTGCCCTGGCTGGATCCGCAGCTTATCGGCCTTCGCACCGATCAGCTCGCCCATGCGTTGCCCCTGGGGCGAGAAGGCCTTGACGGGCTATTTGGGCGAGGACCGGGCCTCTTGGGCGGCCAGCGACGCAACCGCCTTGCTCATTTCGAAGGGGTGGTCGGGTCCGCCAATCCTGGTGGATCAAGGCGAGGCCGACCCCTTTCTCGCCACACAGCTGCGCCCCGAACTGCTGGAGGCGGCCTGCGCTGTGGCTCAGGTGCCGCTGCAACTGCGACGGCAGCCGGGCTACGATCACAGCTACTTCTTCGTCTCAAGCTTCATCGAAGACCACCTCAGGTACCACCGCTCGCAACTCTGAAGCGCACTGCGGGTGGAATCACTTCAGGATCCGGGGCAGCCATAACGACAGGTCGGGCCAGTAGGTAATCATCACCAGGGCGACACCCAGTGGAACGTAGAACGGCAGGATCGCGCGCACGACCGCACCGAAGCTCACCTTAGCGATGTCCTGCACGATGAAGAGCAGCACCCCGAAGGGTGGGGTGGTCGCGCCGATCAACAGGTTCAGGATGATCACCAGCCCGAAGTGAATGGGGTCGATTCCCAACTGCAGGATCAGCGGCAGGAAGGTGGGCACGGCGATCAGCAGGATGGCCGTGGTCTCCATGAAGCAGCCGATCACGAGCAGCAGCACGTTGATCATGGCCAGGATCAGCCACTTGTTCGCGGTGATCTCTAGCAGCCACGCCGAAAGGTGGGCCGGCACGTTGTTGACCGCGATGGCCCAGCCGAAGGGCACGGCAGCGGCCATGATAAAGACCAGCACACCGCTGGTGACGAAGGTCTCTCCTAGGCAGGCGTACAGGCGCCGCCACGTCAGCTCGCGGTAGGCGAAACCGAGCACCACGGCATAGACCACGGTGATCGCACCCAGCTCGGTGGGGGTCGCCACACCGGACAGCAGCCCGAAGACCAGGATGACCGGTGCCATCAGCGGAGGAATCGCGCGCACGAAGGTGCGACCCAGCGTCCGGGCATTGGCACGCGGTTGCACGGGCGCGTATGCGCGGCCAGTGGCCACCAGGAACCACACGGTCAGCATGAGAAGGCCACCGATCAGGAATCCTGGCACTAGCCCTGCCAGGAACAGGTCGCTGATCGACACCCGCGCCAACACGCCGTAGACCACCATGATGACCGAGGGTGGAATGATGGGTCCGACGATGGCCGAGGCTGCGCTGCAGGCAGCGGCGAAGGCGGCATCGAAACCCTCCTTCTTCATCGCCTTGATCTCCACCGTGCCGAGGCCGGCCGCGTCGGCCTGCGCCACGCCGGACATGCCGGCAAAGATCAGGCTGGCAAAGATGTTGACCTGCGCCAAGCCGCCGCGCAGGTGGCCCACCAGCGCGACGGCAAATTCGAAGATGCGCGCGGCAATGCCGCCGACATTCATCAGATTGCCTGCGAGCACGAACAAGGGGATCGCCAGCAGCGGAAAGCTGTCGATGCCCGAGGACATGCGCTGTACGACCAGGGACATCGGCACGGGTGAGGCGAACTGCAGCCAGGCCAATGCAGCCACGACGAGCGCAAAGGCCACCGGCAGCTCGATGGCGATCAAGCCGAACATCACCAGGAACATAGGCAGCACGTTCATCGCATGTCCCCACCGCGTTGGGCTGTCTGCGCCGCCACAGTCGCAGCACGCGCGCCCATGGCAATGCGCTCGGCGATCGCGTCGGCCTCTGCATCGGCTTCGGCGGCAGCCAATTCGCGTGCCTGTCGCGCTTGTTCGGCGTCTACTGGCCTTGCATGGACGACGCGCGCCAGTTCGGCGCACACCAAGTACAGGCCGGTGAAGGCGATGGACACCGTGCAAACGAAAAGCGGAGTGGAATAGAACAGGTGGCGCGGCAGGTCCACCGGCAGCGACATCGTGCGACTGCGCGACTCCACGTCCATGATGTCCCAGGCCTGCACCGCGATGATCAAGCAGCAGGCGGTGACGATGCCCCAGGTGAGCGCCCGCCACAGCGCCTGCGGCCGCGCCGACAACCTCGAGACAAAGGTGTCGATGCGGATGTGACGCAGCTCCTTCATGCCCACCGCGGCCCCGAGGAACACACCCCAGAGAAAACAGTAACCCGCCAGCTCCTCGACCCAGACCAGCGGCTGACCGAAGAAGTAGCGGGTAATCACCTGCACGGTGATCGCCAAGACGATCGTTGAAAGCAGCATGACGCCAACGAGGCGCTCCAGCCTGCCGATCAGCTCCAGCAGCCGCCACCAGCGGGCAAGCGCTATATCCATGGGGTGGACTCCTTGCTTAAGGAGCAACGGGGCACCCAGCGAGAGGCCGGGTGCTCCATGGAGAGTGACTCAGCGGATGTCACGGATACGCTGATACAGACCGGTCGACCAGGCGCCATCCTGCTCCATGCCCTTGACCGCGGACAGCGCGCGGTCGGCAAACGGCGCGCGGTTCACGGTGATGACCCTGGCCCCTTCGGCAGCCATCTTCTTGGCCAGGTCGGCCGTCTCGGCCTCGGCCTCTTTGCGCCCCCAGGCGATAGCCTCTCGCGCCGCGTCGACCATGATCTTCTGCACGTCCGGCGGCAGCGCCTGGTAGGCTTTTTCGTTGATCGTGATGTGCTGCGACGAGACCAGGTGGTCCGTCAAGATCACATTGGTGGCCGCCTGATGGAACTTCTGCGCATAAGCCGATCCGATGGGGCCTTCGGCTGCGTCGATGACGCCCGTCTTGAGCCCGAGGAAGACTTCAGCCCAGGCCACGCGCGCCGGCTTGGTGCCCATCGCCTGCCACAGGTTCAAATAGGTCTTGATTTCCGGAACCCGCATCTTCACGTCCTTCAGGTCGTCGGGCGTGTTGACTGGCTTCTTGGCGAACAGGATGCGCGGCTGGGTGGGCGCTGAGGCCAGGATGCGCAGCCCCTGCTTGGTGCGCAGCTCCTCGGCCATCGCCGTGAAGGTGGGTGAGTCGAGGAACTTCTGGAAGTGATCGTTGTCGCGGAAGGTGAAGCCCCAGGCCAGCACCGAGAAGTCCTTTACCCAGTTGGCGTACCAATCCAGCACGTCGCCATACAGCGCAACCGAGCCCTTCATCATCTGCTCGATCACCTGGACGTCGCTGCCCAACTGCTCGCCCTGGATGAAGTTGACGCGCACCTTGCCGGCCGCCCTTTCGTTGACGAGCCTGGTGAACATCGCGTTGGTGCGATCGATCACGGTGCCGATGGCGTCCGATCCGCCAAAGGTCAGGGTAGGCTGGGCCTGCACTGCCGGCATAGCCAACACGAAGGCGCTCAGCGCCAGAGCCTTGAACCAATGCCTCCTCATCTTTCGTCTCCTCGCGGGCTTTAGCCCTTTTTGCTGGTGGACCGCGCACGGGCGACAGGACGCCCGCCGCGGGATGGGTTGCCCTCAGCGGGCCACATCAAAAAAGCGTTGCGCCATGTACTTCTGTGACTGGTAGAGCGAAGCCGACTCCGGAGCCTTCGGGAAGGGCATGCGTACGGGTACCGTCGTCATCCGCGGCTCTAGCGCCGGCTCGCCGCAGAGCATGCGGGCGTTGAATTCATCAAGGCCGCCGAAAAGGCCGCCCGCCAGCGGCCAGGCGTCAGCCGCCATGGCCTCGTAAAGCAGGAAGGAACGCGGCCGACGCGAGGTGTTCAGCGCCGAGCCATGAATGAGCCGGGCGTGGTGCAGGGTGACCGATCCCGCCTTGGCGATCAGGGGAACTGCCCTCTGGGTATCGTCGGTGATCCGACGCGGATCGATGGCACCGACGAACACACCCTGGTGGTGGTGGTCGTGGATCGGCCCACGATGGGTACCAGGCACAACCATCATTGGACCGTTGTCAGGGGTGAAGTCGTCAAGCAGCACCCCGAGCGCCAGCACGTCGTCGTTGGTGTGTGGGTAGAAGGCCCAGTCCTGGTGCCACTCCACCGGCGCACCGAAGTCGGCAGATTTCAAATTGAGCTTGGAGGTGTGCATCCTCACTGAAGGTCCAAGAATCGGCGTCATCAGGCTAAGCAGCTTGGGGCTTCGGATCAGTTCGTGGAATGCGGGGTGATGCTGGTGCGGCAGCTTCAGGCGACGGACTCGGGGCTGTTCGGCGGTGTGTGAGTCTTCAAGGTCGAACAGGGCGGTATGCCCAGACACTGCCGAGGCTCCAGCGAGCAACTCGTTCATGGCTGCGCGAATACGCCCTAGATCGTCGGTGTCCAGCACCTCGTGGACAACCAGGTAACCATCTTGGCGATACGCCTCCAATTGCTGCGGTGTGAGTCCCATAAGCTTGGATCTTGGTCGCGAGATTGACTCACCGGGTCTTCCAGACATTTCTGTTAACGCTAACAATTTCAACCCAGTTTGCGTTAGTCTTGGAGGCATGTCAAGACGTACACAAGACTCACCGGAAACACATGGAGGCCCCCGCAGAAACACCGCGGTGCGCCTCGTCGACG
>Ga0172372_10013134_pt1 | contig 10297 bp, 9 predicted proteins | sample LakKiv5m_2_FD_114544 | JGI IMG/M metagenome (GOLD analysis project Ga0172372, IMG submission 114544) | Freshwater microbial communities from Kabuno Bay, South-Kivu, Congo - kab_092012_9.5m | ecosystem: Environmental > Aquatic > Freshwater > Lake | place: Democratic Republic of the Congo... | reverse complement strand
TTTTATAGAAGTGCTGCTTTATATGCATCCATATAAACTTTTTGCAAAACAGTCTCTGTATTATTTGTGTCTAAACCAGAAATGTTATAATGAGAATTCGGAGAAGGTGTTCGATTTCCTACATTATTTCCCATAAAATTGTTTATGACGGTTTGACCACCTTGATTCATTGGTGCAATTTTGTAAGCATCATTGTATTGTTGAGCAGTATTTGTTAATGCAGCACTCAAAATCATTGTTTGTCTTTGTGTTGATGTGATATCGTTTGCTGCATTTTGTTTTATAACTTTATATAAATTATTTCCAATACTTTCTGTTACTGTATTTGGTTTTGTTGGATCTGATGATTGTGAAAGAAGTGATGATTCTCTCTGTGTAGGATAAACATCTTCAACTGCTTTTTCTTTCATGATATTATATAAATTATTTCCAATACTTTCAGTCACAGTATTTGATTTTGTAGATACAACCGCTTCTGATGTATAGTTTTCACCAGCAATAATTTTTTTACCAAATCTACTTCCTTCAATGATGCCTTCATTTTTATATTTTGGTGTTTGTTTAAATTGTTTTACTATTTGAGCATAATCTTCTAATGTTGAATTACCACCAAACTGAAGAGAACCCCATCTCTCTTTTGCATATTTTTGCAATTCCTCTACAGTATAATCTCTTCCATCAATTTGTTGTTCAAATGCAATTTTATTGGTTTCACCAAAACCAAAAAATGTATCAAATTCTACAGCATACAGGGGTTTAACATTTTCCATTAAAGCAATATCACTACCCATAGCTCCAGTTGCAAATGATAATTCTCGTATTAATGGATTGTTTGATAGCCATTTTCTAACAATAGACATTGGATAATACATACTATCTTCACCATTTTTTTGTTTGTATTCCTTTTCTTCTATTTCTCTTCTATTTACATATTGAACCAATGATTCTATTGCACCATTTATTTGATTCATATCTTTTCTAGCAGAATCAACAGATGTGTATTCTTTACTCATATTTGGAACCACTTGATCAATCATTTCTTTAGATCGTTCTAATGGTCTTATTATATTTTGTGCTTCTTGCACATTTAAATCTTCTACAGATTTTGGTTCTTGTGTTTGTTTTCTTTTTTCTATTTGTTTTGATTCATTTAATTGTTCTAATTCCTGTGAAGTTATTTGTGGTGCAAATTCTTTTCCTGGTAATTGTTGTCTACCAGTTTCAGGTGACACCATCACTGTTCTTTTATTAACTACTCCCTGTTCTTCTGCTTGTTGTAAACTAAGACCTTTGCTTTCGGCAACGCCTTTTGCTTGACTTTCTGTTACTATTTTACCAGTTTCTTTTTCTGTAAAAAGTGCTTCACCTGTATCTAGTGTTTGCTGTTTACTACCAAATACATCTAAATTCATACTTTGTCTTCTATCATTATCAAATTTATTTAACAAAGGATCTAACCAAGGACCTATAGCGTTTTCATATATCATATCTCCTATTTTATAAAATACTGCTGATGTGCCAGCAACCAATAAAGATTTTAATATGAAAGGAATTGCTGCTACTAAAAGTGGACCGACAAACTTAGACAATTCTAATAAACCAGCAAGACCACCACCGCCGGATTCTGAGAAAAATTGTTTATCTCTTATTTCTTCTAAAAGTTTTGTTGTTTTTATTCTATTTTGTTTTTCATTTTCAACTAGTAATGAATTTTCTCGCTGTTCTTCTTCTTGCAAAGCAACGGTTTCTGATTGTTCTTTACTTTCTTTTTTCTGAATAGACAATAAAGATTCAACGGTTGATGATACCTCGTTGACCTTTTTAAAAATATCATTAAGAATTTGATCTTTATCTTCTGGCATTTATATCAACCTCTTACTTTGCTTTTCTTTCGTGCTTGATCTATTCTTTCTTTCTTTTCTTGAATAGATTTAATGTGTAATCCTATATAAACTCTTCTTTCCCAAGGTAACATGTTTTCTAGTGAATTCATATCAAATATTTGGCTCTCGATCAATGCGTAGTTAGTTTCATATAATATTTTTAAACTTTCAACCGAGAGCATTAGACGAAAAAATTTGTAAAATCCTTAACAAATATTGGTATTGTATTTCCTGATGGTGAAACATATTCATCTTCGTAAATAACAATTGGCATAGAATCAAAAAACTTAGACAATTTAGTAAACATATCTTTCGGTAAGTTTTCTAAAAATGATTTTACTTCTTCTTGTTTCATTTCTTTTGTTTCTATAACTTTATCTTTAGTATATACTTTTTCTATTGATTTTTCTAAAAAATTAAATATAATTTCAGTCTTTGGTGTATTTTCATCTGCTAAAAAAGTAAATTCATTCAGAGATGGATATCTCATTATTACGCCCAAGTTATCATTTAACTTTATATTAAATTTATCTTTATTTAAATCAAGATTAACTACCTTGATATTTTCTAATTTCATTTCTGTCTCAAATTTTTCTTTTGTTTTTGGATCTTTAACAATAATTTCCACAACTTCACCCATAGACTTCATTCTTAATTGTATAAAAAGATATTCTACATCATAATATGGCATGTTATCAATATTAATTTTTTCATGATAACATGATTCCATAACAGTTTTTATTGCATTTAATATTTGTTTTGTATCTTTGGATTCTAATGCAATCAATAATATTTTTTCCTCTTTGACAACAAAGGGTCTAAATGAAACTTCTTCACCCGTTGATGGTATTTTTGTTGTATAAGTTGGTAAAGATACTAAATTTTTTAAATCAATCATTTTTAATCTCCATTAATTATATTAATCATTTTCATCATACTTTGCAACATATTCATCTATTTGTGATTCTGAATATGATCCACTAACATCAGATCTACTAAGAAGTCTTGTTTCTGAAATATCTAATGTAAGAACCACAGTAACAGGATTTCCATCTTTGAAGTGTGCATAAAATCCTTGTTGAGTATAATCAATTTGAACAGATTTTAAGAAACATTTTTGTAAACTTTGTGGTAGAACTTTAGACCTTTCTCCATTTATTCTAAAATAGAAATCTACTGTTCCGGGAAAAGTATATAAAATACCACCAAGGTCTTGAGTCGGATATGAGTGTTGTTTTAATGTTTCTACAATTTCAATAAATGCATCTGCCTCTTTTTTACTTGATGGACTGTATTCAATGTTCCATTGCCAATTTCTTAAAACTGGTGAGCGATAGAGAGTTTCGACTGCTGGATTAAATGCCTTTCTTGTGGCTAATTGTAAATTATTAAAAATATATTGACCAACTCCGGGTGCTTGTACTTTTCCAGTTCCACCATTAGAGCCTGGTGATCCTGCACCTAATGCTTTTCCTACAGCGTTCAATCCATTAATTGCCAATCCTGCTATTAATTGTATTGGGTTGTTACTAAAACCATCTACTTCATGGGCATGACTATCTATTATTTGTTTCGGTAATGGTAGAAAAATAGTTTTTTTCTTTTTTCTTTCTGTTCCTTCATTATAAAAATCTTGATTCAGCGTTTCTATTTCGTCATTTGTAAATTCTTTTGTATCAAGAAATTTATCAATTGCTGAAAATGTATCATCTCTATATTTTGATAAACTTCCTAAATCTGTTTTTTCCAAACTCGTTCTTGCTCCACTTGCAAGTTCAGTTGCTCCTTCTGCTATTACTTGATTAGTTTTTACTGGAGAATTAGCCAAATTTGGATTTTCGTTGCTGGATGGTGAATGGAGAACTATTACCATACAGTCCCTCAATTTTGATATATCACCACTAAAGGATAGTTGTTTTATGGTGTTTGTATCCAATTCTGGTAATTTTTGTTCAAGTGCTTTAGCCTTATTTTCTATTGCAGTTAAAGCCTCTTTAGTGGTTAAAGACTTTTCTCTGTCTGCTGCAGACAGATTATCTCCAATTAAACTTTCGTAATTGGGGGGGACATTGTTCAAATCTGGAATAGGAGCAGCAGGACTTCCTGAAAGTTGTGAGTAATTTGCTATGTTTTGATTGTTTAATTCTGCCATTTTAGTAGATAAATAGTATAGTATTCCTTTCTTTTTATTTATATGCCATATAAGGGAAAATATAAACCAGAAAACCCACAAAAGTATGTTGGTAACCCAAACAACATAGTTTACAGATCTCTTTTGGAGAGAAGGTTTATGCTTTTTTGTGATAGAAATGATAATATACTAAAATGGTCATCAGAAGAACTGGCAATACCATATATGTCTCCCCTAGATAATAGGGTTCATAGGTATTTTGTTGATTTTGTTATAGAAGTAAAGGAAAAGACAGGTGAAACCAAGGTATATTTGGTTGAAATAAAGCCATCTAGACAATGTGTAAAACCTAAGCAATCAGATAACAAAAAGCAAAGGACTTTTTTGAAAGAAAGTAAAACTTGGTTAATAAATAATTCAAAATGGGAAGCAGCAACACAATTTGCTAAAAAACAAAACTGGGAATTTAAAATAATAACTGAAAAAACACTAGGAATAAATTAAATGAGTCAATTTTTTGGACCATTAGCAGCAATAAACAACTTAACAACATTTCAAGGACTTTCTGATAGAATTTCTGCTGGTTCTTTAAGAGAATCAGATGCAATATCGTCATTTTCTCCTATTACTGGGGATGGAGCAACTGAATTTGCAAATTTTTTAGTAGATTCTGGTATTCATTATAGAACAAATAGATTTTTTGTTACGGTTTTTCCTCCATTATTACCAAATAATACTCTATCTGAACTGGCAGACAGGAGTGGCTTTAAATTTGTGTGTGAATCTGCAAATTTACCAAACCAAACTCTTTTCACTACAGATTTCAAATTGAACAATTTACCAGTTTTGAAATTGCCGTATACAATAGACTATGGAAATGAATTAACATTGACCTTTAGAATGTCTCAAGGATTCAGAGAAAGAAAATTCTTTCTAAACTGGCAGGAGTACATATTTGATGTTAACAATGGAGTAGAATATTATGATAATTATACAAATACATCATTGATAGTTCTAACTCAAATAGACAATACAAATAATAAAATATATAATACTCAATTTATAGGTGTTTATCCTACTAATATTGGTTCTATTGATTACTCTTGGGAAGCGGATGGTAATTATGTTAAGCAATCAGTTTCGTTTGCTTATTATAGAATGTTATCAGAAGGTGTTGTTTATGAACAACCAAAACAAAAATACGATCCAGATCCTCCTCCTCTTTTAAATAGAGAACCGCCAGAAGTCCCATATTATCTAGAAAGACCAATACAAGCACCACCACCACCAAGTAATTTCGTAGAGGAATAAAATGTTCTTTACTAAACATCCATACATCACACAACAAGATAAAAATGGTAACACTATTCAAGTTACAGATATTTTAGCATCTCTTGGTAATTATGAGTTTTACAAAGATAATCAATATTCATTTCAATACAGTATAAGAGAGGGAGATACTCCAGAATCTGTTGCTAAAAGAGTATATGATAAACAATCTTACTCTTGGATAATTATGTTATTAAATGGAATGAAAAGTGTTTATACAGATTGGCCACTTTCATCAATTGCTTTCGATAGTATGATTAAAAACAAATATTCCGGTTTATCTTCTTTGTTTTTAAAATTAGATAGTATAACAAATTATGACATTAAAAAAGGAGATACCATCACTATAACAAATAATTCAAATACACAAGCAGAAATAGTAAATTGGAATGCTTCTTTAAGTAAATTAACGATAAAACTTAAAAAAGGTAGTTTTAATATAAACAATAATATTTCATTTTTAGGACAAAGTGCTGTACTGGCAAAAATAGGTAGAGTAGTTCAATACGAACAAGATGCTTTACATCACTTTGAAACTAGTAATAACATTTATATTGATCCTTTGTTGGGGTATTTGCAGGGGTATATAAATGGAGTTAGTAATAATGTTGTAACAAACTATGATTATGAAGTTACATTAAATGATAATAAAAGATTAATTTATATACCGATTCCAGAAATTGCTAGAAGAATTGAACAACAATATTCCGTTATAATGGCTCGTTAATATGATTAATTTAGAAAATATTAGTAGTATAGTAATAAAATCAGAAGATGTTTCCGTTGATATTACTCCGGTTGTAACTTCTGTAAACATATATCAAAGTATATACGATCCATTTGTAACCGGAGACATAACAATAGTAGATGTACCTTCTAGCAGAGTAACTAAAAATTTTAGAGGCGGTATTGTGGGTAAGGGAGAAGAATTATTATTTACATTATCAACCAAAACAGTTCCTGTATCAAGAGATAAAAAAATAGATTTTGCAAAATATTACATTTACAAAGTTAATATGATTCCTTTGGAGAGTGATGGTTCCCAAAATATATTTAAGCAAGCAACAACATATCATTTTTGTTCAAAAGGAATGATTGTAAATGAATTTAAAAAGGTCGGAAAGTCCTACAAAAATAAAATAAGCAGTATAGTTGAAAAAATTGGAAAAGAATTTTTATCACTGGATGTTTCAATAGATGAAGAAACGGACAATAAACAAAAAGTTGTTATACCAAATTTATCTCCAATGAAAGCAATAATGTGGTTAACAGCAAGAGCATTTTCAGGTTCTTCTGGGTCATCTCAAAACCATAATTTTGTTTTTTATGAGGATATAGATCATAAACATCATTTTGTTAGTATAGGTTCTCTCATGACAAAAGAACCAGTAATAGGAACAAAAGAAGATGATGGTATAACAATAAGAACAATACCTGATAATACCATAGTATCTGGAAAAATCACAAAAGAACAATCTTTTGAAGCATTACAACATATGTCAAAAGAGTTTTCACCCCTTAATAATATAAAAAATGGAATGTATGCTGCTTCATGTTTAACATTTGATATAACAAGAAAAAAATATGCAGTAACACAAATGAGATATGATGAATTATTTACAAAACAAAATCATTTATATGATAGACAATTAGTAGATAAAAACTTTTCACCCACGAGTTCAATTATAAATGATATTTACAATAATCCTTACGCAGTTTTAAAGTACTATCCAAAAGCAACAAAATTATTTTCTAAATCTGAAAAACCTGGCAATCCAGACAATCCTGCAAATAATGTAGATAAGTGGCTTTTACAAAGAATCGCTTCTATGGAAGCAATGGATCAATTTGGTATTGATTTAGAAATAAAAGGAAATGTTGGTTTGAGTTTGGGAGATGTTGTTTTCTTTGGTAGACCACAAGTAGATTCTGTTGGAACAAAAGATATGAGAGATCCGTTCTTTGTTGGTAAATTTTTAATTACAAGAATCAAACACACAGTAGAAAACAGAGGAGATACATTAGGATTCAATTTAAGAACTACATTATCATTGAGAAGAGATTCTGAGTATTCCGATTCTGCAGATCATGCAGCAGATAAACTAAATAGTTTAGTTGAAGGTAATACTACAGTTGATGAACTGGGCGGAAATGAAAAAGTAAATCAGTTGTGTGATGAAGCAAGATGTTATCCAGAATTAGTTGGAAGAGTACAACAATCTGTTCCAGGAATTAGATTACCGGGAAGTTAAATATGAATGGATTTTTAGGAAAAGATGGATTTGCATGGTTTTTTGGTGTGGTCGAAGATAGAAAAGACCCACTAAAGATTGGTCGTGTTCGTGTAAGAATTCTTGGGTTTCACAGTGATGATAAAAATATATTACCTACAAAAGAATTACCTTGGGCTACTCCAATCCAAGGAATAACCTCTGCAGCAATAGGAGGAAAGGGGAGCACTCCAACGGGCTTATTAGAAGGAACATGGGTTCTTGGATTCTTTACAGATCCTGGTTCTTATCAAATACCAATGGTTCTTGGTTCTATTGCAGGATTAAACTCAAAGTCTATAAAGAAACTTGGAGAAACCCCCGGTAATGCTTTTAAAGATTTAAGAACTCAAAGTGAATTGAATTCTGCACCAGTAGATGAATTTAAAACAAGAGAATACCCAGATGGAAAAGGAAAAGATGGTGATACGCACGGTGCTCAGATTGAAAATTCTGAAATAAACACACCAAATCCAAAAAAAGCATATTCTTCAAATTCTACACAAAGTGAAGAAGGTGTCCCAGATACAAACATATTGGGAATAAATGATACTTCTAGGTTGGATAATACTCCAGTTTCCATCAAAAATGCATCAAGAGAAAAAGGTGGAACAAGAGATTTATCTGTACCAGTTGCAGATATAAACTTTGATAAATTTAGCACTGGTATAATAAATCAAAGTGGAGCAAATAGAGGAACAAACAAAGGATTGGGTGTAGGTTATAATGGTGTAGATTCATCATCAAAACCATCTTTAAAACAAAATTATAAGCAATTTAAAGATAAACCAACAAATGCAAATGGTACAACTGTTTTTGGAACAGGAACTAAAACTGCATCTTCAACAGGTTCACGAGGTACATATTCTCCACTAACCATGACAAATACAGTATCATCATATAAAAGTAATATGAATAATGTAATTTCTTTTGCCAATTCGCTGAAAGAAGAAATTAAAAGTCAAACAGAAAAAACAGTTAATAAGACTAATGTACAAAGACAACAAAGAAACAATGAGTCTTCTAAACTTGCTTCTATAGGTTCGTATGTTCCTACTAATGTGGAAACAACAACACCAACAGATCAAGAAAGAATTGATCAAGAAAGATTGAATAAGTTGAAAAATAAAGCAGAAGACGGAATAAAACAACAAGTTGAACAAACAGAAAATAATATTCCACAACTAATTAATCAACAAATAAATGAAAATGGTATACCAACAATAAATAACAAACCAATTGTGGTTGATAATGTTGGCAATATTTCTATTGATAACAAAAATGTACCTATTATAGATGTTACCGAAAAATTAAAAAATCAATACAATCAAGAAAATGTAAATAGGAATAAAGAATGTGGTGATTGTGGCTGTCAAGGCGATGATTGTAAATAAATATTATAGAGAAACCCTATGAGTATACCAATAGAAACACAAGGAGAATGGAGCGAGCCAGAGACACCTTATGGTAAGGTAAAAGGAGAACCTGCCAAAGATGTTTATCCTTTCAATAAAGTTTATGAATCTGAATCTGGACATGTAATTGAGGTTGATGATACCCCAGGATCAGAAAGAATAGATGTATTTCATAGAACAGGAACATTTGAAGAATTTCATCCAAATGGTGATAGAGTAACAAAAGTAGTAAGAGATAGATATACTTCTATTTTAAGAGATGATTATTTACACATAGATGGATTTTGTAATGTTACAATAGATAAAGCACTTAAAATAATAGTAAATAAAGATGATACAGAGAGCACACCCTCTAAAAATGTAAATTTTGATATTGAAGTTGGTAAGAATTCAAATGTCAATCTTGTTATAAAAAAGGGTAATTGTAATGTAAAATTAGAAGAAGGCGATGTGAATCTTCTAATGAACCAAGGCGATGTAAACATCAAACAAGAAAAAGGAAACTATAATCACTTTGTTAATGGAGATTATAATTTAGAAGTAACTGGTAAAATGCATACTGTTGTTGGTAAGGATGTTGTTAATGAAATAGGTGGCAATAGAGATATAAGAGTAGATGGTGAATTTGATAATAAGTGGATAACAAAGGGCTATTCGGAAACATTAGTGGAAAATGGTGATATGAGAATAGAAGTTGGCAAAAACCATCACCAATTAATTCACGGAGAATCACACCTCAAAGTTGAAAAGGGAAGAAGATCTTTTATAGATTCTTATGAAGAATTATCCGTATCAGGACCTACTAAAATTAAAATAGGTCCAGGAGATTTGGATATTTTTACAGATGGTAGCATATCAATATCTTCTAGTGGTTCTTTCGATGGGTCGTTCACTGGCAGCACTAAAATATCAACCGACTCTAATTTTGATGTTTATTCAGTTGCACCTGCAAAAATATCAACAAAATCTAATTTAGAACTACTATCCACCACTGGTCTAAAAATGACAGGTAGTTCTTCAGTGGATATTTTGAGTGGTGGTGCGTTACGAATGTCATCGGGCGGAACTATGGGTCTTAATGCTTCTGGTTCTATTTTACAAACCGGAAGTACAATACATCTAAATGGTCCTGCTGCACCAAGAGCCGTACAATCAAGTCAAGCATCAAAAGCAAAAGCTGCAGAATTACCAGATAAGCAATTTGTTTATGTTCCAGGAGCAATGGGTTCATGGACTAAGACAGTAAATGGTAAAACTCCAGCGTCTGTG
>Ga0172372_10013133_pt1 | contig 10297 bp, 10 predicted proteins | sample LakKiv5m_2_FD_114544 | JGI IMG/M metagenome (GOLD analysis project Ga0172372, IMG submission 114544) | Freshwater microbial communities from Kabuno Bay, South-Kivu, Congo - kab_092012_9.5m | ecosystem: Environmental > Aquatic > Freshwater > Lake | place: Democratic Republic of the Congo... | reverse complement strand
GGCGCCGAGACCGACCTTGACCTGGGTCACTACGAGCGCTTTGTTTCGGCCAGGATGCGCCGGCACAATAACTTCACCACCGGTCAGATCTACGATTCGGTCCTGAAGAAAGAGCGCCGTGGCGAGTACCTCGGGCGCACCGTTCAGGTCATTCCGCACATCACCAATGAAATCCAGGCCTTCATTGAGCGCGGCGCCGGCGTTGGAACGCCTGGTGCAGCCGAAGTCGCGATCGTCGAAATCGGTGGGACGGTGGGCGACATCGAGTCCCTGCCTTTCCTCGAGGCCGTGCGCCAGATGAGCCTCAAGCTTGGTCGCGGGAACAGTGCGTTTGTGCACCTGACGTTGGTGCCCTTTATCGCGTCCGCGGGCGAACTCAAGACCAAGCCCACCCAGCATTCCGTCCAGAAATTGCGCGAAATCGGCATTCAGGCCGACATGCTGCTTTGCCGGGCCGATCGGCCCATTCCTGACGACGAGCGGGCCAAGATTTCGCTCTTTTCCAATGTGCCCCTCGAATCGGTCGTGTCGGTCTGGGATGCGACCAGTATCTACAAGATTCCCCGAATGCTCTTCGAGCAGGGTGTTGACCGCACGCTGACTGACCTGCTGCGGCTCGATACCCGTCCGGCCGATCTGACGGTATGGGACCGGCTGGTTCATTCGCTCGAGCACCCCGAGCAGTCGGTCCGGATCGCAATGGTCGGCAAATATGTCGACCTGACCGAGTCCTACAAGTCCCTGTCTGAAGCACTGATCCACGCGGGTATTCACACGGCCAGTCGCGTGCAGATCGACTACATCGACTCCGAGCGCATCGAGGCCGAAGGGGTCGGACTGCTCGATGGCTTCGACGCGATCCTGGTGCCGGGTGGTTTTGGTCGGCGGGGCGTCGAAGGCAAGATTGCGGCCATTCGGCACGCGCGCGAGCGCGCCATCCCTTACCTGGGCATTTGCCTGGGCATGCAGCTGGCCGTGATCGAATTTGCTCGCGACGTCTGCGGGCTCCAGGGCGCAAACAGTACCGAATTCGACCCTGCAGCCGTGCACCCGGTGGTGGGTCTGATCACCGAATGGATGGATCGCGAGGGTCAGGTCGAGCGACGCAGTTCCGATTCCAATCTCGGTGGCACGATGCGCCTGGGTGCCCAGCGCTGCCCGATCGAGGCCAACACGCTCGCTGCTCACATTTACGGCGATTCGGTCAATGAGCGTCACCGCCATCGGTACGAAGTCAACAATCATTACGTGCCCCAGTTGGTCGAACACGGGCTGGTCGTCTCCGCGCGGACGCCCGCCGAGGGCTTGACCGAAATGGTCGAACTGCCTCGCCAGGGGCCGCTCGCCCACCCCTGGTTTGTTGCCGTGCAGTTTCATCCTGAGTTCACCTCGACCCCGCGCGATGGACACCCCCTGTTCATTGCATACGTTCGGGCTGCTCTGGATCAGCGTCATCGGTGCGCGGCGGCCCCTGCGGACCATGCCGGCTGAGGCGCTGCCTCGCCTCGCATGATTCCGGGCTCAGCGCCGCCCTTCAAGGACACCCATGAATCTCTGCGGATTTGAAGTTGGTCTGGACCGCCCGTTTTTCCTGATTGCGGGCCCCTGCGTGATCGAATCGCGTGAACTCGCATTCGAGACGGCTGGCCAGCTGAAGGAAATCGCCCAGTCGCTTGGTATTCCCTTCATTTACAAGTCTTCGTTCGACAAGGCGAATCGCAGCTCGGGACGTTCCTATCGCGGGCCGGGCATGGACGAAGGCCTCGCCATCCTGTCCGATGTCCGTCGGACATTGGAGGTGCCCGTTCTTACTGATGTCCATGACGCAGCCCAGATTGATGCGGTCGCGGCCGCGGTCGATATCCTCCAAACCCCCGCATTTCTGGTTCGGCAGACCGATTTCATTCGCGCGGTCGCGGCGTCCGGGAAGCCGGTCAACATCAAGAAAGGTCAGTTTCTGGCGCCGCAGGATATGAAGCACGTCGTTGACAAGGCGCGCGAATCAGCCATTGAGGCGGCCGGCGGTGATCTGGCAGCGGGCGACCGGATCATGGTCTGCGAGCGCGGGGCAAGCTTCGGCTACAACAATCTGGTGTCCGACATGCGCTCGCTCGCAATCATGCGTGAGACGGGCTGCCCGGTCGTGTTCGACGCCACGCATTCCGTGCAGTTGCCGGGCGGGCAGGGTACCGTGTCGGGCGGGCAGCGCGAGTTCGTTCCGGTTCTGGCTCGGGCGGCCGTTGCGACCGGCATCTCCGGTCTTTTCATGGAAACCCACCCCGATCCGGCTCGGGCGCTGTCGGACGGGCCAAACGCCTGGCCTCTGTCGATGATGACCGAATTGCTGAGCACACTGCTTGAACTGGATCGGGTGGTCAAACGGACAGGATTTGCCGAGCAGCGCCTGACGCGCTGACGGTTTGGGGCCTTGCGATGGCCTGTTTGCGCATTTCAATTGATTAAGTACGGGAGCGTCATTCATGAGTTCGATCGTCGACATCATCGGCCGCGAGATCATCGATTCGCGCGGCAATCCAACTGTCGAATGCGATGTCTTGCTCGAGTCCGGCGTGATGGGTCGGGCCGCAGTGCCCTCCGGCGCATCCACCGGTTCGCGAGAGGCGATTGAGCTGCGTGACGGTGATGCGGGGCGTTATCTGGGCAAGGGTGTGCTTCGCGCGGTCGAGCACATCAATACCGAAATCTGCGAGGCCCTCATCGGGCTGGATGCCACTGAGCAGGCCTGGATCGACCGCACCCTGATCAATCTCGACGGCACCGAAAACAAGGAACGGCTGGGCGCCAATGCCTTGCTTGCCGTATCGATGGCCGTGGCCCGTGCAGCCGCCGAAGACTCGGGGCTACCGCTTTACCGCTACTTCGGCGGATCGGCACCCATGGCCCTGCCGGTACCGATGATGAACGTGATCAACGGCGGCGCCCACGCAAACAACAATCTCGATCTGCAGGAATTCATGATCCTGCCGGTGGGCTTGCCCAGTTTCCGCGAGGCGATCCGCTGCGGCGCCGAGATCTTTCACGCCCTCAAAAAACTGATTCATGCGCGCGGCCTCTCGACGGCGGTCGGTGACGAAGGGGGGTTTGCGCCGAGCGTCGAGGGGCACGAGGCCGCTATTCGCCTGATCCTTCAGGCCATCGAGGCGGCGGGCTATGAGCCGGGCCGCCAGGTTGCGCTGGGTCTGGATTGCGCCAGCTCCGAGTTCTTCCGCGATGGCCTTTACCATCTGGAGGGCGAAGGTCTGAAGCTTTCGTCCGGCGATCTGGTCAATCTCCTGGCCACCTGGTGCGATCGTTATCCGATCATCTCCATCGAAGACGGCATGGCCGAAAACGACTGGGAAGGCTGGGCCCTGCTGACCGAACGTCTGGGCGACCGCGTACAGCTCGTCGGCGATGATCTGTTCGTCACCAATACCCGGATACTGCAGAGGGGAATCGACGAGGGCGTGGCCAATTCGATCCTGATCAAGATCAACCAGATCGGAACATTGACCGAAACCTTCGCGGCCATCGAACTCGCCAAGCGTCACAACTACACGGCGGTTGTCTCCCATCGGTCGGGTGAAACCGAGGATACGACCATTGCGGATCTGGCCGTTGCGACCAATGCGCTGCAGATCAAGACCGGTTCAATGAGCCGTTCAGACCGCATCGCTAAATACAACCAGTTGCTGCGCATCGAAGAAGACCTGGGCGAAACCGCGAGCTATCCGGGGTTGTCGGCCTTCTACAACATCCGTTCAGCCCGGCGCAGGGTGTAAGCTCGCGGGATGCGTTACCTCGCCATTCTCCTCGGCGCCCTGCTCGTCCTGATCCAGTACCCCTTGTGGTACGGGAAGGGCGGCTGGCTGCGTGTCTGGGAACTCGAGACCGAGCTGGCCGAGCTGCGCAGGGTGAACGAGGAACGTCGCTTACGAAACGCTGCCCTCGCGGCCGAGGTCAGTGACTTGCGAGCCGGCACGGATGCGATCGAGGAAGTGGCTCGAGCCCGTCTTGGCATGGTCAAGCCGGGCGAGATGTTCATTCACATTCGTGAGCCGAATCCTGCCGATGCGGCATCGGTGGGGCAGGTCGCGGGCTCAGGCCTTGTGCCGTCGCCCCTCGAATCCTTGCAAGCGGATCGCCCGCGCGCCGCTCGGCTCAATGCCGTTCCGACGAGCCCGGTTGCGGCGGTGGTTCGATGAAGAGCCCCGCACAGTCGACCGCATCAAAGCCATAACGCTCGTTGCAGTAGTCGCAGTTCACCTCGATCTCGGCGCGTTCGCTCAGGATCGATCCGACTTCTTCCTCGCCGAGCATCCTGAGCATGGCGCTCACCTTGTCGCGCGTGCATCCGCAGCCGAAGTGAATCGCTCGCGGTTCAAAACCACGGATGGCCTCATCCCAGAACAGTCGGCGAAGCACCTCATCGGCCGACAAGCCCAGCAATTCGCTGTGTTCGAGTGTCTCGGCCAGATGCTGGAGACGGGTCCATCCGTCTGGATCGGAGAGTGCGGCAGCATTCGCCTGGCCACCTTCTTCCGGCAATCGCTGGAGCAGCAGTCCACAGGCGCGCTGAGCGTCCGCAGCGAGCCACAAACGGGTGGGTAGCTGCTCGGATCGGGCCATGTAGTGTTCCAGCACCTCGGCGACCGTCTCGCCCTCGAACGGTACGATGCCTTGCCAGGCCTGGCGTCCGTCGCGCTTGTCAGAGGGGTCGAGTGTCACGGCGAAGCGACCGTTGCCATGGCGGTTGACCAGGCTGGCAAGTGTTGCCGAATCGTCGATCTGTGCGTGCTCGCGCAGTTTGAGGGTGGCCCTGAGGCGGCCGTCCGAGCGCGCCTCGACCACGACCAGGCGGACATCGCCGTCGCCGTGGATTTGCAGGACCAGAGCGCCGTCCAACTTGAGCGTTGCAGCGAGCAGCACGGCGGCAGCCGACAATTCGCCCAGGATGGCCAGCACGCGTGGCGGCAGCGCGTGGCGGCGGGAGACCTCGAGCCAACACTGATCCAGCGACACGGTCTCGCCACGGACCGATGCGCCACGCAGCATGAATCGACGAACGGAATCCGTCACGGCGGTTCAGAGCGGGTGCAGGATCTGACGATACTGCCTCGCCTTCTCGACGTAGTGTGCATTGCCCCGACGGATCCGCTCGACCTCCTGGTCAGTCAGCGTACGAACCACTTTACCGGGCGAACCCATCACCAGGCTGCGATCCGGGATGTCCTTGCCTTCGGTGATCAGCGCACCGGCCCCGATCAGGCATTCGCGACCGATCTTCGCCCCGTTCAGCACGACTGCCTGGATACCGATCAGCGAACCATCGCCGATCGTGCAACCGTGCAGCATCACCTGGTGACCCACCGTGACGCCCTCGCCAATGATCACCGGGATGCCGTCGTCGGTATGGATCACGCTGCCGTCCTGAACGTTCGATCGGGCGCCGATCCGCACCCGATCGTTGTCAGCGCGAATCGTTGCGTTGAACCACACACTGGTTCCGGCGGCGAGTTCGACCCTGCCAATCAGTTCGGCCGAGTCAGCCACCCATGCATCCGGGTCGATCTCCGGGATCAGATCGCCGAGCCTGTAGATCGTCATCGGTGCGCCCCTTTTTATGAATTGCCCTTCATTTTAAGGAATCGCTGCAAAAATGCTGGGTAGGCGGTCCCTATAATTCGTCCCATCATGAATTCAAGTGCTCACACGGATCCGTCCGGCGCAGCGACCGGTACGGTCGACCCCTACTTGCCCTTGCGAGCGAGTCGTTCGGAATGGATTCCCGTCCGGGGCCTCAGCCAGCATCTGCGTTGGTGGTCTGAGGGCGATGATGCGGACCCGGCAAGGCCTGCGACGCCGATCGTGATGCTGCATGGCTGGATGGACTGCTCGGCCTCGTTCCAGTTCATCGTCGACGCGCTGTCGTCCGAGACCCCCGTTTGCGCACCAGACTGGCGGGGCTTCGGACTCAGCGATCGGACCTCATCGGACAGTTACTGGTTTCCCGACTATCTGGCCGATCTTGACCAACTGCTCGAGCGCATCAGCCCGGATGCGCCAGTCGATCTGGTGGCGCACAGTATGGGCGGCAACGTGGCGCTCCTCTACGCCGGCATCCGGCCTGAACGGATTCGCCGCATCGTCAATCTTGAAGGCCTCGGACTGGGGGCGACCCGGTCCAGTCAGGCTCCCGGGCGATACCGGCAGTGGCTGGACGAACTGCGCGACGAGCCCCCGCGTGCGGCGCGCGGCTATCCGACGCTGGACGCCCTGGCCCAACGGCTGATGCAGTCCAACCGTCGACTGACGCCCGAGCGGGCACGCTTCATCGCGCATCACTGGTCACGCCAGCGCGATGATGGGCAATTCGAAATCCTCGGCGACCCCGCGCACAAGCGGGTCAATCCCGTGCTCTATCGGGTCCCTGAAGTGCTGGCCTGCTGGCGCAAAATTCGCGCGTCGGTGCTCTGGGTGATGGCGGCCGAGCAACCGGCCAATCGCTGGCATGCGGATGACACAGCGGTCCAGCGACGGATCCGGGCCATCCGATCGCTGAGCCGTGTGACGGTCGAGGATTCAGGCCATATGCTGCATCATGATCAGCCGGCGGCCATCGCGCGGATGATCGAGGACTTCTTTCGATGAATGAGCGCCCTGTCCGCCAATCGCTGAACGCCGATCTGCACTGCCATTCGAACTTCTCGGACGGTGTGCTCAGTCCCGGACAGTTGGTCGAGCGCGCAGCCGCTCACGGTGTGGAGTTGTTCGCACTCACCGACCACGACGAAATCGGCGGCCAGGCGAGCGCGGCGCAGGCCGCCCGCGCCTGCGGCCTCGCCTACGTCGGCGGTGTTGAGATCTCGGTCAGCTGGGGCGGCGAGACCGTGCACGTCGTTGGTCTTCGGATCGACTGGGAGAACGAGGAACTGGGCCAGGGGCTCGCGCGCACCCGGGCAGGGCGAGATCAGCGCGCGCGCGAAATGGCGACGGCGCTCGAGGCGGCCGGCATCCCGGACGCCTACCAGGGCGCGCTGCGCCACGTTGGTAATCCGGCCTTGATCTCGCGCACCCACTTTGCGCGCCACATCGTCGATGCTGGCATCTGTTCGGACATCAATGAGGTCTTCAGGAAATATCTGGTGGAAGGCAAGCCCGGTTACGTCGAACACCGATGGGCAAGGCTCGAGGAGGCTGTCGGCTGGATTCGTGGCGCAGGGGGCGTGGCGATCCTCGCACACCCGGGGCGCTACCGGTTCAATGACACCCAGCTCTGGGCACTGATCGATCGCTTTCGCGACCTGGGGGGCGAAGCGCTCGAGGTGGTTTGCGGCAGCCACTCCCGAGAGCAGTACGCGCGCTTTACACGGATTACCCGCGAGGCGGGCCTCAAGGCCTCCCGCGGATCGGATTTTCATGCGCCGGGCGAACGCCACATTGAACTGGGCAAATTGCCTCCCTTGCCCGATACGCTCGAACCGGTCTGGGCGGATTGGGTCGTTTGAGCCCGGGTGTGTCCGGGGTGAGTCTTTTCAACCGACCTGGGCGTTTTCATGTTTCAGCGGCTGCACATCCATCCCGACAATCCGCAGGCGCGCCTCCTGAAGCACGCAGCGGATGCTTTGCAGCGGGGCGGCGTGGTGGCCATGCCCACCGACGCCTGCTTCGCGCTCGTCTGGGCGATCGCTGCACGCGAGGCGCTTGAGCGGGTGCGCGCGATTCGCCAACTCGATGACCGCCATTTAATGACGCTGATTTGCCGTGACTTGTCCGAGCTGTCCCATTTTGCTCAGGTGGATACGCTCCAGTTCCGGTTGATCAAGCGGTACGCCCCCGGCCCGTTCACCTTCATCCTGCCCGCTACCCGCGAGGTACCCCGGCGTTTGCAGCAGGGTTCGCGACGCACGATCGGCGTTCGCCTGCCGGACTCCGAGGTGGTGGCGAGCCTGCTCGCGATGCACGGTGAGCCCGTGCTCGCGACCACGCTTCAGCTGCCGGGGGACGAGCACCCGATCAACGACTGTGACGAGATCGAGGCCCGGTTGGGCAAGCGGATCGACGCGCTGATCGACACCGGTCCATCGGGTATCGAGCCCACCACAGTGATCGATCTGACCTCCGGCGAGCCACAGGTGGTCCGTATCGGACTCGGCCAGGCCGACCTGGGCTCACGGTAGAATCAGGCGATGAATCTCAGTCTGCCCCAGCTGATCGCGGTCTACGCGATTCCGGTGCTGTTCGCGATTACCCTCCACGAGGCGGCGCATGCCTGGGTTGCTTCACGCTTGGGCGATCCGACTGCGCGTCAGCTCGGTCGGGTCAGCGCCAATCCCCTGCGACACATCGATCCGGTCGGCACGCTGATCGTTCCGGCCCTCATCTTGCTGACCAGCAAAGCGCTGGGCGGCGGCGGGCTGTTGTTCGGCTGGGCCAAACCGGTGCCGGTCGAGGTGGCTCGTTTGCGGCGGCCTCGCCGCGACCTCGGTCTGGTGGCTGCAGCAGGTCCGGTCGCCAACATCCTGATGGCCCTCGCGTGGGCGTTGGCACTCAAGCTTCAGATCTGGGCGGGTATCGATCAGGAGTTCCTGCTGCGGGTCGCTCAGGCGGGCATCCTGGTCAACGTGGGTCTTGCCGTGATCAATCTGCTTCCTCTTCCCCCCCTGGATGGCGGGCGGATCGTCGCGGCCTTTCTGCCCGTCCGGGCAGCCATCGCCTTCTATCGGCTCGAGCGCTATGGGCTCCTGATCGTGCTGGCCCTGCTCGCGACCGGCGTGCTGGGTATGCTGACGGTTCCCGCATTCCGTCTGGGCGTCGAGCTGATTTCCACGCTTTTCAACTTCGCAGGCTGACATGTTTCAAGAACGAGTCGTCTCCGGCATGCGGCCCACGGGTGCCCTGCACCTGGGCCATTACCACGGTGCCCTCAAAAACTGGGTCCGGCTGCAGTCCGAGCATCCGTGCATGTTCTTCGTTGCCGACTGGCATGCGCTCACCACCCACTACGACTCGTCGGAAGTGATCGCCGGCAACATCTGGGAAATGGTGATCGATTGGCTGGCGGCCGGTATCGACCCCCAGCAGTCCACCTTGTTCATCCAGTCCCGTGTGCCCGAGCATGCCGAGCTTCACTTGCTGCTCTCGATGTGCACGCCGCTGGGCTGGCTCGAGCGCGTGCCCACCTACAAGGATCAACAGGAAAAACTGAGCGACCGAGATCTTTCCACTTACGGTTTTCTCGGCTATCCGCTCCTCCAGGCGGCCGACATCCTGATGTATCGCGCGGCTTGGGTTCCGGTGGGTGAGGACCAGGTGCCGCACATTGAACTCACCCGCGAGGTTGCGCGCCGCTTCAATCATCTGTTTGGACGCGAGCCCGGCTTCGAAGACAAGGCGCGGGATGCCATGCGACGGCTGGGCAGCAAGCGGGCGCGGCTCTACGAGGAATCGCGCAAGCGCTTCCAGGAGCAGGGTGATGAGGACGCACTCAGACAAGGCCGTGAGCTGATCGAGCAGTCGGCCAACCTCAGTATGGGCGACCGCGAGCGTCTGTTCGGATTTCTCGAGGGCAGTCGCAAGCTGATCCTCGCCGAACCGCAGGCGCTCCTGACCGAGGCGTCCAGAATGCCTGGCATCGATGGCCAGAAAATGTCCAAGAGCTACGGCAACGCAATTGCGATGCGCGAAGAGCCCGAGTTGGTCCAGAAAAAAATCCGTACGATGCCCACGGATCCGGCGCGAGGGCGGCGTACCGACCCGGGCGACCCGGGGCGCTGTCCAGTCTGGCAGTTACACGCGGTATACAGTGACGATGCCACCCGGCAGTGGGTGCAGACTGGTTGTACCACCGCGGGGATCGGTTGTCTGGAATGCAAGCAGCCGGTGATCGATGCCGTGCTGACCGAACAGCAGGCATTTCGCGAGCGGGCCCAACCCTATCTCGATGATCCGAGTCTGGTGCGTAATATCATCGCCGATGGCTGCGAGCGGGCTCGGGAGGCAGCCGAAGCCACCATGCGAGACGTCCGTGAGGCGATGGGCCTCAATTATGGTTGAGGCCGGGTACCCCTCGGCTTGGGTGCTCGGTGGTCTGCGCGCCTTGCCTGATGGGGCGCATGTACTCGACTTTGCCTGTGGCGCTGGACGTCACAGTCTCGCAGCCCTGCAGCGGGGTTTGAAGGTCACAGCGGTCGACCGCGATGCAGCGGCCCTGTCGGCCCTGGCCGGCCAGGCTGATGCTCTGGCGGTCACCACGCGGCCTCCGCTTGTGCTCTTGCAGGCCGATCTCGAGGCCGAT
>Ga0172372_10013131_pt1 | contig 10300 bp, 7 predicted proteins | sample LakKiv5m_2_FD_114544 | JGI IMG/M metagenome (GOLD analysis project Ga0172372, IMG submission 114544) | Freshwater microbial communities from Kabuno Bay, South-Kivu, Congo - kab_092012_9.5m | ecosystem: Environmental > Aquatic > Freshwater > Lake | place: Democratic Republic of the Congo... | reverse complement strand
GTCGTCGCCGACGAGGCCTTCCGGGAGAAGTGCTGGGATCACCTGGCCGGGTTGCGTCTAGAAGGGGTCACCTTCTTGGTCGACGATGCCGACAGTGCGCTGACCAGGTTCTGCGATCGAGGATTGCTGCTGCGGCACGATCGACTGGAGTGGGTGGACTCGGTGCAGCACGCAACGCGCGCCCGCATCCGGACCGAGGAGCATGCCAGCGGCGAGGATGAGCCCGAGGAACGATGGGAATCCGACGATGGGTTCGCCGGCTAGTCGAGTTCAGGCCGACGAGTCGCGGGGGATCGGCACGTCCTGCCGTCGCAGGCGCTCGACGAGTCGCGCATAGTGTTCATTGATCCGTTGCCTGGTCGGCTCGTCGAACTGTTCCTTCCACCGGCCGATATGGGCGCGATCGGCAATGACGTTCTGGTCGAACCAGGTTCGAAGGTTCGGGTCCACGTCCAGGTGGAGGAAGGCGCACACCTCCTCGAGTGTCTGGTGCCGGCGGTCCCGCACCAGGTCGAGCATCTCGATGGTGAGGATCCGTCCAGGTTCGCAGCGTTGCACCGCCAGTCGCATGCGCACCGATCGCTTGGCCCACATGTCCAGTGCCGAGAAGACGTCCTTAGGGCCGAAGCTCTGCTCGACGAACGAAGCAGCCACGTCGCGTCCATCGCGGACGATGGAGATGACCTGGCACTGTGGATAGATCGGCTCGATGAGGTCGGTGACCCGGGCATTGGCGGGAGTGCCATCAACCCAGCGCCGGCCCTGCGCCTGCGAGGCAACGGCGGCCATCACGGCATAGGTCATGGTGCGCGTGGCCAACAGCGGATCGCAGCGCATGCCGGCGAGATATTCCTGGCCCAGGGCGGTCATCTCCTGGTGCGACAGGTGCATCTGCAGTCCGCTGTTGCCGGGTCGCTTGAACCAGGCTCCCAGGCACTTGCGCACGGCACGCTCGGTCTCGCGACGTGCAAGCAGGCGTCGTGGCCATGGGCTGCGTGCGGTCGCGAGCGTGGTGGCCATGCCACCCTCGTTCGCAATGAAGCGAACCTCCTCGGGATTGGTGAGGACGAGGTCCGGATGCCGGTTCAGCAGTCGACCCAGGATGGTGGATCCGCTCCGGCCCGTTCCGCCGACGAGTACCGGGTTCAGGCAGGCATCTGGCACCGCAGCAGGCTACCCGGTGGGTCAATGCGCACTGGGTAGGCTCACCGGGTGCCCATGTTCTCGGTCGTCGTCCCGGCCTACCGAGTCCAGGCCTACCTTCGCGCTGCGGTGACCTCGGTCCTGGAGCAGGACTGGCAAGACGTCGAGGTCATCGCGGTCGACGACCAATCGCCCGATCACTGCGGGGCAATCATCGACGAGCTCGCAACGGCCGATGAGCGGGTTCGTGCCGTGCACGTGCCCGCGAACCTGGGCCTGGGAGGCGCTCGAACGGCCGGCCTGGATGCTGCGACCGGTGAGTACGTCATCTTTCTGGACGGAGACGATCAACTCAGCCCCGGCTCGCTATCAGCCATCGCCGATCGCCTGGTGACCAACGGCATGCCTGACCTGTGCATCTACAACTACGCCCGAACCTATTGGGATGGCCGCTGCGAGGTCGGCAGCGGAGCCGAGTTGCTGGCCTCGCTTTCGGTCGGGACCTTCGTACCGCGGGACCATTGGAAGCTGTTCAACGTGCTGCCCATCGCCTGCAACAAGGCGTATCGACGCGACTTCCTGCAGGCCTCGGGCGCCCGCTTCGGCACGGGCTTCTACGAGGACATTCCCTTCACTTACGCAGTGCTCCTGCAGGCAAGGTCGGCAGTCACCCTCAACCGCGTGGTGCTGGACTATCGCCAGCGCAGGTCAGGAAGCATCCTGCGGACGCCGAGCCCGCGGCACTTCGACGTGTTCGCCCAATACGACCTGGTCTTCGAGGCCCTGGATCGACTCGGTGCGAGTCCGGGCCTGCGGCGGCATGTCTATGACATCATGGTCAATCACTTCGCGATCATCCTCGGCAAGGCCGATCGGGTCGCACCCGGCGATCGCCAGCGGTTCTTCGTCCAGGCCAAGCAAGAGGCGCGACGGCACCATCGTCAGGATTCACCGGGACGCAATCGTCCCAGTGCCATCCGCGGCCGGCTCATCAGGGAGCACTCCTATCGAGCCCTTGCCGCCTATGGCCGGATGAATGCCACCCGGATGCAGTTGCGTCGGTTTGCCGGCCGGCTCTACTGGCCGACCAGGCGTGCCGTGCGCAAGGTGCGAAGTGCCGGACGCCTGCTGTACGGGCTGGCCCGCCTGGCACCCATCGATCAGCGGATGATCGTGTTTTCCGAGTACTGGGGAACGGGATTCGGCTGCAATCCGCGCGCGGTCTTCGAGGCATTGCCGACCCATGCGCCCCAGTTGCGTCCGGTGTGGGTCATCACCGCGGACAGGGCCAGGCAACTGCCGCCGGGGACTGCCTGGGTGGCGCCGCAGTCCTGGCGGCAGTGGCTTGTCTTCGCGCGCGGACACTACTTCGTCAATAACGTCAACTTCCCCGGTGCCTACGTGAAGCGCCCGGGGCAGGTGCACGTCCAGACCCTGCACGGCACGCCATTGAAGCGCTGCGGTCTGGACGTCCTCGATCGGCCGTATGCGACCACTGCTGCCGATCCGAACCGCGAGCCGGCACGCAGTGCCGGCCGACTCGTGGTACCGAGTGCGGAGCAGGTGCGCCGTGAGTTCCAGGACCTGCTCAGGCGAAGCGATCGCTGGGACTTTGGCGTCAGTTCCAATCCCTACTCCACCGAAGCCTGGTCGCACGCCTATCCATGCGCGTTTGAGTGGCTCGAGGTGGGCTATCCGCGCAACGATGCCCTGGTCAACTCCGGTCCGCAGGATCGCCTACGGGCACGGCAGGATCTCGAGGTGCCCGAGGCTGCCACCTGCGTGCTCTATGCGCCGACCTTCCGAGAGGCTCCTGGTGATCCGTCCATCCGCGTCGACCTGCGCCGGTTAGCAGAGGAACTCCCGGCCGGGATGATCCTCGCCGTCCGCGCGCACCACACTGCCTCCTCGGGCAAGCAAACGCGGGAGCTCATCGATGCCGGATTGGTCCTGAACGCCGCCAAGGCCACGATCACCGAATGGTTCCTTGCCGCGGACGTCCTGTTGACCGACTACTCCTCGGCGATGTTCGACTACGCCCTGCTGGATCGGCCGATCGTGATCTTCGCCGATGACTGGCCGAGTTATCGCGAGTCCCGGGGCACCTACTTCGACCTGCTCGCAGCGCCGCCGGGTCCGGTTGCCCGCAACGAGGCCGAACTCATCGAAGTGCTGGAAAGCGGATCCTTCGCATCTGCCGAATCGGCGGCGCTGCGAGCGAATTTCCGCAAGCGGTTCTGCGTCTTCGATTCCGGCAGGGCTTCGGCAGCCGTCCTGCGGGTGCTGACCGAACGGGCCTAGGCCCCGGGGGCCTTGGGGGCCGGCATCCGGTCGGCAATTCGGCAACTGGCGCCGGAGCACTTGCTCAGGGCCTTGAGCTGGGCGCGCAGTTGCTTGAGCGTCGACTCCGGGGTGGAGTCGACGACGTTGGTCATCTCGTATCGATCGCGGACGAGGTTGTACAGCGCCCATTCCTGCTGGTACTGCACGAGCAGCCAGTCCTGGGTGCGCAGCGACCGGTACGGGGGAGCATCCCAGCCGTCCCGGTCCGGGTCTCCCGGGAGCGGGGCGTTGTAGTGCTCGGTGAGGACGCCGGTTCGCCAGGGGGTGTTCGGGTCTTGCACCAGGGGCAGCAGGTCGCGGCCGTCGACGAAACCCGGGGTAGGGGCGCCGAGCCAGTTGGCGATGGTCGGGGCGAGGTCGATCATTGAGGTCATCTGGTCCGTCGTCTGGCCAGCTGGAATGCCTGGGCCGATCAGTACCGCCGGGACGATCGTGTCCTCGCGGAATGGCGTCTGCTTGCCGGTGGCGAGTCGGTGGTTGCCCAAGTGGTACCCATTGTCGCTGGTAACGATGACCAGGGTGCTGTCCAGCCGACCCTGCGCCTCCAGGGCCGCCAGGATGGCCTGCACGGAGTCGGCGAAGGTCTGGGTCGAGTCCAGTCGCCGGGCCCAGATCCGGTCGATATCAGCCAGGACGGCTGGAGCGAAAGCAGGCAGGTCGGCCAGCCATGATGGCTGCCCATCGCGCACCACGTTGAACGAAGGCGACCGGGGGGCCTTGGCAGCGGCATTCCTGCCGGTGTTGGCCGGCGAGGCCGGGAACGGGGTATGCGGCAGGTACGAGTTGAAGGACAGGTAGAAGGGCTCGGTCGCCTGGCCCATCCAGTCGATGGCGCTCGTGGTGAGCAGGCTATTCAGGAACTCCGGCGGCTTGGTCACCGCGCCGTTGGTCGCGAGCTCATAGCCATAGCCGCGATAGGCGATATGACCGTTCACGGTGGTCTGGAACAGGTCCCAGCCCGGCGGGACGTAGGTCGGCGGCTTTGTGCCGGGGAATCCGTTCAGGTACTTGCCGACATGCGCTGTCGCCACGCCCTTCGCGGATAGCCAGGTGGGCAGGCAGTTGCGGGGGTGGCCGAGCCGATAGAACTTCTGCCAGCCCCCTCCAGTGCGTGGCACATTCGACAGCACTCGATGGTTGTGCAGGTACTGGGAACGCAGCAGCGAGGTCCGCGATGGGCAGCACAGCGAATCGGTGACGGTGAAGTTCTCCAGGGTGGTGCCCAGGTTTCGCAGGGAAGAAAGGCCCTCGATCGCATTGAAGGTCGACCAGTCCAGGTCATCGGCCATGAGAACCACCACATTGCGCGCCTGGGGCTGGTTTGACACATCCGGGCTCGGGGTTGCCGGGCTGACATCGCTGGCCGGCACCACGTTCAGGCCCGAAGAGCCTGGCTGCACTGATGCATGTCCCGCGGACTTGGCCTCAGGGGCCCGAACCAGGCCGGGCAGGTAGACGGTGGCCAGCACGGCTAGCGCCGCCGACAGCACGGCAGCCCCCGCAACCAGGCCCTGGCGTAGTCGAGGCGAGGTCATCCGTGCCCACCGGGACTCCATCCCACCTCCATGTCATGCGCATGTGCGTCGTTTCGGTCGCCGTGCCGGTGCCAGCAGGCGAAGCCTGGGCGGGCCGCTCGACTCGACCCGTGGACGAGCGCACGCGCCAATGTGCGATTCACCGGTGTTCACCACCCTAACCCACGGGTCGGCCGTGCCGGTGCTTGCGCTCGCCGTGGTCGGCAAGATCCACGTGAATCGCGTTCACCGTGCACGCCACGTTGTCGGGAGGCATGAACTCGGCTCATGCAGGCGGCGATGGCGCGGGTTAGCATGAAGCTGTGTCCGGACGTGGTGAGGTTGCCTGCCTAGCGGTCAATGCCATCGCCCTGCACGTCGGAGTGCACAAGACCGGCACCACGGCGGTGCAGACCTCCCTGGCCCGCAGTCGGGACGTCCTGCTCGAGCGTGGAGTCCGCTATCCGGGCACATTGATGGCCCATCGGGACATTGCATCCTCCGCCCTGGAGCGTCCGCTGGGCTGGCGGACCGACGGAGCTCGTCCCCCACAACCGCACCTGTGGAAGCAGGCGGTGCGCCAGGCCCATCAATGGCAGGGTCGAACCCTGATCTCCAGCGAGTTCCTCTCCGAGGCCGACGATGCCCAGGTCGACCGGATGGCAGTCGAGGTCGGCACCGATCGCTTGCATGTGCTCATCACCCTGCGCAACTTCGGCAGGCTGCTGCCGTCCGCCTGGCAGCAGAACCTCAAGTCCGGCTTCCAGACGCCATTCCCGGACTGGCTGCGCAGGATGCTCTTCGATGAGGACGAGGCGACCCTGAACACGGTGTTCTGGCGCCGGCACCGGCACGATCGACTGGTCCGGCGTTGGGCGCGGGCCATCGGGGCCCAGAACGTGACGGTCATCGTCGTCGAGGAGTCGGATCGACTGGGGATCTTCCGCACCTTCGAGCTGTTGCTGGACCTGCCGGCGAACACCCTTGCCCAGCACGCAGGCGCAGTGACGAACCGATCCATGACCATGGCGGAGGCCGCCTTCCTCAGGCGCCTGAACCTCGCCGTTGGCGGCTCCTCCGGATGGTCTGCCTACCGGCATGGCCTGCACGATGGCCTCGTGAAGGGCCTCGTCGAAGGCCGGACCCCACCTGAGAATGAGCCTCGGCTCACCCTGCCGGACTGGGCCGCCGATCGAGCCGCGCAGTTCGGGGCGGAGTTCGCGGACACCATCGCCGACAGCGGCGTGCGGGTCCTGGGGAATCTCGACGTGCTCCGGGCGAGGGCCAGCAGCAGTGCAGGTGACCAGGCCGAGCTCGATGAGATCCCCGTCGACGCGGCGATCGCCGCCGTACTGGGCGTTCTGGAGGTTGCCGCTCGGTCCCGGTCACCGATGCGCAGCTTGCCGGCCAGGGTTGGTGACCGCATGCGACGGGTTCGCCGATACCTGCCCGCCCGGGTCAGCTGAGGCACGGGGGTGGCCACGGCGCCCCAGGCGCAGCCAGGGCAGGAATCGCAGGCGGTGGGACCTGAGCACCTCGCCTACCGACCTGCCATCGACGGACTGCGGGCGGTGGCGGTCATGCTGGTCGTCCTCTTCCATGCCGGCATGCCGGGCCTGGCCAATGGATACGTCGGGGTCGATGTCTTCTTCGTCATCTCCGGGTTCCTCATCACCAGCATCCTGCTGCGCGAGCGACTGGGCACCGGTCGCATCGGCTTCACCGCCTTCTACGCCCGCCGCATGCGCCGTCTACTCCCGGTCTCGCTGCTCGTCCTGGCCGTCACGGCCGTGGCCTATCGACTGGTCGCGACCCCGCTGGACGTCGAGGAGAACCGGATGGGCTTTGCCTTCTCCGCGCTGTACCTGGCCAACTGGTCCTTCATGGCCCAGTCCCAGGACTACTTCGCGGCCGAGATCGCGCCGAGCCCGGTCATGCACTACTGGTCACTGGGAGTCGAGGAGCAGTTCTACCTGGTGTGGCCCTTGCTGCTGGCAGCGATCCTGGCCATCGCCGTCTTCCGCGGCCGGCGGCTTGCCTTCCTGCTCACGGCGCTGGCCCTTGGCGCGACCTGGCTGTCCCTGTGGCTGGAACAGTCGAATGCCACGACGGCCTACTTCAGTACCGCGGCCCGGGCTTATCAGCTCCTCGCCGGTGCGGCCCTGGCCGCCTGGCTGCTGGCCGGCGGATTCGGTCGCTGGCCGGTGCGGACACGCGCTGGTGCGGCGAACCTGGCGATCCTCGTTGCCGGGGGATTGATTGCCGCGACCATAGTGGCGGGCGATGCGCTCACCCCCTGGCAGGTGGGACTGCTCGGCGTCATCGCGACGGTGCTCTTCCTCGCCGGCATGCAGGCCCGGGCCCAGAGCAGGCTGCTGCTGCCCATGCAGTCCGCGGTCGCCGTCCAACTGGGTCGCTGGTCCTACTCCACCTACCTGTGGCACTGGCCGGTCCTGGTGATCGGAGCCCTGATCCTGCCCCTGATGGACCCCGAGGCGCCCTGGCTGCCACGGGTTACCGTGGCCGTGGTGGTCACCTTGACCCTGGCAGGAGCGAGCTACGCGCTGGTGGAGCGACCGGGGCAGCGGCTTTCCCTGTCGATGGCCTGGCAGCGCAGGTCGGCAATCGCCCTGGGGCTTGCCGCGTCGGTCGCCGTCCTGGGGCTCTCACTCGGCCTGCTGCGAGCACCCCAGTCGGCAGCAGCGATCGTGGCCACTGCCCAGGCAGTCCAACAGGACGCCGAGGACGGGGTCGCCACCATCGAAGTGGCACAGGCCCCGGAACCCGTCGGTACCAACGATCCCTCCGGCCTGCCAGCACCACCCGGTGGGGCCTCGATCAGCCCGCGCGCTGGGGTGGCGACGCGACAGCCAAGACCCTCCACCGTCATGCTCATCGGCGACTCCCACGCCGAGATGTGGCGCCCGGGATTCCTGGCGGCAGCCAAGGGCCTGGGGTTCACCGGGATCGTCATCACCGAGTCCGGCTGCCCGTGGATGCAGATGCCTGCGATCAGCGATCGCACCGGCAAGCTCCACCGGTGCGACCAGACCCTGTGGAAGCCGGTGCTGGAGGCTGCCCGGAAATACCGCCCCGACGTGGTCATCTTGGCCTCCCGCTCGGTCCTCAGTCGACGATTGCTGATCGACGGGGAGACCGTGCTGGCCCCGGACCCGCGCTGGCGGCAGGCCATGTCACGCGGGATCGACTCCTCACTGAGGGACATCGAGGCCCTGACTGATGCGATCGTCCTCCTGGAGCCCTATCCCATGACCCGCCGTCCCATGGTGGCGTGCCTGTCGACGGGCGCTCAGCCCGCGTCCTGCGACCTGCCCGCGGTCGGCCTGCCCGGCACGGCGGAGGTGGAGCGCAAGTACCGCGACCTTGCCGCGACCCTGTCGAACGTGCATTCGGTGGACCTGGACGAGGCCATCTGCCCGTCGGGTACCTGCCTGGCCGAGGTCGATGGCCTCGTGACCATGGTGGACAACAATCACTTGACCGAGGCGTTCGCCGCCCGCCTGGTACCGCAGCTCCTGAAGGGCCTGGCGGATGCCGGGGTCGTAGTGAACGGCAAGGACGGCATCCCGGTCGCATAGACTTTCAGTTGGCAAGCCCAAGACCTGCCCACGAAGGACGCGCATGGCCGACGAGGTGCCCGCTGGCAGCGGTGCCCGGCCGAGGCGACCGACCATCGCCGAGATCCGCGAGGTCTGTCAGCCGCCGGCGATCCGAGGGAGGACGAACTCCGAGCACTGGGTCGCTGACGTCTACCTGCGCGATCTCTCCCCGTACCTGACCCGACTGCTGCTGCGCACGCCGATCACCGCGAACCAGGTGACCTGGCTGATGATCGGCACCGGCGTCAGCGCCGCGGCCGTCCTGCTCATCCCCGGACTGCCGGCCGCACTGCTGGCGGCCGTCCTGGGGCAACTGCAGATGCTGTGGGACTGCTGTGACGGCGAGGTTGCCAGGTGGCGACGGACCTCCTCGCCGCAGGGGGTCTTCCTGGATCGGGTGGGTCACTACACCACCGAGGGACTCATCCCCATCGCCCTGGGCCTGCGCGCGGCCGGCTTCCCGGATGCGGGTTGGCTCGGTACCCCCTGGCCCTTCCTCGGTGCGCTGCTCGGGGTGCTGATCCTCTACAACAAGGCGCTCAATGACATGGTGCACGTGTCGCGCGCCTACAACGACATGCCCAAGCTGGCCGACCGGGCCGATGTCGGGGTGCCGAATCGGCGCGGACTGGCCCGCCTTCGCCAGCTGGCTCGCTTCGTGCCCTTCCACCGCTCGTATCACTCAGTCGAGCTGACCCTGCTGATCGCCGTAGCCGCCGTCGTCGATGCCGTCCTCGGCGACCTCGGCGCCACCCGCATCCTGCTGGCCGGCCTGCTCGCCCTCGGCGTGGTGACCGTGATCGGGCACCTTGCCTCGATCCTGTCCTCCAGCAAGTTGCGCTAGGCCGGGTGCGAGATGGGACCTGAGCCGCCGGACTTCGGCGTGGTCGTCCTGACGATGGGCCAGCGGCCGGATGACCTGGCCCGGGCGGTCCGGTCGGTCCTGGACCAGGTCGGGGTGAGCACCCAGGTCGTCGTGGTCGGCAATGGCTGGCAGCCGGTGGGTCTGCCCGAGGGGGTGCAGGCCCTGGGCCTGCCGGAGAACCTCGGCATCCCCGCCGGGCGCAATGCCGGGGTGCCCGAGGTGGGCGGCGACCTGCTGTTCTTCCTGGACGACGATGCGTGCCTGGCCGATGCGGGATTCCTGGCCGGGATGAAGGAGCGTTTCGCAGCGGATCCGTGCCTGGGGCTGGTGCAACCGCGGGTGGTCGATCCGGCCGGTCGTCCCGCGCCCTCGCGCTGGGTGCCGCGCCTGCGGGTCGGCGACCCGGCCCGGCCGAGTCCGGCGACCGCCCTGTGGGAGGGGGCGGTGGTGATCCGACGCGGGGTCTTCGAGCTGGTGGACGGATGGCCGGCCTGCTTCTACTACGCACACGAAGGCATCGAGGTGGTCTGGCGGACCTGGGACGCCGGGTACCTGCCCTGGTACGCCGGCGAGGCCGTCGTCCATCACCCGGTGATCGATCCGGCACGCCATGAGGTCTACTACCGCCTCAATGCCCGCAATCGGGTCTGGCTGGCCCGGCGCAACCTACCGTGGCCGCTGATGCCCGCCTATGTCGGATCGTGGATCGCTCTGACCGTGATCCGGATGCGCAATCGCAAGGCACTGCGGGCGTGGTTCGCCGGGTTGGGCGAGGGCATCCGGGTGAATCCCGGTGGCCGGCGTCGGATGCGCTG
>Ga0172372_10013130_pt1 | contig 10300 bp, 10 predicted proteins | sample LakKiv5m_2_FD_114544 | JGI IMG/M metagenome (GOLD analysis project Ga0172372, IMG submission 114544) | Freshwater microbial communities from Kabuno Bay, South-Kivu, Congo - kab_092012_9.5m | ecosystem: Environmental > Aquatic > Freshwater > Lake | place: Democratic Republic of the Congo... | reverse complement strand
GCGCGGCGTCATCAACCTTCGCGGCGCGATCATGCCGGTCATCGACCTGCGCAACCGCCTCGGCCTGGGTGTCACCATCCCCGAGACCCGCCACGTCATCGTGGTGGTCGAGTGCCAGGACCGCCTGGCCGGCATCCTGGTGGACGCGGTGTCGGAGACCTTCACCGTGCCGCGCGACAGCCTGCAGCCGGCCCCGGACGTTGGCGAGGAGCTGCGCTACCTCCAGGCGATCATCTCGATCGAGAACCGACTGATCAGCTACCTGCGCATGGACGACGTGTTCCCGGCGCAGATCAGCGAAGCGGCTTAGGATTAAGATGCTCCCCCGTGATACGGGGGAGCTGTCGCGTCCGCGACTGAGGGGGCGAACGCGGCGAGCGTCCAGCTAGCCCCCTCCGGCCCTCTGGGCCACCTCCCCCGCAGGCGGGGGAGGAACTTCCCTCAAATCACCCCTTGCGAACGATCCGCGCCGCCGCGGCGTGGAAGCCGGCTTCGGCCTCGGCGGAGTCGGCCACGGCCGCGTGGCGGTCGCGGGCGACGCCCATGTTGCTCTCGGCGTAGCTCTCCGAGACCTTGCGGGCCTCCTGGGCGCGCAGGGCGGCGTTCGAGGCCTGGGTCTCGTGCCAGTCGGCCAGGGCCTCGGGCGTCAGGTCGTCGGCCGCGTCCGGATGCGGGGCGACGTCGCCGAAGCCGATGGCGACGAAGCCGTGGATGACGCCGCCATAGTCCTCTTCCGACAGCAGGAAGGTGATCTGCCGCTCCTCGAACTGGCCGGTATAGGTGTCGGTCGAGGGATCGAACTCGCGCAGCACCAGGATGTCGCCGACCTTGAACTCGCGATCATTGCGGCGGATCTCGAACCGCTTCGTGCCCGAGCGGACGGCGGCGAAGTACTTGGGCCAGGTCTTCAGTTCGTGGCGATGCATGGCGGGCGGACTTTTCTGGAAAACGGGGAGGCGGGGGTTCTGGCGACAGAACCCTAGCGCAAGGTTAACGGGGGACGGTAGGGCTGTTGAAGACTGTCAATAGAGTGTCATCCCGGCCGTAGCGTAGCGGAGAGCCGGGACCCAGGGGCGATCGCGGTGCGCCGGCTCCTGGATCCCGGACAGCCTCCGCGAGGCTTCCGGGATGACAACCGTTAGAGCGTTGGGGCTGTCGGCTACTCGTCGATGCAGACCCGGACGATCTCGGCGCGCAGGTCCGGCAGGCCCAGGCCCTTTTCGGACGAGGTGGCCAGCACGCGCGGGAAGGCCGCGGGGCGCTTGGCGATGGCCTTCAGGGTCTCGGCGACGACCTTGTCGACCTCGGCCGGCTTGATCTTGTCGGCCTTGGTCAGGACGATCTGGTAGGAGACCGCGGCCTCGTCCAGGGCGTCCAGCGCCTCGAGATCGACCTTCTTCAGGCCATGGCGGGCGTCGATCAGCACATAGACGCGCTTGAGGTTCGCGCGGCCGCGCAGATAGGCGCGGCCCAGGTCCTGGAACTTGTCGGCGATCGAGCGGGAAACCCGCGCGAAGCCGTAGCCGGGCAGGTCCACCAGGCGCAGCTGCTCGGCCAGCAGGAAGAAGTTGATCTCGCGCGTGCGGCCCGGCTCGTTCGAGGCGCGGGCCAGGTACTTCTGGTTCACCAGGCCGTTGATCAGGCTGGACTTGCCGACGTTGGAGCGGCCGGCGAAGGCCACTTCCGGCAGGTCGGCGGACGGCATGGCGTCCATGCGCACCGCGCCCATGATGAACGAGACCGGCTGGGCGAAGAACACCCGCGCCCGCTCGATCTCTTCATCCGTGAAGATCGGATCCTCGCTCATCAGGTTGCGCTAACGTGCTTGCCCTGCAGGCGCGCGATGATCCGGTCGATCGGGTTCTCGACCTTGTAGCGGCGCATCATCACGTACTGCTGGACGATGGTCAGGACGTTGCTCCAGCACCAGTAGATCACCAGGCCCACCGCGAATTGCGACAGGGTGAAGGTGAAGATGATCGGGAACAGCTGGAAGATGCGCTGCTGGATGGGGTCGCCGGCCGGCGGGTTCATCGCCGTGGTCAGCCACATGGTGAAGCCGTACAGCAGCGGCCAGACGCCGATGTGCAGCGGGCCGTCCAGGAACCCGCCAATCAGCGGGGCGGTCGCCGGGTTCCAGTGGATCAGGCCGAACAGCGTGAAGATCGTCGACGGGTCGCGGGCCGACAGGTCCTGAATCCAGCCGAAGAACGGCGCGTGGCGCATTTCGATGGTGACGGTCAGAACCTTGTACAGGGCGTAGAACACCGGGATCTGGATCAGCATCGGAAGACAGCCCATCATCGGGTTGATCTTCTCCTTCTGATACAGCGCCATCATCTCCTGCTGCTGCTTGGCCGGATCGTCCTTGTGCTTGGTCTTCAGCTTTTCGACTTCGGGGGCGATCTTCTTCATCTTCGCCATCGACTCGTAGCTCTTGTCCGCCATCGGATAGAGGATGAGCTTGAGCAGGACGGTCAGCGCCAGGATGGCCAGGCCGAAGTTGCCGACCATTTTGTAGAAGATCTCCAGCACGTTGAAGATCGGGCGGGTGAACATGGAGAACATGCCCCAGTCCACGGCCCAGTCGAAGCGCGGGATCTCGGCCTTGGCGTTGCTCCAGAATTCCCACCACGCCGGCGGCTTGGCGCCGCCGTACTGATACTTGCGCAGCAGCGGCACGGTCTTGGCGCCGGCGAACAGGCGGGTGTTCTGGGTCAGGGTCGCGCCCGGGTTCAGGGCCTGGGTCGGGCCGACGAAGTTGACATCGTAGACGTCGACGCCGCCCACGTTGGTCACGCGGTACTGGGCCTTGATGGCCTCGGTCTGGCCGGGGATCAGCGCCGCCAGCCAGTACTTGTCGGTGATCCCGGCCCAGCCGCCGACCGAGTCGAAGGTCGTGAGCGGCTTGTCCTTCTTCCACTTCTGGTACTTGGCCAGTTCCAGCTTCTGGTCCTTGCCCGAGCCCAGGACGCCGATGGCGCCTTCGTGGACGATCTGGGTCTTGCCAAGGTGGTCGGTGATGCCCTGGCGTTGGACGGTCGCGTAGGGGGCCAGCTGGAAGGCGGCGGTCCCGTTGTTCTTGACGCTGTCGGTGACGGTGAACATCGCCTGGTCGTCGACCGCGATGACGCGGGTGAAGGTCAGGCCCATGCCGTTGTCATAGGTCAGGGTGACCGGCGAATTGGGACGCAGCACCTGGCCCGGGGCGGCGGTCCAGACGGTGCGGCTGTCGGGCAGGCCCGGCAGGTTGGCGCCGGCCCAGCCGAAATCGGCGAACCAGGCGTGCTCGGCGCCCTCGGGGCGGAACAGCTCGACCGGCGGCGAGTTCTTGGCGGTCGTCTCGGCGTACTTGCGCAGGAAGAGGTCGTCGATGCGGCCGCCCTTCAGCGCGATCGAGCCCGACAGCGCCGGGGTGTCGACCACGATGCGCGGGCTCTGGGCCTTGGCGGCGTCGCGCGAGAGGCGCAGCGGGGCGGGGTTGCCATTGGCGTCCAGCGGCACGCCGGCCTGGGCGGCCGTCTGCTGCTGCGCGGCCTTCTTGGCGCGCATCTCGGCCTCGGCCTGCTTCTGCTGCGGACCCAGGATGAAGAACTGGTACCCGATCAGGATCGCGAACGCGATGGCGAGGAACGCCATCGTGTTTTTGTTGTCGTTCTGCATGGAGCGCTTAACCGGAAACTGTGTGATCGGGTTGTTGGGAAGAGGCGAGGGAAGACGGATCGCCCGACGATGACCGCGAGACCTTGCTTCTCACGCCATCATGCTCGGCGGCGAGGCTTATCAGCGCGGTTTTGACGTCGTCAAGCAAACGTCCCCATTCGCGCGAGCCCGTACCGCCGCGCGCGATGAAGACATAGTCATGCGAAGGGCGCGCATGAAGGGGCAGGACCAGCCGCGCGGCCTCCTTCAGCCGGCGCTTGGCGCGGTTGCGCTCGACGGCGCCGCCGATCTTCTTGGTGGCGGTGAAGCCGACGCGGACCACCGGATCCCCGTCGTCGCGCTTGCGCATCTGGATGAACACCGCGCCGCGCGACAGGGCCGGGGCCTTGGCCGCCAGCAGGAAATCGGGCCGCTTGCGCAGCCGCTCGAAGCGGAGCGGGGCCTCGGACATGGCTTCAGGCATGAAAAAAGCCGCCTTTCCGGCGAGAACCTGAATCCAGGTCTGTGGAAAAGGCGGCTTTGATCATGATCTCGCCTCCCGAAGGAGGAAGAGCAATTAGGCGGTCAGGCGCTTGCGGCCCTTGGCGCGGCGACGCGCGACGACCTTTTGGCCATTCTTGGTGGCCATACGCGCGCGGTAGCCGTGACGGCGGGCACGCACGAGCTTCGACGGCTGGAAGGTGCGCTTCACGACGTGGCTCCGAAATGCAAAACGTTGGACGCGAAGCCTGGGGCCTCGCGAGTGAGGGGCGGTGGATAAAAGAACGGGCGCGGGATGTCAACCTGAGTCGGTTCAGGGGGTTAGTTTCCCAACCCGCTCGCCATCCAATACCCGATTTCCCCGGCGAATGCCGGGGCCCAGATTCATCCGGAACGGTTTGGGGTGATCCGAGATGCGGCTTTCGAGCCGTCCGCGATTTGTGGGTTCGATCTGGGCCCCGGCATTCGCCGGGGAGATCGGAGGAATTGGGCTTACGGCTCAATCACCGCCTTGCCCACCACCTTGCGCTGGGCCAGCAGGTCGAACGCCTCGCGCCAGCGGTACAGCGGGAGCTCCGCATGCACATGCGGCCGAATGCGGCCTTCGTTGGCCAGCGCCCACACGGCCTCGCTGTTCTCGCGGCCCTTGTCGGGGAACTGGCGGCCGTATTCGCCCGCCCGCACGCCCATCACCGAGAAGCCCTTGATCAGCGGCATATTGACCGAGACGGTCGGAATCCGCCCCGAGGTGAAGCCGATCACCAGCAGGCGGCCGTCGAAAGCGACGCAGCGGACGCTCTCGTCGAAGACGTCGCCGCCCACGGGGTCATAGATCACGTCCGCCCCGTGACCGCCGGTGATCGCTTTCACCCGATCGCGGAAGCCGCCCGTCACATTGACCACGGCGTCGGGGTCGTACAGCGCCTGGACCCGGGCCAACTTGTCGTCCGAGGCCGAGGTCGCGATGACCCGCGCGCCCAGCGCCTTGGCCATGTCGACCGCCGCTAGGCCGACGCCGCCGGCCGCGCCGTGGACCAGCACCCACTCGCCGGGCTCCAGTCGCGCGCGGCGGACCAGGGCGACATAGGCGGTGAGATAAGCCGCGCCATAGGCGGCGCCCTCGGCGAAGGACAGGCGCTCGGGCTTGGGCTTGAGGGCGTTCGCCGACAGCACGGCGTATTCGGCGAAGCCGCCCAGCCGCGCGCCGCCGACGACGGCGTCGCCGACCGCCAGGCTCGTCACGTCCTCGCCCAGCGCCGCGACCTCGCCCGCCAGGTCCAGGCCCGGCGTGAAGGGCAGGGGCGGTTTGAACTGGTACTCGCCGCGCGTCATCAGCAGGTCCGGGAAGTTCACGCTGGCCGCGCGGACGCGGACCAGAACCTCGCCGGGGCCTGGTCTCGGCGTCGGGATCTCGCGCACCGCGCAACCGCCGAAGTCGGGCGCTAGGGCCTCGACGACGAGGGCGCGCATGGTGGGTGGGATTGAACTCACGCTCTCTCCTTTAAATCCGATCTCCCCGGCGAATGCCGGGGCCCAGATTCAGCCTGAGCGGTCTGAGATGATCCGAGATACGCCTTGTCCAAACGTCGGGCGCTCGCGGGTTCGATCTGGGCCCCGGCGTTCGCCGGGGAGATCGGGTGTTTGGCTTACGCCCCCGCCTCGAACGTCTCGCGCACCAGGCTGGCGATCTCCCGACACGCCGCGTCGGCCGCCGGGATGGCGCCGGTGAAGGCGGTGAAGGCGTGGGCCAGGCTGTCGTAGCGGCGATAGCGCACCGGCACGCCCGCGGCCTGCAGGCGCTTGGCGTAGGCCTCGCCCTGGTCGGTCAGGGGGTCGAAGCCGGCGGTGGCGATCACGGCGGGGGCCAGGCCCGAGAGGTCCTCCGTGCGGTCCGGCGACAGGCGCGGATCGGCGGGGTCGGCGTCGGGGCCCATATAGTGGCCCATGAACCATTCCATGGTCTCGCGGGTCAGCGGATAGGCGTCGCCGAAGGTGGTCATGGACGGCGTCTCGCTGGCCACGTCCACGGCCGGATAGATCAGGATCTGGGCCGAGGGCTGCGGCTCGCCCTTGCGCTTCATCTCCTGGGCGACGATGGCCGAGAAGTTGCCGCCCATGCTGTCGCCGCCGATCGCCGGCGGGGCCGCCGAGGCGCCGAACCGGGCGGTGTTGTCGCGCGCCCAGCGATAGGCGGCCAGCACGTCCTCTAGGCCCGCCGGGAACTTGTGGTCGGGCGCCAGGCGGTAGTCGACCGAGATCACCGCCGTGCGGACGATCCTGGCCAGGATCGAGCAGAAGGCGTGGCAGGTGTCGAGGTCGCCGATCACCCCGCCGCCCATGTGGGCGTAGACGATCAGCGGGGCGTGAACGTCTTGGGCTTCCGGGCGGTAGGCGCGGCAGGGGATCGGACCGTTGGGGCCTTCGACCGACAGGCTCTCGGTGCGCACGCCAGGCTCCAGCGGTCCCTGGACGGCGGCCAGGCCCCGGGCGCTGCCGGCCACGGCCTCGGCCGGCGTCAGGCTGGACATCGGCGGCAGTTTCTTGGCCGCGTGGGCGAAGAACTGGAAGCGGGGGTCGAGCGTCCGGCCGCCCTTATAGACCACGCCGCCGCCCGACATGGCCCGCAGGATCGGGCTGGGCAACGACAGGATCAGCTTCAGTATGGTTTTCTGGGCGGCGTCCGAGGCCATGTTTCCCCCTCTCTATTTCTTGTTTTTAGAATCTCAGCCCAAGGGCAAAAACGCCGTGTCATCCCGGATAGCCTCTTCGAGGCTTCCGGGATGACACGATGATGAGGAGGCGTAGATGTTCATGCGACCTACGCCTTTGGCAGGGCGGGTACGCCGCCCAGGATCAGCTTGACGGCGAAGTCCGCGGCCCCGGCCGTATCGACCGGCCGTCGCTCCAGCATCTTGTCGCCCAGCTCGCGGGCGATGGCGATGCAGGCCGAGGTCAGGTAGTCCAGGTCCACTGGCGGGGCGTTGTCGTGGGCCAGCACCCGGGCGAAGGCCTCGCGGACCTCGTCGAACACGGCGGCCAGCTCGGGCGTCGAGCGGGCGTGCGGCACGGGCTCGCCGGGCGTACGATTGACGTGCCAGCTCTCCTGCTCCTTCGCCAGGAAGTCGAAATAGGCCAGCATCGCCCCGCGCAGGAACGACTGGAAATCGTGAGCCTTCTCGGATTCGGCGCGCAGCAGGGGCCGGAAGCGGCGGGCGCCGTCGTCGGCCAAGGCGTCGAACACCTCCTCCTTGGACTTGTAGTAGTTGTAGAAGGTGCCCGAGGCCAAACCCGTGCGGCGGATGATGTCGCGCACCGTGGCGGCGTCATAGCCCAGCTCGCCGAACACCTCGCGCGCCGCATCGAGGATGGCCTGGCGGTTGGCGGTCTTGGTCCGCTCGCGCTTGCCCGGCCGCTGGTCGATGTGGGGCTTGGGGAAGTAGGCGATATTCGACATGGGGTCCGATTCGGAGATGGCGCGATCATGACGCACCGTCAGGATGACAGCCCCAGTCCGGGGTAGGATGCAAGCGTTTGGCTTCGACTTTAAATACTCCGACCTCCCCGGCGAATGCCGGGGCCCAGATCTGAGACGCTTGAGTGGGAGGGAAAAGCTCTGAGTTCTAAGAACCCACCCTACGCGCTTTTCCATCTGGGCCCCGGCATTCGCCGGGGAAGTCGGAATAGAGAGCGTTCTCACAACGGTTTGACCGGCTGCTCAATGTCGTAGACGGCCTCGCTGATCGCTTCGAGCTTCTCGCGGTACAGGGCCTGGGCGTCGTGGAGGCCCTGGTTGTACCAGTAGGGCCCCAGCCGCTCGGTGACGAAGTCCAGCAGGAACTCGGCGTCGAAGCCCTTCACCTCCAAATCGAGCTCGTCCTTCAGATAGTGCGAGAGGCCGGCGACCAGCTTGGCGCGGGTGTCCTTGTCGAAGGTGATCTTGGGCATGGGGGGCTCCTCTTTTCGCAGAGAGGCGTAGCTTACTTGCCCCCTCCGCGCCTACGGCGCTCCTCCCCCGGAGGGGGCGGACGATCGCTAAGCGATCAGGTGGGGGCCAGCAGCGTGTCCGCCTTCACCCCCGCCCGCGCCGCCACCGGCAGCTTGCCTCCAGCGCTCCGGGCCCGGGCCTCGCCCTTGGCGATCTCCTTCTTCAGGTCGGAGCAATAGACGTTGAAGTCGACCTGGATGGTGTGGCGGGCGGACTCGTAGAAGTGACCGGTGTGGCGCTGCTCGTCCTTGGCGATGATCTTCTCCATCTCGGCGCGCGGCGGCGGGGCGTACTGGCCGGCCAGATAGGCGGCCGCCAGCTTGGCCTGCTGCTCGGCGAAGTTCACCAGGGTGGGCAGCGGCTGGGCCAAGCCCATGAAGAAGAGGTTCGGGATGCCCGGCTTCATCATCCGCTTGAACAGCGGGAAGCGGTGGTCGGCGTCGGGCAAGAGGTCCGGATCGTCGAAGAACGGGAAGCTGATCTTGTAGCCGGTGGCGAAGACGATGGCGTCAACGTCCTCGACGCTGTCGTCGGCGAAGCGGACGCGCTTGCCTTCCAGCGCCTTGATCGCCGGCTTGAACTTGATGTCGCCGCAGCCTGCGCGGGTCAGGAACTCGCCCGAGACGGACGGGTGGGCCTCCAGGGGCTCGTGGTCGGGCTTGGGCAGGCCGTAGTCCTCCATCCGGCCGATGGTCTTCTTCAGCACCGAGCGGGCCAAGGCGACGCCCAGCTTGCGCGGCATCCAGGCGGGCATGGCCGATTTGTCGGCCGGCTTGCCGTTCAGGTACTTCGGAAACACCCACACCCCGCGCCGGGCCGAGACCCAGAGGTTCTTGGCGATCGGGCGCTGCGAGAGCTCGCTGGCGATGTCCATCGCCGAATTGCCCATGCCGACCACCACGACGTTCTTGCCGCGCATGTCGACCGGATCGAACGGGTCGCAGTAAGCATGAGCGTGGAAGGCCGGGCCGTCGAACTCGCCCGGATACTCCGGCACGCGCGGGTCCCAGTGGTGGCCGTTGCAAACGAAGAGCACGTCATAGAGTCGCGTCTCGCCCGTCGACAGCGTCACCGCCCACAGGCCGTCCTGGGTGCGACGGGCCTTCTCGACCCGGGTGTTGAAGGTGATGGTCGGACGCAGGCCGAAGTGCTCGACATAGTCCTTGAAGTACTGGAACAGCTGCGCGTGGTGCGGGAAGTCCGGCCAGTCCTTCGGCACGGGAAAGTCCTCGAACGCCAGCCGCCACTTCGAGGTATCGATGTGCAGGCTATCGTAGCAGGCCGACATGCCGTTGGGGTTCTTATAGTACCAGGTGCCCCCGATATCGTCCGACATCTCGAAGCAGTCGTACGGGATCCCGTAGTCCTTCAACCGCTTGATCGTCGTGAAGCCGCTGCAGCCCGCGCCGATCACGCAGGCCTTCGGCAGCCGCGCCTCCGGGTTCCTGGTCGCCATTCCACCCTCTCGACTTATCGTTGTTCAGGTGAGTGTACCGGCGTTGTGCGACCCGGCAAGCGGACCTTGCGGAAGGCGCGTCTTCTCTGACGCCCTTACCGCCCGAACGGCGTCGTGGCGTAGGACGAAGCGCACTGGCGATTGCACAACACCCAGTCGCTGCCGCAGCCGGTGTAGCCCACGTCGCGCGCCTCGCAGAAATAGCGGACGCGCGCGCACATGTTCTTGCAGCCATGCAGGTCGCCGGCCGGCTGGCGCGGCACGAGCGCCCACGGCTGGGCGAGGATGGTCTTGGGCGGATCGCGGGACGGAAGCACCGACGTCGGCCCCTTGGACTGGGCCATCGACGGACCGGCGGCCGTCAGGATCAGCAGGGCGAGGAGGGCGCGGCGCATGGCGCGTCATGGTTACCGCGCCGGCGGTGAAAGGGCGGTTAAGCGCGTGAGACGGAGGGGGCGCTTCCAAAGCCTTACCCCCGCAGCATCTCCCGCCCCGCCCAGACGCTGTGGGTGCCGCTGCTCAGCTTGTGGGGCAGGGCCACGCGGCAGACGATCTCGAACCGCTTGGCGTCGACGATCACGCACTCTGAGGTTCCCCGGTTCTCGTCGATGATGAAGCTGACCAGATAGCCGTCGTCCTCGTCCCGGGCGCCGACCTTGGGCGCGAACGGCGCCTCGCTGGCGTAGCGGCCGTCGGGCAGGGTGATCGACCAGCTC
>Ga0172372_10013129_pt1 | contig 10300 bp, 3 predicted proteins | sample LakKiv5m_2_FD_114544 | JGI IMG/M metagenome (GOLD analysis project Ga0172372, IMG submission 114544) | Freshwater microbial communities from Kabuno Bay, South-Kivu, Congo - kab_092012_9.5m | ecosystem: Environmental > Aquatic > Freshwater > Lake | place: Democratic Republic of the Congo... | reverse complement strand
GGTTCTTGACGGGCGAAAGGCCCACGTGCAAGCGCACCGCGGGTTCGGGAGCCTCCTGCTGTTTGGCCAGAATCTGCAGGGTCACGCGGCGCTTGTCGGCATGCGCAATCTCCGCCTGGTAGCGCCCTCCGACGCCGTCCACCAGCGCTAAAACATCGCCAACCTTATGGCGCAGAACCGTCAGGCAATGACGTGCCTCTGCTTCGGGCAGATCGGTATTTCCCCCGGCAAGATCCGGTGCGTAAAAGAGCTCCATAGGTAAGGTAAGGCAGCGACAAGTACGCGGACGAAGCGCACAACGCCTAAAAATACGACGGCAAAAACTGCCTCGGCGAAGAAGCCGCGTCCCGCTTGCCCGGCAGGTCGATGCCGAGCAGGAACTCATGCGAGCCGCCGGTCTGGCCGCCCAATTCGTTAACGACCCAATCGTAGGAATAGCCGAGCCGCAGCGTCGGGGTGACGTTGAATTCCAGGTAGCTGTCCATGGAACCGCCGGAGCGGTAACCCGCGCCGATCCACAGCCGCTCCAGCAGCAGGGCACTGAGGTTGAACTCCGTCTGTACAGGCGAATTCTCCTGGTAGCGCAGCAACGCTGCGGGGCGCAGTTTGGCGTTTTCGCCCAGGTCAAACACAAAACCGGTCATGGCGTTGAAGTGCCTGACCTGGCGACCGCTCTGTGCCCCGCTTGCGGCGGTGGAGGTCACGCGCAGGTCATTGTCCAGCAGGCGCGGCGCCGCCAGGCCCACGTAGTAGCGGTCGCTGTGGTAATACAGACCAAAACCTACGTTGGGCAGCCAGAGTTGCTGATCGGCGCTGAGCACAGGATCGTTGTTGTCCCCGATGAAAGCGCCTCCCAGGCTGGTGCGGTAAAGCGCCGCACCGCCGTTCAGGCCCAGGGCCAATTCGCCCGAACCCGCAGGAATGCGGAACGCAAAGCTGCCCCAGGCCCCCGTCTCTTCCACCACACCGAGCCGGTCATCTACCAGGTGCAAGCCCAGCCCTACGCGCGCACCCACCGGGGCATGCATCGCCAGACTGGCTGTTTTGGGCGCCCCGTCAATGCCGCGCCACTGGTCGCGGTAAACTGCTGCCAGGCTGAAAGCCTCGCGGCTGCCGGCATAGGCGGGATTGATGGCCAGCTTGTTGAACTGGTACTGGGTGTACAGGGCATCGCCCTGCGCCACGGCGTCTCCGCCCATCAACGCCATGAACGCAACCGCGCAGCATGCGGCCAACTGCCAGGCCAGCAACTGCCCTTTCAAACGCCTGGACTCTGAATTCATCGGATGATGTTGATCGAGCCCGACCGCACTTCCCCGTTAGGGTCATCCGGATCGAGGCGCAGGATGAAGAAATAGGTGGCATCGGGCAGCGGCTGGCCATTGCCCTCCCAGCGGCCGTCCCAGGTGTTGTCGTAGCCTTTGGCCTGGAAAACCCGGCTTTCCCAGCGGTTGAAAATGGTCAGCTCGCAGTTCGGATACTGCAGCACGCCGGGAATGACCAGCAGGTCGTTAAAGCCGTCGCCGTTGGGCGAAAAAGCCACCGGCACCTGCAACACCACTTCCGGCGAAACTTCCACGCAGACCTCGGCCGAGGCCAGCAGCGATTCCGTCGTGTCGCAGACGCGGTAGGTAAAGCAATCCGTACCGCTGAAACCCACGGCTGGCGTGTACAGAATCTGGCCGTCCGCTTGGACCTCGGCCGTTCCCGAAGCCGGCGCTGCAGTCACGAGCAGGCAATCCGGATCGGCATTGGGCGAATCATTGCCCAATACTGCAATCAGCACCGGTGTGTCAAAGCTCGTGGCAACCGCATCCGCCACGGCCTCCAATTCGATGCACAACACGTTCAATTGCACCAGCGCGGCGCTGCATAATCCGCGCTCATCGCAGACCTGGTAGGCAAAGGCGTCCACGCCGCAGAATCCCGCGTCAGGCGTGTAGGTCACTTCTCCGGTCACCGGGTCCACGCTCAGCGTTCCAAAAGCGGGGTTGAGCACAATGCTGACGGTCGTAGGATCCAGGGGGCTGTCGCCGGGCACATCGTTGGCCAGCACATCCAGCACCGTGGGTTGTTCGGGCAGCGCGTCCAGTGTATCGTTGACGGCCAGCGGGGGAAGGGCGTCCATGCTCAGCACCACCCATGCGCTGTCGCAATTGCCGTTGAGGTCACAAGCCCCATAGCGCAGCGAGTCCAGACCCAGGTAACCCGCATCGGGCGTGTAGGCCAGCGTACCGTCACCCGGCGCGACGGCCACGCCATGCAGCGGGGCCACCACCACCACCACCGACGCCGGATCGACATCGCCGTCCGGGTCCAGGTCGTTTGTGAGCACGTCCAGGTTGATCGCCACTCCCGTAGGGGTGCTGTAGAAATCATCCACGGCCACAAAAGGATCGTCCACCGGGGTCACGTTGATCACCACCAGGGCGTCCGCGCACAGCGCAGGAAGCGGGAAGCCCAGGTCACAGACCCGGTAGGTGTAGGAATCAAACCCAAAGTAATCCGGCTCCGGGGTGTAAGTAATGATGCCGGAAAACGGATCCCCCACAATGGACCCGTGCAGCGGTCCCGTAACAAATGTTATGGAACCGAAGTCAATGCCACCGAGCGGGGCATCGTGCGGATCGGAATCGTTGGCCAACACCGGCGTAGCAACCGGCGTTTCCTCCGGGGTCGTGCTGTTGTCGTTGAGCACCTGAGGGGCGTCATTCACCGGGGTAATCGTCAGCGTTAGCCGACCCACATCGCAATAGCCGGTCAGGTCACAGACCTGGTAATCCAAAACGTCGCTGCCGTGGATGTTCGCGAACGGCGTGTACGTGATGTTGCCCGTGAGCGCATCCACCGTTGCCGAACCCAACGCAGGAGCCAGCACCAAGGTCACCGACGTCGGATCCAGGTTGTCCTGCGGATCGGTATCATTGGCCAAAACGGGCACGACAATTCCCCCGTCTTCTAGCAGGGTCGCCGCGTCGTCCACCGCCGTGGGGCTCTGGTCAGACACGGTAATGATCAGCACCGCCTGCGCGCAAAGCGAAGGCAGTGGAAAACCCAGATCGCAGACGCGGTAGCGCAGGCTGTCCACCCCGCCGAAACCCGGATCGGGCGTGTAGGTGATTTGCCCGGTAAGGGCATCTACCGCGGCCGTGCCGTGAAGCGGGCCTGCCAGAACGGTGACGGAGGCCGGGTTCAACCCGCCATCGGGATCGGCTGCGTCGTTGTCGTTCGCCAGCACATCGGCCACCACCGCAATGCCCTCGGGCGTGATGACCGCATCGTTCAGGGCCACCGGCTCGTCGTTGACCGGGTTAACCATGAGCGTAACCACCGCCGATCCACACAAGGCCGGGAGCGGGATCCCGTTGTCGCAGACCGTGTACGTGAAGGCATCGGGACCGTAATAATCGGGCGAAGGGGTGTAGGTCACGATACCGGTTGTCGGGTTCACCACGACCGAACCGTGCGCCGGACCGGCGCTGACCGTAACCGTAGCCGGATTGATCGAGCCGCCGGGATCGTTGGCATCCGTGTCGTTGCTGATCACGGCAATGACCACCGGTGTGTCCTCCAGCGTGCTGGCCGCATCAGCATTCACCAGCGGGGCATCGTTGACGGGCGTTACCGCAATGGTCACTGTCGCCGATCCGCAGGCACCATCGCTGTCGCAGGCCTGGTAGGTAAACGCATCCGGTCCGTTGTAATGCAGCGACGGCGTGTAGGTAATCACCCCCGTTGTGGGGTTCACGACCGCGCTGCCGTGCGCCGGAGCTGTCAGCACCGCCACCGCGCCCGGCACAGGGCTCCCGTCTTCCACGTCAGTGTCGTTTGCCAACACCACAATAGGAACGGCTATGTCTTCCGGCGTGCTGACCGCATCGTCCAGCACCAGCGGCGGATCATTGACGGGGGTCACCGTAACAGTCACCACAGCCGAGGCACAAAGGGCCGGCAACGGGATGCCGTTGTCGCACACGCTGTAGGTAAAGACGTCCGTCCCGACAAAATCGGGCGAAGGGCTGTAGGTGATCTGGCCGGTTGCCGGGTTAACCAGCACGCTTCCGCCCGAAGGACCGCTCGTGACGGTCACCGTGGCCGGATTCAGCGTGCCGCCGGGGTCATTGGCGTCGGCGTCATTCGCCAGGATGGAAATAACCACCGGGGTGTCTTCGGCCGTACTGGCGGCATCAGCCACGACCAAGGGCGCATCGTTGACCGGGTTCACCGTCAGGGAAACGGTGGCCGCATCGCAAGCCCCCTCGCTGTCGCAGGCCTGGTAGCTGAACGCATCGGGGCCGTTGTAGTGCAGCGACGGCGTATAGGTAATCACGCCGGTGCCGGGATTGACCAGGGCCGATCCGTGCGCAGGGGTGGTCAGCAGCACCACACTCGCGGGCACCAACGTTCCATCTTCGGGATCGCTGTCGTTGGCCAGCACCGCAATGGCCACTGGAACATCTTCCGCCGTGGTTGCTGCATCGTCCAGCACCAGCGGAGCGTCGTTGACGGGCGTGACCGTAACCAGCACCGTTGCCGGATCGCAAAGGGCCGGCAGCGGTACCCCAAGATCACAGGCCTGGTAGCTGTAAAAGTCCACGCCGTTGAAATCCGGGTTAGGCGTATACGTAATGGCTCCCGTGGTGGGGTTGATGAGCACGCTCCCGTTGGTCGGTGGCGTCAGAATGGTTACCGATGTAGGATCCATGGCGGAAGGGGCATCCAGCGGATCGCTGTCGTTGGCCAGCACGAGCGTCGTCACGGGCGTGTCTTCGGTCGTCAAGGCCACATCGGATTGCACCACCGGGGCATCGTTCACCGGGTTCACCGTCAGGGTAACCAACGCCTGGTCGCAAAAACCGTCTAAATCGCAAACGCGGTACTCGAACAGATCCGCCCCGTAGAAATTGGGGGCGGGCGTATAGGTTACCGCCCCGGTCAGGCCATCGACCACGACAGAGCCGTCAGACGGTCCGGAGACCACCACCACAGAGGTGGGATCCAGGTTGGGCTGTGGATCGGTGTCGTTGTCAAGCACCGGGATGAGCACGCTGCCGTCCTCCAGAACGCTGGCCACATCGTTGTTGGCCGTGGGCGCTTCGTTGGACACGGTGATGGTCACTATCGCCTGATCGCAGAGCACGGGTGCCGGACCAGCGTTGTCGCAGACCTGGTAAACGTAGGAGTCGGTTCCCACAAAACCCGGATCCGGGGTGTAGGTGATGCTGCCCGTGGTGGGGTTTGGCACGGCAGTTCCGTTTACCGGAACCGTAACAATGCTTACGCTGGCAGGGTTGAGTGCACCCGTTGGGTCGAAGGGGTCCGAATCGTTGGCGAGTACGTTGGTGCTGACGGCCGTGTTCTCCGGCGTGGAGTCCGCATCATCGACGGCTACTGGCGGGTCGTTCACGGCAGAAAGCAAAAGGAAAACCGACGCCGTTGCGCAGAGCGCCGGAAGCGGTTCCCCCGTATCACACACCTGGTAGCGAATGGAATCCACGCCGTTGTAGTGCGCATTGGGTGTGTACGTGCCCTGGCCGGTCAGCGGGCTGAAGGAAACCGAACCGTTGAAGGGTCCGCTCAGGTTGATCACCGACGCCGGATCCAGGCCACCTGAAGGGTCAAGCGGATCGCTGTCGTTGGTGAGCGGGTTGAACACCAGCACCGCATCTTCGCTACCGGTCCGGAAATCATCAAGCGCAACCGGCGGGTCATTGACGGGCGTTACAGTCAGCACCACCGCTGCCGTTCCGCAAGCGCCCTCGCTGTCGCAAGCCTGGTAAACCAGCCCATCCGGACCGTGGTAGTTTGGGTCCGGCGTGTAGGTAATCTGGCCGGTCAGCAGGTTGGGAATGGCGCTGCCAAATGCCGGCGGGGTCAGCACGGAAACCGAGCCCGGCAACGGCAGGCCGTCTTCGACATCCGCGTCATTGGCCAACACGGCCAGCACGATGCTGCCATCCTCGGCCACGCTTGCTGTGTCATTGACCAGGACCGGTGGGTCGTTCAGCGAACCTACGTTGATGTGGACCCAGGCTTCCGCGCACAAAGCCGGCAGCGGGAAGCCCACATCGCAGACGCGGTAGCGAAAGCTGTCTATCCCGTTGAAATCGAGATCCGGTGTATAGGTGACCACACCGGCAAGGGAGACCGCAGTGCTGCCGTGGAGCGGCGCTACCGTCACCAATACGGAAGCGGCGTTGATGCCGCCGGCCGGGTCGCGCGCATCGTTGTCGTTGGCCAGGACGGTAATGGCTACCGGGGTATCTTCGGCGGTGGTGGCAACATCGTCCTGCACCAACGGCAAATCATTGACCGCCGAAATGCGCACGCGAACCGCCGCGGTATCGCAGGCCCCATCGCTGTCGCAGGCCCGGTAAACGTATTCGTCAAAACCGTAGAAATCGGCGTCCGGCGTGTAGGTGACCTGGCCCGTCAGCGTATTGACCAGCACCGAACCATCGGCCGGGGGCGAAAAGAGCGTGAGGGTGGCGGGCAGCAGCGTGCCGTCTTCCACATCCGAATCGTTCAACAGCACCAGCGTCACCACCGGCGTGTCCTCTGCCGTCAGGGCGCTGTCCGGTCTGGCCACGGGCGGATCGTTGACCGGGTCAACCGTCAGCACCACAACACCGGTGCCGCAGAGCGCCGGAAGGGGTTCGCCCAGGTCACAAACGGAGTATGTGAACTGGTCCGGACCCTGGTAGTCGGGATTGGGCGTGTAGAGCACATTCCCCAAGCCATCGGAAACGGCGGTGCCGTGATCCGCGGGTACCGTAATAACCAGCGTTGCTGCGTTAAGCCCTGATCCCGGATCGCGATCATCGTTGTCGTTGAGCAGGACAGGAATCAGCACCGCAGAATCTTCGAGCGTCGAAACCGTATCGTTGGTTATGCTCGGGGCGTCGTTGACCGGAGATACGTCGAAACGCACCCACGCAGCATCGCACAAAGCGGTGGCATCGCAAACCTGGTACAGCAAGGAATCCACCCCGTTGAAATCCGGATCTGGCGTATAACCGAGCTGACCGGCACCCGGTCCGACCGAGGCCGTACCTTGCACGGGTGCAACCAGAATGGTCAGCGAGGCGGCGTCCAGATCGCCTTGCGGATCCGTGTCGTTGGCCAAAACGCCATAGACTACCGCATTGTCTTCCAGCGTGCTCACTGTGTCAGAGACCGCTGTCGGTGCTGCCTCGAAAATGCGGACGACCAGCCAGGCGGTATCGCAGCGCAGTGGTGCAGGAACCGCGTTGTCGCAGACGCGGTAGGCCGCGCTGTCCAGCCCGAATGCCCCCAGATCAGCCTGGAAGGTCAGCGTTCCGGCAAACAAATCTGGAATGATCGTTCCAAAAAGAGGTGACGTAACTAAAGTTATGGTACCCGGATCAAGCCCGCCATCCGGATCGAAAGGATCGCTGTCGTTGGCCAGGACGGGCACTTCTACCGAAAGCCCCGCTCCCACCGCCGCAGTATCGCGGAGCGCCAGCGGCGCATCATTGACCGGCGACACCGTCAGGCTGACCCAGGCCTCCGCACACAGCGCCGTACTGTCGCAGATTTGGTAGCGGAGGCTGTCTGAGCCAAAGAAATGCGCCGAGGGCTGGTAGCGCAGTTGCCCAAGGACCGTATCTACTTCGACCGTTCCTGAAACCGGAGGCGTCAGGACCAGCAGCGAACTTACCCGGAGGTTGTCCTGCGGGTCGGTGTCGTTGATTAGGGGATCGATCAGCAACAAGGCATCTTCCAAGCCGCTCGCAGCATCCGGCAGCGCTGCCGGGGAACCGGGCAACACCGTGATGCTGACCCAGGCCGTGTCGCAAAAAACCGGACCGGGCTCCCCGGCATCGCAGACGCGGTAGGCCATGCTGTCCGCACCGAAATAGGCGGGCGAGGGCGTGTACACCAGACTTGGACCGCTCACCAGAACGGCTCCGTGCAGCGGAGCCACGGCGACGCTCAGCGAAGCGGTATCCAGATACCCGGCCGGGTCCAGGGGATCCGTGTCGTTGGCAAGGACGTCCACCGAGCCGGATTCCGTCTGGTCAACGACCAGCACATCCGGGATCAACACGGGCGGATCACTCTGCGCCGTCACTTCCACAAAAACCCAGGCCGTTGCGCAGAATGGTGTTTGATCGCAGATCTGGTAGGCCAGGCTGTCGCTCCCGGAGAAATGCGCAACCGGCGTATAACTCAGGCGAAAGGGCGCCGTGCCTTCGGGCAGCGCCGTCCCGTGCATCGGCGGCACCACCAGGCTCAGCGAAGCCGAATCCAGGTCGTTCTGCGGATCGCTGTCGTTGGCCAGCACATCGATGAACAAGGCAACGTCTTCCAGCGCCGCTGCGGTATCTGCCAACGCTGTGGGCGAGGCCTGCAGGATGCTGATGTGCACCCAGGCCGTGTCGCGCAGGCCGCCGGGAGCCGGGAAACCGCTGTCGGCGACACTGTACGCCAGGCTGTCGCTGCCGAAATAGAGCGGCGAAGGGGTGTAACTGATCTCGCCCGCCAGCGTCAGGCTGGCACTGCCTCGCGTTGGGAAGGCCACAAACGTGAGGGAGGCCGGGTCCAATCCGCCGGCCGGCGCATCCAGACTGTCGCTGTCGTTGAACAGCACAGCCAACAGCAGCGATGTGCCCTGCAGCATCGAAAAGGTATCGTTCAGAATCTGCGGCGGGTCATTGACCGCCTCGATCAGCACCAGTACCCAGGCCGTGTCGCACAACCCGGTGGTGTCGCAAACCTGGTAGGAAAAGCTGTCCACCCCGTTGAACTGGGCGAAGGGCGTGTAGAGCGCGGTGCCGCTGCTGGTGTCGATGCTGAACAGCGCAGCGTACAGCGGCCCTTCGACCGTTTGCAGCGAAGCGCTGTCCAGATCACCGTCCGCGTCGCTGTCGTTGGCGAGCAGGAAAATCAGGACGCTGTTGTCTTCCAGAGCTACGGCCGTATCAGCGACCGCCACGGGAGCCGTCTGCGCACACAAACTGCCCGTACCGGTGATTCCGGCAGGCAACAGGAGGAGGAGGTACAACCAAGCCCGGAGTGGCAAACCGGGACCCGCAGGGGTTCTCATGAGGAAAGGCTCAACAAACGATTAATCCTGGCAATCCGATAACAATACAACCCATCCGGATACAAGATCAACTCGATGCTGAGCCATCAAAGATAAATTAAAAAGTGCCGCTATACGGGCTAAAAAGGCCCATAAAATTGGCGCAAAACGTGCCTTCCGGTATGGACTTGGGCAGGGCCGGCGGGCGAAGGGCCGCGTTGGGCATGGCCAATCCATCGCTGGCAGGGTTAGGCTAAAATCATAGGCGGGGTGCGGCCCAATTCACTGGCGGGGTGCGGCGCAAATCGCTGGCGGGGTGCGGCTAAAAACAAAAACCCGGTCGGAAATACCGACCGGGTTTCATTACCGAACTAAAACCACCTTTCGTCGAGCAAGTAACAGCAAGATAAGGTAGCTTATGCGCTCAAATGAGGAGCAAATGTGACTGCTTAAAACGGCTTCAGATTGAGTATTTATTCTAAGCGAAACTTGCCGCTGCGCTCTGGCCAGGGATGCAGCAAAGGCTCAGACCACCAGGCATAGGTATAAATTCCGGCAAGCAGCGGCAAATTCTGCGGTTTTCTATCGGCACTCCAGGCCAACCCTGGTCCGTTCTGCCGGAACACCACCTGACCCTGGGCATCATACACCAAGAGTACTTGCGTCAGCTTATCGTCCAAATGTGACATCGCCAACGGGACTCCGGGGGCTCCTGGCGCTCCGGAACGCGGCAAAAAGCCGTGACCACCCGGCAGAACCCCTTCGCCCAAAACCAACGATGGACCGGACCAGGCTTCTTCTTGCAGCGGTTTGCTGGGGTCAAACCCGCCCGGATTGCTGGTGGTGACCTGAACCCAGGCCGTCCCGCACAGCGCAGGCAGGGGCAGGCCCTGGTCGCAGACCCGGTACTGAAACGAGTCCAGGCCGAGGAAGCTAGGATCAGGGGTGTAGGCATAACGACCGGGCACGCCAGGGGTAGCCTCCGTCAAGGTGCCGTGGAAAGGCCCGGCCAACAGGGTGGTGCTGGACGCCTGAATGCCGCTGCCCGGATCGCGGTGGTCGTTGTCGTTGAGCAAGGGCTCTGCAATCATGGTGGCTCCTGCATCAGCTGTCAGCACATCGCGGCGGACCGTCGGAGGGTCATTTCGGGGCAGCACGGTCAGGTATAAGGTGGCCACGGCGCACTCCCCATCATCGTCGCAGATTTGATAGTCCACCGAATCGGGCCCATGGTAGTCGGGGGCCGGCACG
>Ga0172372_10013125_pt1 | contig 10302 bp, 15 predicted proteins | sample LakKiv5m_2_FD_114544 | JGI IMG/M metagenome (GOLD analysis project Ga0172372, IMG submission 114544) | Freshwater microbial communities from Kabuno Bay, South-Kivu, Congo - kab_092012_9.5m | ecosystem: Environmental > Aquatic > Freshwater > Lake | place: Democratic Republic of the Congo... | reverse complement strand
TGCGGGTCGGCAAGAAGGCCGCCGGCGCCGAGCTCGACGGCCGCCTCTGGCGCCAGCTGCCGCCGCAGCTGCAGCAGGTCGCCCCGGCGGTGCCGTCGTGAGCTGGCGGCGCCTCGTGCGCGCTTCGGCGATCGTGTCGCGAGATGCCGTGAAAAGCCTTGTACCCGCGCCGGAAGTCGCCAGATCCGCGGGAATTCGGCGGGAATCGTTCCGCTCCCGTTCCACATCTTCTATATGGCCGCGCGGTGCTGCCGCGAACGCCGTTCGCACCGGGGCGGCGGCGATACCGGATCCCCAAACGCGAACAGGGCCGCCCGGGCCGTGAAGCCCGGGCGGCCCTGCCGCTTCCGGCGATCGCCGAGAGGTGTGAACGATCGCGCCTGAAGGTCCGTTGCGACGTCAGCCGGTGGTTACTCGGCCTTGGTGAAGTCGAGATAGAACTTCTGGCCGGGCTCGATCCGGCCCAGCAGAGCCGGGTTGGCGATGGTCAGCGTGAGCTCGCCCTGCGGCGAGAACTTCGCATAGGTGTTGTCTTCGTCGCTGCCGTCCTCCGGATAGGCTCCCGAGCGGCACACGGCGTTGCCGGTGATGCGGTCGGCACCGGCGAAGCGCTCGACCTTGCTGATCTGCATCTTGGCGCGCATGAACGTGGACATTGGCTGTCTCTCCTTGTTGTGCCCGGAAACCGCCGGGCGCGGATGACGATGACGGGCTCCTCATTCCCCGAACCACTCGACCAGCTTGGCCTGGCGCGCCGCGCACTCGCGGAACTTCAGCGCCAGGTCGGCCAGCGCCTCGGCGTTCTGCACGATCGACTTCCGCGCGTCGGGCCGCACCGGCTGCTCGCACTTCTGCAGCAGCTCAGGGCCGGGCCTGACCTTGACCGCCACCGGCACCGCCGGAGGCGGCGAGAATACGCTGCACGCTGTCGACAAGAGCGAGATAAGCAGGATCGCGGTCGCACGGACCGCCGTTCGACTGGACAAGGCGGATCTCCGTCTTTGCTGCCGTGGCGACCAGGCCGACGCTGCGCATCTCGTCGGCCAGCTCCTTGATGGCGGTGTCCGATTTCGCCTTGGCCTCGCGCTCGAGGCGCAGGGTTTCTTCGGCGAGCGCCGTCTTGAAGTTGGCGAAGGCCAGCCGGCCCTCGGCCACCTCCTCCTGCGCCCAGGCGAGCCGCAGCGACTGCACGCCGGCGCCGGCGATCGCCAGCGCGGCGACGATGCCGAGGCCGGATGCCAGCGGGTTGCGGGCGAGCAGGGCGCCGATCATGCCGGCCATCAGGCGGCGATCCCGAAATCCGACGCCGCGACGCGGCGGATGCGCCGCGCGACCTCGTAGCCGTTCGCGCTGCCGTCGTCGTTCGTGTTGCCCTCGTAGGTCGACATCGTGCCGTCGGGCAGCACGGCGTCGACCAGGCCGACGTGGAGGTAGCCGTGCGGGCCGCCCTTGAGGAAGAACATCGAGCCGCGCGGGATCGCGGGCGACTCGCCGGCCCGCCAGCGCGCGCCCTCGAGGAACAGGCCGCAGGCTTTCGCTTCCTGGGCGACCCGCGGCACCCACAGGCACCAGATGCCCTCGATCACCAGGTCGATCGGCGCCGCGCGGCCCAGCCGACGCGCGGCATCGGCCCAGATCGTCGAGGCGAAGCCCTGACACCAGGCGACCGACTGGCCGCGGCAGTAGTGGCGCACCCAGGGGCCGCGATTGTCGCCGCCGACCTCGCGGGCGCGCGCCTTGAGATGGCGCGCCGCGAGCAGGATCGCGGCATCGCCGAAGGTCGCCGGCAGCGGGCTTTCAGAAGCCTCGGCGAGCGGCGCGACCAGGGTGCGCCAGGTCTGGTGGTCCACCACGCCGTTGACGTCCGGCAGGGTGACGATCGCGTTGCGCTGGAAACTCTCGACGCCGCGCCGCGTCGCCGGCCCGAAGTCGCCGTCGATCGCCACGCCGACGCCGTGCAGGCCGAGCCATTCCTGGACGCGGCGCACCGCCGGCCCGGTCGAGCCCTCGCGCAACGGCAGCAGCGGGCGATCGGTTTCGAGGCGGTAGGGGTCGAGCATGAGTCCCTCTCTGGATTAAGCGCTCGTCATCGGCTGCGCGCGGCGCGGCGGCGGCTCGGATTGTCGGGTGCATGGCGCAGACGCCAGGCGAGGCAGACGAAGTAGAGCAGCAGCGTCCAGATCAGGATCTGGTTGCCCCACTGGCGAAGGCCGCTGTTGCCCAGCCCCGACGCCGCGACGACCAGACAGCCGGCGAGGACACCGAAGATCGCGAAGCCCTCGCAACCGACCTTCGTCTTCGGCAGCACCAGGAACAGGATCAGCGCCGCGATCACGGCCGCGGCGATCGACTGCGCGCCCGGCCACCAGTCGCCGGCGACGTCCGGCAGCACCCAGAGAGACGCCTGGTCCATCGGTCAGCCTCCGTTGCCGGGCGGCCGGTCGCCCGGCGTCCGGCCGAGCACGCCCCGCGCCCGGTCGACGGCTGCGTCGAAGCCGAGGTCGAGCACGCCCGGCGCGCGCCGCGAAGCGCGGACGATGAACGGCAGGCCGAGCAGGCCGAGCGTCGTGCCCATGACCCACGACCACCAGGGGCTTAGGCCGAACTGGTTCATGGCGAACACGGTCCCGCCGGGCCCCAGCACGACGCAGGCGACGATGCCCTGCAGCACGCGCGACTTCTTCAAGCCCTTGACCCAGCCGACCAGCGCCACGACGCCGATCGCCGTCGCGAGCGTGGTCGCGATCACCTCGAGCTCGACGCCCAGCCACTTCAGGGCGAGCCACTTCGCCATGAACTCGCCCATGACCTCACTCCCTACAGGCCGAGATCTTCGGCCGCCGCCTCGCGGCCGGTGTTCAGCGCCACCGGCACGGTTCCGGTAGCGCGCAGCTCGTCCTCGGCGACGGTTTTCGCGGCTCGCGTCGCGAGGATCTGCGCCTCGAAATCGGGGGCCAGCGCCTCGCTGTCGTCATCGGGCCGCGCTGCCAGATCGACGACACACGGATCGCCGGGTGGATCGTCGGCCGCGGCCGCCGCCGGATCGGCGAACCACAGCGGCAGCGGCGGGTAGTGTGTCGGCCACTGCGCGATCAGCTCTTCGCGCGCCTCGCCTGCAATCTGTTCGAGGCGATCGCGCTCGGCTCGATAGTCCGCGCGCAGGGCGGGCAGATCGTCATCCTTGCCGTCGCGCAGCGCGTCGAATATGGCGCGATCGAGCGCCCTCATCCTCGCCTCGCGCGCGGGGCGCATGAGCTCGAGAAACTGCTCGTGCAAATCCGTCAACGTCGCCTCCCTAGTTCGACAGGCCGAGCGCGACCAGCTTGCCGGTGATCGTGCCGGTGCTGGCGAAGAACTCCATGCCGGTGATCCGGTCGGCTTCCGATCTCATGCCGGCGCCGTGAATGCCGATGCCAAGCGTTGCATCGGTGTAGAGATACTGTCCGATCCAGTTGGCTTTCGTGTAGGAGGCGCGCTGGATGTTGGGCAGGAACATGGTGAATCCCATGTACCAGGCGGACCCGTTGTCGACGCCGCTTGGCGTCAGGGTCAGGACGCTCGAGGCGCCGGAAGCCGTGGCGTTGTCTGTGTTGTTCGTGGCGAAAGCATGATTGATCGACTGGTAGTCGCCGGCACCCGAATCGAAGTTGCCGTCGGCGCCGGCAGTGCGCGCATAGATCGACGCGCCATCCGTGCCCGGCGACAGCTCGCCCAGGATCATCAGATGATGGACGGCCGCCGGAATGCCGGTGAACTGCGCCGTCGACGCCGCCGCCGGGTTGAGTTCGCCCAGCACCTTCCACGATCCCACCCAGGCGGGATTTGCGGCGGCGCCGCCGGTGAACAGCGCCTTGAAGGCATCGGCGCCGGCGGCCAGGCGGGCCGGGCCGCTGCCGTCGCGATAGAGGGTGTCGCCCTGCGTCGTGAGCAGCGATGCCGCGATCGAGTTCGCCCAGGTGATCGCGTGCGTGGTGCTGTTGATGGTGCCGAGCAGGATGTCGTTAGTGCCGTCATAGAGCCACAGCGACCAGACGCCGCCGCCCGGGTTGTCGGTCTCGATCCAGAATTCTCCGGCGGCGACGTCGCTGGGGCGGGCCGTGCCGCTGGCATGGGTCTGCAGGCGCTGCAGCGCATCGTTGATCTTGCTGCGCACGGAGGCGCCGCCGCCGCCGGCCGACAGCGGGATAACGCCCTGGCTCATTCTCGGTTCCTCTCATTCGGGTGCAGTCGGTGCGAACTGCGTTCGCTCCGGGGTCGCTCGCTATAGGGCTTCGGCCAGGATCGACAGGTCGGTGACCCGCGGCGAATAGGCCGAGTCGGTGCTGGCGAGATCGAGCCGCGCCTGGAAGGCGCGGGCCTGGAAGTCGGAGGCGTGCAGCCATTCCCAGGCCGACCAGGCTGGGCTGCCCGCCGGATCGTCGGACGTGTGGCGGACCATGACCCGGGCACTGCCTTCGTTGCCGGCGACGGCTCCGTCGAAATCCGGCCAGTCGTCCATCTCGCCGGCGCGGCTGTCGAAATCGTCGAACACGTCGATCGTCAGGCCCTGCAGCAGGGCGGTCAGGCGGACCTTCTCCACCGCGCCGAGATCGAGCGTGGCGGCGAAGGCGTAGCTGCCGGCGGCGGCGACGCCCTGCGAATAGTCGAAGTTGGGCATGGCGTCGACGTCGGGCACCGAGTCGAAGTCGCCGCTGTCGTCGAGCTGCAGCGCGCCGTCCAGCACGGCGACGCCGGTCCTCACGCCGGCGAAGGCCGGATCCTCGACCAGGCTGCCGGCGGTGACGAAGGTCAGCACGCTCGACTGCCCCTGGGCGAAGGTCGCCGGCGCCACCGAATAGACGCCCGAGGCGTCGACGAACTTCGCGAGATAGGTGCCGGCCTTCAGCGGCAGGACCGCCGAGCCGGCGTTGCCCGGCAGCAGGCCGGAGATCTCGAAGCTGCCGGCCCAGGTCGCGCCGGCGGTGAGCGGCGAGTGGCGGAACACGATGCGGCCGCCCTCGCGCACGTCGAGATCGGCCGACACGTTCCAGTGGGCGATCGCCACGCCGTTCTCGGCGCTGACCGTGAAGCCGGTCGGCGAAGCCGGCGGCGCGGCGAGGCCGGCGATCGCCTGGCGCAGCTGCACCGGCAGGGTCGACGGCACGCCGAGGTAGTTGACCGCGAAGACCCGGTAATCGCTGGTGCCGGCGGCGACGTCGAGAATGTCGAAGGTCAGGTCCGTGGTGGTGCCGGCCGTGATCCAGTCGGCGAAATCCACCGGACGGTGCTGCACCAGGTAGTGGCCGCCCGAGGTCACGAAGGCATCGGGGGAGGCATCCCAGGTCGCCGTCGCCTTCGCCTTGGCGCCGCCGCCCTCGCGCGTCTGGTAGAGCGATTCGGTGATCCTGAGGTTGCTGGGCGGCAACGGGCTGGCCGACGGCAGCGACGTGTTCGGCGCCGGGTCGACCGTCGATTCCTCGCTGGTGGTCCAGTCGAAGATCGCCTGCGCCGTCTCGCGCAGCAGCAGGTCGACGCCGGGAATCGGGTTGCCCTGGCGATCGGCGCCCTCGGCGAAATCGACGCCCATCACCTCGAAGGGCTTGGCCTCCCAGCCGTAGCGCGGCAGCTCGGCCAGGATGTTGTCGCCGGTCAGCACCTGCCAGACCGACAGCTTGCACTCGGCGCGGACGCGGATCTGCTGGCGCGACTGCAGCAGGTCGATCTTGGCCAGGCGCTGGCACTGGCTGGGCGAGCTGACGAACTTGAACTCGAAATCGCTGTACGACGTCTCGCCGCCGTCGAGCGCCTTGTAGAGCTGGCTGACCAGCGGCGGGAAGTCGGCGACCTGCCACTTGTTCGCCGGCCCGACATAGGTGCCCTTCACGGCGTTGAAATTCTGGCCGATGCCGGCCAGCACCTGGATGTCGACCTCGCCGCGCAAATGATCCTGGGTCAGCGTGAAATCCGGCACGACCCAGCCCGCGGCATGGATCCGCCACCGGTCGCCGTCATAGACCGCCCGGCCGTGGCTCGCCGCGATCATGCGGCCGAGGATCGTGCGCGGCTTCTCGCTCGACAGGAAGGCGCCGTTGCACTCGTAGCGCTTCTCGGTGCCGCCGCCGGCCTTGTCGACATCCTCGGCGGCGAGATTGCGCGCGACGATCAGGGCCGCTTCGTCGATCGCCGCGTCGTAGTCGGCGCCCAGGCCGTACATCGTATCGGTGAGATAGTTGGCCTGGCACAGCGCCGCATTGGCGGTCCAGCCGGTCGTCGCCGTCACCGGGTCGTATATGTCCTTCTTGCCCTTGACGACGACGGTCACGTTGGGCAGCGCGCCCGCGAACAGCTCGGCCTTCCAGAAGAAGACGACGTAGAGATAGGCGATGCCGCGCAGCCGGTCGGCCGCCGTCCAGCGGCCGCCGCTGTTGGCGACCAGGCTGGCGTCGGCGATCTGGTCGGGCGAGCCCAGGTGCTGGTTGATGCCGATGAAGCCCGCGTACTTGCCCGAAACGACCAGGCCGGACTCCGACAGGCTCACGATCTCGTCGTTGATCCAGATCTCGGTGAAGGCCTCGATCTCGTGCCCGACGTAGAGGATCGGCACATGGAGCTGGCCGTTGTTGTTCGTCGCGAACATGTCGGCATAGACGCCGGCAATGCGGGCCGTGCCGTAGACGACCGGCCGGGCCGCGGCGGCCTGCTTGACGTTGACCTTGTTGTCGATCGTCGGCTGCGACGATTGCCCGCTCGAGGTCGGCCCCTGCTGCTGCGGCTTGTTGAGCGCCGACGCGATGAAGGTGAAGGCGAGCTGCGTCACCAGGCTGATCGCCGCCAGCGCGATCGTGCTGCTGACCACGGTCGAGGCCGCGACGGTGACGGCGAGCGCGGCGACGCCGGCGACGGCTGGGGGCATTGGCGGCTCCACTGCGTGGAGCCGCGGCACGCGTCAGGCGCCGTCACCGGCGCCGGGAGCGTGCACGGTTCCAATGAAGACAACAACCCAGATCGACGTCCGTCGGCGCTCCCGGACATTGCTATGCAATGTCCTGTCGCTCACGACCGCGAACGGCGTTCGCGGTCAACCAACCTTCCATACCTTCAGCGCGGCGGTCAGCGGCAGCTGCACCAGCCCGTCGAGGCCGGGGCCGCAGAGCGTCGCGCCGGCGACCAGGAACAGGGTCGGCCGGCCCTCGCACAGCGCCAGGGCGACGTCGCCGCGGCGGCCGTGCTTCCAGCCGTCGATCGGCGGGCCGAACACCAGCGACGCCGCCGCCTCGAGGCCGCCGAGATCCTGCGTCTGGCGGGCGGCAATGCCGGCATCGATGTCGACGATTTGCGGCGTCTCGAGCGCGACCCCGCACAGCAGCTCGGCGGCGCCGACGACGAAGGTCGCGCAGTTGTGGGTCTTCCAGTCGAAGGGCTTCGACCGCGCCTCTTCGACGTAGGCCGCGAGTCGCGCCGGCCAGTCGGGCCGGCGGTGCAGCGCGCTAGCGTCTCCCAAAGATCACCTCCGCATCGATCAGGCCGGCGATGAAGCGCAGGCTGGTGTCGTCGGGATAGAGCAGGCGCTGGTGCTCGTCCGTGAAGCGCCATTCGCGCGGCCGGTCGAGGTCGATGCCTTCGTGCTCGTAGAGCATGGACGCGGTGCACTTCTCGCCGGCGTCCTTGATGCGCGGCACGGAAAGGCGGCCGCGGAACAGCGTCTTGGCGCCGATCACCTGGTAGTCGGCATCGAGTGCGGCGAGGCGGATGCGGCCCGGCAGCTTGGTCCGGACCGCCGCCAGGGTCGAGGCGATGTCGCTGGCCGCCACGCCGGCCAGCCGGATCTCGAGGCCGCGCGCCGACAGGTCGCCGGTCTCCTGCACCTTGTTGAAGCCCAGGAACCGGCCCAGCCCCTGCCAGTCGTAGCCCTCGAAGGACAGAACGTCGGTCCCGGTCCAGGCGCGGACCGTGACCTGCACGTCGTTCTCGACGTAGTCGCAATCGAGCAGCAGGGCGTAGCGCACCACCTGGGCGGCGATCGCCTCGGCCATGCCGGCCGGCAGCTCGCGGGCCATGTTCCCCTCCCACGCTCGCGCGTTACAGATCCTCGCGGAAGCCGATCGTGCCGAGGCGCCGGTGCAGCGCCTTGTCGATGTCGACCTCCGTCACCGGCGAGGCGAGCCGGAAGCGGCCGCTCGGGGTGGCGACATCGATCGTCGCATTCTCGGCGACCGCCTCGCGCAATGCGGGGCGGATATTCATCGTGGCGTTGCCGCCGACCAGGTCGACGTCGAAATCGACGATGCGGTGCAGCCGCCGCGTCGCGCCGGCGCCGAGGCTCAGCCAGTTGCCGCGCTTCAGCCAGGCCAGGCGGTTGCCGCTCAGTCCCGTCTTGACCGGCAACGTCTTCGACCGCGCCGCCGTGTTGGCGGCGACCTGCGGCGTGCCCGGCTCGGCGCGGGCGCTGCCGGTCGGCTCGCCGTCGAGCGGCGGCACCAGCAGGGTGCCGACCAGGCCGTCGAGCGACCAGAAGACCGATTCCCAGATGTCGGCCATCTCCCGCCGCATGACGGGGAACGACAGGTCGAACTCGAGATAGTCGGCCTGCAGCTCGTAGATCTGCTGCACGCCGGAGTGCGGCGAGGTCGACGACGTCGAGGCCTTGTGCCGGCGGATCCGCGCGCCGGCGATCCCGGTGTGGGTCGGCCAGTCGAGAGGATAGGCCGTCATCCCATGCTTATCCGCCTGACACCCGCAGTATCTACCCATATATTCACGGTCATGGGCAATCCCGCCCTTTGGAGACAGGTCATGGAAAAAGCCTCTGTGTGTAAGGAAGTGCTCTCGGATCGTTCCGTCGTTTGGAACGTCGTTTATACCGACAGGAGCGGGCTGGAGTGCCTGACGGTCGGCTGTGTCGATCAGAACGCTGCCGAGCTTCTGGCCGAATGCCTCAACGACGCCGCATGGGTGCAGGTCGAGTGCGGCGAGACGATGGGGAGGGCCTAGGTTATGGACCTCTCCGAAGCATGCTTATCCGCTTGACACCCACAGATACTAGCACTATATTCAAGGGGTAGCGGGGAATTGGCCCCGAAACGGAGGATAAAATGGCTGCTATCAAGGTTCGCCTCGCTGGTCAGGAAGTCGAGTTCACAGCCCTCACGGCCCGTATGGATAAGGAGCTGTCCCGCCAGATCAGCCTCAAGCTGGGCCTGCGGTGCGACGCTGCCGATGAGGCGCAGGTGTTCGTTGACGAATACGCCACGGCCCATGAGCGGGTCTTCGGTAAGCCCTTCACGGCCTGAACCATGGACGTGCTTGAGCGCAGCGACCTGCCCTTCCCGAAGTCGCTGCCCGGCTTCCAGAAGCTCTTTCCCGACGACGCGGCGTGCGCCGCGTATCTGGAGAAAATCCGCTGGGCGGGCGGCTTCTCCTGCCCGCACTGCAAATGGTCGGGCGAACCGTTCCGCTTCACTGCCCGGCCGGGCGTGCTGCGCTGCCGGAAGTGCCGCAGCGATATAGCTCTGACGGCGGGCACGGTGATGGAGCGCACCCGCACGCCGCTCACGACGTGGTTCTGGGCCGCCTACCTCGTGGCGAGCCATACGGCGGGATTGAGCGCGACACAGTTTCAGCGCCAGCTCGGCCTCAGCCGCTACGAGACGGCCTTCCAAATCCTCCATAAGCTTCGCGACGGGATGGTGCGGCCTGACCGCGACCGCATCGGCGGCGATCTGACCGGCCATGTCGAGGTTGACGAGACTTGGGTTGGAGGCTCGACGCGCGGCGAAGGGCGCGGCACGCACGATCAGACGCTCGTGATCGGGGCCGTCGAAGTCCGCCAGAAGCAGGACACCGCCCGGCAGCATCGGCGTGGTGGTCGCTACGCCGGCCGCCTCCGGCTGGAGGTCATGCCGAACAAGGGCGCTCGGGCCTTCACCGGGTTCCTCGACGAAGCCGTCATGCCTGGCAGCATGATCGTAACTGATGGTGCGCCGAGCTATGCCGGATTGACCGAGCGCGGGTTCCAACATCTGCCCGTGGTCGAGGGCAACCGGCCCGAAGTCGCAGAGGAATATCTGCCGATCATTCACCTCGTCTTCAGCAACCTGAAGAGCTGGCTGCGCGGCTGCCATCACGGCGTCAGCGCCAAGCACCTGCAAGCCTACCTCAACGAGTTCACCTTCCGATTCAATCGGCGCTTCTATCCGTTCAACGCCTTCCGCTCGCTGCTGGGTATCGGGGGCGAAGTGGCCGCGCCGACCTACGCCGAGCTTTATGCTGGCGAGTGGGAGCACCCTACGGTTAGCGATCATGGGTGATAACCGGATAAGCATG
>Ga0172372_10013124_pt1 | contig 10303 bp, 9 predicted proteins | sample LakKiv5m_2_FD_114544 | JGI IMG/M metagenome (GOLD analysis project Ga0172372, IMG submission 114544) | Freshwater microbial communities from Kabuno Bay, South-Kivu, Congo - kab_092012_9.5m | ecosystem: Environmental > Aquatic > Freshwater > Lake | place: Democratic Republic of the Congo... | reverse complement strand
GTGCACGTCGGTCAACGACGCCGTCCTGCACGGCCTGCCGCACCGCTACCGGCTGAAGGACGGCGACCTCGTCAGCTTCGACTTCGCCTGCTCGGTCGACGGCTGGGTCGGCGACTCCGCCGTCAGCATCGTGGTGGGTACGCCGCGCGAGGAGGACCTCGCCCTCATCGCCGCCACCGAGGAGGCGCTCGCGGCCGGGATCGACGCGGCGCGCGCCGGCAACCGGCTCGGCGACATCAGCGCCGCGATCGGCGGGGTCGCGCGGTCGCACGGCCTGCTGGTCAACACCCAGTTCGGCGGCCACAGCGTCGGGCGCACCATGCACGGCGACCTGCACCTGCCGAACGACGGCCGGCCCGGCCGCGGCGTCCGCCTCGACCCGGGCCTGGTCGTCGCCATCGAGCCGTGGTTCCTGCAGTCGACCGACGAGATCGTCATGGACCCCGACGGCTGGACGATCCGCAGCGCCGACGGCTCCCGCGGCGCGCACGTCGAGCATACCGTCGCGATCACCGAGGGTGACCCGATCATCATGACCGCCCGCGCCTGACCCGCCCCAGCCCGACACGATGTGTGCGCTGCGGTACCCCGTCGGGCACGGATCGGGTGCCGTAGGACACTCATCGCGCCGACCCACGTGCGCGAGCGCGCACATCTGGTGGATCCAGGGGGAGCGTCAGGGGCGGGGGTCGATCGGGGTGGTCGGCCAGGCGGCGGCCTCCTCGAGCTGGGACGCCAGGGACAGGAGCAGCGCCTCCGCACCCTGGGCGGCCCCGATCATGATGCCGACCGGCAGGCCGTCGGTCTGACCGAACGGCAGGCTCATCGCCGGGATGCCGGCCATGTTGTAGAGCGCCGTGAACGGGGTGAACAGCAGCTCGCGGTGGTGCGCCTCGCACGGGACAAAAGTGCCGGTGAACCGGTCGGGGGTCTGCGGCGGCGGCGCGAGCGTCGGTGTCAGGAGCACGTCGTACTCGGCGAGCCCGCTCAGCACCTCCCGCGTCGTGAGGTCGAGGAACTGCATCGCCGCCGCCAGCTCGGCGCCGCCGTGCCTCGACCCGCGCTCGTGCCAGTACCGGGTGTTCTGCCGCAGCAGCGGCACGGCCTCCGGCGGGACCGGAGCGGCGGCCATCCCGCTGCTCCACACGACGTTGAACTGTGGCTCGAGCTCCGGCGGGAAGGGGTTGTCGACCACGTCGACCTCGTGCCCGAGCGACGCGAGCAACCGGCACGCGTCCTCCCAGACAGCGCGCACGCCAGGATCCGTCGAGATGCCCGGCAGGTAGTGATCGGCCCAGGCCGCGACGCGCAGCCGGTCAGGCGCGCGCGTGACGGCCTCGGCGAACGGCGTGGCCGGACGCCCCACGAAGCGTGCATCACCCGGCTGCGGCACCGCGATCACGTCGAGCAGCGCCGCGACGTCGCGCACGGTGCGGGCGATCGGCCCGTCCGACGCGAGCCCGCTCCAGTCGCTCCCGAGCGGTCCGGGGCTCACCCGTCCGCGGGTCGGCTTGAGGCCCACGACGCCGCAGCAGCTCGACGGGATGCGGATCGACCCGCCGCCGTCGCTGCCCAGCGCCCAGGGCACGAGCCCCGCCGCGACGGCGGCCGCAGCACCGCCGCTGGAGCCGCCAGCGTTCAGACCGAGACGCCACGGGGTCGACGTCGGCCCGACGAGGTCGTTGTCGGTGTACGACGACAGTCCGAACTCTGGGGTGTTGGTCTTGCCGAGGCTGACGAGCCCGGCCTCCCGCGCGAGTCGCGCGACGTGGGCGTCGACGTCCGGGACCTCGTCGGCCATCAGCACCGATCCCATCGTGGTGCGCACGCCCGCCGTCGAGGTGAGGTCCTTCACGGCGATCGGCACCCCGGCGATTCCCGTGCCGGCGGTGCCGGCCACGTCGATCGCGCCAGCCTGCTCCAGCGCCAGGTCGGCGGTCACGGTGACGAACGCGCCCAGGGTCGATCCGTGCTGGGCGATCCGCTCGAGCTGGTGCGTCGCGACCTCGACTGCCGAGACCTCGCGCCGTCGCAGCAGCGCGGCGACGGCGTGGGCGTCGAGCTCGTGCAGGTCGGTCACCGGCGGAACCCCGTCATGACCCGACCCTAGGCGACCGGCGTCAGTCGGCCCACTGCCACGTCGCCAGCAGCGACTCCGCGGTCTCGACCATCTCGTCCTCGGGCGTGTCCAGGCCGAGCTGGAACGTGATCGTGTAGAGGTTGCCGCCGCGCTGGGCGAAGTACTGCCGGGCGGCGTAGGTGTTGCCGTTGAACGTGGCGACCGACGTGACGGCGGCGGCCTCGACGCCGTCGATCTCGACCCGGTCGAGCAGCTCGACGTCCTCGAAGCTCGCCGACGCCCCGAGCGACGTCAGCAGGTCGTCCTCGATCGCGTCGAGGTCCTGGCCCGTGCCGGCGCCCTTGATGACGTTGACGCTGTTGGCGACGTCGCCCTGGCGCTCGGTCGAGCTGAACGCCAGCTCGGTCTCGGGCGCCTGCTGGCTCGTCTCGACCCAGCCCTCGGGCAGCTCGAACGAGAAGTCGTTGGTCCCGACGCTCTCGCCCTCCGGGATGTCGCGCTCGTCGTCACCGCGACCGGGGCCGGTGTTGCTGCGCTCGGACCCGCCCTCGTTGCCGGCGTCGTCATCCGACCCGCAGGCGGTGAGGAGCGCCGCAGTGAGCAGCGCGACGAGGGTGAGCAGGAGGGCGTGGGGGCGACGCGACAGCATGGCTCGAAGCCTAGGGTGGCCGTCCCTGCGCGGCCGCCACCGGGTGCAGCCTGACGCCTGCAGGTCGGACCCCGGTCGGAGGCGGTCCACCACGGGTTCACCGCAGACGGGAATCGTCGGGCGTCGTGCGCATCGTGCAGCTCGCGAACTTCGTCGGACCCACCTCCGGGGGCATGAAGACCGCGGTCGAGGCGATCGGCTCCGGGTACGTCGCGAACGGGGTCGAGCGCCTGCTGGTGCTCCCCGGGCCGCGCGACGACCGCTGGTCGACCGAGCACGGCGACGTCGTGCAGGTGCGGGCCCCACGGGTCGGCGAGCACTACCGCCTCATCGTCGAGCCGTGGCGCGTGCTCGACGTGCTGGAGGCCTTCGCGCCCACGTCGGTCGAGGTGCACGACAAGACGACCCTGCTGCCGGTCGCCCGTTGGGCGCGCCGCCGCGACGTCGGAGCCGTGCTGTTCTCGCACGAGCGGATGAGCGACATGATGGCGCGCCGCACGCGCCGCGACACGAGCGCGAAGGTGTCGATCGCGGTCCTCAACCGCGTGCTGGTGCGCTCGTTCGACCGCGTCGTCGTGACGTCGGACTTCGCGCGCGAGGAGCTCGCCTCCGTCGCGGCGCTGGCCGGGTGTCCGGTCGAGACCGTGCCGCTCGGCGTGGACCTGACCCGGTTCCGCCCGTCCCGCTCGCGCACCGGCAGTCGCACGTTGCGGCTGGTGCACGCGGGACGCCTCTCGCGGGAGAAGTCGCCCCACCTCGCCGTCGCGACCGCGGTGGAGCTGCACCGCCGCGGTGTCGACGTGCGCCTCGACGTCTACGGCACCGGACCGCACCTGGACGAGCTGCGCGAGATCGCGGCGGATGCGCCCGTCACCTTCCACGGGCACGTCGCGAGTCGCGACGAGATGGCGGCCCGCCTCGGTGCGGCCGACGTGGCGCTCTCGGTCTGCCCGGGCGAGACGTTCGGGCTCGCAGTGCTGGAGGCGCTGGCGTGCGGCACGCCGGTCGTGACGGCCGACGTCGGCGGCGCCCGTGAGCTCGTCGACCCGACGTGCGGCGCGTGGGCCGAGCCCGCTCCCGGCCCGCTCGCCGACGCCGTCGAGCGGCTCGCCGCCCTGCCCGAGCGCGCCCGCCGCCGCGCGTCGCGCCGCCGGGCCGAGCAGTTCCCCTGGTCGGCGACGGTCGACCGCATGCTCGCGGTCCACGCCGACCGGGTTCGTCCGCGCTTGACCACGGTGGGGTGAGGCGGGTTGCCTTCCCGCCGTCCACCTGCACCTTCTCGATGACCCGGTCGACTGCACGTTGCAACCGGGATTGGCTATTCCTGTGGGGCACCCATGATTTACAGCGGGAGGTGACCCTGACTACGGTTCCCCAGGCTCATCTTGGTACTGCAGCCACTTGAAGCGCACCCGTCCGGCGACCTTTGAGGATGGATCATGGACCGTCAAGCCGTCAGCGTTGCGCCTACCGCACTGCGACGCCACCCCTTCCCGTCGTCACCGGAAGATCCGGACCTCGCGCGGGTATGCCACTTCGGCGGTTGCGGGGGCGCCCTTCAAAAAGCCGCTCCGAGATGGTCTCGATGAGTTGTTGGACTGGCTGCACGAACGGCGGGTCGCCACATGGGCGGACGAAGCCATCCTCAAGCAGTGCCGCTCCTACCTTGTTGTGCTGCAATCGCTGCACGAGGCGTTGCCATCGTGATGCCCGCCCTCATCGGCGAGTCAAGGATTGTTGGATAGTGCGTAGTGGCGTGGACGTGAGTGGTGTCAATACCAAGAGTCCGGCGGTGCCTGCGGGAGGGCGGCTGATGTGACGGGTTACGCAGAAGCCCTCCGTGTTGCCAGTGACACCAACCTTGCGCCGGTTCTGACTGAGGCGGGATTCACTCGCGCTTCCCGTCGACCGCTCGAGTGGACGAGAGGTGACCGACTCCAAATCAGGGTTCAACTCGACTCGCGAGCTCGCGACCCGTACGCCGGCGGTGCGTTCAAGGTTGAGTTCGAGGTATCCGAGGATGGGCGCTTCGGGCACAAGTTGTCAGGCCGTGTCATCGCCGAGCAACTATTTGACGAACGGCAGCGCGGGACCGTGCTGGCCCAGCGGAACCTTCTCGCCCGGGAGTGGGGCCGCCCGCCTAGCGATCATCTTGCGCTCATACCGGTGTACCTGCACCAGCAGTATCTCAAGCCTTTCTCGCAGTTAGAGAGTTTGGAGCGCGAGTTCGGGATGCGATTTCGTACCTCTGGCGAGGCGGCCGAATGGCTTGATCTCCTTGCTCGGGAGATGCCGACGTTGATCGCGCGCACCGAGTCTCTGTCCCCGCGAGTGCTGTACCTGGGGAAACCAATCGACTGGGAAGAACCCCACTGACCTCCAACGTGTCTGGCGTACCTCGCGGCCGGAGCGGCTCCGCGCTACGGCCACTCGGGTGCAGACTGGCGGCATGAGTGACCTGGTGATCGACGTCGAGGGTCTGCGCAAGAGCTACGGCGCCACGGCCGCGCTCGACGGGCTGGACCTGACGGTCGAGCGCGGCAGCGTGGCGGGTTTCCTGGGGCCCAACGGGGCCGGCAAGTCGACCACGATCCGCATCCTGCTGGGCCTGCACCGCGCCTCCGGCGGACGGGCCGAGGTGTTCGGGCAGGACCCGTTCCACGACGCCGTCGACCTGCACCGGCGCCTCGCCCACGTGCCCGGCGACGTGTCGCTGTGGCCCCGGCTGACGGGCGGCGAGGTCGTCGACCTGCTGCTGGGGCTACGCGGAGTGAAGGGCGCCCCGCGGCGCGACGAGATGATCGAGCGGTTCGAGCTCGACCCCACCAAGCGGTCGTCCACGTACTCCAAGGGCAACCGGCAGAAGGTCGCGCTGGTCGCGGCGTTCGCGGCTGACGTCGACCTGCTGGTGCTCGACGAGCCGACCTCGGGGCTCGACCCGCTGATGGAGGCCGAGTTCCAGCGGTGTGTCCGCGAGGCCGCCGGCCGGGGCGCGGCCGTGCTGCTGTCGAGCCACATCCTGGCCGAGGTGCAGCAGCTGTGCGACACCGTCACGATCGTGCGCTCGGGGCGGACCGTGCTGGCCGGACGGCTCGACGAGCTGCGGTCGGTCACGCGGTCGCGGCTCACCGCCACCGTGCCCCAGGGCGTCGGGCGCCTGGGCGAGCTCGACGGCGTGCACGACCTCGAGGTCGACGGCGACCACGTCACCTGCACGATCGACGACGCCGCGACGGCCGAGGTCGTCGCGGCCGTCGCCGCCCTGCGACCGTCGGCGCTGACCGTCGAGCCGCCCTCGCTCGAGGAGCTGTTCCTCCGGCAGTACGGCACCTCCCCGGACGACACCGGAGCGGCGGCCGACGAGCCGGCCGGGGCATGACGACCGGCCCCTGGTCGGGGGCGGGTGGCCTGGCCCGCCTCGCCCTCGCGACCGAGCGCCGCTGGGTGCTCGGCGCCCTCGTCGTGTTCGCCGCGACGTACGTGGCCACCGCGACGCAGATCCGCCAGATCGCCGCGACTCCGAGCGAACGTCGCGGACTGCAGGCGACGATCGGGGAGACACCGGCCTTCCGGGTGCTGCTGGGGCCGTTCGACCACCCCGAGACGGTCGGTGGGACGACCCTCTGGCGCGTCGGCGTCTTCATGCTGGCGGTCGTGGCGGTCCTCGTCGCGACCGTCGTCGTGCGCGTGACGCGTCGGTCGGAGGAGCTCGGTCAGGCCGAGCTGCTCGGGGCCACCGCGACCGGTCGCCTGGCGCCGCTCGGAGCGGGGTTGGTCGCCGGAGGGCTGACGGTGCTCGCTGCCGCGGTCGGCACAGCGGTCGGGCTCGGTGCCGGGTCAGACGCTCCTGTCACCGACGCCGTGGCGGCGGGGGCGCAGGTCGTCGTGGTGGGCGTCGTGGCCCTCGGCCTCGCGCTCGTCTGCGCGCAGGTCGCCGAGGCCGCTCGCACGGCGCTCGCCCTGGTGATCGCGGCGGTGCTCGTCGCCTATGCCGTGCGTGGTGCTGCCGATGTTCGTGACGTCGACACCGTGGCCTGGCTGACGCCGTTCGGCTGGGCCGAGCGGGTCGACCCCTTCGGGACGATCGACGTGCTGCCTGTCGCGCTGGCGCTCGTGGCCGCAGCCCTGCTGGTGCTCGTCGCGGTGGTGCTGCGCGGACGCCGCGACCTCGGCGCCGGGCTGATCGCGCCGCGACCCGGGCCTGCCCGTGCCCCGCGCCTGCGCCACCCCGTGGCCATGACCCTGCGGCTGGAGCAGCGATCGGCGGTGTTCTGGGTCGTAGGCGTGATCGGCTTCGGGGTGTTCGTCGGCAGCCTCGTCCCGACGATCCGCGATCTCGGCGACGTCAACGGTGCGCTGGCCGACGCGTTGCGGCGGCTCGGTGGTCCGGGCGCGCTGCTCGACGTGTTCGTCTCGGCGATGGCCTCGATCTCGGGGCTCGTCGTGGCGAGCTGGGGCGTCGCGGTGGTGACCCGCGTGCACGCCGACGAGTCCGCCGGTCGTCTCGAGCAGGTGCTCGCCACGGGCACCTCGCGGCGGGCCGTGCTGCTGGCACCGACGCTCGTGGCTCTGGCCGGCGTGGTGCCGGCGCTCGCCCTGGTCGGCGTTGCGATCGGATTCTCGGGAGGCGACCTCGGTGACGCCGTGCCAGCCGCGCTGGTGCAGGCGCCCGCGGTCGCGGTCGTGATCGCGGTGGCCGCGCTGGGGCAGGCGCTCGGTGGCCGGTGGTCGATGCTCGCATGGGGCGGCGTGGTGGTCGCGACCGCGGTCGGCCAGGTCGGCGCCGCGGTCGGGATGCCCGAGTGGCTGCAGCAGGCGTCGCCTTTCACGCACGTGCCGGAGGTGCCGGCCGACTCGTTCGCGCTGGCTCCCGAGGTGGGGCTTCTCGTCGTCGCGGCTGCGGTCGTCGCGGCTGCGGTGGTGGCCGTCGGCCGCCGCGACGTGCCACGCTGAGGCGGTGTCGCCCGACCCAGCCGACCTGACGACAGCGGTCCGCGCACGCCTGCGCGAGCTCGCGTCGCCCGCCGAGCACGCGAAGGTGCTGACGCGCGTCGGTGACCCGGACCGCGTCATCGGGGTGCGCATGAAGGACGTCTTCGACCTGGCGAAGCAGCACGCGTCGGCACCTCTCGACGCGGTCGAGCAGCTGTTGCAGCAGCCCGAGTACGAGTGCCGGATGGTCGCCGTCAGCATCCTCGACGCGAAGGCGAGGTCGCCGCGGGCGACCCCGGAGGAGCGGTCCGACTGGTGCGCGGTCTACCTGCGGCAGCACGACCACATCGACCTCTGGGACTTCGTCGACCGCGCGGCGCCCCGCGTCGTCGGAGGTCACCTGGCCCACGGCGGCGACCGGGGCCTGCTGCGCGAGCTCGCCGCGTCGCCCGACCCGATACGGCGGCGGACGGCGATCACCGCGACCTTCCTGCTCGTGCGCGGGGGCGAGCTCGACGACGCGTTGGAGGTCGCGGCTCTGCTGGCCGGTGACCCGGAGAAGGTCGTGCAGGCCAACGTCGGCGTCGCGCTGCGCGAGGTCGGCCGCATCGACGCGGCCCGCCGCGACGCCTTCCTGGCCGACCACCCTGACCTGCCGCGTCCCGTCGTGCGGGTCGCCCGGTCTGGATGACGGTGCCGGCCTGATCCTGTCGGCCTGATCCGGTCAGTGGCACGTGGCACGATCCTCTCAGGAGGCTCGCCATGACCGTGCACACGACCAACTACGCCGACACCTTCATCAGCGTCGCGCCCGACACCAAGGCCGTCACGGCCAGCGCGCCGCCGGCCAAGGACACCCCGACCGTCGCGCAGATCCAGTACGAGATGCTCATCGACTCCCCGTACGAGCACACGTCCGACGACGTCGTGCACGCCTCGCAGGGGGCGCGGCGAGGCATCAGTCGTGACGACTTCTTCGCCAAGGGGCAGGCGTGCCTGCGGGCCTCGCCGCTCGTCAAGACCTACGGCTGGGGCGTGCACCACGACGCCGAGGGTCGGGTCGCCCTGTACGCCGTCGAGTCGGCGGAGTACCGCGAGCTCAGCACGCGCGACGACCTGACCCAGCGCCCCGGCATGCGGTCGTCGCGCGGGTAGACCCGCTCCCGCGCGCGACTCCTGGGAACACCGCGGGCCCGCCGCGCCGAAGCGTGACGGGCCCGCGATCTCATCCCCTACCGGCCGGAACCGACCAGCTCACGGTCGTCGACCGGGGTCTCCTCGGTGCGCTTCGGGCGGGCCAGGACGGCGCCCGCGCCGAGCAGCAGGACGCCCAGCGCGGCCAGACCGATCGGCACGTACGTCTGCACCAGCATGATCTTCGAGGCGTTCGACGCCGCGGTGTCGGCCAGACGGGCGACCGAGTCGTCGTCGGCCAGCAGCTGCACGTTGTTGAGATCGAGCAGCGGGTACGTCTCGGTGCCCAGGTCGGCGTACAGCGAGATCGTCTGGTCCTGGCCGGTCTTGATCGGCGACCCGAGCTCGGCGTCGATCCAGACGCGCGTCGTGTTGGTCGAGATGTAGACCGCCGGGATCTCGTCGCCCGCGGCCGTGACGGCAGCACGCCGCGCGTCGCCGTCCTCGTCGGCGCCCAGCTGTGCGACGAAGCTGAAGACGGTGCTGCCCGGCAGCACCGTGCCGTCGGTGCCCATGCTCTCGCCGACCGTCGCCTGAAGGGTCTCGAGCGTGCCTGCTGCCTTGACGGGCGCGACGGTCCTGCCCTCGAAGAGGTAGACCTCACGACCCTCGATCGTCTCGGTGTCGACGTACTCGACCTTCTGCGCGGAGTCGGTCGTGCCGTCGTAGACCGTGAACGGCTCCTGGTTGGGGTGGCGGACGTGCGACAGCACCATGCCGCCCGCCTGGTCGTCGACGTCCTCCGCGCCCTCGACCTGGCTGTAGTCGGTGCGGTCGATCGCGAACGTCTTGTCGGTGACCGAGGGGCCCGTGGGCAGGTTGGCGGTCGAGACGCTGTGGACCGTGGCGGTCGAGCCGTCCGTGCCGGTGACCTCGACCTCGCGGGTCGCCGTGATGTCGGTCGGGTCGCCGAGCTCGAGCGTGGCGGAGTCGAGCTGGGCGGACGTGCCGTCGTACGTGACGGTGCTGGTGAAGTCGCCCGGAAGCATCGTCAGGCGCGGTGCGATGACGAACACCGTCAGCGCGGCCAGCGCGACGAGCACCAGGCCGACGACGGTGAGAAGGCCGCCACGGCCCGAACGGGCACCGGCGGAACGGGTGGACTGACTGGACATGCTGAACTCCCTCGTGACATGCGGCAGCCGCGGGGCCACCGCATCGACGTCACTCGTCCCTCCCGAGTGACTCATGTCACGTTACTCCCCGCATGGGGTCAGTACCAAGCCGAGCCCGGTGACGGAACGGTGACGGCGCGTCCCGGAGGTGGAGGTCAGCGGTCCTCGAACGGCGTCATGGGCGGCGCGAGGTGCGTCTGGTCGACGGCGCGGTGCGCCCAGGTGCTGGCGTTGCGGACGCGCTCGCCGTCGGCGGTGCGCTGGCCGTCGCCCCACAGCCGCTGGCCGCCGGTGGCGATGCTGAAGGTGCCGGCCACGAGGGGCAAGGTGGAG
>Ga0172372_10013123_pt1 | contig 10303 bp, 5 predicted proteins | sample LakKiv5m_2_FD_114544 | JGI IMG/M metagenome (GOLD analysis project Ga0172372, IMG submission 114544) | Freshwater microbial communities from Kabuno Bay, South-Kivu, Congo - kab_092012_9.5m | ecosystem: Environmental > Aquatic > Freshwater > Lake | place: Democratic Republic of the Congo... | reverse complement strand
TCCGGTATCGATCAGTGCATGGGCAGAACCGGAACACAATAACAAAGAACCCAATAGCCATCGAGGTGATACGGAACGCATGAGGTACAGCCTGTTCAGTGGATGTCTGGAAGTCAAAGCGGACTTGATATTAGTCGCGCTTTGTTACAGGGGAGGTCTTCAAAAGCAAAACGCCAGCACTCAAACGAGGAATGCTGGCGCAAGAACCGCAGGAATGCGGGGCAGTTTTGTGCGATTTAGAGCGGGCTGTCCTTACCCGGATCGACTACCGGTATCCGGCAGTTATCCAGGGCAGCCTTGCCCGGGGCATGGGTGTAGGCCGATACCGGGTTGTTCAGATCCAGTATGCCCGTCGCCGCTGCGGTATTGCCTGCCGAGGTCAGGGCCAGATAACCGCCGTTGCCGAACGGGTGCTTGAATTTCGCATCAATGCCACCCAGGATGCTGGGCTTGCCGGCATCCCGGGCGATCTTCTGGATGATTTTCAGCTTGTCACCGGTCGGAGCCCCCTTTTGCCCCGCCTTCGGCCATTGCCAGGTGACTTCGGCAAAATCCATGTAGCGACCGGCAGCAGCTTCCTGCAGGGTGGGTGCCACACCATCGATCTTGATGAAGCGATAGGCAGACTTGAGGTCAAAGTTGTTCTCGGTACTCTGTACACCGATGGCCCAGGCCTTGACACTGGAGGTGTTGGTCTTGCCATTGTTGGTACCGTTGTTGAAGTCGTCCAGGCACAGGTTGACATCACCGGAACCGGAATTCAGGATGGTGATGGGACCGGCCAGTTTATTGACCACTTCGGTCGGCGTACCGCCCGCCGTACCGGCGCAGGGGTAGTTAAGGAACTTGGCATTGAACTGGGTCTGGGTACCGGAACCACGCACCCGACGGCACAGGTAAACCTTGTCGTCAGCCACATCACCTACCTTGGCATAATCTGTCAGTTTTTTAGAGGTGCCGTCCTGCGCTACTACCAGAAATTTGGACCATTTGCCGACATTGCCGGTAAAGAGGGAAGCAATCTGATAACGGCTCAGGCTGGGCATACAGGCTTCGGTGTCCTGGGCTTCACACTCAGCGGACAGACGACCCTGGTCGATCTGGGCCCGCTGCAGGGCATCGCGCAAGGACTTGGTGACCGGCGTACCGAACACCAGGGCACCGCCGGACTGAACGTCCAGTTTCTTGGCGACATCAGCGATGACGACATCCTTGCTACCAGACGGTGTATTCAAGCCGCGGAACAAGGCTGGGTTGACATCGGAAACGCCCACATCAGAGGCTTTACTGATGATGCTCGGAGTGCCTGCCGCCGCACCACAGCGATAGATGGAATTACCTTCCACTTTAACGGTTTCAGCCGGATCCAGCGTACAGTTGCTGGCATTGACCGCCATGGCATCGATGGCCTGATTGGCCATGATGTTGTTGACACCCATTGCCGAACCGCCAGCCGAACGCTTGTGGAACAAAACCTTGGGGCTGCTGTTGTCGAGACCGGTCACCTTGGTACCGTCGAGGGTGCAAAACAGGGCGCGGTGGGCAGCACCCGGCTTGGATGTGGAGAGGTTGTCATAATAAACGTCGAGGGTGCCGGTCTGGCACAGTTCGGCAAACAGCTTTTCGACGTTTGCATCCTGTGCACTGGCACCGGAGGCAAAAATCTCGATATCGGGGGTGACGCTGGGTGCCAAGGCCAGAGCCTGGCCGCTGCCCAGCAGGGCAGTGCCGGCAGCCAAAGCTGCCAGTAAACGATTGGATTGCATGCTTGGTCTCCGTGGTGGATAAGGGACGGTATTCAGGAAAGCCCGAAGTTTAGAAATGCTTTATTACAGATTCGGGTCGTCCCCCCGGAGGCTGCCATCAGAAATCCATGCGCAAAGCCGTTTCCCAAAGGTCGATACCCAGCCCATTAAAACAGGCAATGGCGGGATTGCTCCCGTTAGCCGGGCTGGTACAGGTTCCGGCCCGTGCCGTACTGGCATCAAACACATGCACCCAGTTGGTCATCAGGCGAACATGGGAATTGAGATACCAGTTCAGGGCCAGTGTCGCCGTATTGACACTGCCACCTGCGATGCGGGGTGTATTCATGTCCATCAAGTCATACCGGGCCGCTACTTCCCAGGCACCCCAACCGTGCCCGCCGATCAGACTGTCATGAGGCACCAGCCGGTTCCAGAGTCCCTTGTTTTCATCGTAGGGCCGGGTTTCCCCGGTCAAAAACCAGCCAGCGTAGGCAGAATAGCCGCGCAAGGTATCGTCACTGCCATACCCCGTACCCGAGACATCAGCCTGCATGTACTCTGCGGTGAAATGACCCGGCCCGAAAACACCAGCCAGTTCGGCACCAAACATGGCAATATTGGCCACTTCCCGTGTTACGGCATGACGGATACAGTGCCCGGTCGCATCAAACACCGCACAGGCGGTCGCCGTCAGATTGCCGGTATTGATCCAGTTGGTGCGATCCATATTCGCGTCGGGCTGCGCCACGAACTGCCAGCCACCGTTACGGTAACTGCCGTCTTCATTATAGTGATTATTCACATCACGCCATGATCCCCAGATGCCGGTGTGCAGCCAGTGGTGCGAGTTGACAGCCCGGTAAGGCACGAAAGTCGCCCGTCCCACCCACTGATAACCGATGTCACCGCTGAAGGCATTGCGGTTGATGTTGCCCTGACTGTTGTTGGTACTGTTGCCCGGTGCCGGTGCGCCCAGGGATTCCGTGGTGATACCCGCTTTCAGGGTGTAGGGATGATGCAACAGGGTGCCATGAGTATCTCCCATGATGCCCAGTTGATACTTGCTGGCCGGGCCGGCCTCGATCAGGGCATTATGCGGCAGGGGACGTTCTATGAAGGTCATGAAGTTGTTGCTCATGCTGGACTCCAGCCCCTTGCCTTCGTTCAACTGACCGATGGTCAGGTTGAAGGGCTTGAAGTAGGTGTATCGAATGAAAGCATCGGTAATACCCTGGGTTCCACCCCCGTTTCTGGCCCAGTCATACTCAAACCGGTAATCATAATCATGAAACAGGGTACCTTCGGTATAGACACGGGCACGGCGCAAGCCCAGATTATCCCCGAGTCGTGCTACATCAGGTGCATCAGGCTCGTTGAAATTGACCTGTGAATCCACCTGAATGCGGCCTCCCAGTCGGGTCTTGAACTGGCCATCACCACTTTCAAATCCCAGTCCTTTCTCACCCAGGTTGACCTGCGCCCGGGTCGTGTCGGGAACCGGCTGGCCAGCATGGCTTGCGGCCTTCAGTTTTTCATCGACACGCTGCTCGATTTTGCGCAATTCTGCCATCCTTCTTTCGATGGCCTGATCCGGGGTGTCTGTTGTGGCGGATGCAGACGGTATCCTGTCCTCCATTCGTTCAAACGTTCCGAGTTTGACCCGATCCGGGCCAGGTTCGGCATAGAGTTGCCTGGTACCGGTGTCGACATACAAATCCAGAGCCTGGAGCGATGTGGTTCCGGCCAGGAAAATGATCAGGCCGGGGAGGAAGCGAATGTGCATGGGTATTTCTGTTATTCCGATGGAAGAGTAAGGGATCGAGTGGCAGTAACCGGGTTCAATCCCTGAATCCACTCACCATGTTAACAAAAAAGGATAGCCCCCTGAATAACGTACCCTTCCACCGCATCGAACCTCGGCCTGTCGAAATGGCGTGTCTTTTGCCTTAGAATCATTCATGAAAACAGTTTCTTCGATCACGTTTACCGTATCGGAATCCAGACCTTCACCCCATCAACCCGTTGACGCACCACGCGAAATTGCCATGCTGACACTATCCAACGAACGAGAATTACGCGCCAATGTACGGCTGTTAGGCCATCTGCTGGGTCGAGTCATTCACAGTCAGGCCGGTGAGGCTATTTATGGCCTGGTGGAAACCCTGAGAAAGGGCTTTATACAACTGCGGTCAGCCGATGACCCGGCCCTTAGACACCAACTCACCCGTACCATTGAAACCCTTACCCCCGGGCAAGCTGCTCAGGTGGTGCGGGCCTTTCAGATTTATTTCAATCTGGTCAATATCGCCGAAGAAGTTTTCCGGCTGGATCAGCGGCGACAAACCGGTCAGCGACGCGGGCCGCTGTGGCCGGGTTCCTTCCATGACACGCTGTACACCTTCCAGCAAAACGGTGTCACCGCCGCCGAAATACAAACCCTGCTCGATAACCTGCTGTACATGCCGGTGTTGACCGCTCACCCCACCGAAGCCCGGCGGCGTACCGTCAAGGAAACCCTGCGCCGCCTCTTCGTCAGCCTGGAAAACCTGGGCGACCCGCGCAGACAGGGTGTTTTCCGCGACAAGGTACTGGATGAACTGGGCAACGAGATACAAATACTCTGGCGCACCGATGAGGTACGTACCCAGAAAATTACGGTCAGTGATGAAGTCCGGGGCGGTATCTACTATTTCCCCATTTCCCTGTTCTCGGCGGTGACGGCCGTGTACCGCAATCTGGAGAGTACCCTGCGCGAGGTGTATGGCGACACGCATTCGTTCAGGATACCCAGTTTTCTGCAGTTTGGTTCGTGGATCGGCGGGGATCGCGACGGTAACCCGTTCGTCAAGCCGGAAACCACGGCAGAAGCCCTCAGGCTGCAATCACGCACCATTCTGGAGGAATACCTCCGCCGCCTGCACGAACTGGAAGCACGCTTGTCACACTCCTCCCGCCTGTGTACTCCGGCAGAGACTTTTCTGCAGGGACTGGACAATGATACCGCCCTCTATGCCGAGGGAGCCGGGATCGAGTCCATCCTGCTGCACGAACCCTACCGCCGCAAACTGGCCATCATGCTGTTCCGGATCAAAATCAATCTGGCCGGTATCGACCAGCGCCTGCATAACCCTGAACTCTGGTATGCCGATGAGCAAGGCTACACGGGTCCCCGCGAATTCCTCTCGGATCTGGAAGCGATCCGGGACTCGCTGTTGAGCCACGGCGATGAGGCCATTGCCCGGGCCGAACTGCATGATCTGATCCGGCTGGTGGACACCTTCGGGTTTCACCTGATGCCACTGGATGTCCGCCAGGAATCGACCCGGCACACCGAAGCCGTGACTGAAATCCTCGCCAGCACCCTGCGCCTCGATTACACGGCCCTGACGGAAGACGAGCGGATGGATCTGCTCGCAGAAGCCATCACCCGTCCGCATCCCTTTACCTGTGATCCGGGAGTACTCTCGGCCTCCACCCGTGAGACCCTCAAGGTGTTCGAGGTGATTGCCCGCCTGCAAAAGGAAATCGGCCCGGCCTGCATCGGGCGGTATGTCATCTCCATGACCCACCACGCCAGCCACATTCTGGAAGTGCTGTTTCTGGCGGCACTCAGCGGCCTGGCAGGACGTATCGGGGGGCACTGGTTCTGTCATCTGGGAGTCAGTCCCCTGTTTGAAACCATTCATGATCTGGAACACATCGAACCGGTGCTGGAACGCTTGCTGGGTTCAGCCACTTATCGTGATTTGCTGGCGGTGTTCGGCCAGTCGCAGGAAATCATGCTGGGTTACTCGGACTCCTGCAAGGACGGTGGCATTCTGGCCAGTGCCTGGAACCTGTATGAAGCCCAGCGCACCGTCACCCGCATCGGTGCTGCCCATGGCATACGCTGCCGTATCTTCCACGGTCGGGGCGGCACGGTCGGTCGCGGCGGTGGCCCCACCCATGAGGCCATCATGGCCCAGCCGGTGGGCACGGTAGGCGGGCAAATCAAGTTTACCGAGCAGGGTGAGGTGATTTTTTACAAGTACAACAACCAGGAAACGGCAGTGTATGAACTGACCATGGGGGTTACTGGCCTGCTCAAGGCCAGTCTGAGTCTGGTCAGGACACCGGCAGCAGAACGCAAGGATTATCTCGGCATCCTGGATGAAATCGCCGGGCTGGGCGAAAAGGCTTACCGGCAACTGACCGAACAGGAACCGGGCTTTCTGGATTATTTCTACGAATCAACTCCGCTGAGCGAAATCGGCCTGCTCAACATCGGCTCGCGTCCCTCGCACCGGCGCAAGCAGGATCGCTCCAAATACTCCGTCAGGGCCATTGCCTGGGTGTTTGCCTGGGCGCAATCCCGGCAAACCCTGCCGGCCTGGTATGGCCTGGGAACGGCTCTGGAAACCTGGCGCGGCAACGACAGCTCCCGTCTGGTCAAACTGCAGAACATGTACCGCGACTGGCCGTTTTTCCGCACCCTGCTCAGCAACGCCCAGATGGCCCTGTCCAAGTCCGATATGGAAATCGCCCGTGAATATGCCGCCCTGTGCAAGGATCGCAGCGTCGCCATACCGGCCTATCACCTGATCAGTCAGGAATATCGCCGGGCTGTGATGCAAATCCTCAACATTGCCGATAGCAACACCCTGCTGGAGGAAAACCCGGATCTGCGCCTGTCACTGGTGCGGCGCAAACCCTACCTCGACCCGCTCAATTACATCCAGATTGCCATGCTGCGGCGGGTGAGGGCGCGGGACCCGGAAGACACCACGGATAACCCCTGGATAGATCCGCTGCTCCGGTCGATCAATGCCATAGCAGCCGGCATGAAGAATACCGGATAGGTTTGATTGGCCTGGAGTGCGGTCAGGATGGCCGTATTCCAGGCCTCATCACTCCGCTACCAACACCACCAGGCTGCGTCCATCGAGGTGCAACTCGGGCTGATGACGCAGACTGACACCCTGCCCCGGCGGGCAGATATCATGAGGCGGCAGCGCGGTCGTATCAATGTATTTGCACCAGGCCGTATCATGCGGCGGGTGAGGCAAGCGGAAAGACACACCGTGTGGCAAGGGGTTGAACAGGAGATAGAGATCCTTGCTGCCACCGTCGCGTGCATGAATCTGGCAACCCAGCGCGGCATCGGCAGCCCAGTCCGGTGGCACGGCCAGCGGGCTGTACCAACTCACGTCACGCGACTCATAGAACTGCTCCGCTGACAAGAGGGGATGCAGGCTGCGAAATTCGATCATGCCCTGTACGAAGCGGAAAAATTCATGGTTCTTCTCCGGCAGGTTCCAGTCGAACCAGGATATTTCGTTATCCTGGCAATAGGCGTTGTTATTGCCGAGTTGGCTTCTGCAAAACTCATCCCCACCCAGCATCATGGGTACCCCCCGGGACAGAAACAGGGTAGCCATGAAGTTCTTCATCTGCCGGAGCCGCAGGGTGTTGACCCCCGGATCACCGGTCGGCCCTTCGATACCGAAATTGTCACTGCAGTTGTCGTTGGAACCGTCCCGGTTATCTTCACCGTTGGCCAGGTTGTGCTTATCCCGGTAGCTCACCAGGTCGTTCAGGGTATAGCCATCGTGACAGGTAACGAAATTGATGCTGTTGACCGGTGCCTTGCCGCTGTGGCCGTAAATGTCGGCACTGCCGCACAACCGGCTGGCAAAGGCTCCCAGCATGCCTGAATCGCCCCGCCAGTATCGCCGCACGTCATCACGATACAAGCCATTCCACTCCGACCAGCGTTCGCCGGGAAAGCGTCCTACCTGATAGGCTCCACCGGCATCCCAGGCCTCGGCAATCAACTTGACCCCGCGCAGGATGGGATCCTCGGCAATTTGCTCCAGCAGGGGCGGGTTGGCCACCACCTGACCGTTGCGATCCCGTCCCAGTATGGAGGCCAGATCGAAGCGGAACCCGTCGACGTGCATCTCGACCACCCAGTATCGCAGGCAATCCAGAATGAAATTCCTGACCACCGGGTGATTGCAGTTCATGGTGTTGCCGCAACCGGAGAAATTTTTGTAATGGCGTTTGTTTTCTTCCAGCAGGTAATAGATGCCATTGTCGAGGCCCCGGAAATTCAGGGTTGGCCCGGTTTCGTTGCCTTCTGCGGTGTGATTGAACACCACATCGAGCAACACCTCGATACCGGCCCGGTGCAAGGCCTTGACCATGGTCTTGAATTCATCGACCTGACAACCGGGATAGAGACGGGAACCATAGCCCTCGTGCGGCGCGAAAAAGCCTACCGTGTTGTAACCCCAATAATTACGGAGTTTATTGCCGGTCAGGGGGTTGTGGGCCGTGATTTCATCGGGATTGAATTCCTGCAACGGCATGAATTCCACCGCCGTGATGCCCAGTTGCCGGAGATAGGGAATTTTCTCGATCACGCCCAGGTAGGTGCCGGCCGCCTTGACACCGGAGGACGGGTGAATGGTCAGGCCGCGTACGTGCGTTTCATAAATCACCAGTTTTGACCACGGATGGTGCAAAGGGTGGTCATGTTCCCAGTCAAAACCGTTGCCGGTCACCAGACTCCTGACTCCGGCGGCCGGTTTCTGACCGGGGATGTCGAACCCGCTACTGCAAAAACCGCTGAAGTCCCAGCGTTCCGGGGCGTAGATGGCGGTGGCGTAAGGGTCGAGCAAGGCCCGGTTCATGTCGAAGCGATGTCCCAGTTCGGGCCTGTCCGGGCCATCGACCCGAAACAGATAGGACAAACCCGGCCCGGCTTCCTTGACCTGAATATGCCAGATATCCCCGGTTTTGTTGAAGACCCGATCCAGTTCGATGGTCTCCACAGGGTGAATCGCGTTGACATCATCGAACAGGCAGAGCCAGACACGGGTCGCGTGACGGCTGAACACGGTGAAATTGATTCCTCCCTGATGCAGAAAAACGCCATGCGGGATCGGGGATCCCGAAGAACAGGTATAACGAGTTTTTTTGCTGTTCATGATTTTGCAAGAGGACTCAGAATGGGATGATATGAAGTAATTGAGGTTTTACCATGGATTCAAGCAGAAAACGTACCTTTCAAGTCCGCAGGATTACGTATCAGGCCAGGGTGGATGGGGTATCTTGTTGCGAACCATTTTCCCGGAGCAGGTTGACCCGGGCAAACTTGCGTTTGCCCACCTGTAACACCAGGGTTTGATCGGGTTGCACCGCGAGCCTGGGATCCGAAATTTTCTCGCCATCGATTCGGACACCACCCTGCTGGATCATGCGAATCGACTCTGACGTACCTGAAGTGAGACCGGCATCCCGCAACAGGGCAACGATCGCATACCCCCCCTCCCCGGCCATGAGCGTATGCTCCGGCATGTCTTCCGGCAACAGTCCCTGCTTGAAGCGGGCCTCGAACCGTTCCAGTGCACTGTCTGCCACCGCCTGCCCCTGAAACCGGGCCACGATTTCTTGGGCAAAACGCACTTTATAGTGACGCGGATTGTCACCGGCCACACAGGCAGACTGCCAGCCCTGAATTTCAGACCAGGGGGTAAAACTGAGGAGTTCCATGTATCGCCACATCAGATCGTCGGAGATCGACATGAGCTTGCCAAATATTTCATCGGCCGGTGCGTCGATCCCGATGTAGTTACCCAGCGACTTGGACATTTTCTGTACACCATCGAGGCCTTCCAGCAGGGGCATGGTCAGCACCACCTGCGGTTTCTGACCGTAAACCTCCTGTAATTGTCTGCCCACCAGCAGATTGAATTTCTGATCCGTACCGCCCAGTTCGACATCGGCCCGCAAGGCCACCGAATCGTAGCCCTGGATGAGTGGATAGAGGAATTCATGAATCGCTATCGGTTGACCGCCTTTGTAACGCTTGTCGAAATCGTCCCGCTCCAGCATCCGCGCTACCGTGTGTTTGGCCGCCAACTGGATCAGGTCGGCCGGGCTCATGGTATTGATCCAGCCTGAATTGAACACCACCTCGGTTTTTTCCGGATCGAGAATCCTGAAAATCTGGGTCTGATAGGTTTTGGCATTTTCCAGTACCTCCTCCCGGGTCAAGGGCTTGCGGGTGACGTTCTTGCCGGTAGGGTCACCGATCATGCCGGTGAAATCGCCAATCAAAAACACAGCCTGATGCCCGAGCACCTGAAACTGCCGGAGCTTGTTGAGCAGCACGGTGTGACCCAGATGCAAATCGGGCGCGGTCGGGTCGAACCCGGCCTTGATCCTGAGCGGCCGTCCCTCGCCCAGTTTCTTCTCCAGCTCTTCTTCCCGAATGATCTCCGCAGTTCCCCTGCGGATCAGTGCCATGGCTTCGGCGGTGGATGTGTTCATTATGCGGCTGCCTGTTCAAAAAATGGGAAGGATTCTAAAGTGTGCCATACGATACAAACAAGCCCGCCAATGAACCTGCTGCTTGACTTTTCTGAGAAAACAAATGATATTTATTCTCATCTAAACCATGACAGAGGTGTCGCTCATGAAAAAAAACCATCTTCTTTGCTGCGGGGACTCCCCGCTTCGACTGTGGCTGATGCTGGGATGTTTTACCCACCAGGCCATGGCTGCGGTCG
>Ga0172372_10013122_pt1 | contig 10303 bp, 7 predicted proteins | sample LakKiv5m_2_FD_114544 | JGI IMG/M metagenome (GOLD analysis project Ga0172372, IMG submission 114544) | Freshwater microbial communities from Kabuno Bay, South-Kivu, Congo - kab_092012_9.5m | ecosystem: Environmental > Aquatic > Freshwater > Lake | place: Democratic Republic of the Congo... | reverse complement strand
GTAGTCGCTGCGGTCGCCGGTGTAGGAAAACACAAAAACGGTGAGCAGCACTTCCCGCCCTTCGCCCGCCTGCAGCACCCGCGCGAGCTGGGCGGTATCGATGTCGCCGTCCGAGGCCATGTAGATGTGCTTCTCCAACGCGCGTCCCGGCTCCTCCAGAATGGCATAAGATAGCCGCAAGCCGCGCCCCGCATCGGTTTTGAGCGAGGGGCGCAACTGCCGGATGGTGTGCACCACTTCGCTGTGGTTCTCCGTTGGCCGCAACTCCACTTTGGAGAAGGAGTTAAACGAAACAATGGACACGTTGTCGTTTTTGCACAGCGATCCGGCCAGCTTGGAGAAGATCATTTTGGCCAGCGGCAGTTCGTCCATCGACGCGGAGATGTCCATCAGAAAAACGTAGCGCCCGTTGATGGGCACTTCTTCCAGCAGCGACAGCGTGGAATCGGGAATCGGCCGTGAGGCCATCATGCGCAACAGGAAGGGCTCATCCTGTCCTTCAAACTGCACCGGCAGGTTCACCTGCCAGTCCGGGTGGATGCCGTCCGTGGAGCAATTCAGGTGGATCTGGCCGAACTGCCCGGGTGCCAGTTCGCCATCGGGCGTGGCGTAAAGCGCACAGCCGCAGGGCACGTCCAGGGCCTTGAGCCGCAACGGCTGGTCGGAGTTGTTGCGGTAGTGAAAGGTGTAGCGCGCGCGTTCGTCCTTGGCCATATTGCCCAGGTTGGCGTAGGTATCCACGAACTCGGCTGCGCCCTGGCTGAACCCGTAGCTGCGGCCGCTCTGATCGATGTAGCCCCAGGACTCGCCGATGCGCACCCGCGCGGCGCGCTCCGGGTCGATGGCCAGGGGCCCGCTCGACGGCATGGCGTCCACAAACATCCAGTCGCTGCCCTGGCGTACGCTGACCATTCCCCCTTCATAGGTGCCGATTTCATCGTACATAGGGGCCAGCAACAATTCGTTCTCGCGGTTGATCAGGCCGAACTTGTCGCCGAGCTGCACGCGCGCAATGCCGTCGCGGAAGGTCAGCAAGCCATCCCAGATGGGCTCGCTGAGCACGCTGCCGTCGTGGCGCACGAACCCAAAGCGACCGTCTTTGCGCACCATGGCAATCCCGTCCATGAAGCGGTAGATTTCGTCGTACACCGGCGCAATCACCACCTTGCCCGAAGCGTCCAGGAAGCCCTGTTTACCGCCAATTTCCACTTTGGCCATGCCGTCGTGGAAGGGGTGAATACGGTCATAGATCAGGGGAATAACCTCGCGTCCCGTCACATCGATGTAGCCCCAGCGCCCCTGCCGCGATACCTGCGCCCGGCCGTTCTCAAAGTGCTCCACGTGGTCGTACTGGAAGGGCAGCACTTCGCGGTTTTGCCGATCGATGTAGCCCCAAAAATCGCCCTTGCGGGCAATGCTCAGGCCGTTGTAAAACACAAACACCTCGTCGTACACCAGCGGAATCACCTCGCGCCCGCTCTGGTCCATATGGCCCCAGCGGCCGTCGCGCGACACCATGGCCAGGCCTTCAAAAAAGTTGGTGATCTCGTCGTAGCGCGGCGAGGCGATGATCTGCCCTTTGTCGGTAATCAGGCCATAGAGGCTGTCGCGCTTGGTCACCGCAAAACCCTCCATGAACGACGATACTTTATCGTAGGGTGGCCCGTCCAGCGATTCGCCCCGCGCGTTCAACAGGCTCCAACCGCGAGCTTCGCGCGCCAGGAAGCGCCCAGGCTCCAGCACGCGGATCTTTTCAAATACCATCGGAATGACCGCCTCGCCCCAGGCATTGATGTAGCCGTGTTTGTCGCCAATCCGCACGGCCGCCAGGCCCGCATCGAAAGGCTTGAGGTCATCGTAGCGGAATCCGGTGCGAAACTGGCCGTCGGCGCTGAGCAGTGCCCATTTTCCTTTGCGCAGCGCATAGAGAAACTGTGGATCGCAGTGCAGCGCATCCAGGACATGCACCTCTCCGCTCTCGCTGCGCAGCCTGATTTTATCGCCGCGCTCCTCGGCCAGCGGGCTACAGGGTTGCGCCTGCGAAAACAGAGCCTTTCCAACCAGGAGCCCAACCAAAGCAAGGCGCATCGGGAACCAGGGGCATTGCTTCCTCACAAGTGGGTGGTTGAATCCATGCGGCCACGGGCGAAGGGACCCTTCGCCCGGAGCCACGCCTCAGGCCAATCAGGGCAGCGGCACAAAATGCAGCACTTTGCTCCCTTTGAGCACATCGTCGTAATGAAGCACCAGCTCCTGATCACTCACGCGCAACACCGTGTACACGGTTTGCGAGCCACCGTTCTGGTCGGTGAGCATCAGGTAGCCGTTCTCGGGATTGAACTTCCAGCGACCTTCTGCCGCATACCCTTTTTTAACCACGCTTAAGGTGTGGTCTGCGAGGAACCGAAAGCGATCCTGTTCCTCCACTTTTTTTTGCGGCTCCAATACGGTCCCCTGCGGGTCGGTCATTTTGGTCATTTCCCAATGCCGGACGAGGAGGCGTTCCGTTTCCGGGGTGTGCGATACCCGGGGGGGTTCCGTGCCTTGGCGTGCTCCCTGATGCGGGATAACCTGGATCTCCGGATGAGTGACCGGCGCTGTTTTGCTGCCCGACGGGCTGGTTTGGGCCTGCGTCCATAAACTGCCGCTCAGCAGGAGCACGCAACAAAGGAATGTTCTAGCATTCATAGACCTTTAAAATAGTGCTTTTTCGACAAAATCCTTGGCCCTCGCCACCCTTTAGGGTGCAATTTTCCGGAGCAGCTGCTCCAACTGGGCATCTGCCGGCCTGCTCAGGTCGGCCGCCGTCCGGGCAAGGGGGATGGCGGGTTCAAGCCCTCCATTGGCAACCGGCTGCCGGTTGAAATTGCCGTACACGGGTATGTCCACCTCGATGCCGCTGCCCGGGAGCGTTAGAAAGAGGATGGTTCCCCCGTTGATGCCCTGTTGGTTGCCACCTGTAGGGCTTCCCGCCAGCACCGCCATGCCACATTCCTTGGCCAGCCGGGCCAGGTAAAACGTGGCGGAACTGCAGGCCTCGTCCACCAGAAGGTACACCTGGCCCGCGTAGGCCCGCTTCGAGGCGCGGTAGCGCTCCTGCAGCGGTTCATTCTTGAACAGGTAGAACCCATCGGCCATCGGCTGGGGCTGCAGCCGCGTTTCCGGTCGGTAAACCACCGTGTCCCAGGTGTACACGTGCTGGCGAACCAGCGGCGGCAATACCGCATACCGCACCCGGCTCTCCAGGCTTTCGATCAGTTCGTCGTTCAGCACGCTTAGCGCGAACGGCAATTTGTCTGCCTGTCCGTACATCAGCGTCCGCATCAAATCATTTTGGTTGAGCGGGTTGAGGATGGTGTGGCCGCATTGCACATAAGCCGAAAGCTTCAAGAAGGCCAGAAAGCCTTCGGCTCGTGTGCGGTCTGTGGAAAAATAACGTGCGGTCGCCTCCAGCATGCTGTCAATTTGCGCGCGCGTCCGGTAGCGAAAGGTGCCGGGATGGACGTTCAGCAAAGCCTCCCGAAGCACAGCGAGATCGCGCTGCCAGGCAGCCGCTTCTAACGGGGGAAGGGCCTTCGGGTCCAGCGCAGGCTTGCGGTCCCAGCGATCAGCGGTACGGCGCTGGCCCGGCAGCAGAAAGCGGTTGCCCCGCACGTCCAGCTCCCACATCGTGCTGCCATCGGGTTTCTCGAGCACGTATTTGTACTCAAGAACCGCCTGCCCGGGCAAGGCCAGATCCACCTCAGCCGTCCAGGTGCCCGACCCCGTGGCCACGAGCGGCAGGCTCCTTTCCCACGAAAGCGGCGGCCGACTGCCCCGAAGGCCCACCTGGCACTGCACGCAATCGGGCAGCGCTGCCAGCGTGAATTGCACCACCTGGCCCTGCACGGAGAAAGCCGCGAAAACGAGGTCGGCCAGGGCAATCAACGACATAGTTAAGCGCAGTACCATAGCCAAAGTTTTTTTTAAGCAACAATTCAACCGGGCGAAGGGTTGCAGAGGCCAATTGCAGCACTGTGGTAAAGCCGCTATCTAAGCCCCGCTGAGCAACCGGAGCGACGCTTCGTGATGGCCCACGTGGTGAATGGTGAAGTAGGCCATTTCCCGGTAGCTGAGTTTGCCGATGAGGGGATGCGGCAGCCGGTAGCGGTCCAGTGTGCCTTCCGGCATGCGGCGGATCATGCCGGCCACGCGCTCGGCGGCATCCAGCAGGGCCTCCAGACCCCGCTGCCGGTCGGCGAAGGGAATGCCTTTAGGGATGTAGGCCCCGGTGGCTTTGGCGCCAGAATTGAGCTGCGCCTCGTAGCGCCGGGCAATGTCGGCGAAGGCGGCTGAGCCGTTTTTGGCAGGCCCGAACAACAACCCGGGGACCCAGGTCGGCAGGCGGTAAGCCAGGACCAGCGGCCGCACTGACCGGATCAGGTGATCGAGTTGGGCGCCCGCGTTCCATTTGCCCGGCGGCGCGTGCTCGTAGCGGTCCTGGTCCAGGCTGGCGACAAAGTTGGCAAAAGAGCGGTGCTGGTGCAGCAATTCCGCCGCCAGTTGCTCGCGGTTCAGGCGCTTTTCCATCGGGTACGGATTGTCGCAAGGCCGGGTTATCCACGATGGCCCTTCGCCTTGCCGCTGCTAAACTCGGGAATTTACCCTAGACCTTATCTTTACCAGACCAAAGCAAATTCCATGAACCAGGTTCACACCATCCGGGCTGCCCGCGGCACGCAACTGAGTTGCAAAGGTTGGGTACAGGAGGCGGCGTTGCGCATGCTGTGCAACAACCTTGATCCCGAGGTGGCCGAGCGCCCGGAAGACCTCATCGTTTACGGCGGAACGGGCAAGGCCGCGCGCAATTGGGAGAGCTTTGAACTGATCCGCAAGGCGCTCGTGGACCTCAACGACGACGAGACGCTGCTGGTACAGAGCGGCAAGCCCGTGGGCATCCTGCGCAGCCATCCCGATGCGCCCCGCGTGTTGATCGCCAACAGCAACCTGGTGGGTCGTTGGGCCAACTGGGAGCATTTTCGCGAGTTGGAGCAGAAGGGCCTGATGATGTACGGCCAGATGACGGCCGGTTCCTGGATTTACATCGGTTCGCAGGGCATTGTGCAGGGCACCTACGAAACCTACCTGGCCCTGGCCGAGAAGCATTTCGGGGGCACGCTCAAGGGCAGGCTCAACGTTACAGCCGGTCTCGGGGGAATGGGGGGCGCCCAACCGCTGGCCATTACCATGAACCAGGGCGTTTGTCTCGCGGCCGAGATGGAGGCCTGGCGGGTGCGCAAGCGCCTGGAAACCCGCTACATCGACGAGATGATGGAAGACATGGACCAGGCCATCGACCGCGCGCTCGAAGCGCGCGAGCAGGGGCTGGCCCTGAGCATCGGGGTCGTGGGCAATGCTGTGGACCTGCTGCAGCGCCTGATCGACCGCAACATTAAACCGGACACGCTCACCGACCAGACCTCTGCCCACGACGAGCTGGTCGGCTACTTCCCGGAAGGTCTGAGCGTGGAACAGGCGAATGCGCTGCGCACGACCAACCCTTCGGCCTACAGCCAGCGCTCATTGGACACCATGGCCCGCCACGTCCGGCTGATGCTGGAGCTGCAGCGCCGCGGGGCCATCACCTTTGATTACGGCAACAACCTGCGCGGGCAGGCTTTCGCTCGCGGGGTCGAGCGCGCCTTCGATTTTCCCGGCTTTGTGCCCGCCTACATCCGGCCGCTTTTTTGCGAGGGAAAGGGCCCCTTCCGCTGGGTCGCCCTCTCCGGTGACCCCGAGGACATCTACACCACCGACCAGATGCTGATGGAGCTCTTCCCCCAGAACCAGGGTCTTCATCGCTGGCTGCACATGGCGAGCGAGAAAATCGCCTTCCAGGGCCTGCCCGCCCGCATCTGCTGGCTGGGCCAGGGCGAGCGCGAGAAGGCGGGACTGGCCTTCAATCAGGCGGTGCGCGACGGGCGGCTCAAAGCTCCCATCGTGATTGGTCGCGACCACCTGGACACCGGATCGGTGGCTTCGCCCAACCGCGAGACGGAGGCCATGCTTGACGGCTCGGATGCCGTGGCCGACTGGCCGATCCTCAACGCGCTGATCAACACGGCCGGCGGGGCTTCCTGGGTCAGTTTCCACCACGGCGGGGGCGTGGGCATGGGCTATTCGCTCCACGCGGGCATGGTTATTGTAGCGGATGGCAGCGATGCTGCCGCGCGGCGGCTGCGCCGCGTGCTGCACAATGACCCGGCCATGGGGGTCATTCGCCATGCCGACGCAGGCTACGACATTGCGCTCGACACAGCCCGGCAGCATCACCTGGATTTGCGCGAACGCCTCTCCTAATCTGCAGCTTACATTTATGAAAAAATTCTCTACTTGGGGTGCGATTTTACTGCTTTTCAGTGTTGCCTTGCTCGGCCTGGCCTCCTGCGACCTGAACAGCGGTCCCGATCAGCGCGATCCGTGGGTCGGTTCCTGGATCATGAACGACCGCTGCTCAGCCGACACATCGGAGTACGAACTGCTCATCACCCGCGGTTCCAACCTGGGAGACAACATTTTCCTGGACGGGGTCGGACTCTATCAGGTGGGCGTGCGCTTAGAGGCCATTGTCACCGGCACCCGCCTGGTCATTCCGGTGCAGAGCTACCAGATCTCTACGTTTCCCAACCTTCGCTATGAATTCTCCGGCTCCGGCAGCATCGATGCCGGTACGGAGATCACCATTTCCTATACCATCCTGACCTTGCAAGACGATGTGGTGATTGATGTAGACGATTGCCTGGCCACTGGCCGTTAAGCCGATATCGCGTTGCTGGCTGCCAGGGGCATGACCGCTCAGCGCCCCGGGCTGGCCGACCCCAGTTTTTCCAGCCGGATCCCGATGTCCTGCATACCAGGTAGCGGGTTTTCGCGCATGTCCTGCTCCAGCAAAAACGTGTACGTGCCGGGGCGGGGGAAGCGCTGCCCGGGTCCGATGAGTTCACGCTGCAGGCACATGGCTGTATTGCATTCGCCCCGCCAGGTGCCGTCGGCCTCGGCCAACCGCAGCTCTACGCGAGAGCGTAGGGTGTCGCCCAGGGGACCGATGGTCTGGATGCTCAGCCAGCAGTTGGCGTAAGCATACCTTTCGGTATGCCGGGCATTGATGAACAGGTTGTAGAGCGAAGCCGTGTCGCGAATGTTGACGTCAAAACGGCGGGCTTCCCCCCATGCCCACTCGGGACCTACTACCTGGTTCTGCTCAAACACCCGGTTTTCCTGGCAGGCAGAAACCCCGGCCAGCAGCAAAAGCCCTAGCGCAGCCTTTGCAGGCCATCTTTTAACCAAGCGATATGGCGGCAGGCGAAAGGGCGAAGCGTTCATGCTGAAGGTGCTGGTTTCGCAGTTGCTGGAATTCACGTTGCGCAATGGGTGAAGCAGAGGATGGTCACAAAAAGGGAGGGCATGCAGAATTTTATTCAGGCGGCTCTATCCGGCAGCCGGACCTGACGCCGCTGGCGACGGCCCGCCGCGGTCTCCTCCATTTGGACGGTCCCCGGCTTCTGGACGGTCCCCCCCCTCACCGCTGCCGCGGTTCTTTCCCCCCCGCCCCTGGCCGCGTCCGCGGTTTCGGCTCCGGCTCCTTGATTCCCCCTCCGCGCTGCCTGCGCCTTCCGGCCGCTCCGCCCTGGGCGGCCGCTCCGCCCTGGGCGGCCGCTCGCCACGGTCCGGCCGCTCGCCGCGGTCCGGCCGCTCGCCGCGGTCCGGCCGCTCACCCCGGTCCGGCCGCTCACCCCGCAGCTCGGAGTTTCTCCCCTCGCTTCCAGGAGCCCCATCGGGACGCGGTCCTTTTTTCTTCTTCTTTTTCTTGGGTTTCGGGTCGCGGTTAGCGTCACGGTTAGCGTCCTGCTCCGGGCTGAGGTTCGGTCGTCCCAGCGCATCCGCAGCATCGGGGCGGTTTCGGTCCGGCCGCTCTGGTCTATCCGGCCGCTCGGTCCTGTCTGGTCTGTCGGGCCGCTCCGCACGGGCAGGTCGATCCCTGCGATCCCCCCGCTCACCCCGGCTGGCGCCCTCGGCGCGACCGCCACGGTCAGCTCCGTCCCCGCGACCACCGCGTTCACCGCGCCCGCCGCCTTCGCTCCGACCACCGCCCTCGCCGCGGCCTTCTCCTTTCTTGCCGCCCTTGCGTTTGCGGGCGCTTCGCTCCAGGGTGCGCAGGCTCACCTGGGCGCTTTCCACAAATTCCACCTCCACCGGGCCGGTCGGTGCTTCCACCACGGCAATGCCGCTCAACGGCGGGGCCACTTCGCCCTTCTCGTTCAGGACCAGAATGCCGCGAACGTCGTCAGGGGTCAGCGCGAAAAGCTCCGGACTTTCAGTCTGCGGAATGCTGTAGTACATGAGCACCCGGAAGAGGTCAGTTTTCTGAAGCACCGCTTCGCCGTCAGCCGTTTTGAGGCGTTTGGCCCCTTTGGGAAAGGCCTTCATGCCCTGCACGTAGGTTTCCAGCTCGTAGTTCAGGCAGCACTTCAGGCGGCCGCATTGGCCGCTGAGCTTGCTCTGGTTGATGGCCAGGTTTTGATAGCGCGCCGCAGAAGTACTCACCGATTGAAACTCCGTAAGCCAGGTGGAGCAGCAAAGTTCCCGGCCACAGGCGCCGATGCCGCCGATTTTTCCGGCCTCCTGACGCGCGCCGATCTGGCGCATGTCCACCTTGACGCGAAACTCGGTGGCAAACTGGCGAATCAGATCGCGGAAATCCACCCGATCGTCGGAGGTGTAGTAGAACGTGGCCTTGCGCAGGTCGCCCTGAAACTCGACATCCGCTATTTTCATGTTCACCCCGGCCTCCTTGGCAATTTGCCGGGCGCGGATCATGACGGCCCCTTCGCGGGCGCGGGCTTCGGTCAGGCTCTCCAGGTCCTTGTCGCGGGCTTTGCGCAGAATGCGCGGCAGGTCGCGGCGGCGGCGTTCACTGCGCCGTTTGGCCAGCTGCAGCTTGACCAATTCGCCGGAAAGCGAAATCCGCCCGACGTCGTAGCCCCCTTCGCTCTCCACCACCACCAGATCGCCGGTCATGACGTCCAGCCGGGAGGAGTTCCGGTAAAAATCCTTCCGGCTGCCGTGTTTGAAACTCACTTCCACAATGGTGAATTTCTGGTCCTCCGGGATGGGCACCGACGACAGCCAATCATAGGTATTCAAACGGTTGCATCCCCCCGTCATGCAGGAGCCGTTGCTCCGGCAGCCGGCTGGTTTGCCATCGAGGGTTGCACTTCCGCAGTTTGTACAAGCCATATAATAACTTATTTCAAAACAATAATAAAAATTATGTTATGGTTTAGTGTGTCAAAACATTATTTTTTTTACGGTCGAAGGGCAGTTGTCCCCGAAGCAGGTCCATCGCCGCGTGCAGCGTTGTGGCTCCGCGCCAGCTGATGCTCCTGCATGGCGCGGGAAAAGCGCAGCGAGAGGTTCATCATTACCAGGCGGGCATGGGCGTTTCGCGTCAGGTAGTAGGCGCTTTTCTCCAGATCGCCGGTCAGCCTTTCCCAGCCCTCCGGCCCGAGCAGGCCCGAGTGGGCGTCCGGTCCCTGGCCTACGCCCAGCGCGTGCAGGTAGTTGTTTCGCACCCACTGCAGACCATAACCAAAGAAATGTTTTTGTTTCTCACGCCCCAGCTTCTGAAACTCCTCCAGCCAGGCGTTCAGGCTCAGCACCTGCCAGCGTACCACCAAATCGGTCCATTGCCGGAAAAGCGATTCCACCGATGCGCCTCCCCCCTCCAGCGACTCCAGTGCCTTGCGGTAACTGCCTTCGGCAAAGGCGGCTACCGCGGCGGCCTCTTCGGCGTCGAGCCCGTGCTGCAGCTGCAGTGCCTGACTCAGCGTAGCGTCGGAAAAGCGCGGCACACGCACAATTTGGGTGCGCGACAATATGGTGGGCAAAATGCGGTCGGCGTCTTCGGCCACCAGAATGAACAGCGTTTTGTCGGGCGGCTCTTCGATGAGCTTGAGCAGGCGGTTGCCTTCGTTGCCCAGGTACTCCGGCAGCCAGAGAATCAACACTTTGAATTTGTCCTCAAAGGTTTTGAGGCTGAGTTTGCGCTGGATGTCAAGGATTTCCTCCTTGGGCAGGTTGCCCTGTTTGTTGCCCGTGCCGTCCTCCGAATCGTCGTCCAGCAGGTTCATCCAGTCTTCGTACACTCCGTAGGGCTGTTCGGCCAGAAAGCGCCGCCACTGGGCGATGTAGTCGGTGGCCTTGTGTTTCTGCTGGCTTTTGGCCCCGCTGCCGACGGTCACGATGGGGTAGGAGAAGTGAATGT
>Ga0172372_10013120_pt1 | contig 10304 bp, 8 predicted proteins | sample LakKiv5m_2_FD_114544 | JGI IMG/M metagenome (GOLD analysis project Ga0172372, IMG submission 114544) | Freshwater microbial communities from Kabuno Bay, South-Kivu, Congo - kab_092012_9.5m | ecosystem: Environmental > Aquatic > Freshwater > Lake | place: Democratic Republic of the Congo... | reverse complement strand
CGTCCGAACCGGTCTGCCAGCCCATGACGCTCCTCGGGGGGTCGATGCTCGGATGGGTGGTCGGCGGGGGACTCGTCTGGGCTGTCCGCATCATCGGATCGCTGGCGTTCGGCAGGGAGGCGATGGGGCTCGGCGACGTCCACCTGCAAGCGGCGGTGGGCGCGGCGCTTGGATGGAAGGTCGCGCTCCTCGCGTTCTTCGTCGCGGTCTTCATCGCTCTCGTCTGGGCGCTGGTGTCGCTCCTCCTCGGGCGGTTCTCCCGGTTCTTCCGCAGGGAGTTCCCGTTCGGCCCCCATCTGGCGGCCGCCGCGATCCTGTTCGTGGTCGCGCGCGGCCCGGTCGTGGCGTCGATCGACGGCTGCTACGACGGGCTGATGGCGCTCATCGGCCGCGTTCCGGGGATGGAGCAGGCGGTGGTCGAAAATCCTGAGCGCTCGCCGCCCGCGCAACTTGCGCAACCGCGCGATCAGCGGTGAAATGCGCGCACCCGGCGGGCGAGTCACTCGGAGACGGATCTCCGGTCGCCTGCGCGCCTCTCTTTGGAAGGGATGCCACCGACATGCCAGGCACGATGTTCCGTTTCACCTCCGTCCTTCTCGCGGCGCTCGCCGCTGGCTCGTTCCTTGGCTGCAGCAGCGCCCAGAAGGACGAGCTTGCAATGCTCAAGGAAGAAAACGCCCAGCTCGCGATCCAGCGCGACGAGGCGCGCAGCGCGCTCGAGTCGAGCGAGGCCGAGCGCCGTCGTCTCGAGGAGGAGAACGGCAACCTCGCGGCCCGCGCCAACGAGCTGCCTCCCGCCGTGGCGGCGACGAACGTCGGCGGTCCCGCTCCGAAGCTCGACCTTCCGGCCGGCGTGACCGCGGAGAACCGCAACGGCACGCTGGTCCTCACGATCGAAGGCGACATTCTCTTCGACTCGGGCAAGGCCACCCTCAAGCCCGACGCCAAGAAGACGCTTGACAAGGTCGTTTCCGAGATCAAGAAGAAGTACCCGAGCAACCAGCTGCGCCTTGCCGGATTCACCGACACCGATCCGATCCGGAAGAGCGGATTCAAGACGAACTATCACCTCGGCTTCGAGCGTTCGTTCACCGTCGGCCAGTACCTGACCACGAAGGGCGTCGAGGAAGGCCGCATCGAGTACTCGTCGTTCGGACCGAACGCGCCGAAGTCCTCGAAGAAGGAGTCGCGTCGCGTCGAGATCGCGATCGTGAACGAGTAAGCCGCATCCTGCGAATCTCCCCAGCCGCCCGCCTTGCGCGGGCGGCTGTCGTTTTCGCGCTTGGAGTCTGGGAGGGGAGTTTTCCCACGGAGGCACTGAGGCACGGAGAACAGAGGAGAGCAGAAGAGAAGAGAAGAGAAGAGAAGAGAAGCGAAGAGAAGAGGTGGGACGCGGGGCGCGCCGGAGCGGCCAGCAGGTCCTCCGTGCTCTCCGTGCTCTCCGTGCCTCAGTGCCTCCGTGAGAAACCTGATCGGCAGCAGGCGCAGGCGCCATTCGCAGGCGCGCGCCGCTACTTCGCGAAGAGATCGACGTCGATTCCCTCTTCGCGAATCTTGTCGAGCAGGAGGTTCACCTTCGCAAGGGCCTCGTCGAGGCGCTTCGCGGCGTCCGCGAGACCGTCGTAGAGCGCGGGGTCCTTCACGAGCTTGCCGACGGTGCCGTCGCCGCTGCGCGCGGCGACGAGAAGCTGGTTCAACTGATCGAGCGCGGCCTCCGCACGGGAGAGGACCGGCAGCGCACCCGCCTTCAGTTCGTCGGCGTCCGCGGCGAGCGAGTCGGCGAGCGCGCCGATGCGGTTCGCGGTCATCGTCGCGTCGCGCATCAGCTCGCTCGCGCCATGTGCGGTGTCGCGGATGTCGGTGCGCAGCTGCTCGTCGTCGAGCCACGACTGCGCGCTCGCCATGGCGCGGTCCGCCGAGGCGAGCGTGTCGTTGAGCTTGCGCAGCGCCGCGCGCAGGCCATCGGGATTCGGCTCCTCGCCCGGCTTCGGCGGAGCGACGAGTTCGTTGATGTTGCGGGCGAGCACGCCCACCTCCTCGAACGACTCGACGATCGGCTGCACGCGTGAATCGAGCTGCTCGACGAGCCTGTCCTCGATCGACATCACCCGTCCGCGGAGAGGAACGTTCGCGTCGATCGGGTAGTGCCTCGGCGGCTCGGCAAGGGGGAGCTGCGCCTTGAACTCGAGCTTGGCGCCCGAGCCGAGCAGCGACGACTGGACGCTCGGAACGCTCGGGTCGGGAATGCGGACCTTCTCCTCGATCACGGCCGTGACGAGGACGGGATGGCTCGGGTCGCCCCACAGCTCGACGCTCTCGATCGCGCCGACGGGGACGCCGTTGACGGTGACGAGGCTTCCCTTGCGGAGACCGCCGGCCTCGTTCATCGCGACCATGATCTTCCACCGCGGCGACGCGAAGGGCTTGATCTCGCCGAACAGGAAGAGCAGGAGGCCCGCACCGGCGAGGCCGCCGATGGTGCACACTCCAACGAGGACGTTTCGGACGCGTTCTCTCAACGGAAACCTCCGGTCACTTCCTGGTCTTCGCGGACTTCGCCGCATCCACGTTCGCCGACGTCACCTCTCGGATCGCCTTCAGCTCGTCGTCGCTCGCTTCGCCGCGAAGGAAGCGGCCGACGACGGGGTTGTCCGAGTTGCGGAACGCCTCGGGCGGCCCCTCGAGCACCACGTGCCCCTCGTGCAGCATGACCATGTGATCGGCGACCTTGAAGGCGCTCGTCAGGTCGTGCGTCACCACGATACTCGTCACCTTCAGCTCCTGCTCGAGCTTGAGGATCAGCTCGTTGATCACGTCGGAGCGGATCGGGTCGAGGCCGGTCGTCGGCTCGTCGTAGAGGATCACCTTCGGATCGAGGATGATGGCGCGGGCGAGCGCCACGCGCTTCTGCTGGCCACCCGACAGCTCCGAAGGGTACTTGTCGATGGTGTCCTCGAGACCGACGAGACGCAGGACGCGCCGCGCCCGCTGCTCCTCGCCGTAGCTCTCGCCGCGCTCGAGCTCCCGAAGCGGGAACAGGATGTTGTCGCGGACGCTCATCGAGTCGAAGAGCGCGCCCTGCTGGAACAGGAATCCGAAATGGCGGCGGATCGGGCCGAGCTTCCGCTCCGAAAGGCCGTCGATCCGCTGCGACTCGTAGTACACCTGCCCGCGGTCGGGCCGGAGAAGGCCCACGAGGTGCTTGAGCATGACGCTCTTGCCGCAGCCGGAGGGGCCGAGGACGACGCTGGTCTTTCCGCGCGGAAACGCGATCGAGATGCCCTTGAGCACCCGCTGGCGGCCGAAGTGCTTGACGAGCCCCTCGATGCGAACGTGTGCGTCCGCGGCAGCGGGTCGCTGCGCGTTCGCGGTGGTCTCGATCGGTCGCTCGGGGGCGGACATGGAAGTATGATCGGGGGAAGTGATACCCGAAGCGCAGATTACGGTCACGCACACGGGCCCGGTGTTCCGGGTCGAGCGGATGCGGCTTCCCCACCCCCGGCCCGAGCTGGGGGAGGCGACCGTGGTCAAGGACGTCGTCCGCCACCCAGGCGCGGTCGCGGTGATCGCGGTGCGCGAGGACGGCCGCCTGGTGCTTGTGCGCAACAACCGGGTCGCCGTCGGCCGTGCGCTCGTCGAGTTCTGCGCCGGCAAGCTCGAGCGCGGCGAGGATCCTTCGGCCGCGGCAGCCCGCGAACTCGAGGAGGAGACGGGACACGTCGCGGGCCGCTTGGAAAGACTTGGCGAGTTCTTTACCTCGCCGGGCTTCACCGACGAGCGGATGCACGTCTATCTTGCAAGCGACCTTCGGCAGGCGACGCAACGGCTCGAGCCGGGCGAGGAGATCGAGGTGCTCGTGATGGACCGTCGCGCGTTCGAGGATGCGATCGCCTCGGGCGAGATCGTCGATGGCAAGACACTCGGCGCGTACCTCCTTTGGCGCACGCGGCGTGGTCCTGGTGTCGAGGGTTCCATCGGCACGAGTTCCGTCGACGGGGGAGCCGCGCCATGAACTCATGGGACGACGCGGCACCGCGCGGCCGGCCCGCCGGCTTCAGCGGCGACTGGCGCGGCAGCAAGCCGAGCTTCGACGACCCCATGTCGTGGGCGCTGCCGGTCCTCCGCGTCGCAGGCATCAGCGTGCGGGTCCATCTCTTCTTCCTCGCGTTCGTGCTCGCCATGATCGCGCGGGCGGCGAGCGTCGGCGGGGACGTCTCCTTCGGCCTCATGCCGACGGTGATCGGCCTCTGCGCGCTGTTCCTCGTGGTGCTTCTCCACGAGTTCGGACACTGCATCGCCTGCCGCGCGGTCGGCGGGCGCGCCGACGAGATCCTGCTCTGGCCGCTTGGCGGACTCGCGTCGTGCGCGCCGCCGGAGCGGCCGAGCGCGCACCTCTGGACAGCCGTGGGCGGGCCGCTCGTCAACGTCGGCTTCATCGCGGTCCTGACGCCGCTGATCGGCTTCTCGAGCGGACAGTGGCTGGGACTTGCCGTTCCCGATCCGTTCGACCTCGGCGGCATGGTGCAACGCGCCGACATCGGCGGGGTCGTCTGGAAGCCGCTGACCGGAAGCGAAGGCGGCGAGATCGCGGCGTGGGTCGATCTCTCGGTCCTGCTTCTCAACTACGTCGCGTGGGCGCTGCTCCTCTTCAACCTGATCCCCATGTTTCCGCTCGACGGCGGGCGCATCATGCAGGCCCTGCTCTGGAAGCGGCATGGCTACGCGCGGTCGATGCGCATCGCCTGCCGCAGCGGTCTCGTGGGCGCGGTGATCCTCGGCGTCTTCGCGCTCGCGAGCGACAGCACGACGATGCTCGCGATCGCGCTCTTCGGCGGCGTGGTCTGCTTCACGACAGCCAGGCAGGTCGAGCTCGAGCGCGACTATCTCGGGTTCGAGCCCGATCCTGCCGAACTCGCGGCGATGGAGGAGGACCTCGACCCGGCGCCGCCGACGACGCGCGAGCGCGGGTCGTCGGGAGGCCGCGGGTCGGCCGCCGCCGAGGCCGACGCGGAGATCGACGCGATCCTCGAGAAGATCGCGAAGCACGGGATCGGAAGCCTCACCGCGGCCGAGCGAGAGGCGCTCTCGCGGGCGACCGAGCGTCGTCGCGGGTCCGGGCGCGACGACGCAGGCGACAGGACCTGACGGACGCGTCGGCTTGAACGCCGTACACTCCGCGCCATGGGTCTTGCGGACAGGGACTACACGCAGTCAAGGCGGCCGCTCGGCGGGCGCGGTCGCGGCCGCGACGGCGGCTGGCTTTCGCGCGGGCCGATCGGCGAGCTGACGCGCCTCAGCGCCAACTCCGTCCTCATCATCGTCTGCTGCGCTGTGTTCCTTCTCGACCTCTGGCTGCCGAAGCAGCCTGTGCAGCTGTCGCAGTGGCGCGTCGCCGCGGGCCAGGAACAGGCGTGGCAGGACCTGCAGCGGGCGCGCGGGCCGGCGACGGTCGCCGATCTCCAGCCCAACCACCAGAACGTGGGAACCCGGTTCGTCTGGGCCGGAAACGTCCCCGAGGCCCAGCGGCCGTACGTCGATCCGATCGCGCAGGCCGACTACCTGATGGTCTCGCCGCTGCGGGCATGGCTCCAGTTCACGACCGCGCAGGCGATCGTGTCGTTCGCCCCCGACGGAACGGTGCAGGGGCTTCAGTTCTGGCGCTTCCTCGGCTACGGCTTCCTCCACGTCGGGTTGTCGCACCTCGTCTTCAACATGATCGGGCTCTTCGTCTTCGGCGGAATCGTCGAGCAGCGCTTCGGCCGCCGACGCTACTTCGCGATCTTCGCGGTGAGCGTCGTCGCGGGCGCGCTTCTCTTCCTGCTTCTGAACGCGCTCGGGATCGGCCTCGGCGCCGGCGCGGGCGTGAACATCCCCGGCCTTCTCTCGAGCGACCCCTACACCCCGCTCATCGGAGCAAGCGCCGGCGTCTACGGCATCATCCTGGCGGCGGCGCTCCTCGCGCCCGACGAGGAGGTGCTGCTCTTCTTCGTCCTCCCGATCCGGATCCGCACGCTCGCCTTCGTGCTCCTCGGCGTCGCGGTGCTCGCGCTCCTGAACTCGGGCCGCAACGCCGGCGGCGAGGCCGCGCACCTCGGCGGCGCGATCGCGGGCTGGTGGGTCGCCGGCCGGCCGCATCTCCTCGACGACTTCTTCGACCTCTTCGGCCGCCGCGTCTCGCCGCGCAGCACGCGGCCGCTTCCCGTCGACGACCGCGAGATCGACCGCATCCTCGACAAGGTCCGCGCCAAGGGGCTTGCGTCGCTCAACGAGCGCGAGCGCTCGGCGCTGCGGTCGGCGTCGAACGAGGGGGGGCGGTCGAATGCCGCCCGCTGACGCAGCGGTTCGATTCGAGATCGTGGCGCGCAGCGCGTCGACGCGCGCGCGCCTCGGGCGGGTGACGACGCCGCACGGTGCCTTCGACACGCCCGCCTTCATGCCCGTCGCCACGGCCGCCACGATGAAGGGGCTGACGCCCGACCAGATCGCGTCGACCGGCTCGCAGATCATCCTCAACAACGCCTACCACCTGATGCTGCGGCCGACGGCCGAGCGCATCGCGCACTTCGGCGGCACCCATGCGTTCATGCGCTGGCCGAAGCCGATCCTCACCGACTCGGGCGGCTTCCAGGCGTGGTCGATGTCCGAGGGAACCAAGCTGACGGAGGAAGGCGTCGAGTTCCGCTCGTTCGTCGACGGCTCGAAGATCATGCTCACTCCGGAGCGTTCGATCGAGGTCCAGAACCTCATCGGTGCCGACATCATCATGGCGTTCGACGATTGCCCGCCAGCCGTCGAGCCCGAGCGCGCGCCCGACGACCCGCAGTTGTCGCGCAAGAGGCGCTCGAAGCCCGAGGAGCATGCCAAGCGCGTGCGCGAGGGCGTCGACCGCACCGCGCGGTGGCTCGAGCGGTGCATCCGCGCGCATCGGCGCGGCACCGAGCAGGGGCTCTTCGGAATCGTGCAGGGGGGCACGGATCCCGAGCTGCGCGCGCGCTCGGTCGAGCAGATCTGCTCCCACGACCTGCCCGGCTTCGCGATCGGCGGCGTCGCGGTCGGCGAGACCTCCGACGAGATCCACCGAACCGTCGCCGCGGTCGCTCCGCTCCTTCCGGACGCGCGTCCCCGCTACCTGATGGGGGTCGGCTACGAGCGGGACATCCTCGCAGCCGTGCGCGCGGGGGTCGACATGTTCGACTGCGTCCTGCCCACCCGGAACGGCCGAAAGGGCTACGCCTTCACCTCGGCGGGGGCGGTCCGCATCCGGAACGCCTGCCACACCCTCGACCCGGGGCCGCTCGACCCCGCCTGCGACTGCCTGGCCTGCGCGGGGGGGTTCTCGCGAGGTTATCTCCGCCACCTCTTCATGGCCGACGAGATGCTCGGACCCACCCTCCTGAGCATCCACAACATCCGCCACTTCCAAAGGTTGATGGTGGACATTCGGGCCCGAATCCTAGATGATGCGTGGCTCGACCTCGAACGGAGGTGGCCCGTCCTGCGGGCCTCCGACGCAGCGGTCGCGTCCCGCACCGACGACCCGGAAGTGGCCGCCGGGGCGGGGGACTGAAGGCACCCTACCCGGGCTGGCAGCGGCCATCCGTCGGCGGGGGCTCACTTGGGCGCCCGATCGAGCCGAAGTGTCCCGCGCCTCGAGCCCTCGGTCTTCGAGCCTTCGGTCTGAGATGTTCCGTTCCGAGCAACCGTCCCCGTCACCTCACCAACCTCAGATTCCGAGCGAACCGATGACCGACCGACCGAGCGTCTCCTTCGATCAGGCCCCAAGCATCCTTCTGCAGGACGGTCCCCCGATGGCGGGGACGCCGCAGGCGCCGACCACCGCCGCGCCGGGAAGCCCGGTCGGGGCGGGAACGGGCGCGAAGCCCGCCGGCGGTCTCGACTTCATCACCCTGATGGTGCTCGGCGTGCTGCTTGCGCTCATCGTGAGCACCATCCTCGGCGGTCGCCGCGAGAAGAAGAAGTTCGAGCAGATGATGTCGTCGATCAAGAAGAACGACCAGGTGCGCACCGTGGGCGGCATCATCGGCAGCGTCGTCGAGGTGAAGCCCGACGTGATCGTGCTGAAGATCGATGAGAACTCGAACACCAAGATCACGGTCGTCCGCAGCAAGATCGAGGCGGTCATGAAGGAATCGACCCCGAGCGCCTGACGCGCCCGGCCGGCATCGCATGCGTTGGAAGCGCGCGGAAGGCGGTCGTCGCCACGCGCGAGCACAGACTGGACACGAGACATGAAGAACCCCTGGATCAAGCTCCTCCTCGTCGCAATCCTCAGCGCGCTCTGCGTGTGGGAGATCGCCGTCAAGGAGGTGCGCCTCGGCAAGGACCTCAAGGGCGGCGTGAGCCTCATCTACGCGGTGAGCTCTCCCGGCGGACAGGCCGGCGAGGAAGTGCTTGGCCAGGTCATCGAGGTCCTCAAGCAGCGCGTCAACCCGCAGGGCATCTTCGACATCGCGATCCAGCCGCAGGGCAGCGACCGCATCGAGGTCGTCATGCCGCTGCCTTCGGACGAGGTGCAGGCGCTGCAGAAGGACGCCAAGGCGAAGGCCGCCGACTTCATCGCCAATACCCAGATCTCGGGCGCCGCGCTCGACGCCGCGCTTCTCGGCGGCACCGCGGCGAGCCGCTTCGGCAAGCAGAATCCCGTGGTCGTCGACCTCGAGGCCGCGTGGCAGCAGCTGCAGGCCGCCAAGTCCGAGCTCGAGGCCCTCGCGAAGAACAACGCGCCGACCTCCGAACTCGGCCCCGTCGAGGACCGCGTGGTCGCCGCCGAACTCCGCGTCGAGTCGCTGCGCGCCTCCGCGCTCTCCCGCACGCTCGACGCTGCGCGCCTCAACAAGGTGCTCGGCCTCACGACCGAGCCGCAGCCGCTGCGCGGCGCAGACGGGAAGGTCCAGAAGGACGAGAAGGGCGACGTCCAGTTCGGCCCGAGCCCGCGCGAGCTTGAACTCGCGGCGATCCAGACCGAGTTCCCGATGCTCTCGGCCGAGCTCCAGTCGCTCGTCGCTGCGCAGGACGCCTACCTTGCGCGCCGGAGCGGCCTCGACGATCCCGAGGATCTGATGCGGCTCCTGCGCGGCGCAGGCGTCCTCGAGTTCCGCATCGCGGTGACCCCCGATGCGATGGGAGTCAACATCGACGAGCTCCGCAGCGAGCTCGCCAAGCGCGGACCGCGCGCGGCCGAACCCGGCGTCGCGCGCTGGTTCCCCCTCAACTCCCTCTCGCAGTGGTACGAGAAGCCCGATGCGCTCGAAGCGCTGCGGGCCGACCCACTCGCCTACTTCGCATCGAACTACAACCTCGTCGCCGGGCAGTTCGGCGGCGAGATCTACGTGCTCCTGCACGACTCCGACACCCGCTCGATGACGCACGACGGCGGGGCGCCGTGGGCGCTCACCCGCGCGGGCCGCACCGTCGACCAGCGCCTCGGCTCGGCGGCCGTCAGCTTCGAGCTCGACCCGGTCGGCGGCGAGCGCATGGGCGCGCTCACGACGCCGAACGTCGGCATGCCGATGGCGATCGTGCTTGACGACCAGGTCTACAGCGCGCCGACGCTCAACGACCGCATCACCACCAACGGCATCATCACCGGCCGCTTCTCCGACGCCGACATCAGCTATCTCGTCCGCGTGCTCACGGCGGGCAGCCTGCAGGCGAAGGTGTCGCCCGATCCGATCTCGATGGCGATCCTCGGGCCGTCGATCGGCGCGGACAACTTCGCGAAGGGCAAGGAAGCCGTCCTGATCTCGGTCCTCATCACCTGCCTGGTGATGCTCTTCTACTACTTCCTCGCCGGCGTGGTGGCCGACGTGGCGCTGGCGGTCAACACGCTCCTGATCTTCGGGATCATGGCGTTCATCGACGGCATGTTCACCCTGCCCGGCCTCGCGGGCGTCGCGCTCTCGATCGCGATGGCGGTCGACGCCAACGTCCTCATCTACGAGCGCATCCGCGAGGAGCTCCAGCAGGGCAACCCGATCAAGGTCGCGATCGCGACCGCCTACAAGCGCGCGTTCAGCGCCATCATCGACGGCAACGTCACCAACCTGATCGTCTGCATCGTCCTCTACAAGGTCGGCGCGACGGAGGTCAAGGGCTTCGCGCTCACGATGTCGATCGGCGTGATCACCACGCTCTTCACCGGCCTCTGGGTGACGCGCGCGATGTTCGACGGCATGACGGGGCTCGGGCTCAAGTCGCTAACGATGCTGCCGACCGTCGTCCCCGCGATCGGCCGCTTCCTCACGCCGAGCGTCGACTGGATCAAGCTGCGGCCCGCGCTGCTT
>Ga0172372_10013119_pt1 | contig 10304 bp, 8 predicted proteins | sample LakKiv5m_2_FD_114544 | JGI IMG/M metagenome (GOLD analysis project Ga0172372, IMG submission 114544) | Freshwater microbial communities from Kabuno Bay, South-Kivu, Congo - kab_092012_9.5m | ecosystem: Environmental > Aquatic > Freshwater > Lake | place: Democratic Republic of the Congo... | reverse complement strand
TGGCACCGGCACGCTGCGCGTCGGCTGCAGCACGCATCAGTGGATGCGCGGCTGGATCGTCGTCACCGACGAGGTATCGGCCGTGACCGGCACCGATGGCACATTCACGTTGCCCGACCTGCCGCCGGGCCGATACGAAATCGCGGTGTGGCACGAGCAGCTGAGCGCCTCCACGCAGATGGTCACCGTCACTGCGGGCCAGTCGGTGCCGATCACATTCGCGATGCAGTAGAGTGCAGGACATGCGGAGACAGTTCTCGCCTGTCGGGCTCTCAGTGTGCGGGGCCGTGCTGGCCATGGCCACCGTGCTGGCACAGACGCCGGGGCCCCTGCCTCCAGTCGCCGGACAGATGGCGGTGACCGCCGTCACCGGCAGCGAGGCGCTGCGGCCCGCAGAGGCCTCGGTCGCCATCAATCCGACCAATCCCCTGCACGTCATCGCCACGCTGATCCAGTCGAATCAGCCGGGACGCCAGCCACGTTCATCGAACTGGGGCTATGTGTCGACTGACGGGGGCCGCACCTGGGTCGGCACGCCCGCCGCCAACCCGGGCGGCCGCGTGCAGGGTGATGATGTGGTCGCGTTCGGCCGCGACGGCACGGCCTTTCACAGCTACATCGCCTTTGACGGCATCAGGGTCGAACGGCCCGATGTCGCCAGCAGCGGCATCTTTGTGCGCCGGTCGCGCGACGGCGTCGAGTGGCAGGCCCCCGTTGCGGTGATCGATCACGTGAACACGGCCATGCCGTTCGAAGACAAGCCGTGGCTTGTCGTCGACCGCGCTGCCGCGTCGCCGCACCGGGGGCAGGTCTACGTCGCGTGGACGCGATTCGATGTCTACGGCAGCAACGACCCGACGCACCGCACACACATCTGGTTTGCCCGGTCGAAGGACGGGGGCCAGACATTCCAGCCGCCCTTCCGCATCTCCGACGAGTCGGGAGACGCGCTCGACGGCGACAACACCGTCGAGGGGGCCGTTCCGGCCGTGGGTCCGAACGGCGAGGTCTATGTGGTGTGGGCTGGCCCGAAGGGCCTCGTCCTCGATCGCTCGGACGATGGAGGATGGACCTTCGGGGCAGACCAGGTCATCAGCCCGCTCGTCGGCGGGTGGGACATCCCGCTGCCCGGACTCGAGCGCCACAACGGCATGCCCGTCACCGGCGTCGATCTCAGCGGCGGTCCCCACCGGGGCAGCCTCTATGTGAACTTCATCGACCAGCGCAACGGCGACACCGACGTCTTCGTGCTGGCCTCGCGCGACGGCGGACGCACGTGGGACGCGCCCGTCCGTGTCAACGACGACCCTAAAGGCGCCGACCAGATGTTCACGTGGATGGCCGTTGACCCGGCCGACGGCAGCCTGAATGTGATCTTTCACGACCGCCGCGGGCAGAAGGGCACACTCACCGGCGTCACCCTCGCACGCAGCATCGACGGGGGGCGTACGTTCATGAACCACCGTGTGCCGGTCGATCCCTTCGACTGCTGCGCGGCCTCATCGTTCGTCGGCGATTACAACGGCATCGACATCCAGGGGGGGCGGCTGGTGGCGGTGTTCCCCGTCATCCGCGAGGGCACCCAGCGCATCATGGCCCTCAGCGCGCGGTTCCGCCCCGGCAGCCAGGCACTGCTGCCCTGAAGCCGCGGTTGCCCCGCGCGGGGCGGACGGCGTACCATCCACGGTGTGACACTGCGAATCTGGTCGGCGCTGGCACTGCTGTGCATCGGGGTCGTCACGCTCGGGGCGCAGGCCCCGACGGCACCTGCCGGCAACCGTGAGCACGACTACCTGTCGCGTGTCCGTCGGCTCACCGTCGAGGGCCGTCGCGCGGGCGAGGGCTACTGGTCGCCCGACGGCACGCGGCTCGTCTTCCAGAGTGAACGCGACCCGGCCAACCCCTTCTACCAGATCTACACGCTCGACTTCGCCACCGGAGACACGAAGCGCGTGTCGCCCGGCACGGGCAAGACTACGTGCGCGTTCTTCCGGCCGGGCACCGACCAGATTCTCTTCGCGTCGACGCACCACGACCCGCGGTCCCTGCAACTGCAGAAGGAGGAACTCGACTTCCGCGCCTCGGGCAAGGAACGCCGCTACGCGTGGGATTACGACCCCGAGATGGACATCTACGCGGTCGCGGAATCATCGGGCACGCTCACGCGCCTGACCACCGCCCGGGGCTACGACGCCGAGGCGGGCTATTCCCCCGACGGCCAGTGGATTGTGTTTTCGTCGATGCGCGACGCCTACAACCGTACCCTGACGGCGGCGGAACAGAAACAGCTCGAGACCGACCCGAGCTATTTCGGCGAGATCTACATCATGAAGGCCGACGGCACCGATCAGCGCCGGCTCACCACCGCGGCCGGCTACGACGGCGGCCCCTTCTTCACCACGGAGGGCGACCGCATCGTGTGGCGACGCTTCGACGAGCAGGGGCTCATCGCCGACATCTGGACGATGAAGCCCGATGGCAGCGACAAGCGGCAGGTGACGGCCTTCAAGGCGATGAGCTGGGCGCCCTACGAGCATCCGTCAGGCGAGTACCTGCTGTTTGCCTCGAACAAGCTCGGCTTCGAGAACTTCGAAGTGTTCGTCGTCGACACGGCGGGCACGAAAGAGCCGGTGCGCATCACCTACTCGGATGGCTTCGATGGTCTGCCCGTGCCCTCGCCCGATGGTCGTCAGGTGGCATTCACCTCGAGCCGCTCGGGCGGCGGTGCCGGACAGATTTTTCTGGCGCAATGGAATCATGAGGCCGTGCGGAAGGCGCTGGCGGCTGCGCCGGCACGTCAATAGCACCCGACCTGACACTGAAGACTGATGAGGATGTCTATGGCGACTCTGCTCCGCTCTCGCCTCGTTCCGCTGCTCACCCTGCTGGCCGGCATCGCGGCGTCGGCCTCGGCCCAGTCGGCAGCCCCCCCCACGACACGCGCACACGTCGAGCGGCTGGCCTCACCCTCGATGGAAGGCCGCCTCGCCGGATCGCCCGGCGAGCAGCAGGCCGCACAGTATCTGGTCGAGCAGCTCACACGCATGGGCGCCCGCCCCCTGCCGGGGCAGACCTCGATGCTGTCGCCCTTCACCTTCACCGCAGGGTCGAAGGACGGCGGGTCGTCCATCACCGTCACGCGCGGCACCACGCCGTCGACGTTCCGTAGCAGCACCGAGGTGCAGGCCCTGTCGTTCTCTGATTCCGCCGAGGTGAGCGGCCCTGTCGTCTTCGCCGGCTACGGCATCGTCGTGCCCTCGTCTGCCACGTTCGGCTATGACAGCTATCAGGGGCTTGACGTCAAGGACCGCATTGTCGTCGTGCTGCGCTACTTCCCCGAGGATGCCGACGCCACGACCCGCGCCGCTCTCGCCCGTTACTCGGATCTGCGCTACAAGGCACAGGCCGCCCGCCAGCGCGGCGCAAAGGCACTCGTGGTCATCACCGGCCCGCGGTCGCCGAATGCGGGCGCCGTGGTACCGATGAGCTTCGACACCGCCCTGGCCGGCTCGGGACTCGTCGCGGCCAGCGCCAGCGGCGCGGTGGCCGAGGCCATCTTCACCGCACTCGACGGCAGGACGCTCGAAGGGGTGCAGAAGGAATTTGACGCCGGCAACCCGCACACCACCGGCTTTGCCATTCCCAATCTGACGCTGACAGTGTCGGCGCGTGTGGTGCGCGAGCAGCAGACCGGCCGCAATGTCGTGGCCTATCTGCCCGCCACACCTGCCGCAGCCGCATCGAGGCCCTGGGTGGTCATCGGGGCACATTACGACCATCTCGGGCGCGGCAGTGCCGGCAACTCGCTGGCCGCGGCTGACCAGGCCGGACAGATTCATCACGGGGCCGACGACAACGCTTCGGGTACCGCCGCCGTCCTGGCCATTGCCGACGCGCTGGCGCGCGTGCCGCGCAAACGCCATCTGGTGGTGGCCTTCTGGTCGGGTGAGGAACTCGGGCTCATCGGCTCGACCGCGTTTGTGAACGCCCCGCCCGTGCCCATCGCCGAGATGGCGGCCTACCTCAACTTCGACATGGTGGGACGCTCCACGGACAACAAGCTGACCGTGCAGGCCACCGGCACCAGCCCGGCCTGGCCACGCCTGCTCGAGCAGGCCAATGTGGCCGCCGGCTTCGATCTGGTCCTGCAGGAAGACCCCTATCAGCCGACCGACGTGAGCAGCTTCAACGGCGTGGGGGTCGCATCACTCGCCTTCTTCACCGGGGCCCACACCGACTATCACAAGCCGTCAGACACGGCTGAGAAGATCAACTACGACGACCTCGACCGCATCGCAGGGTTTGCCGGCAGCATCGCACGCCGCCTGCTCGATGCCGATGAACCGCCCCTGTTCACCAAGGTCGAGCAGAAGACCGACACCGGCGGGCGGGCCGGCCTGCGCATCTTCACCGGCACCATTCCCGACTATGCCAGCGAGGTGAAAGGCCTGCTGCTCGGCGGCGTGATTGGCGGCGGCCCCGCAGAACAGGCGGGCCTGCAGAAAGGCGATATCATCGTGGAACTGGCTGGCCAGTCGATCGCAAACATTTACGATTACACGTATGCGCTCGACCTGCTCAAGATCGGGCAGCCGGCGACGGTGGTGTACACACGCGGGTCCGCGCGGCGCACCACGACTCTGACTCCATCGGCTCGGAAGTAGATCGCTTGACGTCCGCCCGTCTCGCACGACGGGCGGTGGAACGACGCGCAGGAGGCGCGGTGATGTTATGGCTCAGCTGATTCGCTCGCTTACGTTTGCTCTGGTGCTCGCGGTGGCGACAGTGGCGCTGCACGCACAGTCGGTCGCCGGCGACTGGGTACTCACCATCAACAGCCCGCAGGGCTCGATGGATACCGACGTCACCTTCACGCAGGACGGCACCGCCGTCACGGGCAGCATGAGCAGCCCGATGGGCGAAACCGAGTTCAAGGGTGAAGTCAATGGCTCGACGGTCAAGGTGACCTTCGGCATGGTGACTCCTGGTGGCCCCATCGACATCGTCATGACCGGCGAAGTGACCGGCGACGAAATGCAGGGCACCATGGATGTCGCCGGCTTCGGCGCCATCGACTTCACCGGCAAGCGCAAGTAGCCGCGCCCCTCCTCAGCAGCCGCTGGTGCCGCAGGGCACCAGCCGGCCTGCCCCCGTCAGGGTGCCGCCCTGTGCATTCGAGAAGCTTCCAGCAAACTCGGTCAGGTCGGCATTCCCCGTGCCTGTGAACGTGAAGACGTTCGGCAGGTTGCGGCCGGCACACGCGCCCGCGGTTCTGGTCCACGTCAGCAGCGCCAGACGGGCATCACCCACCACCCCGCTGACCGTCCATCGGCAGTCACTGGCAATCTGGTCCTCACCCGTCACGGCCAGGCCGTTCTGCGTCAGCTGGCTGGTCGACGACAGGCTCGTGCCCGCCGCGTCGATCAGGCGCCACCGGCCCGTCATGCTGCCCACTCGCAGATCAAGCGTCGCCGATGAGGTCGCACCGGTCGAACCGGTAGCCGTCACGCGCACGCTGTAGGTACCGGCCGTCGCATAGGTGGGCCTGACACTCGCCAGTCCCGACTGCGTCGACCCGTTGCCAAAGTTCCAGGCATAGCTCAACGTGGCGTTGTCCGACGCCGTGAATCCCTGCGCCGTCAGCACCACCGTGCCCGACACGAGAATGGCTCCCGTCGGCTCCGCGACGATGCGGCCCTGCGTGATGGCAGGTGTGGGGGTGACGGGCGTCACAGGCGTGACCGGCATCACAGTGCTTCCCGAATCGCTGCTGGTGCACGCAAACGAGGCGAGCGACAGGCACACCAGGGCAAGGCAAAGTGCCTTTGACCTAGCGCACAGTATCGCCGATTCTCCGGACCCATGCAGCCATTCATGATTTCATTTCGACCATTCATGGGAGAGGCCTCCGTCGGACCACGCCGACCCGCTAGAATCGAAACGTGAGCCCGTCGAACGCGGCCGATCTGCTGAACCTCGTGGGCTTTGCCACGGGCACGGCGCTGTACGCGATGCTGCTCGTGCTGGTGCTGCGCCGTCGCCAGCCGTCAGACGCCACCCGTCTCGATCGGCTGCCCCTGGCCACGGCCCTGCTGGGCCTGCTCTGGAACCTCGGAGAGCTGGCCGCCTACGGCCTGCCTCGCCTCGGCCTGCTCTCGAACAGCGTGCCGCTCTCGGCCCTGTCGTTCCCCGCCCTCGGGCTGCTGGCCGCCGTCGTCGTGCACTCGGTGGCGCGCGACCTCGGCAGCGGTCGCTATGTGGTGGGGCTGGCGTATGCGATGGCCGGCATCGCCGCCGTGCTTCACGTGGCCACGATGGTGACGGGCGAGACCGGGACGTCGACGCTGGCCTTCCAGTTGCTGACGGCCTGCTTCACGCTGCTCATCGTGCCGCTGGGACTGCTGACCCGGGCGCAGGCGCACATGCGGCGCGCCCTGTGGGTGCTGGCGCTGGTGCTCTTTGCCGTGTCGGCCACACACCTCGGCGGCTTTCACACCCAGCAGGACAGCTGGTGGATGCAGCTGCTCGGACATCACGCGGCCATTCCGCTGGCGTTCGCGATTCTGTATCAGAACTATCGCTTTGCCCTCGGCGATCTCTTTCTCAAGCGCGCCCTCACGCTGCTGACGGTCGTCACACTCGCGCTGGTGAGCTACTGGGCCGTGACGCGTCTGCCTGACGGCCCGGCCGCGCAGGGCGTGATGCTGGGTCTGTGGGTGGCGACGGCCCTGCTGACGCCGTGGCTGCGGCAGCAGGTGACGGTCTTCGTCGATCGCGTGCTGCTCGGGCGCATCGACTACGGCGTGCTCCGGGCGACACTCGCGCAGGCCGTGGCCGATCAGACATCGGTGGCAGGCGTGATGGACACGGTGACCGAAGCCCTGACGCGCGCACTCAATGCGCGGCGCGTGACATGGACCGACGCCCCTGCGGACGCGCACGTCCATGAGGCACAGGTGGTGGTACCGACCACCGATCCGCCCGTCATCGTCGTCAGGCCCGGTGAGCTGACCGGCGGGCGGCAGCTGCTGTCTGATGATGCCGCACTCATCGACGCGGTGGTGGGCATTGCGGCGCGGCGCATCGACGCCATCCGCCTGACACTCGAGCGCTATGAGGTGCAGCTGCGCGAGGAAGAGATGCACAAGCTGGCGGCCGAGGCCGAGCTGCGCGCCCTGCGGGCGCAGATCAACCCGCACTTTCTCTTCAACGCCCTGACGACCATCGGCTACCTGATTGAGGCGGCGCCGACGCGCGCGCTGCGCACGCTGCTGCGGCTGACCGGGCTGCTGCGTGGTGTGCTGCGACCCGACGGCGAGTTCACGACGCTCGGCCGTGAGCTCGAGCTGGTCGAGCATTACCTCGAGATCGAACGCGAACGCTTCGAGGAACGGCTGCGGGTCAGTATCGACGTGCCCGCCGACCTGCGCACAGTGCCGTTGCCGGCACTGGTGCTGCAGCCGCTCGTGGAAAACGCCATTAAACACGGCGTCGCGCCCAGCGTGCAGGGCGGGGATGTGACCATCACTGCCAGGCGCGTGTCCGAGCCGGCGCCAGTGCTGCACCTCGTCGTCCGCAATACCGGTCGCCCGCTGGGTACTGACGTCATGGGTGGCGAGGGACACCTCGGCCTGGCCAATGTCGAGCGCCGCCTCGCGGGCCTGTATGGCGGCGGCGCGACGCTGTCGCTGACCTCGGACGAGGCGCACGCCACCGTGGCCGAGATATTCCTGCCGCTGGCACTGCCGGCGGCCTCACCACAGCACCCCGATGAGCGAGCCGCTGCGTATCGTACTGGCCGATGACGAGCGCCCGGCGCGGCGATTCCTCAGGAACCTGCTCGAGAGTTTTCCTGATGTGTCGGTCGTCGGAGAGGCCGCCAACGGCCATGAGGCGTTGGCGCTCATCGAGCAGGCCTCGCCGCACCTGGTGCTGCTCGACCTGCACATGCCCGAGCTCGGCGGCCTCGATACCGCGCGGCTGGTGTCGCACGAGGCACCACCCCTCATCGCCTTTGTCACGGCCCACGACGAATTTGCGGTCGACGCATTTGAATTGAATGCGGTCGACTATCTGCTCAAGCCGGTCGATCGCGAGCGCCTGGCCGACACGCTGCAGCGCGCCCGCCAGCGCATGTCCACCACCGAACGTGATCGGCGTGTGGTGGCGGCGGTCACGGCGATGGACCTGGCCGCACGGCGTCCCTACCTCGAGCGGCTACCGGTGCGGCGGCGCGATGAAGTGGTGATTCTGCCGGTGCGGCAGATTGCCTCGATTGTCGCCGAAGGCGAGCTGATGCACATCACCACGGTGAGTGCCGAGCGCTTCACCATCAGCCATCGGCTGCACCTGCTCGAAGCGCGCCTCGATCCGCGGCGGTTTGTGCGGCTGAGCCGCAGCGCACTGGCGGCCCTCGATCAGATTCAGCGCGTCAGCCCGATGCCCGGCGGCACGTATCAGGTGACGCTCGCCAACGGCCAGACGCTGCAGGTGAGCCGCATCCAGTCGCGCCGCCTGCGCGAGACGCTGCTGACGCTCTGACCCCGCCGTGCTTTAATGCACGGATGCGACCGGCTTCCCGACTCTTCTGGCCCCTCTCCCTGATGCTCGCCGTCGGCGCCCTGCTGCCCCTCGGCGCTCAGGGCGATCTCAAGACGCGGGCCCTCGCCCTGCACCGCGAGTCGCCGCTCATCGACGGCCACAACGACTATCCGTGGGCGCTGCGCGAGATTGATCGCGGCGGCGATTTTTCCAGGGCCGACATTACCGGATCAGTGCCGCGGCTCATGACCGACATTCCGCGCCTCAGGGCGGGCGGCATGGGCGCACAGTTCTGGTCAGTCTACGTGCCCTCGACCATGCAGGGCACCGAGGCCGTGCGGGCGACGCTCGAGCAGATCGACATCGTGCACCGCATGATGGTGCGCTGGCCCGACACGTTTCGGCTGGCGCTGACGGCCGAGTCGGCCGAGCAGGCATTCAAGGCAGGACGTATCGGCTCGATGATGGGCATGGAAGGCGGGCACTCGATCGACAACTCGCTCGGCACGCTGCGGCAGATGTACGCGGCCGGCGCGCGCTACATGACGCTGACGCACTCGGACAATGTGCCGTGGGCCGATGCAGCCACCGCCGAGCCGAAGCTGGGCGGGCTCTCGGCATTCGGGGAGGAAGTCGTGCGCGAGATGAACCGGCTCGGCATGCTGGTCGACCTCAGCCACGTGTCGCCCGACACCATGAAGGATGCTATCGCCGTCAGCGAAGCGCCCGTCATCTTTTCGCATTCCACGGCCCGGGCCCTCTGCAACGTGCCCCGCGCCGTACCGGACGATGTGCTGGCGCTGCTGCCGAAGAACGGCGGTGTGCTGATGGTGACCTTTGTGCCCGGCTTCATCTCGCAGAAGGTGGCTGACTGGAACCTGCTCTACTCGGCCCAGCAGCAGCTGATGCGCGCGCAGTTTCCCAGCAACAGTGCCTATGTGTCTGCCGGACTCGAGCGCTGGCGCAGCGAGCATCCCGAGCCGAGAGCCACGCTGTCAGAGGTGGCCGATCACATCGATCACATCAGGAAGGTGGCCGGCATCGACCACATCGGCCTCGGTGGCGACTTTGACGGCATCACCAGCGTCGTGCAGGGGCTCGAAGACGTGTCGACCTATCCGGCACTCACCGCCGAACTGCTGCGGCGTGGCTACAGCGAGACAGACGTGAAAAAGATTCTCGGGGGCAATGTGCTGCGGGCCTGGCGTCAGGCCGAGCAGGTCGCGACGCGCCTGCGCACCTCGCGGGGGCCCTCGACACGCACCATCGAGCAGATGGACGGCCGCCGCTGACGGCCGTCCTCCCTCGCACCCGCATCAGCGCCGGATGGCGCTGATGACGCGCTGCACGAACTCGGCTTCGTTGCCGCGATGCCAGCGCCACACGACCACCAGGTCGTGCTCGGGTGAAATCGTAATCGTGTTGCTGCCGGCCCCGCGCGCGCCGTATGCGGTGGTCGGCAACCCCGGATAGTTCTTCCCCTGCGTATTGAGCCACCAGAGATAGCCGTAGTCGGGCCCGTGAGCGCTGGGGGCCGTGGCCGCCTTCACAAATGCCTCGGGCAGCAGCTCGCGAGTGCCCCAGCGGCCGCCGCGCAGCCACAGGTAGCCGAAGCGCGCCATGTCCCACGAGTGAATCCAGACGCCACCGCCCCAGCGCGTGCCGCCGCTGACTGACGGCATGCGGCGTCCGTCGATGGTCACGTAGCTGTTGTGGTACGGCACCCACTTCCAGTCGGTCGACGCGCCGATGGGCGTCATGAT
>Ga0172372_10013116_pt1 | contig 10308 bp, 8 predicted proteins | sample LakKiv5m_2_FD_114544 | JGI IMG/M metagenome (GOLD analysis project Ga0172372, IMG submission 114544) | Freshwater microbial communities from Kabuno Bay, South-Kivu, Congo - kab_092012_9.5m | ecosystem: Environmental > Aquatic > Freshwater > Lake | place: Democratic Republic of the Congo... | reverse complement strand
GTCGTTCCCGTAGTTGAGGCGGAAGTCCCAGGGGGTGCCGAACACGACGATGACGTCGGCCGAGGTCAGCGCCCGGCTCCGGCACAGCCGGAAGAAGCGCGGGTCCGAGGGGGGGAGGGCGCCCCGCCCCCCGCCGTTGAGGAAGGTGGGCAGGTCGTAGCCTTCGACGAAGGCCCCCACCGCGTCGCGGTAGGGGGACCACCACCACTGGGTCCCGACCAGGCACACCGGGCGCTCGGCGCGGGAGAGCAGGTCCGCGGCGGCGGTGATCGCCGCGGGGTCGCCCCCGGTGACGTGGGGGGTCCGGTAGTTCTCGGGGATGTGCAGGTCCTCGGTCTTCTCCATCCCCATCAGCACGTCGAGGGGCATCTCGAGGAACACCGGTCCGGGCACGCCGGTCATGGCCTTTCGGAAGGCCATGGCCATGAAGTCCGGGATGCGCCGGGTCTCGGGCACGGTGACCGACCACTTGGTGATCGAGCGCAGCAGCGAGACGTGGTCCATCTCCTGCAAGGAGCCCATGCCCGAGAAGAACCGGGGGCCCTGTCCGCCGATGAGCAGCATGGGGACCCCGCCGCGCATGGCGTTGGCGGCCGCCGTCACCGCGTCGGTGACCCCAGGGCCGGCCGTGACCACCGCCACGCCGGGGCGCCCGGTGGCGCGCGCCCAGCCCTCCGCCGCGTGCCCGGCCGACTGCTCGTGGCGGAAGTCCACCACCCGGATGCCCTCGTCGAGGCACCCGTCGTAGATGTGCTGCACGTGCCCTCCGCAGAGGGTGAAGACGTGGCTCACCCCTTCCTTGGCGAGCGACTGGGCGACGAGGGCGCCTCCGTGGACGTGCGGCACGCGTGACTCCGGGCGGGGCGCTCCTCTAACTGGCGGAACGGCGCCCGTGGGCGCGAGTCCCGGGGGCGGCCGGCCCGAAGGGCGCCGCGTTAGCCGGAGGCGTGCGCGACGAACGCAAGACGACGCGAGAGCTCCAGCGGGTGGAGACCCGGGAGCGCCTCTTCCAGGCCGCGGTCCAGGTGTTCCGTCGCGATGGGGTGGCCGCCTCGCGCATCGAGGACATCACGAGCCTGGCGGGGACCAGCCGGGGTCTCTTCTACTTCCACTTCCCCACCCGGGAGGACGTGCTCGTCGAGCTGCTGCGCCGCTCCGAAGGGGATCTGGCCGACGAGATCGCGTCCCTCCCGCCCGAGACCCCGCTGCGCGAGGTGCTCCGGACGGTGGCGGTCGCGCTGACCCGCCGCTGGGAGCCGGAGCCCGCGCTCTTCGCCGAGCTGGGGGCGGTCGCCTTCCGGGGCGTCGGCGTGGATGGCATGACCTCCATCGAGCACCTGCACCCCGCGCTGGCCGCGCTCACCCCGCGGTTCGAGGCCGCGGCGGAGCGCGGCGAGCTGGGCGACCTCGTCCCGCCTCCGCTCGCGGCGAGCTTCTTCCTGGTGAACCTCTTCGCCGCCGCGCTGATGTGGGCGGGGGCGCCGCAGCTGCCGCTGGGCATGCTGCTGGAGAACCTCGTGGACTTCACGCTCCGCGGCGCCGCCGCGCGCCGCGAGTGGGGTGCGTAGAATTTTACGCACCGGTGCGAAAAAGTCTGCGCGTTGCGGTCTGACCCGGTGGTCGTTTTGTGTGGGAGCGTGTACACCTCCAACACCATGCTCGCCCGCCGTCGCTTCCTCCTCGCCTCCGCCGCCGCCGTCGGCGTGGCGGCGCTGCTGGCGGTCAAGACGGGGGTGCTGCCCGCCGCGGCCGCCGGCCGTCGGGTGTTCTCGAAGGGCGAGTCCCGCCTGGTGCAGAGCCTGGGCGAGGCGATGTTCCCCGAGCCCAACGCGCTGGGCGTCGCCCCCTCCCAGGTGGACTTCGCCGGCGTCGTGGACGAGCTCCTGGGGGACACCCTGGACAGCGAGATCCGCGTCGTCTTCCGGTACTTCCTCCGGGTGCTGGACGAGGGCACGGAGCTCTCCCGGGGCACCGGCTTCGCCTCGCTCCCGGTGGAGGCGCGCCGGGAGGTGCTCGCCACCTGGTCGGACAACGCCGTGGTCCCGCGCCGCATGATGCACGACCTCTTCCGCCTGGTGATGGGCATGGCCTGGTTCAACGATCCGGCGGTCATCGCGGCCATCGGGTGGCGCGCCGAGTGCGCGCGGGGCTCGGCGTGACCCCGGGGCGCCACGGCTACGAGGGCTACGGTCCCCACCTCGAGCTGGAGGCCGATGTCTGCGTGGTGGGGGCGGGGGCCGGCGGGGCGTCCCTGGCCTGCGCGGTGGCTGAGGCAGGCCACTCCGTGGTGGTGGTGGAGGAAGGCCGGCATTGGAAGCCGTCAGACTTCAAACCGGCCGCCCCGTGGGCCTTCCAGCACCTCTACCATGGGCGCGGGACGCGAGCGGCGAGGGGGAACGCCATCATCCCCATCCCCGGGGGCCGCGGGGTCGGGGGCAGCACGCTCATCAACAGCGCCATCTGCTTTCGCACCCCCGATCCGGTCCTGGCCGACTGGCGGAGCCGCGGCCTGCGCAACCTGGAACCCGAGTGGATGGCCGCCACCTTCGATCGCATCTGGCGCACCATCGGCGTCACGGTCAACCCGCCCGAGGTGCAGCGCAACAACAACCACCTCATGAAGGCCGGAGCCGAGGCGCTGGGCCTCAAGGGCGCCTGGCTGGCCCGCTCGGCGCCGGGCTGCACCGGCTGCGGTACCTGTCAGCAGGGGTGCCCCACTGGGGGCAAGCTCTCGGTGGACCGCACCTTCCTCGCCGAGGCCGTGGGGACCGGGCGGGTGGGGGTGTACGCGGACTGCCGGGCCGAAGCGGTGGAGACCGAGGGCGGACGGGTGGTGGCCCTCACCGGCTACACGCAGGAGCCCAAGGGCTACACCGACGCCGGGACCTGGCGCGTGCGCGCCAAGCACTTCGTCCTCGCCGCGGGAGCCATCCAGACCCCTCGCTTCCTGCTCCGCAACGGGCTCGGAGCGGGCCCGGTGGGCGAGCACCTGCACATCCACCCCACCTCCGGCGTGCTCGCCCGCTTCCGGGACGAGGTCCTGCCCTGGCACGGCGTCACCCAGGGCTACTACGTGGACTGCTGGGAGCGGGGCTTCCTGCTGCAGACCTTCTGCGCCCCCCCGGACCAGTACTACGTGTCGCTCCCCCTCCCGGGAGACGAGGCGCTCGCGATCATGGCCGACCTCCGGTACTACGCCAGCGGGGGTGTGGTGGTGCACGACGAGGACTCCACCGGCCGGGTGGGCGCCAGCTCGCTCGGCTACTGGCTGGGGGACGGCGATCGGCGGGTGTTGATGGACGGCCTCCGCACCATGGCGCGGCTGTACTTCGCCGCCGGGGCGACCGAGATCATCGCCGGGGCCCACGGGGTGGGCGTCGTCCGTGACCCCGCCGACATCGATCGCCTCCTGACGGACTCCATCCCCGCGCACGACCTCGGGCTCTACGCCGCGCACCCCATGGGCACCTGCCGCATGGGCGGCTCGCCCGAGGACGCGGTGGTGGACCCGGACGGTCGCGTGTGGGGGATGGACAACCTCTGGATCTCGGACGCGAGCGTGTTCCCCACCTCGCTCGGGGTGAACCCGCAGGTCACCATCATGGCGCTGGGGCTGACCACCGGACGGCAGCTCGCCGCCGCGGTCTGACCCGCGCCGCGGCACGCACCCTACCGGTCAGAACACGTTCAGGTACACGCCGTGGAGCCCCGTCTCGTCGAGCGGCTCGATGCTCACCACCTCGGGATCGACCTCCACGGGGAGGCCGAGGCTCGAGAGGTCGAGGAGATCGCCCAGGTCGAAGGAGAGCTGGCTCGCGAAGAGCCCGAAGAGGCCCTCCACGGTGCGGGTGAGCTCCGCGGCGACCTCCTGGTCGTCCACGTCCTCGGCCCCGTAGGCGAGCACGACCGCGTGCGGCGCCGAGATGTCGGCGGCGAGCTCGTTCCCCTGCAGGTCCAGGTCGATCACCACGAACACGCTGGCCTCCAGCCAGTCGTTGCAGGTGCCTTCGGCCACGTACTGGAACTCGACCCGGACGTCGGGCATCCAGACCTGCGCCAGCGGCACCCCCTGCCCGGCCACCATCCGCGCCACCTGGGCGTCGCCGGCCTGGAAGGAGATGCAGTAGCCCTCGATGTCCTCGGGGAGCTGGGTGCCGCCCGGGAGCGCGGCGATGCCCGCGCCGAGGAGCTTCCCGTACTCGCCCTCGAGCTGCAGGTCCATGTCCAGCAGGCCCGCGATGGTCCCGTCGATGACCGTGTTGATCAGGCCCTCGTGGACGCCCAGACCCACCTGGTAGGGGAGTCCGGCGGGCGTGGTCGGGCCCAGCGCGGGCATCACCGGCATGGTGGTGGGGGCGGCGGCGTCGGTGGCCACCGTGATGCCCAGGCCGACGCCGTCGGTCCCCGCGCCCAGCTCGGCCAGGCGGGCCGAGAGCTGCGTACCGAGGAGGTCCGTGTCGAAAGCGAAGGGGCCGCCGAGCTCGAAGCCCCCGTACCCGTCCAGGAGCAGGTCCACGCCCATCGCGAGGAGGTCGGCCACGAAGCCGGCGATCGGGTCCACCAGGAGGTCCATCAACCAGCCCGGGAGCTCGTAGCCCTCGACGATGAGCCGGATCTCGTCCAGGTCCATCGTGGCGTCGTGGAGCGAGACGGTGATCATCCCGTCCTCGTCGACCTCCGGGGTGAGCGAGGCGCCGATCGAGAGGGTCCCGAGCTTGATGCCCAGCTCGAACACCAGGTAGTCGTAGATGTTGATCTCGCTGGTGAGCGTGACGTCGCCCAGCCCCCCCGCGAGCCCCACCGCGTCTTCGGCCGGGAAGAGGTCCACCTCGGTGCCCGTGGTGGTGAGGGAGAGGGGGACGAGGTCGAAGTAGTCCGTCTCCAGGCTGGGGAGGGAGGGGAAGAGCTGGTCGAGGAGGGCCTGGCCGTCCACGAAGGAGGCCACCGCCGGCTCGAGCGCGTCGAGGCCGGTCGGGGTCAGGAGCCCGCTGATCGCCCCCGGGTCCGCCGCGCGCGGGTCCACCCCGTCGAAGACGGCCACCAGCTCGCGGACGTGCTCGTCGGGGTCGATGGCCTGCACGTCGATCTGCATGGCGCGCTCGCCGGCCGCGAAGGGGAGGGAGGCCGTGAAGCTGCCGTCCTCCGCGACCTGGACCGTCACCCCGTTCACCAGGACCTGAGCGTCGGCCGGGGTGACGAGCCCGTTCAGCTCCACCGGCCCGGCCCCGACATAGGCGCCGTAGGACGGCGAGAGGATCGTGAGGTCGAGCGGCTCCTCGGCCGGGGGGTTCAGCTTGTAGTCCTGCCGGCAGCCGACCAGGGAGAGGAGGACGAGGGCGACGAGGCGCATGGGTGTTCCGGGCGACACGGGATCATACCCGAACGCGAACTCAGATCAGCGCACCCTCGAGCGGGTCGTCCTCGGTCATCCACTCGCCGGGGTCGACCCCGCCCAGGCGGAGCAGGGTCGCGCCCACCACCCCGGGGCGCAGGTCCACGCCCGCGTCGTCCACCTCGCCGCTGCCCAGGTCGATGGAGCGCCCGTAGTAGAGCTCGTCCCAGCCGCCGATGACCCGGTTGGTGGTGAGCCCGTCGCTCACCACCATGACCGAGGTGTACGGCCAGTGGTCCTTGCCGCCCACGATGTTCAGGGCCGGGGCGCGGCCCATCTCCGACCACACCACCACCGTGGTCCGCTCCGAGAGGGGGCGTCCGTCCGGTCCGGGGGTCGCCTCCAGCTGGTCGAGCAGGTACTCCACGCCCTGGAAGAGCTCCTCGAAGTTGTTGGCCTGAATCCGGTCGTTGTCGACGTGCGAATCCCAGTCGCGGCGGTCGTGCAGGAGGCTCACGCAGCGCGCCGCGCCCAGCGCGAGGAGCCCGCGGGCCACGTCCACCTGCGCCTCCAGGCTCCGGTCCCCCGGGGCGCCCCAGTCCACCTGGTCCACCAGCCCCTCGAGCGCCGCCGCGGTGCGGTTCGCCGAGCTGTGGGCGAGGAGCATCCGGCTGTCGCGCGGGCCCAGCGCCTCGAGCAGGCGCCGGCCGGTGGCCTCGGACAGGTACCGGTCCATCGCCGCCGAGGCCTCGGGCGAGAAGCGGGGCACGGCCAGATCGCCCCACTCCACGAGCTCGCCGGAGAGCAGCGCCTCGGTCTGGCCGGACGAGCCCACCCGGGAGGCGACGTTGGCCAGCGGGCCCGGGAAGCTCGGCCCGCGGACGATCACCGAGGGCAGGACGAAGCGGTCGGCCTGGTGGTGGGCGAGGATGGACGGGATGTCGGGGCGGTTCACCCGGGAGGTACCGGTGAACTGGCGGTAGAGGCAGGCGGTGTGGGAGACGGAGGAGACGAGGACCCCGTTGAACACCAGGATCCGGTCGGCCCACCTCGCCATCACGGCGTCCACCGTGGGCCGACTCGAGTGGCTCACCCAGGAGAGCCCCCCGGAGCTCGCCAGGGTGGCGTCCGCCTCCATGGACACCGCCGCGTGATCGAAGGTGGTCGCGAAGACCCGGGTCGGGTCCCAGCCGAAGTAGGCGGTCACGAACACGAACAGGCGGTCGGCGGGCGCGACCTCGGCCCGCGCCGGACCCGGGCGGCCGAGCGTGGCCGCGGCTCCCGCGCCGAGCGCGCCACGGAGGAGGGAGCGGCGGCCGATGCGCATCAGTAGACCAGGAACTCGGGGCGGCGCAGCAGGACGGTGATGACCGCCGCCCAGGCGCTCACCGGGTCGCCCTCAAGGGCGTGCACCTCGCTCCAGAGCGCGAGGAGCGCGGTCACCTCGGGGTCGTCGGCCGGCACCCGCTTGGAGAGCACCGCGAGGAGCAGGCCCTGCATCACCTCCGCCATCTGGTCCGGGTGGGTGGTCGGGGTCGCCTCGAAGTCCACCCCGCGCAGGAGGCGCGCGCCCGCGGGGTCCGCCGCGTCCGCGCCGGCGACCCACGCACCGGCGGCCTGGGCCAGCCGCTCCTGGTAGAGCACGAGCGCCGGGGTGGCCACCGTGGCGGCGTCGGTGGCGTTCCCCACCGACACCCCGCCCAGGAGCGAGCGGGTCCCGTAGAGGTCGGTGGCGAGCACGTCGTGCCCGTCCACCACGAAGCGGTAGCCGGTCAGCGCCTCCACCGCCGAGCCGAGCTGGTCCGCGTCCAGGAGCTTCCACGGGACGTCGATGGGCGCCTCGGCGGGGGTGGCCCGCCAGCTCTCGCTCGCGAGGATCGAGCGGTACAGGCTGCGCAGCGTGGTCCCGCCGGCCAGGAAGGCCTCGCGGTGCCGCAGGAGCTCGTCCTGGTCCCCCACCCCCGGCTCGCGCTGCACCATCCGGCTCCAGGCCTGCTCCACCACGCAGGAGACGAAGCGCTCGTCCTCCGCGACGGCGCGGCCCAGCTCGGTGACGGTGCGGATGGGGCTCCCGTAGTAGGCGGGGGTCACCGCGGTGGTGGACTCCCACTCGCGCTCGCGGTCGGGGTGGTAGTTCGAGAGCTCGTCCGGAGACCAGGAGTTGAAGGCGGTGAAGCCCCAGAACACGCCGGCGAGGGGGTCGAGCGAGACGTGGCAGGCGGCGCAGGAGGGGTTCTCCTTCACCGCGTCCTGGACCGCCGCCTCGTCCACCAGGCTCACCGAGGTGTCGAAGGCGATGTCCCGCTGGAGGTAGTCGTTGCAGAGCAGGATGCGGGAGACGGCGTTGGCGCGGCCCCGGTTGGCGTTCGAGGTGGTGGTCTGGTAGCGCCAGTAGAAGCCGGAGGTGGAGAGGACTCCGGCGACGGGCCGCCCGTCGGTGTGGTGGACCTCCTGCCAGCCCGTCGCGCCCGCGGGGTAGTCGGTGGGGTAGAACTCGGCGAGCACCTCGTTGATGACCGTGGTGTCGCCGGTCACGAGGTCCGTGTAGGGCCGATCCTCCCGGGCGATGAGCGCCAGGAGGCGCAGCGGCTCCTCCCCGAGCGCGGCCGCGAAGGCGACCTCGTCCTCCAGCCCGTACTCCGCGTCGGCGTGGTCCGACTCGATGGCCCGTGTCTGGTAGATCGCCGAGAACTGGCTGGCGACGCGGTCGCCGAAGCGGGAGTCCTGGAGGTAGGCCTCGAGGAAGGCGTCGAGCGTGGCGGGATCGGTCGCCACCCAGTCCAGATCCTCCGCGGAGGGCCGGACGCCCCGGAGGTCCAGCGAGGCGCGGGTCAGGATCACCGCCGGATCCGGCTCGGGCGTACACGCGAGCAAAAGCGTCAGGACCACGGGTCCTCCCCCCACTCGCGCAGGCTCGCCAGGTCGGGGCAGGCCTCGCCGAGCGGGACGCCGTCGAGGTCCACGTCTCCGCATCCGTCGCAGTCTCCGCCGAATTGCACCCGGTACCAGCTGCCGAGGGGGTGCCGGAGCCACACCACCCCGTCGGGCTCCTCGGCGCAGCCCACCCCCGGGTAGACGAACGCGTCGTACTCGACCGCGTCGAAGTCTCCCGGGAGTCGGGTCAGGCTCCCGTCCAGGCTCACCCAGGTGCCCCCGTCCGCCGGCGCGCCGCCGAGGTGGGCCTCCATGTCGAGCAGCACGCCGACGTCCTCCGCGAGCCAGGCCACGTCGGTGTCCCAGTGGTACTCGCCGTAGAGGACGGCGTCCCAGGTGCGGTGCCCGTCGTCGCCGTCGTAGTCGCGGAACTCCAGGTCACCGGCGGCGGAGTACAGCGCGCCCTCGGGCGACTCCACGCGCAGCGTGCCGTGCTGCCAGCGGTAGTCGTGGGTCCACTCCCGCCCCCAGAAGTAGAAGTCGGTCACCTGGGTGTACTGGACGAAGCCGTAGTAGCCGTACCCGCTGCTGGCCACGCAGTCGCCCGAGGCCAGCGCCAGCCCGTTCTGGACCGTCATGGCGGGGCAGGTGGCGTCCCCCTGTTCCACGAGGCGGGTCGTCTCGTCCCAGACGGCCCGCGGGTCCATCGTCCACACCCAGGGGGTCAGCGCCTCCAGGCCGGCCTGGACCTGGGCGGCTTCCACGACGACGGTCGTGTCGGTGTCGGCCACGAAGTCCCACGGGCTCGGGGACGTGACCCGAGCCGGGGCCGAGTTCGCGCACGCCAGGACGTAGAGGACCACGCTCCGAGTATACCGCCGCTTCTCGCCCCTTCAGGAGCGGGTCACCGATGCGATCCCCTGGACGGTGGCCGGGACGATGCCGCGCTCGGTGATGATGCCGGTGACCAGCGCGGCGGGCGTGACGTCGAAGGCCGGGTTGCGGCCCTTGGAGCCGGCCGGCGCGGTGCGCACCCGGAGGAAGCGGCCCTCGTCGGACCAGCCCCAGACGTAGAGCACCTCCTCGTCGGAGCGCTCCTCGATGGGGATGTCGTCGCCGGTGGGGGTGTGCGGCGCGATGGTGGTGGTGGGGGCCGCCACGTAGAACGGCACCCCGGCCGCCTTGGCCGCGAGCGCGGAGGTGTAGGTGCCGATCTTGTTGGCCACGTCACCGTTGGCGGCGATGCGGTCCGAGCCCACGATCACCACGTCGATGGCCCCGGCCTTCAGGAAGTGGCCGGTGGCGTTGTCGGCGATGACCGCGTGGTCCACGCCCTCCTGGCCCAGCTCCCAGGCGGTCAGCTGCGAGCCCTGCTGACGGGGCCGCGTCTCGTCCACGAACACGAAGGGCTTCCCGCCGGCGCGCCGGGCCATGTAGATCGGGGAGAGGGCGGAGCCCCAGTCCACGAAGGCGAGCCAGCCGGCGTTGCAGTGGGTGGAGACCCGGGGCCGCTCGAGGATGATCGGGGCGCCGAGCTCGCCGATGCGCCGGCAGGAGGCGGCATCGTCGTCGGCGAAGGCGTTGGCGGCGGCCACCGCGGCGGCGCGGCAGCGGGACACGTCGTCGCCCTCCGCCTGCACGGCGCGGAGCACGTAGTCGATGCCCGCGAACAGGTTCTGGGCAGTGGGGCGGGTCGAGCGCAGGTGGTTCGCCGCGTCGGCGAGCCAGCCGTGGAAGCCCGCGTCCGGGGCCTCCATGGCCGCCTGGGCCGTGCCCAGCGCCCCTGTGGCGCCGATCGCGCCGGCGCCGCGCACGGTCATGTCCTTGATCGCCAGGGCGGTGTGCCGGTGGGTCGGCATGTCCACGATGGAGAACTGGTGGGGCAGGAGCGGCTGGTTGATCATCTTGACCACGCCGTCCGACCACCACACGGTGCGGGTGGGCACGCCGTTCACGAGCATGGGAGACCTCCGGCCGGCTCGGCTATCAAGCTCCCCCGGGTGTCGCCCACCACCGGCGAGGCGCGCTCACCGCGCGGGGGCGTGGCGCAGCTCGGCCGAGCGGAACCGGAGCCAGCCCAGGTACTGGTTGTTCCACCACCG
>Ga0172372_10013113_pt1 | contig 10308 bp, 8 predicted proteins | sample LakKiv5m_2_FD_114544 | JGI IMG/M metagenome (GOLD analysis project Ga0172372, IMG submission 114544) | Freshwater microbial communities from Kabuno Bay, South-Kivu, Congo - kab_092012_9.5m | ecosystem: Environmental > Aquatic > Freshwater > Lake | place: Democratic Republic of the Congo... | reverse complement strand
CTCTGGCTTCGTCGGCGTGAGCGCGACCGAGCCCTTCAGCGTGCGCGCCTTCTCGGCGAGGACCTCGATCTCGATCGAGTCTCCCGCCTTGCCCGTCGCGTAGAAGCGCACGAAGCGCGAGCCGCGGCCCGGTACGCCCGACTCGAGCGTCACGCGGTCCGCGTGCCCCTTCGCGGCGTCGAGCGTGGTGTCGAAGCGACTCGACACGAGGCCGGCCGACGCGATCATGACGCCGTCGGGCACCTTCAGCATCACGCGATCGGGCAGACCGATCTTCGCCTGCGCCGCGCGCGCGGTGCGCGTCGGGATGAGCGCGTCGTTCTTGATCTCGACGGTGACCTCGAAGAGCCCGCCGCCGAGATCCTTGACGAGGGGTTGACCAAACGAGAGCCGCGGCATCTCGCTCGCGTGGAAGATCGTGAACGCGGCGTTGCGGTGGCACTCTTCCTCAAGCATCCACGACGGCGGAATGCGCGACGACCACTTGTTGCTTCCGCCGACGAGCACGGGACCGAGCGTCGGATGCACGACTTCGGTGAGCGGCGTGCGCGTCTCGCCGAAGAGCACGCGCTCGCGGAAGCGCTTGCGCTGGTCGGGCGACGGATCGCCGCCGTTCTCCATGATGCGCTTCTCAGTCCAGAGCTCGTTGGTGAGTCCGACGATCCCGAGCGACTCCGAGAGCCAGGTCACGAATCCACCGCGCACCGGGTAGAGGTCCGACCAGATCACCATCGAGCGGTAGCCCGGCAGCATCTCGGCGCCTGCGTCCTGGATCGCGTTGTAGGTGGCGAGGTCGCCCGTGTACGCGCCCTCGCGCGATTGGGTGCCCGGGCCGCGCAAGACCATGCCGCCTGCGTTGTGATAGGCCTGGCCTGCCGCGATGTTCGGCCTCGCGTAAATGAATCGCGCGATGCAGTCGGTCTCGGGATAGGCAAGCGGCCAGTCGCCCGCGCCTCCTTCGACATGCTTCGGCTGCCAGTCGCCCGGCCAGTTGCGGTTCATGTCGTAGCCGCCGGGTCCATCTTCGTTGACCTCGCCGTCACCGTCGTTGTCAAAGCCCTCCTGGCCCGCCATCGACCAATCGCCGCGGCGGATCGTGCCGTCGGCGCGTGGCTCGGGCGCGACAGGCTCCATCTCGTTCGGGTCGAGCTCGCTGCGTCGGTGCGTGCCGTTCGGGTCGCGGCGCCACATCATGCCGATCGAGCCGTCGCCATCGAGATCGTCGGGCCCGTCTTCGTCGGCCACGCCGTCGCGGTCGTTGTCGGTCGGCTTCATGCCCGTGCGCGACGAGTGCGGCGAGTTCTGCGTCTCGAACCAGACCTGCCGCCCGTCGGGGTTCGCGCACGGAATGAAGTAGAACGCCACGCGGTCGAGGAGATCCGTGATCGCCTTGTTCTCGCCGTACTGCTCGACGAGGTACCACACGGTGTAGAGGACCGTTTCCGACGCCTGGATCTCGTTGCCGTGGATGTTGCCGTCGATGTACATCGCGGGCTTCGCGGTGTCGGGGCCTGTCTTCGGGTTGTTGAGGGTGAGGACGAAGATCGGTCGGCCCTGCGAGCTCGCGCCGATCTCCGCGTAGGTGAGGAGCTCGGGATGCGCGGCCGCGAGCGCCTTCGATTCGGCGACGAGCGTGGGGAAGTCGCGGAAGTGGTCGAAGCGCAGCGCCGACTTCGATTCGGGGCGCTGCTGCGCGTGCGCGGCGGGCGCGACGAAGTGCGAGGCGACGACGAAGGCTGTGGAGAGCAGGGTGAGGGTCTTCATCGCGCGGCCTCCTTGGATGGAGCGGTGGGGAAGGGTCGGGAAATCGGGTCGAACCACGCGCCCGTCACGCTGACCGCGAGGGAGGATTCCTTCGGATCGACGCGCAGGAGCCAGGTGAACTCGCGCGACTCGCCGGCGGCGAGGCGCTCGATCTTCTCGACGGGACGGCCTGAGAGGACGGATTCGGGCTTGACGGGAACGCGCACGATGATCGGCGGCGTGACGTCTGAGATCGCAGACATGGCGGTCGCGGTCGGCACGGCGCCCGTGTTCGTGATACGGAGCTCGACCCGCAGCAGTCCATCGGCGAGTGCGGTGACGGCCGCGTCGCTCACCTCGAGCTGCGGCTGGCGCTCGGCGAGCGCCGCGACGAACGCGCCCGACGCCTTCGCGAGCGCGTCGGCCTGTTCTGCGTTCGGCGACTCGCGGAAGAACGGCGCGAAGCCGCCGATCTCGACCTTTCCGAGCGTGGGGTGGTCGAACGCCGTCCACGGGCGGAACGCGGCGCCGCCGTAGAGCGCGTCGGAAACCGCAAGCCACGCGGCGCGCTCAGGGTCACCCGTCTCGGGCGGCGCGGGCGAGCCTTCGGGCGGCTTCGGAAGTTCGGGCCGCGACCAGCCGTTCGCGGCGACGGCGGCGATCCCGCGGTGGTTCGCAAGCCAGAGGACAAGCGACCCCGCGAGGTCGTGGGTCGCGGAGCGCTCGATCTTGGTCGTTTCCTTCCAGAGCTTCGTGATCTCGCGGTAGAGCCCGTGGTCGTCGGGGTGGTAGACCATCGGAGTGCGCCCGGTTGAGTCGTTGTCCTTCGTATCGGGGAAGTTCACAAGCGTGTCGTGACGCCCGAAGACGACGGCCGTGAGGATGTCTGGGTTCTCGCGGACGAAGGTCGCGATCGCCATCGACTCCGGCTCGCTCAGCTGGAACTGGCCTGCGTCGAGCGCGAACTCGGGGTAGCGGTGCGGAAAGTTGCGGTCGAGGTCGACGCCTTCGCGCGGATCCTCGCCGATCTGCGTGTCGCCGTCCGCATCGACGCCTTCGGCCGCGAGGATGTGGGTGGCGCGCTCGCCCTTGTCGCGGTTCGGCGCGCGCACGATGCGCGGATCTGCGCTGTCGACGAGGTGCGTCGCAGGCTTGCCCGCCGGGGCGATCATCCGCATCCCCGTGATGACGCCGTCGCCGTTGATGTCGGCCGGTGCATCTTCATCGACGGTGCCGTCGCGGTCGCCGTCGATCGCGCGCGCGTTGGTGGCGCGGGGCTGGCCCGTCGCGAGCGCGGCGGCGCGCGCGTCAGGGTTCGCGAGCGGGATCGCGTAGATGCGGGTCGTCTTGAGGAGCGACGGCTTGTCGCGCAGGATCGCCGCGACCGACTCGACGACGCACGCGGGCGACGCGAGTTGCTGGGCATCCATGCCGCCGACGATCAGGATCGCTGGGCGGCGCTTACTGAGATCCTGGTCGCCGAGGATGTAGGCATCGATCGGGCGCTTCTCGAGCGAATAGCCGAGCGTGCGCTTCGAGAAGTGCGAGCCGCGAGAGGCCGCGCTTGCCTCGAGCAGCGCGTCGAACTCGGCAAGGAGTGCATCGCCGGTGGCAAACCCAGCTGGTGCAAGCTGGACGGGTGCAAGTTGCGCGGGCGGCGTTACGACGGGTGGATCGTCGGCAATGATCGCGAGTGGCGACGCGGAAGCGAGCGGCATGCACGCAAGCGCGGCAAGCGTGCTCGACACGGCGTAGACCGATGCGACGCCGAGCGACGGGTTGCGAGGTATCGAGCGGAAGATTGGCGCGTCAGACATGGCGCGAAGGATACCCGTCTTCGGATGGGCGCCTCCGTGGACGGAATTTCTTCCGCGCAACTTTCGGGCGAAGATGTTGCGGGCGAGCGTGGCGGGCGACGTAGTGGACTGGGAGGCGGACGACGTAGCGGGCGACGTGGCGGACGACGTTGCGGACGACGTAGCGGACTGGGAGGCGGGCGCGATCTCTCATCGCGCGGCCTCGGGTATCAGGCCACGCCCCCGGAGGTGCAGCTCAGATCTCGCGACCCCAAACCCTACAGCTCGGTGTTGATCTTCGCCTTCTCCATCAGATAGAGGCCAACGAGCCAGTTCTCCACGAGGTACGGCTCGACCTTGAACTCGCCAGTGATCGCGCCGAAGTTGATCGTGTGCTTCTTCCAACCCTTGAGTTCGGTTGCGAGCTTGACCTCGATCGCGTCATAGGGCGTGGGCGGAATGCCGATGCAGCAGCCGTCCCACTGGTTGAGCATCGCGAGGCACTCGCTGGAGGTCGGTGCGATCAGAGGGAACGCGAGATAGCCCGAGATCCGCACGACCTTTCCGTGCAGGAACGCGATGCGCGCGGGGATCTTCTTCTCGCTGAGACGCGGGACGTAGGTCTCCTGTGCGCTCGAGAGGAACTCCCATGAGACTTCGTAGGGTGACTCGGCCGTGCCGGCTCCGCGGATCATCCACGCGTCGTCCACCGAGATCGCGCCGTCGGGCAACTTGACGAAGCGGCTCGGCAGGATTTCGGCGTGCTCGATGCGCGGGACTTCGGGCGTGAACTCGGCGCCGGCCGCGATTTCCTCGGGTGTTGCGGGCTTCGGTTCGGTGGCGGCGGCCTTCAACTCTCCGGGCTGGTTTGCGGAAGCGGGCTCGAGGGGAGCACTCACCGAAGTGTTCGGGGTGGGTTCTATCGCGAGGGTCGGCTTGGTGCTTTCCACAGTCTTGGTGCTGTCTTCTGCGCTTGTGACAGTGGTTGGGGTGGTCGTCGTCGTCGCATCCTCGGCGCGCACACTCGTCGCGCTGGCGCTCGCTTCACTCGCAACGTTCGTCTCGATCTTGGCACCAGCGTCGCCGCTTGCGGCCACCGCACTCTTCTCACGCTCCGCAGCCTCGATCGCAAGCTCGGCCGCATCGGCCGCCGCCGCAAGTTCCGCGGCGTTCTCGCGACGCGTGGGGGCCGGTGGCTGCAGGATCACCACAAGTCCGGCGATCAAGAGCAAGGCAACGATGGTCCAAACGAACTTCATGCGAACGCACACCTTAGCCGATCGGCCGCAGGTTCCGAGCCACGCTTGTCCGGTATGCCTGAATCGACGGCACGAGGCCGGCGAGCGCGGCAAGCGCGGTTGTCCCCATCGCAACGAGAATCGCGCTTCGGGCATCGAGTTCGGGTGCGATGACGATGCCGTGGGCCTCGCGCATCCAGGTGGTCACGAAGAAGAGGACGATCGCGCAGAGGGCGACGCCGATCGCGGCACCAACGAGACCGACCATCGTGCTCTCGGTGAGCACGAGCCAGAAGATGCGTCCGCGGCTTGCGCCGAGGACACGCAGGATCGCCACCTGTCGACGGCGCTCGTGCATGGAGTTGACCATCGAGAGGAGAATCGCAACGCCCGACGAGAGCAGCGTGGCTGCGGCCATCGCGATAAAGAGGACGTCGATGCTGGCCACGATGTCGAAGAGCCGCTGGACCTCGTTTGCTGGAATCGCGACCGTGATCGAGCCGTCGCGGCGCATGCGGTCGTACTGCGAGACGAGCGCGGGCGGCGCCGAGCCATCGCGCGAAGGAAGTCGCAGCAAGACGCCGGTGACGACGCGATCCTCATCGGTGAGATCGGCGGCGGTGACGGTCTTGTGCAGGCCCTCGCGCTCGAAGCGGTCATGCGCGTGCAGGATCCAACTCGAGTCGAGGTCGCTGAAAAGCGCGCGGTCGTGCGGCGCACCAGTCGGCGCGAGAATGCCGACCACGGTGAACTCGTACTCCTCATGGACGTGCGCGTGCTCGTCGACACCTTCGCGCGACTTGCCTGAGCCGTGCGTCACCACGAGCTTCGCGCCCATTCGGAGACCGGTCTCGCGCGCGACGGCGCTCCCGAGCACGATCTCAAAGTTGCGTTCGAACGGGCGGCCCTCGGCGAACACCCACGGTTCTCCCGCGACTGGCTCGAACTTCGTGAAGAAGTCGGGCACGGTGGCGACGACAGGGAAACTGCGGTAGCTGTCGCCGACGGCCATCGGCACGAACATGCTCCACGGGAAGCTGCCGCGGATCTCGGCGAGCTTGGCCGCGTCGATCGGTGCCTTGGGCGGATTCGCGTAGAAGAGCCCGTTGAGCACGCTGACGAGCGGGCTCCCGTCGCGCGAGACGAGGAGATGCGCGTTGCCGGTTCCGCGCTCGAAGGCGCGCTCGCCCGCGGTGCGGAGCGAGAGAATCGCAAGAAGGAGACCCGCTGAGATCGCGACCAACGCGATGACGACCGAGGTCGAGAATGCGCGCACGCGCAGGCTGCGGAGGACGATCGAAAGGTCGGTCATGCCGCACCTCCTGCGCGGGCGGCCGCGGCACTCGACGATGACTCGGGAGCGCGCAGCGATTCAAGCCGCTCGCGGCGCGCAAAGTGCGACTCAAGCGACGGATCGTGCGACACGACGAGGAGCGCGGCGCCCTCGTCGCGACACGCATCGCGCAGGACGCGCACGGCATTGAGGGCGTTCTCTGGGTCGAGCGACGCGGTGGGTTCGTCGGCGAGTACGAGCGTCGGGCGGCATGCGAGCGCGCGCGCGATCGCCACGCGCTGCTGCTGACCAACCGACAGTTCTTCGGCGGGAGCGTCGAGTCGGTCAATCCCGAGCGAACGAAGCAGCGATTCGGCGCGGGCGTCGGCGTCGCGCTTCGGAAGGTCGCCCATCAAGAGCGCGATGAGCACGTTCTCCCGTGCGCTGAATCCATGCAGCAGATGGAACGTCTGGAACACCATGCCGATCGAACGCCCGCGGAAGCGGTCGCGCGCGGCGCCATGCAGCGTGTGGATCGCGCTGCCGCCCACGCGAATCGCGCCTGAGGACGGGTCGAGCAGGCCTGCGATCAACTGGAGGAGGGTGCTCTTGCCGCAGCCGGAGCGGCCGACGAGGAGCATCTCCTCGCCCTTCGCGAGATGGAGGCGGGGGAGGTGGAGTTCGAAGCCGCCCGGGTAGCGAAATGCGAGCGCGTCGATCTCGAGCGCGGACGGGGAGGAGGGCTCGTTGCTGGCCTGCATGGAGTGGTGGCGTGCGGGGACGCGGGTGACGCTGGTGCGGATACCTGCGAGGAAGGGCGAACGTTTCAATCGGTCGGTCGGTCGGTCGGATTGCCGGATCGATCGAGGAGGCACTGTATCCGTTGCGCGAACCGAGGCGTGGGCGGGGCGTAGCGCATCTGCTGCGGACGCGGGGGCGTCGCCGCGGTACACGGACGGTCGATATGGGACAGCACAGCGGAGGCGGCTCTGAGGACGTGCCGGAAGACGGATCTTTCGGGGATGAGCGCTTGAGGCATGAGCGGATGGGGGATGAGCGCGTACGGGATGAGCGCATGAGGGATGAGCGCATGAGGGATGAGCGCAGCAGCGAAGAGGGCTCTTCCGATGTACCTAGTCCGATGCGCGCGCCCGACCTGACATGGTCCGAGTGGCGTGTGGACGCACGGTCTGATGGCATGGGACGGACGACCGGCGGGTTCGACGCACTCGGTGCACCGGGTCCTTTCGGTGCGGCGAGCATCTCGCTCCTCCTCAACATGCTTGTCGAGCGCACGCGGTCGCACGCATGGAGCGTCGAGCGCCAGCGTGCGCATGCACGCGTGCTGATTGAACTGGCGCGGGACCACTGGTTCACCGATGAGGAGACGGCAGTGCTGTGCGCATTCCTGCGCTAGGTTCTGTCTGAGGGTTCGCTGAAGGCCCGAAATCCGCGTCGGCACCCGAGTGACGAGGAGACGAGATGAAGCCGTATCCGCAGCGATACGGTGAGTCGAAGCCGACAAATCCAAGCGGGGCCAGTCGGGGCCAGGCGGGGCCAGTCGGGATGCCACGCGAATGGAAGACCAGCAGATCCGTCAGACAGAGCCTACGCGCGATCAGGGCGGCGCGCGTTATCCTCGCGCCGTGCGAAGCGTGTGCACCCTCTTCAGCAACGTGCTCGCGCGCCTCGTACGCGCGGGGTCATTGCGCCGTGCGGGCGTGGTCCACCGCCGTTTCCGCGATGCGATCGTTGCTTCTGCCATGATCGCGTCGACCGCGGGTTGCGCGCCATCGCGGATCGAACACGATCCGATCCTCGGGGGCGCTTCGGTCGGCGCGGGGCTCGACGCACTTCGTCAGCGAATTGACGCGGTTGCGGCGCCCTGGCCAGATGCATCGAGCGCACTTTCGCTTCTGCGCGAATCGGGTGACGCCCGCGCGCTCACTCCTTCCGAAGTGAAGGAGCTCATGCATGACGGAGCTAGGCGCTGGGAAGTGGTCTATCGCCTCGATCCCTCGGCCGTGCGTTCCGAACTCGACCAAGCCGATGCCGCGATCCTGCGTGTGACCGAGTGGATCTCGCATGGGTCCGACCACGCGACCGACTCCGTGACGCCCGAGACGCCGGAGCGGTTGCTCCGAAGTGCTGTGGTTCGCCGATTTCGGATCGAAGGGCTCGCCTCGGGGCGGACGGTGGTCGTGGACGTGCCGCTTCGAGGAGCCGCGGGCCCGGGGTGGCTCGAAGGTGAGCGCTGGCAGGCGTTCGTGAACGGCGCACCGATCGAGGCGCCGCTTGGCGCCTCGCATGTCGCGATCGAGCTGGCACGCGACGAGGCGACGGTGATTCGCATCGATTGCGGCGGGCGGTAAGCGCCATCGATAGAGGTCGCTTCAGGAAAAGCGAGACCGGCCGGACTTGCGTCCGGCCGGCCTCTGGATCGGCCCATGCTGAAGTTCGCCCCTCTTGCAGAACCTCTGCCTCCTGTGGACAGCCCGGCGTCCGTCCAAGATCGCCGAGCGGGACCGGTTGATTCGTCTCACTCCCAGCCGTTGGACCCGAAGTCCGGACGCTCGTCGTCGCGCGGTTCCTCCGGTTTCGGCTGATTGCGCTCGCGCTCGCGGTTCGACTGCTCGATCATGCGGCGCAGGTAGGCGTTCTCACGCCGCGTCGCCTCGAGATCGAACACGAGGTACTTGACGCTCAGTCGCAGATAGTCGAGGGCGTCCTGCAGTTCGGCGACCGAACTCTGCACGCGCTCGCGGCGAGCGGCGACGGTATCGGCAACATCGTTCGCAGCCGGGGCCTGATTGGCGGGCAGCTCGCGAATGCGCTCAAGAATCTGGTTCATCTTCTCCTGGAAGTTGATCTCGTCCACGTTCTCTCTCCTCTTCGGTTGTGCGCTCTCAGTCGCGGGATGCGCGACGGGAGAGACATTGCAACCTCCGTGCCAGCATGCGGGCGCGGTCGATGCGATCGGAGCGGGGGCGCGTGGTGGGGGTTCTTCCCGGAAGTGCCCTCATAGCCCGCACGACGTGAGGTCCGTCTGCACGGCCTGTTGCGGGACTGTTGCGGATGTGTTGCAACGGTGCACCAGTTGGTGCGTCAAAGGATGTGAGAATGGGAAAGCAGCCGCCCAGGAGGCGGCTGCATGCGATGGCAGGTGTTGCAACGGAAACGCGGCGAGGTACGCGCGTGCCGCAGGTCCGTGTGCGAGTGGGCTGAATCGGGTGGATCAGCCGCGTCGTTCGAAGCGCTGCAGCGTCTGGAGCGCCGCCTTTGGGGCGTCGGCCAGCAAGCTCTCGTATGGAGCCCTGCGACGCTTGAAGTCGCCGACGAGTCGGTAGAGCGCCACGTCGCGCTCGCGCGACCAGTCCTTGTAGAAAGCCTCGAGCTCGATGCGCGTGAAACGCGAAAGCGGGTCATCGAGACCCGACTGTGCGACCGCCCAATCGATGAGCTTGGTGTTGCCATCGAAGCGGAAGAGGCCGAGCAGGTTTTTGAGCCTGCGCTCGGGCGTGAGGAACGGATCGGTGGCGTCGGGTGGAAGCTCCGACATCGCCTGCTCTGGGCGCTTCTTTGCGATCTGGCCCAGCCAGCCGCCCTCCGAGGCGATCTCTCGCGCGGCGAAGGTGTGCTCGGCGGCACCCGTTCCCTCGACGACCTCGAGGTCGGCCGCGCTCGCGAGGAGCGTCTTCAGGCCGGCGGCACCGAACTTGATCCAGAGGCGCTGATCGCGCGTAGTCCCGCGCGTGAGTTGCTCGACTCTCGAGACCGTTCCCGCACCCCATTCCGGGCGCTGACGGTGTCGGACCTGCATTCCTTGCGTATACATCGTTGGGGTGAGCATGGTGGTGATCTGCGGTGCAGCATTCTGCTGCACGATTCGAGGCCGGGCGGTGATCCCGCGTCAACTGCCGAGCGCGGGCGCCGGTGAGAGGCGCGATCTCCGCGTGTGGATGGGCCGTGATGGCGTGTGCTTGAAAGAGTGTCTGCTTGAGAAGACGTACGCTCAAGATTCGAAGTACTTAACTTTGAACGTATGCAGCTCGGGACGTATGCAGCTCGGGACGTATGCAGCTCGGGACGTATGCAGCTCGGGACGTATTGAACTCGGAAGAACGAAGCAGCGTGCTGGAACACAGCAGGATCCGGCGGTGCGATTCGACGTCACGATGGAGCATCTATGGAGCATCTATGGAGCATCTATGGAGCATCTATGGAGCATCTATGGAGCATCTATGGAGCATCGATGGAG
>Ga0172372_10013111_pt1 | contig 10310 bp, 10 predicted proteins | sample LakKiv5m_2_FD_114544 | JGI IMG/M metagenome (GOLD analysis project Ga0172372, IMG submission 114544) | Freshwater microbial communities from Kabuno Bay, South-Kivu, Congo - kab_092012_9.5m | ecosystem: Environmental > Aquatic > Freshwater > Lake | place: Democratic Republic of the Congo... | reverse complement strand
GTGTTCTGGCTCGAGTGCGCGACGCAGTCGGTGCGGCTACACCGCTCGCCGCTGTCGGTGGCGCCGCTGATGGCCGAGACGCTGCACAGCAATCGCCGCGGCTGGGTGTTCACCTCGGCCACCTTGTCGGCCGCTGGCAACTTTGCGCTGTTCCGCGAGCAGATGGGGCTGGTGGATGCGGTTGCGCGGCACTGGGACAGTCCATTCGATTACGCCACCCAAGCCCGCCTGTATGTGCCACCGGGGCTGCCCGAGCCGGCATCGCGCGACTACAACGGCGCGGTCATAGACACCCTGCGCGAACTGCTGCCGGTCAGCCGCGGACGCGCCTTTGGGCTCTTCACCAGCCTGCGCGCGTTGCGCGAGGCAGCGGTGGCGCTGCGACGGCCGGGCGCGACGCCTTACCCGGTTCTGGTGCAGGGCGATGCGCCGCGCCACGAGCTGCTCGAGCGCTTCAAGCAGCACGGCAACGCGGTGCTGCTCGGCAGCATGTCGTTCTGGGAGGGCGTCGACGTGCGCGGCGACGCGCTGTCGCTGGTACTCATCGACCGCTTACCGTTCGCGCCGCCCGACGACCCGGTGCTCGCCGCGCGGCTGGAGCAGATCCGCCAGTCGGGCGGTAATCCTTTTAACGACTGCCAGGTGCCGCAGGCGGCGATCCTGCTGCGACAAGGTGCCGGGCGCCTGATCCGCGACGCGAGTGATCGCGGCGTGCTGGTGATCTGCGACCCGCGCCTGCTCGGCAAACCTTATGGCCGCAAATTGCGCGAGGCGCTGCCGCCGATGCCGCTGGTGCGCGACATCGCTGAGGTGCGTCAATTCTTCGCGGCACTGGCCTCTTCAATATCTGGCTCTTCAATATCCAGCTCTTCAGTATCGGGGCCTGCAACATCGGCCGAGTAAATTGATCAATCGGCGTCTTGGCGCATGTTTGCGCAAGGAGCGCAGCCCCCACGTCGTCCGCCAACGTCGTCCGCGACCCATCACAGGAGGCATCTATGGACCCCATCCCCGGTGAAGTCGCCGGTCTGCTCAAGGAATTGCGCGCCTATCTGGCCAATTCGGCGGATCCATGGGAGCGTCGTCGTGAGCTGATCGTCGCCATCAACCAGCACATCGAGGGCGGCGAGGCCGACCTGTTCGTCGGCACTGTGCGCGAGATGAGCCGCATCGGCGCCACCTACACCAACCTCATCCAGACGCTGGCGCAGATGAACACCGGGCCCGATGCTGCCGCGCGCCTGAGCCAGTTGATGGCCGCAACCATGCCAACTGCGTCGTTCCTGATGCCGGGTGCCTTCAACCCGGCGGTAGCGTTTGGCATGCCCGGTGCACAGAACCCGTTCGCTGCACAGACACCTTTTTCGGCGCAGCCGTTCATGGCGCCGTTCGGCGCGCCGGCTGCAGCACCGGCACCCACAAACACGATGCCGCCGATGCCCGGCATGGACTACCTGCGCATGGTCACCGACTTCATGAATGCGCAGGCGACCACCTTCAAGGCGGCGAATGCGGCGGCAGGAGGCTCGGCCAGTGGCGCCTCGGCCAGCGGTTCTGCGCCGGGTACGGGGGATGGCGTGAGCGAGTCGCCGCCGGCTTAAGTTCGGCCTGCGTGGGCGCCTTAGGCCACCAGCCGCGCCAGTGCGTCGCGATACACCGCCGAAAGTGGCTCAAGGTCGGCCACAGCCACGCACTCGTTGATCTTGTGGATGGTCGCGTTGGAGGGCCCGAACTCGACCACCTGCGGGCACCACTGCGCGATGAAGCGCCCATCCGATGTGCCGCCGGTGGTGGACAACTCCGTCGCCAGCCCGGTGACGTCGAGAATAGCGCCGCGCATGGCGTCGACCAGATCGCCGGCCGGGGTGAGGTAGGGCGCGCCCGGCCGCGTCCACGCCAAGGTGTAGTCCAGCCCGTGAGCATCGAGGATGTGCTGCAGACGCGCCTTGAGTTCATCCGCGGTCACCGCCGTCGAGTGGCGGAAATTGAAGTCGATCGTCACCGCGCCGGGGATCACGTTGGTTGCCCCGGTGCCGCCGTGGATGTTGCTGATCTGCCAGGTGGTCTTGGGGAAGTGCGCGTTGCCCTCGTCCCACACCTCTCTGGCGAGTTGCGCGATGGCCGGCGCGACCTCGTGGATCGGGTTGCGCGCCAGGTGCGGGTAGGCGATGTGGCCCTGGATACCACGCACCGTCAGCTGCGCCGAAAGCGAGCCGCGGCGACCGTTCTTGATCATGTCGCCGAGCCGCACAGATGAGGTGGGCTCGCCAATGATGCAGTGGTCGGCGCGCACGCCGCGCGCCTGCAGTGCGTGAATCACCTTCTCGGTGCCGTCGATGGCGTCGCCTTCTTCATCTGACGTAAGGAGCAGCGCGACCGAGCCGCGCGGCTCTGGTGTGTCGGCGTAGAGTCCCTCGAGCGCGGTCACGAATGCCGCCAGGCCGGCCTTCATGTCAGCCGCGCCGCGACCGTAGAGCAGGCCGTCGCGCACCGTCGGCTCGAATGGCGCGCTCTTCCACTGGTCCAGCGGCCCGGTGGGGACCACGTCGGTGTGGCCAGCCAGAACGGTCAGCGTGGCTGCATCGCCGCTGCCATACCCCTCGCGCACCGCCCACAGGTTGTCGACGCGGCCAAAGCGCATGCGCTCCAGGCTAAAACCCAGCCGCTCGAGCCGCGCCGAAAGGATGTCCAGGCAGCCGGCGTCGTCCGGCGTGATCGACGGCCGCCGGACGAGGTCCTCGAGGAGGGCACGGGTAGGGGTGCTCACCGCCGCGTCAGACCCCGAACAGCGCCGCGTAGCGCTTCTCGGAGAAGCCCAACTCGACCTGCCCGTCCTTTTCCAGCACCGGACGCTTGATCAGCGAGGGCTTCTCGATCATCAGCTCGATGGCCTGCGCCGGGCCGGTCACCGCCTCCTTGCGTTCGGCCGGCAGCGCGCGCCAAGTCAGGCCGGCGCGGTTGCACAGGCGCTCCCAAGGCACTTGCGCCAGCCACACCTCCAGCTGCTCACGCGTCACGCCCTGCGACTTGAAGTCATGGAAGTCGTAGGCCTGACCGCGCGCGTCCAGCCAGGCGCGCGCCTTCTGCACGGTGCCGCACTGGGTGAGTCCGTAGATCTTCATGGCCAACCTCTGGTTTTCACGATCAGCCCCTCGTTGCAGTGGATGTCACCCTCAGAGGTGGCGGTGGCACCTCGCGTTCCGTGCTGGTATCAAACGCCCCGCAGCAGTTCGTTGATGCTGGTCTTGGCGCGCGTCTTGGCGTCGACCTTCTTGACGATGACCGCGCAATACAGGCTGCAGCTGCCGTCGGAGGAGGGCAGGTTGCCGCTTACCACCACCGAGCCAGCCGGGATGCGGCCGTAGCTCACTTCGCCGGTCTCGCGGTCGTAGATCTTGGTGCTCTGGCCAATATAAACACCCATCGAGATGACCGAGCCTTCCTCGACGATGACGCCCTCGACCACTTCCGAGCGCGCGCCGATGAAGCAATCGTCCTCGATGATCGTCGGGTTGGCCTGCACCGGTTCCAGCACGCCGCCGATGCCGACACCACCGGAGAGGTGCACGTTCTTGCCGATCTGTGCGCAGGAGCCCACGGTGGCCCAGGTGTCGACCATGGTGCCCTCGTCCACGTAGGCGCCGATGTTCACGTAAGAGGGCATCAGCACCACGTTCTTGCCGATGAAGGCGCCACGACGCACGGCAGCCGGTGGCACCACGCGGAAGCCGCCGTCGCGGAAGTCGCGGCTCGAGTAGTCGGCGAACTTGCTCGGCACCTTGTCGAAATAGTTGGTGTAGCCGCCGCGCGTGAACTGGTTGTCCTCCAGGCGGAACGACAACAGCACCGCCTTCTTGAGCCACTGGTGGGTGGTCCACTGGCCGTCGATCTTCTCGGCGACGCGCAACTTGCCGCTGTCGATGTCGGCGAGCACGTGGTCGACCGCCTCGCGCAGTTGCGAGTCGGCGTTGCGGGGGGTGATCTCGGCGCGGCGCTCGAAGGCGGCTTCGATGAGTTGCTGGACGTCTGACATGGTGGTCTCCTCGGGGGTCTGTTCGGTTCTTAAGTCGGTGTGTCGGGTCAGCCGGCAAGCCGCTGCCAGTGCCGGGCGATGCGCTTGGCGCCCTCGACGCAGTCGTCGAAAGGCGCCACCAGCGCGATGCGGGCGTGGTTCGCGCCGGGGTTGAGTCCGTGCGCCTCGCGCGCCAGATAGCTGCCGGGCAGGAGCAACACATTCTCCTCGGCCAGCAGCGTCTTCACAAAGGTCTCATCGGCTACCGGCGTCGGCAGCCACAAGTAAAAGCCGGCGTCGGGTCGCGCCACGCCGGTCACCGGGCCGAGGATGGGCAGCAGTGCGTCGAACTTGGCGCGGTAGAGCGCGCGGTTCTCGCGCACGTGCGCCTCGTCGTGCCACGCCGCCACGCTGGCCGCCGCCACCGCCTCGCTCATGGCGCAGCCGTGGTAGGTCCGGTAGAGCAGGAACTTCTTGATCAGCGCTGACTCGCCGATCACGTAGCCAGAACGCAACCCCGGCGCATTGGAGCGCTTGGAGAGCGAGCCGAACACCATCAGGCCGCGGTAGTCGCTGCGGCCCAGCGCCTGTGCAGCCTGCAGCGCGCCGAGTGGCGGGTGCGCCTCGTCAAAGAAGATCTCCGAATAGCATTCGTCCGAGACGACCACAAAGCCATGGCGGTCTGCCAGTTGGAACAGTTCGCGCCAGAAGTCGAGCCCGAGCACTGCGCCGGTCGGGTTACCCGGCGAGCAGATGTAGAACAACTGGGTGCGTGCCCACACCTCGGCCGGCACGCTGGCGAGGTCTGGTACGTAGCCGGAGGCTGCGACGGTATTGAGGTAGTAGGGCTCGGCGCCAGCCAGCAGGGCCGCGCCCTCGTAGATCTGATAGAACGGGTTGGGCGAGATCACCACCGGCCGTGCCGTGTCGGCCGCGGCATCGCCGGCCGCGGACTCGCCAGCAGGCGGCGTCACCACCGCCTGCGCGATGGCAAACAGCGCCTCACGGCTGCCGTTGACCGGCAGCACCTGGCTGCCGATGTCAAGCGCGGGCAGGCCGTAGCGGCGCTGCGCCCAGTCGGCGATGGCCTGCCGTAGGCTCGCCGGGCCCTGCGTGCTGGGATAGTTGGAGAGGCTGCCCAGTCCGGCCATCAATGCCTCGCCGATCAATGCCGGCGTGGCGTGGCGTGGCTCGCCGATCGAGAGGTTCACCCGCGGCAGGCTGCTGTGCTCCGCGATGCTGGCGATCAGCGTCGACAACTTCTGGAACGGGTAAGTCTGCAGGGTGTCTAGGCGTGGGTTCAAAAGGTGTGTCCGGAAAACAAATCCCGATAGTTGACGGCGTACGGGTACTGCTCGTGGGGCCTCACTCTTGGCTTGTGGAGTCCCGCGCGTGATAGCGTCGGCGCAGCTACGGGCCGCGTCGTGAACCGCGGATTATAAGGGGGGAGCAGTGGCCGGCAAAGGCATTGGGGCAGGAGACATCCCGGCGGGGCGCGAGGGTGCTGTGGTCGTCATCGCGTTGCTTACCGGTGCCGCTGTCTGGGGGCTGGTGTGGTACCCGTATCGCGCGCTCGAAGTGGCCGGGTTCTCCTCGACCACATCCACCGCGCTGACCTACGTCATCAGCCTGGCAGCCGGCATCGCCATGTTCGGTTCACGGCTCGGCGAACTCCGCCAGCACTGGCGTGCGGCGTTGCTCATTGCGCTCACTGCCGGCTGGACCAACCTCGCCTACGTGCTGGGCATGGTCGGCGGCGAAGTGATGCGCGTGCTGCTGCTGTTCTACCTGGCACCGCTGTGGACCGTGATCCTGGCGCGCATCCTCTTGGGTGAAAGGCTGACCGTGCAGTCAGGCGCATTGGTGGCGCTTTCGCTCACCGGTGCGCTGGTGATGCTCTGGCCCGAAGAGGGCTTGCCGCTGCCCGCCAATGCCGCCGAATGGCTCGGCATGACCGGCGGCATGAGCTTTGCCACCATGAACGTGCTGTCCAAAGGCGCTGACAAGGTCAGCATCGAGACCAAGTCGCTCGCAACGTGGGCGGGCGTGCTCATCGTCGCTGCGGCATGGATCGCGGTAGGCGGCGGCACCTGGGCGGTCCCGGCGGCGATCGGCTGGCCTGAGGGTGTGGTGCTGGTGCTGCTCGGCATCGTCATGTTTGCGATTACCGTGATCATTCAGCATGGCATTGCGCGAGTGCCGGCCAATACAGCCATCGTTATCTTCTTGTTCGAGCTGGTTGCCGGCGCGGTGTCGTCGGCGCTGCTGTCGGACGAGACGCTGCGGCCTCAGGACTGGCTGGGCGGGCTGCTCATCGTGAGCGCGAGTCTGGTGGCGGCGGCCCGACGCTAGAATGTGCCCATGAATGCACCTGTGCCGCAAACCCTCGCCGCCCCTGCCACCGACACCCCGCTGACCATCGCCGGCAAGGCCTACGACTCGCGCTTGCTCATAGGCACTGGCAAATACCGCGATTTTGAGCAGACGCGCTTGGCGGTGGAGGCGAGCGGTGCCGAGATCGTCACGGTCGCTATCCGCCGCACCAATATCGGCCAGGACCCGGACCAGCCGAGCTTGCTCGACGCGCTGCCGCCGAGCCGCTACACCCTGCTTCCAAATACTGCCGGCTGCTACACCGCCGAAGATGCGCTGCGCACGCTGCGCTTGGCGCGCGAGCTGCTCGATGACCACCGCCTGGTGAAACTCGAGGTGCTCGGCGACCCGCAGTCGCTTTATCCCAATGTGGTGGAGACCATCAGCGCCGCCAAGGTGCTGGTGGCCGAGGGCTTCGACGTGATGGTCTACACCTCCGACGACCCGATCGTCGCCCAGCAGCTGCAGGATGTGGGCTGCTGCGCGGTGATGCCGCTGGCCAGCCTGATCGGCTCCGGTATGGGCATCCTCAACCCGTGGAACCTCGAGATCATCCTCTCGCGGCTCACGGTGCCGGTGATCGTCGATGCCGGTGTCGGCACCGCATCAGATGCAGCCATCGCCATGGAGCTCGGCTGCGCCGGCGTGCTGATGAACACGGCCATCGCCGCCGCACGCGACCCGGTGCGTATGGCGCGGGCGATGCGTCTCGGCATCGAGGCGGGCCGCGAGGCGTATCTGGCGGGCCGTATACCGAAGAAGGTCTACACCGCGACCCCGAGTTCGCCCACCACCGGGTTGATCGGGTCGTGACCGACCTGCCGCCCAAGCGCCGGCTGCCGCTGCCCAAGCCCTACACGCCCAGTGCCGACGGTCACCGCGCGGTACGCAGCTTCGTGCTGCGCCAGGGCCGTGTCTCCAACGCGCAGGCGCGCGCCGTTGAGGACCTGCTGCCGCGCCACGGCATACCCTTCGCCACCGCGCCGCTGGACTTCGCTGCCGTGTTCGGGCGCGTCGCACCGGTGGTGCTGGAGATCGGCTTTGGTATGGGCGAGACCACCGCGGCCATCGCGCAGGCCATGCCCGAGCGCGACTTTTTGGCGCTGGAGGTTCACACGCCTGGGGTTGGCAACCTGCTGCAACTCATCGAGCGTGACGGCATTTGCAACCTGCGCATCATTCAGCACGACGCGGTCGAGGTGCTCGCGCAGATGATTCCGGACGGCGCGCTGGCCGGCGCGCATGTGTTCTTTCCTGATCCGTGGCCAAAGAAGCGCCACCACAAGCGGCGCCTGCTGCAGCCGGTGTTGGTGGCCGCGCTCAGTGCCAAGCTGGCGCCTGGCGGTTACCTGCATGCCGCAACCGATGTAGAGGACTACGCGCAGCAGATGCTGGAGGTCTTCACAGCGACACCGGGCCTGGTGAACGCCGCCGAGCCTGTCGAGCCAGGCGAGGGCCGCGCTGAGGGATGCTCGCGCCGCCCGGCTTACCGGCCGCAGACCAAATTCGAGGCGCGCGGCCTGAGGCTGGGCCATGGCGTCTGGGACGTGGTGTTCCGTCGCACCTGAGTGCCCGGCCACTCGAGCGCCCAGACCGTCGAGCGCGTGGTCAGTCGAGTGCTTGGTAGCGCACCGCGAGGATCTCCAGATGGCGCTCGCCAGCGGGGGTGCGCAGCGTCACATCGTCGCCCTCGCGGGCCTTGGTGAGCGCGCGGGCCATGGGTGAAACCCAGCTGATGCGTCCGCGGCCCACATCCGCCTCATCGATGCCGACGATGCTCACTGTCTGCTCCTCGCCGCTGTCGACGTCCATGATGTCCACGGTGGCACCAAAGAACACCTGGTCGGTGGCCTCGCGCGCCGCCGGGTCGACCACCTCGGCGTTGTCCAGGCGCTTGCCGAGAAAGCGGATGCGCCGGTCGATCTCGCGCAGGCGCTTCTTGCCGTAGAGGTAGTCGCCGTTCTCGGAGCGGTCGCCATTGCTGGCGGCCCACGCCACTGTCTCGACCATCTTCGGCCGCTCGACCTTCCACAGCTGGTCGAACTCGGCTTCCAGTTTGGCGTGGCCAGCCGGCGTCATGTAATTCTTGCTGCCTGCCGGCACCGGGTTCGCGTCGGCGAACTCGTCGTCGTCATCAGGAGGTGTGTCCTCCTTAAAGAACGCCTTACTCACCGATGTCCTCGACAAAGCTCCTGGTCCCCGCCAAAGCCGCTGCGGTGGGCCACCTGCAACAACCCCTCAGTTATCACGTCCCGGTCTTGGGCAAGTTCAGCGTCGACGAGAAGGTGAGGTCCTTGGAGTCGACCACCTTGGCGGTCAGCTCGCTGCCACCCGCCTGCGGCAGGAAGTAGAAGCGGAAATTGGGGTTCTCGCTGATCGAGAAGTCGACATCGGCGCTCATGATGACCTTACCGCCATAAGCCACCTCGACATGACGCACAAAGTGCGGCGGCACGAACAGGCGCGTCACCTGGTCCATCTGCATGCCCGAGGTGTTGGGGTGCGAGACCATGACTTGCGCCAGCGTGGGTTTGCCCTGCTGCACCTCGCCCTCGAGCTTGAACTTGACCTTGCCCAGACGCGCCAGCGCGGCTTCCATGTCCTTGCCAGCCGGCGCCGAGCAGCCACCCGCAGCCCGCACGAATTTGCGCGCCATGTGCAGCTTGCCGTCGTTGGTCTCGGCGACCACGCGCACCCACGTGTACTCCTCGAGGCGGATGCGCGTCTCGATGTCGGCGCGGCCGGACTCGGGGGTGAACTCGAAGCTGGCGGCGATCGGCGTCGGGTTCTTGTCGACCAGCAGCCACATCTTCTTGATGTAGCGACCGGGCGTCTGATCGACCTTGGCCTTGAGGCCGATGGGTACGACTGCGGCGTCTTCGGCGCGGAAGGGCGCATCCACCTCGACCACGTCCCCGGCATTGTCGGCGATGGGGCGGTCGGCAAACAGGAACTGGCGGATGCCCGCCCACTGCTCGGTGTCGGCGGAGGGCTCGTCGGCAGCAGACGCTGGTGTGGCCGCGAACATGCTCAGAAGCAGCGTACATGCGGCAGCAGACCGGGCCAATGCGCTGCGGAAACGTGCGCTGGCGGGGGTATTTGATCTGGAGGGGATGGATGAGACTGAGAACATTCGAAGCGCTCCTGGCAAATGTCGATGCAGCAAAGCCAAACGGCGTAGATGGTACCGGGTGGCCCGACCAGCCCGAGCACCGGCTCAGCGGCGTCGGTCAGCGGTGTCGTCCTGCGGCCCAACAAGCGAAATCATTTTGTCCTATTTTAGTCCGTGTCTTCCCACTCGAGTTCCGAATACGCGGCAGTGACGTTCCGGCGGTGGAACACCTCGGTCAAGGCCCAGCCAGAGAGGGGCGGGATCGCCTCCACGGCCTTCTGCAATGGCACGCGCCGGCGCAGCGCGTCGCGCACGCCGTCGCGCAGCGCCACAAGGTAGTCGGTCTGCGCCTGCCAGCCGGCGCCGTCGACAACTGGCCCGTGCCCCGGCACGGTGCGCGTCTCGCCCAGCGCACGCAGCGCCGGTGTCTGCGCCAGCCAGCCCATCAGGTTGCCATCGACCACCGGCAAGTGGCCGACGAACAGCAGATCGCCGGCAAACAGGGTGCGAGTGGTCTCGTCGTAGACCGTGAGGTCATGGTCGGTGTGTGCGGTCTTCCACGTCTGCAGGCGCAACTGCCGGCCGCCGAGGTCCAACATCATCTCGCCACTCACCGCCTCGCCCGGCACAACGATCTGCGGCGCGGCGTCCAGCCCGAGTTGCCGTTGCGCCAGAGCGCGGTAAGTCTGCGCGCGCGCTGCCACTGCCGCGGGCAGGCGCTGGTTGGCGATCTGTCGTGCCGCAGCGTGGCTCGCCGCAATGGCCGACAGCCCGAGCAGGTGGTCCGGGTGGCCGTGGGTGATGATCACCGCG
>Ga0172372_10013110_pt1 | contig 10310 bp, 8 predicted proteins | sample LakKiv5m_2_FD_114544 | JGI IMG/M metagenome (GOLD analysis project Ga0172372, IMG submission 114544) | Freshwater microbial communities from Kabuno Bay, South-Kivu, Congo - kab_092012_9.5m | ecosystem: Environmental > Aquatic > Freshwater > Lake | place: Democratic Republic of the Congo... | reverse complement strand
CCCTGGCCTCCAAAATTATTTTCTTTTCGTAATTTTAGGATCTCGCAAATATTTGGCAACTATATCATTGCTTATTTTGTTTTGCAAATATTGTTCAAAACCATATTCGATTAAATCTTTAGCCAAAATAAAATCATTTTGATTTGACTTAAAACTATGTTTTTTGAATTCCTTATTGCCATAACCACACAAATATTCATCTGCCTTTAAATTTTCTTGAATAAAATTAAAATTTTGAATTTCATTTGGATGAGTTTGATGAAGTTCTTTATTTTCAACTTGAAATTTAGCATAATAATATTCATCGCCACTGGCTTTAGTTATAGTAACAATTTTTTTAGCATTATTTCGATTCTGATAAGCCAAAACTTGGCTTGAAGTAAGGGTAATGCAATCAGCTTTGGTGGCAATAGCGAACATTTTTAAGGTCGCCAAAGCAACTCTAATTGCGGTATAGCTACTTGGACCGTTCGTTGCAATCACTAAATTAATATCGGCATAATTAAGATTTTGTTTTTGAATAATTTCATCAATAGTTGCCACTAGTAATTCTGAATGCTTTGGCTCGCCATGAAAATTTTTTTCATCAATCACCTTAACCGCGTCGCCATCAGATTTTCCAAGGGCAATTGACATAGAATTAGAAGAGCAATCAAAAGCCAAAATCAACATTAATTTAGAATTTTTTTGTTATTTGGTAAATCCAAGGAAAAGGCAGGGATTATAGCATTAAATTCATCTTCGATTTTGCTATCATTATTGGTTAATTTGCGCATTTTATACCTGCCCATCATAATGCCCGAAGGGTGCTTTAAATGGACTGCGCTGGTATATTGAAATGAAGAGTCGGGCTTGATTTCTGGCTTTTCGCCAACCACCCCTTCATCATCAACCTCTTGAACATTGCCAGCTTCGTCAACAATGCGCCAATAGCGGTGCGTGAGCTTGACTATATCGATGGATTTATTTGCAATTAAAACATGATATGCCCAAATAAAAATATCGCCCTGTGCGGTGGATTTTTTGGTTATATATTCTGGCCAAACATTAATTTCGATATTGTTAGTGGTTTCAACATAAGGCTTTTCATGAAGCAGGTCTTCGCTTGAATTAAATTCCAAATTATTAATAAAGTTTTGATAAAATGATTTCATAATTATTATTGATTTTATGTTATTATTTGGTTTTTTTATTTAAAAATCAATTTAATTAATTTTTAAATAATTGCATCTTCAATTTGTAATTGTAATTTTTCAACACCCATCCAACTATTAATTTCAATAGTTACAACTAGATTTAATGGTTGAGAAGTTTTTGATTCCAATAAATATTTACCTAAGTCATTTTGATTTTGTCGAAATAAAATTCCTGATATTTGATTGTTAAAACCAATTACTGATTTAGCGCTAAAAATTAAACTTAAATGCTCTTGTTTTTTACCAACAAAATTTGCTTTAATTTTATATAAATTTTCAATTAGAAATTTTGGCCTTGGATTGCCAACGCCAAAAGGTTCAAGCTTTGATATTTCTTTAACCAAATCGAGATTTAATTGTTGAGCGTCAATTTTAATATCATAATTTAGAATATTATTTTGCAAGATTTTGGTAATTTTTGACTCTAATTTTTGGTTTAAAAAATTATGAAATTCTTTAATTTTTGATGATTGCAAACTAAATCCACCCGCCATTGCATGACCACCACCTTCAGCTATAATTTCAGCAATTTTGGCATTCAAAATTTCTGCACCAAAATCAATTCCCGATATTGATCGACACGAACCCTTTGCCTTATTAGTTTTGTCATCGATTGTTATAACGGCAACTGGCTTTTGATATAGCTCCTTGAGCCTTGAAGCAATTATACCGATCACTCCTTGATGCCAATTGATTCCGACCGCAAAAATTACCGAATCATTTTGACTAAAACCATCGATATTATTTTCTAAATTATAAATCGCTTGAGCGAGAACTTCAGCCTCAATATCTTTGCGGTTTTTGTTTAACTCTTCAAGCTTGCTGGCAATCTCTAAGGCAACATTTTCATCTTGTGTAGACAAAATTTCTGCACCAAAATGCGAACTTCCAACTCTACCGCCCGCATTAATCCTAGGACCAATTATAAATCCTAAACTATAGCTGTTAAGTTCGCTATTGACGCCCGCAAAATCAATAATAGTTTTGATGCCCAAATTCTGCCTTTTTTGCATTATTTTTAAACCATTTGCCACAAAACATCGATTTAATCCTGTTAAACTCATAACATCACAAACAGTGCCAAGCGCAACCAAATCAAGCATTTGATATAGATTTGGTTCAGATATTTTTTCAAAATAATTTTCTTTTCTTAAGCTTTTATTTATGGCAACTAAAAATAAAAAAACTACCCCAGCCGCACATAAATTTTTATGTTCAAAACTTTCATTGACTAAATTCGGATTGATGACCGCAATGGCTTCGGGTTTTTCCAAAACCCCCAAATGATGATCAATAACAATAATTTCTAAACCAATTTTATTAGCAATTTTTAAAGGCTCAAAGGCTACGGTTCCGCAATCTACCATAATTACCAAATCTACCCCTTTATTTTTAAGAGCAACCAATGCATTTGAATTTGGTCCATAGCCTTCTAAAATTCTATCGGGAATATAGATTTCGACTTCAATTTGCAGTGAATTAAAAAATCTCTTCAAAAGCGCACTTGAAGTTGCTCCATCAACATCATAATCACCAAAAATGCATATTTTTTTGTGATTTTTTATTGCAGAAATAACTCCATCTACCGCTTCAGACATTGAACCAAGAAGAAAAGGATCGGGAAGAATATTTTTAATTTTTGGGTCTAAAAAATTAGGAATATCCTCGATTTTTACATCACGAATTAGCATTAATTTTGCTAAAATCTCAGATATAACAAATTTGTTAGAAACGCTATTTACAAGGCTTTCATCAACAAATTTTTCTTGCCATTTTTTTTGTAAAATCGATAGATTGTGGTGCGAACTTTCCATTTTTAATTAAGTATCTTGTAGGAAACTTTTTAATAATTTAGCCCGTTTCGGATGTTGCAACTTCTTTAAAGCCTTGGCTTCGATTTGACGAATCCTTTCGCGAGTTACCGAAAATTGCTTTCCAACTTCTTCTAAAGTGTGATCTGTAACCATTCCAATGCCAAATCTCATTCTTAAAACCCTTTCTTCTCTTGAAGTAAGTGAGGATAAAATTTGCGAAGTAAGTTCTTTAAGTTTAGAATGTGAAGCCGCGTCAAAAGGTAAAACTGCAGTTTTATCTTCAATAAAATCACCAAGAACGCTTTCTTCATCATCACCAGAAATTGGCGATTCAAGACTCACAGGATCTTTCGAGGTTCTTAAAACTTTTCGTACTTTATCTACTGGCATTAACAATCTGTCAGCGATTTCTTGAGCGTCAGGAGTTCTCCCTAATTCTTGCGTAAGTTGACGAGAGGTTTTAACAATTTTGTTAATGGTTTCCACCATATGAATCGGAATACGAATCGTTCTTGATTGATCAGCGATTGCTCTAGTTATTGCCTGTCTAATCCACCAAGTAGCATAAGTTGAAAATTTATAGCCACGACGATATTCGAATTTATCAACCGCCCTCATCAAGCCAATATTACCTTCTTGGATTAAATCTAAAAATTGTAAACCGCGGTTAGTATATTTTTTGGCGATTGAAACAACCAAGCGAAGATTGGCCTCGATCATTTCTTTTTTTGCTTTTGATTCTTCTTCTTGGCTATATCTGATATTGCTAATCATTTTCTTAAAATCAGCCAAAGACAACCCCATAATTTTGGTAAATTTGGCAATTCTATCAAGTGAATTTCGAATTTGCTCTCCACTTTCTTTGGTAAATTTTTGCCATTTTTCATCTTTAATTGACGAAACTTTTGCAAACCATTTTTCAACATCTTCAACCCCAGCATAATTTTTTAAGAAATCCACCTTGTCAATTTTATAACTTTGTGACAATTTTAACAAATCCAGTTCAATTGATAATAATTTTTGTTGAGCTTCATAAAGCTGGTCGACCAAAGCTTTAATTAAACCATCATTAAAGCTTACTTCATTTGTTAATTTTATAAAATCCTGTTTTAACTTATTAATATCTTTGTCGTTTTTAATTTGCTCTGGAGCTTTACTTTCTGATTTATCGATGATTTTTTGACAAATATTAGCAATTTTTTGAAATAATTCTAACATTTTTGGCATTAAAATTCTTTCCATAGAAATAAATGAAACTGCGCTTTCATCAATCTCTTCCAACTCTTCATCTTCAAATAATGAATCTTCGTTAATTTCAACAGAATCAGCCTGCTCGATGATTGATGCCACATCTTCAACATTTCCATCGCCAATTTGATTATTGGTTTCGCTATTTTTAATCATCTCCTCTAGCTCAGAATTGTAGGTTTCGTCAATACGAATTATATCTCGAAGAAGCAAAGTTCCATTGGCCAAACCATTATACCATTCAATAAAATGCCTCATAATTAACGGGCTTTCATATAAAAAATTTACCGTTCTAACCCTTCCTTCTTCGATTCTGATGGCAATTGAAACTTCATCATCACGAGTCAAAAGTTTGACCGTGCTCATTGATTTGAGATAAGTTTTTACCGAATCTTCGCTTCTCTTTTGACTTTTATCATCATCTTTACCAGCTAAGCCCTCTTCAATAAGTCTTTCTAAATCCTCTTCCTTTTCAACGATTTGAATTTTAAATTCACCCAAAATATCTACGATTTTATCTAATTTTTTCGGATCTAATTCGGTTTCAATATTTTCAAGAATTTGGTCGTAAGTTAAATAGCCTTGCGTCTTTCCAATGGCTATAAGTTTTTTTAATTTATTAGCAATTTCGCTGGAAATTCTTTTATTTTCATCTTCTTGAAGATTTTCATTTGGCTCGTTAATTTGCGAAATTTTTTCGGCAATTCTGGCTGATCTATCGCTTAAAATTGTTGATGGCTTTGATTCTTTTTTAAGCATTGCCCGTGCTTGTTGGGCAAATTTTTTAGGATCATTAGCCTTGTCTAATTTTTTAAATTTATCTTTCTTAACATTCACCTGTGGTTTTTTCTGTGGATTGATTTTTTTTGGTTGCTGTTGCTTAGAAATATTTGGTTTTTTGCTTAAATTTTTGTCGATAACTAATTTAGTTTTTTTTATTTCTTTGTTTTTATTTTTAAGCGTTGGTAATTTTTTGTTAGTTATTTTTTTTGAATTGGTAACTTTTGGTGAAATTTTTTTAGTATTTTTTGGAGGTAATTTTTTAACAATTTTAGATTTTTTTACCGTAACTTTTGCTTTAATATTTTTTTTGGTATTTTTCTTATCCTTGATCGCAACCACCTTCTTTTTAGGCTTAATAACCTCTTTTTTATTCTTTACCTCTACCTTTTTTTTCGGCTTTATTGTGAAGATTTTTTTATTTTTTAAATTATTTTTTGTTTGTAAAATTTTTTTGATTTTAGCTGGAGATTTTTTTATTTTTTTGGCCATAAATATTGGTTTGTTAAATTTCTTTTTCAATTTCTTGGCTTAATGCTCTAATTTCAAGCTCCAAGGATTGTTTATATTTAAAAAATTCAGTTGTTTTTTGACTTAAAATCATTGCTTGATGGGCGTTGTCATCATCATTTTCATTCAAATTTTCTTTATATTGTCGCTCAACTTTAATTAATAATTCTTTTAAAAGTAATAGACGAAATTTTTTGTGTAAATTATTTGAATTTAGCAAAGCAATAACTTTACGGATTATGTCATTATAAATCTTAAATTCTGATTTATCAAGCTCTTCAATAATATTTTTATTTCCCTCATCCACTAAATTTACAATTAGCTCTTTCAATTCAGTAATTTTTTCATCCAAAAAAATATGCTCGCGAATATTGAATTCATTGTCTTCATAATCAATTAGTTCTGAGAATTTAATTAAATATCCAATGATGTTTTTTTGTATATGAAATTCCTGTGGATTTTTATCAATTGATAATTTATTTGTTACAAAAATATTTGAATTGTTACTTTTCTTGCCCATTGAAAATAAAGCTTCTCTTATAAATAAATTAAAGTATTTTTTGGTTGGTACATCATTAATTTGTGAAATTTTTTGACTTAGCTCATATTCTAATCGAGCTTTATTTTCTGGGGAAATTGGCTTTAACAAATCGATTTTTAGTTCGGCGCAAGCGAAGTCCAGAAGGGCTTGCGAAGCTGGTTTAGCATTTTCTAACAATTTCTTAAAATCTAATACACCAAAATCGCGGATAAACTCATCTGGATCCATTTTATTTGGAATAAAGCAAAACCCTAAATTTTTTTTAGAATTAATAATCGGCAATGCAAGTTCCAAAACTCGCTTCGAAGCTTTGTAGCCAGCATTATCGCCATCTAAACATATAATAATTTTATCAGTAATAGCAAAAAGTTGCTTAATATGATCTTCGCTTATAGCAGTTCCAAGACCAGCTACAACATTTTCACAACCCGCAGAGGCAACAATGATGCAGTCAATATAACCTTCAACCATTATGGCAAAACCATCATCCATTATTGCTCTTTTGGCATTATAAAAATTATACAAAGTTTGACTTTTTTTAAAAATATTAGTTTCTGCGGAATTTAAATATTTTGGCATTTCATCGCCCAGCGATCGCCCGCCAAAGGCAATAATTCGATTTTTGCGGTCAGCAATGGCAAAGGTTATGCGATTGCGAAATTTGTCGTAAATTTTGCCATTTTCGCTTTTACCAATAACCCCAGAATCTTCAATTAATGAATTACTAAATCCTAATTTTTTTAGATAATTTTGTAAGGCGTCATAAGAATTTGGGGCATATCCGATATGAAATTTTTTGGCAATTTTTGAATTAAATCCTCTTTTTTTTAAATAATCGCGGGCATTTTTACCAATTTGTTCATATAAATTTTTTTCATAAAATTCATTTATTTTTTCGGCAATTTCAAAATCACCCAAATTATAATCACTTGATATATTTGAATTTGAAGCCTGAATTGGCACCTCAATGCCGTAATCATTAGCTAATTTAAATACCGCTTCTTTAAATGGAATTTTTTCTTGTTCGATGGTAAAAGTTATTATATCGCCATGAGCTTGACACCCAAAACAATGATAAAATCCTTTGTGATCATTCACATGAAATGATGGTGATTTTTCGTTGTGAAATGGACATAACCCTAGATAATCCTTGCCAGTTTTTTTTAGTTTTACTTTTTTGCCAATAACATCTGACAACAAAATTTGATTCTTTAATTTTTCAGGGAATTCGCGCGAAAAATTCATATTTTTTTAAACAATATGCCACATAAAATTTAGCATTGTCATTAAAATTCCAAAGGCTATGGGTATAAGAAAATTATCGTCTATTTTAAATAAATCTGGATATGCCTCAAGATAAGTAATATATATGGAAACCAAAAATGCAAAGAAGAAAAATGATGGTCGACATTTAAAATACAATCCTATGGTTAATATTATTATAATCGAAACCACAAAAAATGTAATTGATCCAAATAAACTTTTTTGTAAAAATTGACGAGATTTAAATGCCTTTCCCACCACTGCTGCACTTGAATCGGCAAATATTAAGATGCAAAACCCTGTAATGGCGATAATTGGCTCAAATAATGCAAAATTAAAGCTTGCCGATAAAAACAGCCAAGACATTCCAGATAATTTTTTTTCTTGCAATTCCTTATCTCGCATTATTAAGCTAAAAATTTTTGTGGAAATTTTGTGAATATTTTCAAATTTACATCGAGAAAAATCCGCTAAAACCACCAAAACAGTTATGGGAATAAATAATTTTGCAAAATTCTCTTTGCCTAAATAATAAAAGGCTACAACTATAGAGGTTGCTATTAGATGGAATATTTTTCTAAATATTTCTCGACTAATTGTCATTTTATTTTTTATTTGTTTTATGCTCCTGATCCTGATAAATCACCAACTCATCTTTACCAACATATCCCAAAATTTTTCTTGATTGCTCATCGACTAAATCCAAATCTAATGATTCGTAATTCATGCCCTTAATTAAATCTTTTTTTATTCGAATTTTATTTTGCAATTCCATCTTTTCTGATTCAATTTTTTGTGCCTGTTTTTTTAATGTGTAATATTCAATCAAACCTTTATTACTGAAAATCGATACCATCATAAAATAAATTACCAATGAAATTGCCACTCCATATGAAACAAAGGCAACTTTGTTGATTCGATGTCTTCTAACAAAATTATATAATGAATATTTAGTTATTATCATATTAATTATTTTTATTACAAAGTTCTAATGCAACACGAATTATATCGCGAGTTTTAGGCAATGCTAAATTCTCAAGATTTTGAGCGTATGGCAATGGCGCATCAACCGAAGCCAATTTTTTAATTGGAGCATCAAGATAATCAAAGGCTTCTTCAATTAAAATTGAAGCGATTTCACTGCCAATTGAAGCAAAAGGAAAGCCCTCTTCAACCGTTATACATCTTGAGGTTTTTTTAACTGAATTAACAATAGTTTCGCGGTCAATTGGGCGAATAGTTCTTAAATCAATAACTTCGGCTGAAATGCCCATTTTTTCAAGCTCTTCGCTAGCTTCAAGAGCGTATTTTACGACTAAAGAAAATGCAATTATAGTAATGTCGGTTCCTTCTTTTAAAATTTTCGCTTTACCAATTTCAACAACATGATCATCTTCATATTCTTCTTCAAAACTGAAGCCGTAGGTTAATTCATTTTCCAAAAAAATAACTGGGTTTGGGTCACGAATGGCTGATTTTAAAAGCCCCTTGGCATCAGCCGAACTATATGGAGAAACCACTTTCAAGCCCGGTATTGAACCATACCAAGCCGCATAACATTGTGAATGTTGAGCGCCAACTCTTGATGCGGCACCATTTGGTCCGCGAAATACTATTGGGCAACGAACTTGACCACCAGACATATAGTTGGTTTTTCCAGCGGAATTAACAATTTGATCAATAGCCTGCATTGCAAAATTAAATGTCATAAACTCAACAATCGGGCGAAGTCCAGCAAATGCTGATCCAATGGCAATGCCTGCAAATCCTTGTTCAGTTATCGGAGTGTCGATAACTCTTTTGCTTCCAAATTCTGCAAGTAAACCTTGGGTAACTTTATAAGCACCGTTATACTCAGCGACCTCTTCCCCCATTACATAAATTTCTGGATTTGCTCGCATTTCTTCCGCCATTGCTTCACGAAGCGCTTCTCTAACTGTAAGTTTTCTAAGTGTCATAATTAGCTATAAATCTCGGTTAAAAGCTCTGATTCATCAGGCTCAGGACTATTTTTGGCAAATTCAACAATTGTGTTGACTTCATTTTTAATTAAATCCTCGATTTTTTTAAAATCATCTTCGCTAGCCATTTTATTTTCTAAAACTTGTGCGCGAAGCGAATCGATTGGATCTAAATCTTTTTTGCAATTAACTTCTTCTTTCGAACGGTAAGTAGCAGGATCGGACATCGAATGACCCCGATATCTGTAGGTATCCATTTCAATTAGCATTGGACCATTACCAGCTCGAACAAAATCGATACATTTTTTTCCTTCAGCAATAACTTCAAATATATCCATTCCGTTAATTTTTATCCCCGGAATATTGAAGCCAATACCTCTCTTATGAAGCTCATCAACGCTGGAAGCCCTTGAAACCGAAGTTCCCATTGCATAATGATTATTTTCAATAATAAATAATACAGGTAAGTTCCAAATTTTTGCCATATTGAATGATTCATAAACTTGACCTTGATGGGCCGCACCATCGCCAAAATAGCAAAAAGTTACATTATTATTTCCTTTATATTTGTCGGCAAAAGCAAGACCTGCACCAATTGGGACTGAAGCACCAACGATTCCATGACCACCGTAAAAATGTTTTTCGGTATCGAATAAATGCATTGATCCGCCCTTTCCTTTTGACGAACCATCTTTTCTACCCAATAATTCTGCCATAATTTTTTTTGGATCAGATCCAACCGCAATCATGTGACCGTGATCACGATATGTAGTGATGACTTTATCGCCCTCGATCATGTTATATTTCATGCCAGAAGCAATGGCTTCTTGTCCAATATATAAATGGCAAAAACCAGCAATTAGACCCATTCCATAAAGTTGCCCTGCTTTTTCTTCGAACCTACGAATTAATAGCATTTCTTGATATAAATTTAATAACTCTTTAGAATTAAAGCTTTTAACGATATTATGTTTATCTTTTTTTTCAGATGTAGTTT
>Ga0172372_10013108_pt1 | contig 10310 bp, 9 predicted proteins | sample LakKiv5m_2_FD_114544 | JGI IMG/M metagenome (GOLD analysis project Ga0172372, IMG submission 114544) | Freshwater microbial communities from Kabuno Bay, South-Kivu, Congo - kab_092012_9.5m | ecosystem: Environmental > Aquatic > Freshwater > Lake | place: Democratic Republic of the Congo... | reverse complement strand
CGTGTGTTGCCGCAGTTTATTTTGGGACAGTGCTATTCGCGATTAGAGCGAGGTTCTGATGCGAAAGTGGCTTTTCAGACGGTCCTTAAAATGAAACCAACGTATGAGTTGGAATTTCAATCGAAGCTTCAAATATTATTGACCGATTTGAAATTCCGTGGCAATTACGAGCAAGCCATTAAGCAATTGTTGGTGATGTTGGAAGATGTGAAGAACGAGTCTTACAAGGATGTTATTTATTACGCACTAGGAACGACAGCGCTTTCTGCAGAAAAGAACAAAGAAGCAGTAGATTATTTCGAGCAGTCGTTGGTTTACAACAAGGTGAATAAGAAGAAACGTGTGAAAACCTTTTTGACTTTGGCTGATTTGTATTTCGATCAACGCCAATATGTGCAAGCTCAGGTGTATTACGATAGCACGTACAAAAATTTAGCAGAGAACCACGAGCGTTTTAAGGAGGTTAAAGCCCGCGCGCAAAGCTTGAATGAATTGGTAGGTTATTTAAATACCATTGAGAAAAACGACAGCTTGGCAACCTTGTGTAGCATGACTACTGCTGAGATAGACAAGAAGCTTGACCGCATTCATGACCAGATGGTTCAGGAAATGGAAGAGAAGAAGCGACTAGACGAAGAAGCGCGTTTAGCGGCATTGAAAGGTGAGGAAGTGAATGGCACATTTTGGATTTACAACGCCGATGTACGCGAGCGTGGAAAGAGACAATTTGACGATGTGTGGGGAGGAAGACCATTAAAAGATTATTGGGGAATTCAAGCGCAGTTGAACAACATGTTCTCGTCGCCCGATGAAAGTCAGCTAGCCGCTACAGCAAATTCGGCGACGGTAGAGGCGGATAGTTTGAAGTATAAGGTCCCAAGCGTGGAAGATTTGAAAAAAGAATTGCCTTGTGGTGACACCAAGAAGATGGAGAAGATGGGTTCAGATTTAACCGATGCCTATTACCAAAGTGGATTGGTTTACAAAGAGAAATTAGACGACATTGAGAGTGCTATTACATCGTGGGAAAGCATGTTACGCAAGACTCCGGAAAGTGGATTTACACCGATGGCCTATTACCAATTGTTCCGCGCATGGATGTTCAAAGAACAAAATGGAAGTTTATCGGGAACTTGTGAAACCTGCAGTTCTGCTTACTGGGGTGCGGCGATTAAGAAGAAATATCCCGGTTCTGATTGGGCTATGTTGGTTGACAATCCAGACTATGTGAACGCCGAGCAAATGCGTCGGGAAGAGGAAGAGAAGCAATACAAGAAGGCGTATGGGCTATATGCGAACAACGGCATATTGGAGAGCATGGCCATTTGCGACAAGGCAATTAATGAACGTCCGAACAATCACCTCATTTGTCAGTATCGTTTGTTACGTGCTTCGTGTTTGGGTAAGCTTGAAGTTCCTTACGGAACAACAGTAGGCTTTGAAGAAGAGCTGAATCGCATTGTAACCAATTGCCCTGGCTCAGAGCAAGCCGCAGTAGCCACAACGTATTTGAATCAATTGAAGAACAAGTCGGGGTCAACAACAAACACCAATGTAACGACAAGTTCGAAGACCTTTGTGAAGGCTGATGAGGGCGAGCATTATGTGGTTGCTGTAGTAGATGCGAATACGGATTTAAACAAAGCGAAGATTGCTCTTTCGAATTTCAATTCAACGTATTTCTCGACATTCAACTACAAAACCAGCACGGCGATGTTTGACGTGAAGACGCCCATGCTCTTGGTTAAGTCTTTCCCAAATTTGAAAGAGGCGAATGATTATTTTACTACATTTGTTGGGGATCAGGAACTTGCAACGGCTTTAGGCTTAGTGAAGACCTCTCCTGTTTTTATAATTACTAAACAGAATTACCAAGAACTTTTCCGCACCAAGGATTTTCCAGGGTACTTAGAGTTCTTCAAACAAAATTATTGAGCATGTTGTCAAAAGGAAATTCAGCCACTCGTCCATCAGATAGCACATCTGATAACGCTATCAACCGAATTGTAGAAGGAACAGTCATTGAAGGAGAAATTCGTTGTGAAAGTAATATTCGTATTGATGGGGTATTTACTGGAAATATTGGAACTAAAGGTCGTTTGGTTGTAGGACCAACGGGTAAAATTGATGGCAATGTGATTTGTCAGAATGCCGAGATTGAAGGTTATATCAAAGGAAAAATTCAAGTAGGTCAGTTGTTGACTTTAAAAAATGCCGCGCGCGTGGAAGGAGATATCTTCACCGACAAATTGGCCATTGAGCCAGGAGCGGTATTTACAGGGGCTTGCAGCATGGGTAACAAAATGAAGGAAGCTCCAAAACCAACCGGAGCCCCAGTTACAAGTGCTACCCCACAACCAGCAAAATAAGGTAAGTATTAATCAGTCCTTCATCAAATACACCTCTTTGGCCACGCAAATGGCGATTACCATTGGTTTGGGGGTATGGGCGGGATTGAAATTGGACGAAAAGTACCCATTGGGTCGTCCGTATTTTACCTTGATTGGGTCGGTGTTGGGATTAGCGGTTTCATTGGTAGTAGTATTTCGAAGTTTATTAAGCAAGTGAAAGGGTTTAACATTACCACATTGGCAGCCATGGTCATTCTTTTGGCGGCCTTATTTTTTACTCAGAGTTTAACGCATATTGGAATGCAGATGCTGGTGGTACCGGTGTTGTATGCTTTGTTGAACATGTATTTATATAAAAAGTCGAGTGCTGCGGTTTCGGCTAGTCCGCGCAAGTTTGTCAATTCCTACATGGTAGCAGTAACCATTAAACTGTTGTTTACGATAGTTTTGGTGACAGTGATGGTATTGGTTCAGCCTGAGGTGAAGATTGCCACGGCATTATTGATCTTCGGAGTGTATTTGGTGAATACGGTCTTGTTTTCTAGAGCGTTGCTGCGCTTGAGATGACCAAAGTCTATGATTTTCTTGTAAAAAAAGTTTCATTCTATAGCATTGCTTCACTACTTTTGCACCGCCAAAATCGGGTATGTAATGGTGAAGACACTTCAGAATATATTTATTGCGGTTCTAATGTCCTTGTCTGTAGCGGCTTTCGCGCAGCACGGGGGGCATGAAACAGTAAGTGCGGCTGTTGAGCCTCAAGCTCAAGAAACGGCTATTCACGCTGACAGTTCTGTAGTTGCGCATGCTGATACCACGGCAGCTCATGAAGAGGAGGAAGGGTTCAGCATTGGAACCATGATTATGCATCACATTTCTGATGCGCACCAGATTCACTTGGGTGGTAGTTTATACATTCCGCTTCCGGTTATTTTGTGGCACGAAGGACACTTAGAAGTATTTAGCAGCAGCAATTTTTACGATGTAAACGAACACGGCGAGTTGGATTACAAACCTTACAAAGGCTTTGAGAACCACCACGAGCAAATCGTTTATGTAGGAGAGCATACAGAAGAAGTAGCGGGTCATGATGCGCATGCAGGTCATGAGGCACATGGTGTTAAAGTATTGGATTTTTCTATTACCAAATCGGTTTTCGGATTGTTGTTGGTGATTGTGATTTTGGTGATTATGTTCCGCGCTATTGCGAAGAAATACACTTCACGTCCGGGTCAAGCTCCAAGTGGATTCCAAAACATGATTGAGCCGTTCATTTTGTTTGTACGTGATGACATTGCGGTTCCAAGTATTGGTAAGAAGAAAGCAGAGCGTTACACCCCGTTTTTGTTGACGGTATTCTTCTTCATTTGGATGTGTAATATGTTGGGATTGGTTCCATTCTTAGGTGGATTCAACATAACAGGTACTTTAAGCGTGACGTTGGTATTAGCAGGAATAGTATTTATTATTACTTCGGTGAGTGGTAACAAGCATTACTGGGGACACATTTTCTGGCCTCCTGGGGTTCCACTTCCGATTAAATTTATTTTGGTGCCGATTGAATTTATGTCGGTATTCATTAAGCCAGCGGTATTGATGATTCGTTTAACAGCGAACATTACAGCGGGACACATCATTATCTTAGCGTTTGTTGGATTGGCCTTGATGTTTGGTCAGGACAGTGCGGTGGCTGGGTATGGTGTAGGAGTAGGATCGGTGTTGTTCATGATTTTCATGTACTTCATTGAATTGTTGGTAGCCTTCTTACAAGCGTATGTATTTACCTTGTTAGCGGCCTTGTATTTTGGCGATGCAACGCAAGAGCATCACCATGAAGAGCACGAGCACGAGCATGAAATGCAAAGCGCTCATTAATTAAGTAAATTTTCAACCCATAAAATAACAAAAACATGGAATTCTTGAATCAGTTAATGGCAGTAGAAATGGGCCAAGGTTTGGCTGGAATCGGTGCAGGTATCGCAGCAGTAGGTGCTGGTCTAGGTGTAGGTCGCATTGGTGGCTCTGCATTAGAAGGTATGGCTCGTCAACCAGAAGCTTCTGGCGATTTACGTGCTAGCATGATCGTAGCAGCAGCGTTGGTAGAAGGGGTAGCTCTTTTTGCCGTTATCGTTTGCTTGTTAGTAGCTTTAGGATAATACAACAGCGCAAGTTTGCGCTAAATATTTAATTCCAGATGGAAGGATTACTTAGTGTATCCGTAGGTACCGTTTTTTGGGCCTCGGTTGCTTTCTTATGCGTATTGGTTATTCTGAAAAGAATGGCTTGGACGCCTATTATGAACACGCTGAAAGAGCGTGAGGAAGGCATTTCAGATGCATTGCGTAAAGCTGACCTTGCAAAAGAAGAGATGGCCCGTTTACAAGCGTCGAACGAAGATTTACTTCGTGAGGCACGTAACGAGCGCGATCTTATTCTAAGTGAAGCTAAAGCAGTAGCAGACAGAATGCGTTCTGAAGCGGTAGGTCGTTCTCAGGAAGAGGCTAATCGCATCATTGCTAAAGCACAGGCTGAAATTGAGAATCAGAAGAAAGCGGCAATTGCTGAATTGAAAAATGAAGTAGCTGGTATTTCTATTCAACTTGCTGAAAGCTTGTTGAAGGATTCACTTTCAGACGAGCAGAAGCAGAAAGCATTGAACCACTCGTTAATAAAAGATTTCGGAGCGAACTAATATGTCGAACATTCGTTTATCAACCCGCTATGCTAAATCATTACTTGAGCTTTGTGAAGAGCGCAACGAAATTGATGTAGTGAATGGCGATATGAAAGCACTTGCTGCTCAAGTGAGAGCATCACGTGAGTTGCAGGCGATGTTGGCTAGTCCGGTTATTAGCGGTGATAAAAAATTAGCTGTATTGCGTGCGGTCTTTACAAACGTGAGTGTAACCACTCAATCGTTTATGAACCTAGTGGTAAATAAGGGACGCTCTGCTGTATTGGCTGATATTGCTCGTGCCTTCGTGAACTTAGTTCAAGAGAAGCGCGGCATTCACAATGCTGAATTAATTACAGCTGTAAAAGCTGATGACACCTTGAAAGCCGAAGTAATTGCTATGGCTGGAAAGATTGCTGGTGGAACCATTGAATTGGAAGAGAAGTTAGATCCGGCAGTTTTAGGTGGATTTATTTTACGTGTTGATGGCAAGGAATACAACGCTTCCATTGCGAGTAAATTGAAAGAAGTTAAAAAAGAATTTTCTCTAAACCCTCATGTTCCTTCGATGTAAGGAATTAAAAAATTAATGCTATGGCAGAGATAAAACCTGCAGAGATTTCAGCAATTCTTAGAGAGCAGTTAGCTGGTCTAAAGACAGAAGCTGAGTTGCAAGAAGTGGGCAGCGTTCTTCAAGTTGGAGACGGAATTGCTCGCATCTATGGTTTATCAAACGTTCAGTCAGGTGAGTTGATTGAGTTTGAAAACGGTGTACGCGGTATTGCGTTGAACTTGGAAGAGGACAACGTGGGTGCTGTATTGCTTGGTCCTTCTGGCGAATTGAAAGAAGGTGCAAGTGTTAAGCGCACAGGAACCATTGCTTCTATTAAAGCTGGTGAAGGCATGCTTGGTCGTGTAGTTAACACCCTTGGTGAGGCTATTGACGGAGCAGGACCTATTACTGGTGAATTGTTCGAAATGCCACTTGAGCGTAAAGCGCCTGGGGTAATTTATCGTCAACCTGTAAAGGAGCCATTGCAAACTGGTATTAAAGCGATCGACGCGATGATTCCAATTGGACGTGGTCAACGTGAGTTGATCATTGGTGACCGTCAAACGGGTAAAACAACCGTTGCGATTGACACCATCATCAATCAAAAAGAATATTACGACAAAGGTGAGCCGGTGTTCTGTATCTATGTAGCATGCGGACAAAAAGGTTCTACCATTGCCGGTACTGTAAAAACATTGCAAGATGCAGGTGCTATGGCCTACACGGTTGTAGTTGCTGCAACTGCTTCTGACCCAGCACCACTTCAATTCTACGCGCCATTCGCTGGTTGCGCTATTGGAGAGTATTTCCGCGATACGGGTCGTCCGGCATTGATTGTTTATGATGATTTGTCTAAACAAGCTGTAGCTTACCGTGAAGTATCGTTGTTGCTTCGTCGTCCACCCGGACGTGAGGCGTATCCTGGAGACGTATTCTACTTGCACAGCCGCTTACTAGAGCGTGCTGCGAAAGTGAATGAAACTCAAAGCGTTGCTCAGTCTATGAATGACCTTCCAGCTAGCTTGCAAGGTAAAGTTCGTGGTGGTGGTTCATTAACTGCACTTCCTATCATTGAGACCCAAGCAGGTGACGTTTCGGCTTACATTCCAACCAACGTAATTTCTATTACTGACGGACAGATTTTCTTAGAGTCGAACTTATTCAACGCTGGTGTGCGTCCTGCAATTAACGTAGGTATCTCTGTAAGCCGCGTAGGTGGATCTGCTCAGATTAAATCTATGAAGAAAGTAGCAGGTACTTTGAAACTTGACCAAGCGCAATTCCGTGAATTGGAAGCGTTCGCGAAGTTCGGTTCTGACTTAGATGAAGCTACTAAATTCGTTCTTGAGAAAGGTCGTCGTAACGTAGAAATCTTGAAACAAGGACAAAACGCTCCGGTTACCGTAGAGAAGCAAGTTGCAATTATCTACTGTGGTACCAAAGGATTGTTGTCAAATGTTCCAGTAAACAAAGTGAAACAATTCGAAGAAGACTTCTTGAACTTCTTAGAAATGAATCACCAAGGAACGTTAGATGCTATTCGCGGTGGTAATATTGGTGATGACGTTACTGTAGTTTTAGAGAAAGTAGCGAAAGACCTTAGTTCGAAATACAATTAATTCAAAGCGTAGCGAGAGATGGCAAATTTGAAGGAAATACGTATGCGAATTGTATCGGTGAATTCCACCATGCAAATCACATCGGCCATGAAAATGGTTTCTGCAGCTAAATTGAAACGTGCACAAGACGCCATTACTAAAATGCGTCCGTATGCGAACAAATTGCAGGAGATTCTTTCTAATGTAAGTTCTGCTGAAGCAAGCAGTACCTACAGCCAGCAACGCGATGTAAAAAATGTTCTTATTGTAGCTATCACATCAAATCGTGGTTTGTGTGGTGGCTTCAATAACAACATCATTAAAGAAGTACGTAACATGGCTAAAAACGAAACAGCCAACGTACATATCCTTTCTTTAGGTAAGAAAGCGCATGATGTGTTCAAACGCACCACCATGCACACCGACGTGTTCGGAGAAGCACCTTACCACATTTTTGATCATTTAAACTTTAACACGTCTTCTGCCATTGCTAACGAGATTATGTCTCAGTTTGCAGCGGGAAAATTCGATAAAGTTTATATTGCATACAATCGTTTCAAGAATGCAGCAACACAAGAGCCTACGGTAGAACAATTCTTACCTGTTGCTCCGCCTGCTGCTTCGAATGAATCAAATAATGCAACCGATTATATCTACGAACCACAAAAAGAACAAATTCTTGAGGAGTTAATCCCACGTTCATTGAAGGTTCAATTGTTCAAAGGGTTGTTAGATAGCTGGGCTGCAGAGCAAGGGGCTCGAATGACCGCTATGCACAAAGCCACAGACAACGCAGCTGCATTGGTGAAGGACTTGAAGTTGACTTACAACAAAGCACGTCAAGCAGCTATTACCGGTGAAATCCTTGAGATTGTTGCGGGTGCTGAAGCATTGAACGGATAATCTTTTTCCTTATTTATTAGCCTGTTCTTTCTACTTTCGTGGTAGACCTTAATCTATCATGCTTCGGAAGATTTTAACCAGCACTTTTTTCTATTCGATTTCGAATCAGATACCTGCTTTGGTTAATTTATTTCTACTTCCGATTTTAACACCACATCTTCAATCATCGGATTACGCTGTTTACGGATTGGTACTGGCCTATTCCGGTTTGGTTGGTGCGTTTAGTAGTTTGGGCTACATTGTCAATTTTCAAAACGCGTACTTTCATGAAGGTGCCGCATTCAAAATGCGTTGGGCTCGACTTTTAGGATTTCAATGGGTATACAAAGTGGTCTATGCTGGTGTTGTAACGGCGGTGCTTTATTTTTTTATTGGACAACGTTTGAAGGGCATTTTGCTTTGGGAAGTAATGGCCTTGGTGGTACTACCCATATTGTTTTTTGATTTGACGAAATCCATTGGAACCCGGTTGTGTCAATACCGCCATGAACACAGTCGCGTTTACCTCATATCCATTGTAACCGCATTTGTTTCGATTGGCTCTACGGTTGTGGGGATACTCTATTTTCATTTGGGCTTCTTGGCTTGGTTTATATCTACTGCTTTAGCTGGTGGCATTCAAGCGGTATATTTTGGTTATTTGCTTTATGTGAAGGAAGGCATTCGTCCGCAGTTTGCCTTTCATGCTTCCGAAATTCGTGAGGACTTGCGGGTGGCGCTTCCCTTGATTCCAAAGGATTATGCGAGTTATATCATGAGTTCGTCTGATCGGGTAATTCTGGACCGCAGCCATGTGGGTGAAACAGCAATTGGACAGTACAATATTGCCTATGCTTTTGCCGGGTATTTCGAGAATGTTCAGTTGCAGGCCAATCAGGTGATGACCCCTATTTTCTTTGATCTGTTCAAGCGAAATTCTAACGAGGCGAATGGAATTTTGGTTCAATACATCCGTGTTTGGTTCGCGGTATCTCTCTTGTTGGCAACGTTTATTGGTTTGTGGATACCTGAAGCATTTCATTTTTTGTATCGAAAAGAAGAACTAAGTGCAGGCTTTCCAATGGCGGTGGTTTTGGTATTTGGATTTTGTTACCGGCCCTTGTATGTGGCGGCTGTGGATAGAGCAATCTATGAGAAGCGAACTCCGGTAGTGTTGAAGATTACTTTGATTTCTGCACTGATAAATTTATTGGTGAATTTGACTTTGATACCCATTTATGGGGTGTGGATAGCGGTGTTGAGTACAGTATTGTCATACGTGGCTATGGGATTGTTGGGATATTTTTTATCTGCATCGAACAAATCATTGTTACATCACTTAAAACCACATTGGTTAATTTTAGTGATGGTGGCTTGTGCAGCTGCGGTCTATTACCTGTCTGGTTTTGGATGGAAATTGAAAATGGGACTGAGTTTAGGATTGGTGGTAAGCGTGGTAGTTTGGTACTTCTTAAAAGGAAAGCAAAAGCTGTATGAATTAATGACGTGGCGCCACGAAGAGTTGAAATAATATGGCATTTACACCGAGAGATTTTGCAGAAATAAATGAGGCGTTTGAAACGCGATTCCCAGACTTATCTGTATTTGAGGGAAGCCAATTTAACTATTTCAAACTGGCCCAACATGCGCATAGTTTTGAGTTGACATCGGCGGAGGACAAGTTGTTGCCGAAAGGGTCTTTGGGTTCGTGGTGGTTTTATGCGTTGAAACAACGCGTTAAACAATGGAAGCATCCTGCTACAGGATTTCCACCGAAATCTAAAACCAATTTAATACTGGAAGGTGAGCGTTTTTTGCAGACAAACGATGGCAAGATTAGTCCAATTACGACGCGTATTTTAGAAAGGCTAGCGGATGTTTCATGGTGGGATACGAAAGGGACGTTTGTGCAGGAGGCTGATTTTAGTGTGGCTCATTTTGAACCGACTGATGTGCGGTTAGATTGTCATTTGCGTGAAGTGTATTTAGATTTACGAAACGTGTATCGAAACGTGGTGGAATCGACGCCAGATTATAGCATGTTTCATCATTATTTTGAAAGCGCGTTGCTTGTTTATTTTGAAGCGTATCGAAAGAATTACGGACTGTTGAAAGCAGCTCAACCGAGCCGCGTCTTTTTCATTTGTCATTATCACAACGAAGGATTGATTGGGGCGTGTAAGTATTTGGGTATTCGCACGACCGAGTTGCAGCATGGACTCATTAGTTCAAGGGATATCTATTACGTATAT
>Ga0172372_10013106_pt1 | contig 10310 bp, 9 predicted proteins | sample LakKiv5m_2_FD_114544 | JGI IMG/M metagenome (GOLD analysis project Ga0172372, IMG submission 114544) | Freshwater microbial communities from Kabuno Bay, South-Kivu, Congo - kab_092012_9.5m | ecosystem: Environmental > Aquatic > Freshwater > Lake | place: Democratic Republic of the Congo... | reverse complement strand
TAAGACCATGCTACCGATATCAATACTGCTAGGCAGAGGACCCTCTTCTCTTACATCAATCACCGATTGGTCATCGATTATGGTGCCTGACCCTAGGGTTATCTTGCCTGGGATTCTCAGGGTAATTCCTTTCCCAAAAACCACACCTTTCCCACAGCTTTTAAAAAACAAGGGTGTAAGGATTGCTCTCAGGGTGAGTCCAATAATAGAGCCTAAATTGCTAACAAGCAGATTGTAAGCTTCGAAAGCCAACCAATAGATCCAAGAAGAGGCGCCTACGGTCAGATTTTTATATATAATTAATCGCGAGCCTTTGCTGCCCATGAACTTTTTCTGTTGGGGGCTTAAGGCTGGCTGCGGAGTTAATGTTTCAGATTCCATAAGCGTTTATAAGGAGATGTTTGGGCCGATAGTGTTGAAGCTACGAATCTGCTCTAAGGTTTTCTTCTGAGAGTATGCAACCAGCCCCTCTGGATCAGGATATCCAATTGCTATCATCATGATGATTCTTTGATGCTTGGGGATTTTGAGAACCTTTTCCATTCGGCTTTCAAACAGCTCAACATCGGGCCAGTTGAGTGGGCAGGATGAGAGCCCCAATGTTTCCAGTGCAAGCATAAAGTTCATGTTGGCCAGCGATGCATCGATATAAATTGTGTGGCGATCCTGCTCTCTAAGATAAGCCGAGAGGTCTCCCACTACTGCGCATATTACGGGTATGTTGTGAGCAAATCCTATGGTGCCGTGAGGAAGTACAGAGACCTCTTTGACTAAAGCCGGATCGTCATAAAATCTATAAAAGAATGGCTGTCTGTTACAAGAGCTCGGAGCCTGTGTTGCAAGGCTAACAGCTTGGTCTATGAGCTTTCTATCTACTGGACGGTTTAAAAACCACCTGACGGATCTTCTTCTTTCGCAAAGTTTTTTAAATGCATCAAAGGATACCGGCAGTTCCGTCAGTTGACGGTAGTAGGGGATCTTCGCACTCTTCTCTTTAGGGGGGATTGTCTTAAAAAGATTATGCGCTGCCTCTACTAGAGGGTGAGGACTTACTGCGGCAAAGTATTCATTGAGTACATCTGCAGCCCATGTCAGTTGCTCAGATAGACATTCAGAACTAGGTAGTTCTAAGCACCTTTTGTAACAGAGAACTGTTTCACCGATATAATCAAGACCGAAGTGTGGCTTGCGCGGCTTCATGATGAGAGCCTTTTCGAGGCGATGAATGTTTCTTGTCAGAAGAAAGGATTGCCCCTCGATTCCCTTTTTATTGCTATGTTGGAGCATTCCGCTAACAACGCTTTTCTGTTCGCGCCGAAACTCTCGGGACATGAACGAGTAATAGAGACTAATCAAAAAGCCAGACCAGCTGATGCTTCGCAAGAAAGTACTCTTAAGAAAAGTGTGTAGCTCCTTAAGTGGAGTCACATATTCCGGGGGCAGGACTTTTAATAATCGATACATATTAGGTGCAATTACTCAGGCTCTGCATCCTAACTGACTTGAAAAAAAAAGGGAAATTTAAGGGGCGGTTTTGCCGAATTTTATATGTGTTACCTATAATTTATGATGGCTTTTTGCCTCATATAACTTTAAATTTTTAAGTTTGTTTTTTAGCGTTTTTCTATTTCAGCCTGGAGGCGATGGAATATTAGTTCAAAGCCGCGGCGAGCATCTTGAACATCTTCCGCTGAAATACTCTCTATGTCGGTGTGCGCCAGCTGAATTGAGCCAGGCCCATATAAGAGAGCCTGGGCGTTAAGTGGTGCAAAATTGGGAATATCTGTGCAGTAAGACGCTACATCGCTAGGTATCCCATCAACAAGTTTAAGCAGCACTGGTGGAGCCGTGTAAGTCACCTTAAATTCTCCTTCTTCTCTAACAGCTTTGGAAAGTAAACTTAAGATATCTTCATTATCACCGACGGTTCTAAATAGGACGTTCGCCTCGGCTTTGTTTGACACTATGTTACCGGCAATTCCGCCCTTGAGTTGACCGATATTAAGTGTTGTGGCTCCTAAATCCCTGCTTTCAGGGAGCTGCATATCTAAGAGTCGGTTTAATATTTTTAATAATTTTACGTTGGCGTCGTCTCCAAGCCCAGGATACCCAGAGTGGCAGGCTTTGCCTTTGCATGAGATAGTGGCGCCAAGTACACCTTTGTGGGCCCGCATCAGCTTTCCTTCGGTTGGCTCGCCATTTATGATAAATCTGATGCCTCGCCCCTTTAGTTGCCTGGCTGCAGCTTTAGCTCCACTGCCATCAAGCTCCTCACCCACAACCAGGAGCAGACCAAAGTTATTCGCTCTTTTATCAAGTAGATCTTTAACAGCGGCAACCATTGTTGCAATTATACCTTTAGTATCGCAGGCTCCTCGCCCTACAAGACGACCATCTTTTATTACTGGCATAAACAGAGAATCACTCCCCGGCACTACATCCACGTGAGTTGTAAAGAGAATCTTTGGAGTACCAAAAGTCACCAATAAGTTCTCTCTCCCTGGCGCAACTTCAAGTAATTCGGTTTGCCAGCCCCAACTTTTAAAGGTGCCGTTTAAAAATTTGATTATCTCACTTTCTTTGCCTGAAAGGGATTTGATCCGAATAAGATCTGCAGCGAAATTTAATATGTCATTAGTGTTCATGATAGGCCTCTACTAGGCCTAAAATTACAAAATAAAACTGATTTGGATAGAATAGATTATGATTTAGCGCTTAGGCGCTATGATGAGGATGGTTATGATGGACGAAGGTGGCAATAATCATGCGCGGTATCTCATTAAATATCGGTTGACTCAATATTGGTGAGCCACTTGGATTCAGAACAAGTATTTAATAGATGAAAAAACTGACTTAATTGATGTACCTTTCGCTATCTAGATTGAATGAGTGCCGTAAATTCAGCTAGAGAGCCAATCCTTCAAGTGCAGTTTTTAGAAATTAGCGACCCCGCCTTTTCGGGCGGGGTATGGGGTATTATCATAAAGGGGCGATGCGATAAGTATCTCTAAGAAGTCTCACTATTTCTAGCGACATAATCTTTGCCTGCTCTTTAAGCATGCTGACCAAGTTTCTTTTAATAGCATCTTCATCTCTTCCGCGCACAACAGCACAAATTGTCACTGGATCTATGTCCGCATGAGGGTCCTTAGCAAGTGCACAAGCGCCAGCCTGTAGTACGGCAGGTTCTACTTGAGCTTCTCTAAAGCCCAGAGCCCGCGGCTCCGCCTGCTGCGCTGAGGCTGAAAGGGATATAAAGAGAGGCATCAGTCCAAGGATTAAAAGCTTTTTCATATGTTTCTCCAAAAATAAAACCACAATCGAGACAAAAAAAGTGAAGCAAAAATTAGGCCAGCCCGATTAGGCTCACTTTGCGGGGACCGTCACTAAAATAGATCTAGCAATTATTCGTAACCTTAAAAGGGTACTTAGCTAGCTAAGTCACATTTTACCAAGCTGTCTGATAACACTTAAAGATGCATAAAAAATGCATTAATAATTAAGGTTTTAAAGGATAAGTTATGAAAAGACCATTCAAGCTCAATATATCAAGGTTATTTTTATTTATGTGTGCTATTTACGACCTTTTTGCTACTTTGAAGTCAGCAGAGGCAGAAGAACTGATGGAGATTTCCTTGAATTTTCAAACACTTCAATACGAATCGTGGGAGGTTGCTCAGGAGATTTTTGTCCACCTGTCGGGTTATAAACTAGATATTGAGACTCCTTTGGGGACGGAAGAATGGGAGAGCATGATTGTTTCTTTGCCTGGAAATTATCATAGAATTTTGGTGGCAGCACCGACCCTAGAAAAGTTAAAAAATAGGGGAGAAAGCTATCTCTCCGGTCGAATGGAATCCCGAAAAGATTGATGAAGATTTTCTCATTATAGTAGAAACTCTGGCGACAGGTGTCTTTGAGGGGCATGGTAGTTACAGACCTGCTTTGTTCTTCCCAAGATATCGACTGGAACTCTCAGGGAACACAAAAACTGGTCAATTAGATTCTGATCTGGATGGGGATGACATAGTGGATTATTTCTTCAATTTAAAAATCAGTGGATTACCTGTTCATATCCCAGGTGGCCAAAATAGGAGACGAGCCCCATTTGCCCCCTATGGAATGGGAATAGTAAGTCCCTATGATGCAGGGTTTTAGTGCGCAATCGGCAATTTGAGTCTATGAGTACCATGATTTAGATTGCCGATACTCTTTTGCTCCAGGGAATCTGACTAAGGCTAACCAGCAATTACAGACACATCGCCTCTCTACCTTTCGCTATCTAGATTGAGTGGTATTATATCGAGGATTAAGAGACTGGAGTTAAGTCATGAAAGTAAGTTTTAAGAGAGCCGCTAAAGATATCAAATCTGCAGATGTATTTATCGTTACCTTAAATCCTAAGAGGGCTAAAGCAATTAAGGATTCAGGCAGGCTGACAACAGATACCTTTGGTGAGTTTTTTAAATCCTCTGGTTATGCCTCGGGCAAGGGACTTTTGCCACAGGAGTTTGAGGGTAAATTTGGTCAGCTCTCAGTCAAAGAGATATTAGGCGGCAAGGCTGGTGCCCGCACCGTAGGTATTCTGGGAGTTGATAAAGAGCCAGAGTCTAACTTTGAAAGATTAGCCCGGTACCGAAAGATTGGTAATATGCTGGTATCCTTGGGCGATAAAAGGGGTGCTAAAAAGCTAGCCTTAATCTCTGAGGATCTAGATTGGAGTGATGCTAATGATATCGATGCCTTCTATGAAGGAGTGGCTCTCTCTAGATACTCATATGAGCGGTATAAGAGTAATGCTAAAAAAAGAAAGTATAGCTTAACTGAAATCACGATAGTTTCTAAAAAAGTTGGGAAGGCGGCTTCTTACAAAGTTCATGAGGCCTTTAGTTTAGCGACATTCTTAGCTAGAGATCTTGTTAACACCCCACCGATTGATTGTCCGCCAGCCGAACTTGTAAAGACAGCCAAGACTATCGCCAGAAAGCAGCGTCTTGGAATTGATGTGTATAATCGATCCGCTTTAAAAAGAATGGGCGCTGGAGGAATACTTGGGGTTTCGATGGCCAGTGCCAATGAGCCTTACCTCATTCGTTTAAAGTATAAAGGAAAAAGCAGTAAAGCTCCCAAAATAGCTTTGATCGGAAAAGGCATAACCTTTGATAGTGGTGGTTTATCAATTAAAACTGGACAGGGCATGGAGACCATGAAGTGCGATATGTCCGGTGCCGCTGCAGTCCTGGGAGCTATGTCTGCAATAAAAGAAGTCTCTCCTAAGTCTAGCGTGACTGCCTATGTGCCGACTTGTGAGAATATGATCGCGGCAAACGCGCTTCGACCAGGTGATATAATCAAACACATGAACGGCAAAACGGTTGAGGTTTTAAATACCGATGCCGAGGGAAGGCTTATATTGGCCGATGCTATGAGCCTCGCCGTTAAAGATGGTGCTGACATTATAATAGATCTCGCCACGCTAACAGGTGCTTGCGTTGTGGCTCTTGGTAATGATTATGCTGGAATATTCTCAACTGATAAAAAACTTTCAGAGGATATAATCACGGCAGGGGAGCAAGTTGGTGAGCGATACTGGCCTTTGCCGCTAGCTCAAGAGTATGTGTCTCAGTTAAAGAGCCCAGTGGCGGATTTAAAGAATATTGGTTCAAGAAGTGGTGGCGGCGCTATTACGGCTGCCCTATTTTTGCAGCAGTTTATCGGCGAGACCAAGAAGTGGGCGCACCTTGATATTGCAGGTCCAGCTTTTAGAGAGAGTGAGAGCGATCACCTCAAAGCTGGGGGCGTAGGATTCGGTGTCCGTACTCTTTTAAGATTCCTGATGAATCACTAAGGCTATGGATTAGGCTTTAGCAAAGCTTCCTAACTTGGGTTCCACCAAAGTAACGAGATCTTTTGGGCTCATTACTATGGATTCAGTTTGCAGACCGCAGTTAAAGGCAGCTTTGCTTTCTTTTGATATGCGCTCATCAAAGTAGGTTTCTAAGCCTAATAGATTTCCAAATGGCGGAACGCCCCCAACGATTATTCCATAACGCTCTTTAATTACTTCAGGTGACTCGAACTCGAATTTCTCTCCAGCGGCATCGGCCACGGCCTTCATATCCAACTTCATGTTGGCAGGGATATTCACCTGGATATTCTTCTTGGAAGATTTACCTTTTAGTATAAGGGCCTTTACGCCTTCCTCTATCTTGGTTGTTCGGACCTTAGCAGAGTCCTCTGATGTTGGAGTTGGTTCATGCTTTAGATGTTGATACTCAAATCCACGATGATTTAACTGCCTTATGATCTCGTTTCTAACATTCTCTTCGCCGAAGAATATATTAGCCTTTAACCTATTGCCGGCGATACGTTTCGGATCGCTTGGAAATAGAGAGGCTTCGCGAATATTCTTTAGTTTGAGAACTGTCATGGTCAACCGCTCAAGGCCCAGTCCAAATCCGCCGTGAGGAGGCATGCCGTGCTTAAAGATACTGAGATAGTCTCCAAAGTTCTCAGGGTTCATACCTTTCATCTTGATCCCCTCGACCATCGAGTCGTAAGTGTGTCTGCGTTGACCGCCTGAGGTAATCTCGGTTCCGCCGCACAGAAGATCGAATGTGTTAGTTAGATCTGGATTCTGCTCGTTAGGATAAGAGTAGAACGGTCTCTTACTGGTCTTCCAATCTGTTACGAAGATAAGATCGGTGCCGCAGGTTTCAAGAGCGTATTTGCAGAGCTCCTTTTCGGCTGCCGGGCTTAGATCTGGTTCATTTCTCTCATCAATGCCAGTTCTCTTAAAGTAGATATCTTGCGCTTCCGCAAAAGTGACCCGTGGAAATTTTACATTCTCCGGGGCTTTGATAACGTCGCCACCGAATAAAGCTATCTCTGGAGCACAGGTTTCATGAAGGTGCTTCATGATAAATTTAATTGCTCCTTCCTCCACGTCCATTACCTCATGCCAAGTGTTAAAGAAGCCCATCTCAAACTCAAGCTGCTTGCCCTCGGTAAGATGTCTGACGGTGTTGGAGTTCTCGGCTCTAAAGAATGGTGCCAGTGCAAACACTCGCTCGTTTACGCCTACCATAATCTGTTTATAAAGCTGTGAACTTTGAGCTAATGTTGCTGTGTAGCCAAAGTAATCAACGTTAAAGAATTCCGCGCCACCCTCTGAGGAGGCTCCGATTACGTTGGGTGGAAAGTACTCAACTGCACCAATCACATCATGCATGTAGACTCTGTAGGCATGCGCAATTTCGGCTTGAATTTTAAAAACAGCTTGAATCTCTCTATTTCGTACAGCAATTGCTCGATGATCTAATATAAACTCAAGATCTGATGTGATCTGCGGTTTGTAATATTCAACTGGGGGAATCTCAGCTATCGGAACTTCAACGCAGATTGTGGGATTTGTCAATTCAACACCGAGCTCAGCTTGGGAGAAAGCAGAGACTGTGGCCTTGATAGCCAAAATTGCTCCAGGTTGCAGGGCGTCGACTTTTTTGAGTTCAGCTTTATCTTGAATGACTATCTGAATTAGTCCGAGCCTATCGCGCACGATAAGAAAGTTAACCTTACCGAGAGAACGAAGGTTATTAAGCCAGCCGCGAACGGTAACTTCTTTGCCGACAAAGTTTGGAAGCTCTCTTGAAAGTATTCTTGCTGATGTCATGAATTTATCCCCATGTTTGACTCTAAAACCTAATCTTTTCGCACCTCTTGGGTCAAGCTTTTAACGCACGGATTGAATAGTGCAGGATTGTAGGGCAGTCTAGGTCACCCTATGCCAGCCCAGTCATTCTTTCACATGTTCGACCTAGGTATTTCTGACCCCGCTAGAGGTGTATTTTTAGAGACTCGAGTTAGGTTGTCTCGCTTATTCAGTGAGCCGATGGACCGAATTTTTGCCAAGGTTTTGGCTTTTTGCCATGGCTATGATCCTGAAATAGTCTTTGCCACCGGGCAGGATGTTACTGAGCCCGCGCTTTTTAAAAAGAGCCTCATCGGGGACTATGTTGATTGGATCGATATAGGCTCTCCGTCACAGAAGAAGCTTAACAAGATTATACGCTCTCATACTAAACCTAACATCAGATTATATTTCTTTCGTTCCGGCAATCAGGCTGAATTTGCCAGAGAGTACCGTGGATTGGATCAGGAGTATGCCAAAAGAATCTCAATATTTGAGTTTGATCCCAACATTATTTTAGCTCTCGGAGATGAAGATTCTAAACACCTTAAGTGGAGCATCACATTTCTTGAAGGGTCCCTCTATATAGACGATGGTAAAAGATCTTTTGAATCGTCAGTGGCGGAACTCAATCCAATACAAATTCTAAGTAAAGAATATAACTCCGTTGAAAGTTCGCATTATTAGAACTTGAAGATTTAATTCAAGTATTTTCAGTTGGTGTAATCGAGTATCATTAATCTGCAATCATAGGGAGAGGTGATATGAGCAGAAATATTTTGGTCAGAGATGTGATGACAAAAAATGTTATCACATTAAATTCAGAGATGAGTTTAGAGCAGGCCTGGAATACTTTCTATGAGCATAAAATTACGGGCGCACCAGTGGTAGAAAGTTCAGGTACTCTGGTCGGAATTCTCTCTCAAACCGATCTCGCTAGAGAGGCTTTTGAAAAACACCTCAAAGGATTCCAGGAGTCGGCTCTTCATTCTATGACCTCTTATTTTCAGACATTAGAGGAGAGGCCTCTTCCCGATTTTTTTAAAAGAGTTAAGGTCGGCGATATCATGGACCAGGATGTTGTTACTGCTTCAATTAATGATTCGATTCCAGAGGTCGCTACCAAGATGCGTCAGAACCACATTCACCGAATAGTTATAGTCGATAAAGAAAAGGTTGTAGGGATAGTCAGTGCCCTCGATCTGCTTAATTTATTGACCTAAGGCGTATTGGTTAGAGCCTATAAATATTGAATGTTTAGTCCAGGGAAAAGTGCTATACTAAGCAGAACCGTCGCGTTCATTTGAAACTTGTATTGAGTAAAATCCATCTAAATTAGTCCGAGTGTATGCTTTGCTTCGGAAGCATAGTCTCGAACTTGATGGAGAAATAAATGGCTTCAGATGACGATATGATGGGCAAGCCCAAGGCACCTGGACCTGGTCAGGTGGAAGCAGGTGATACGCTATACTTTCCCGATAGCTTTTTAAGTGAAGCTAATAGTGTATCAAATAAATCTGCACAAGATATCATCACAGCTAAATTCCATCGCCAAGTTCCAGACGGAGAACGCGTTCAAACCTCTTGGGCTAACCTTGAGCATTGTTCAGAAGAAGAGAAGGCAAGGTATGGTGGAGTTGTATACCAGGTAGAAGAGCTGTCATCTCACTTTACGGGAGCTATCGATCTCATGAATCGCAACATATTCATGAAAGATAGATCTGAATGGGAGGAGAATAAGTTTAATGAAGCTAGCAGGGTTTATGTTCCAGAAGTGGTAACGGCCCTGACATCCAAAGATTTGAACGACCTTGCGGTGCTAGTTCAAATAAAATCTAATCTGGTTGATGGAGTCTGCTTGCCCCCATGGCAGGCAATATATCCCGGTCCATTGACTGAATTCGGAGGTCCTAGAGGTGGACCAAAGCAAGATTCCCACAAGAAAATCGTGAAGATCGCTACTGGTGTCACTTTAAATGTCTTAAATGAGCTCTCCCCTGAAAACTTCAGAGATGGAGTTGCTTTAGTAGTCAGACCAGCTGATTCTTTTGATGTAAATGCCTCATTTAGTCCGCGTCGGGGTGATCATGATTTTGAAGTTGAGCCTATCTTTACCCAAGATGCTTGGGGACAGGCTCTGGATCATTTGTTAGATGATGTAACCTTGCTGCGAGGATCGCGTTCGAAAGAGAAGGGCGTTTACGGCTTTGGGTTATCAGATATTGCAAACAACAGCACCTCATTCATGCTGGGCTACTTGATGGTCGCAGCCAGAGAGACGTGTATGGTTAAAGGTTTGGGCGATTCTATTTTGTTCCCAATTGGGGGCGAATCCTACCGCTTGATGGGCGATGTGTTACAAATTAAGGATGTAGTGGCTACGACAAGTTGGGGAAAGGAGCAGGTAATCACCTTAACCTTGACTCTAGATCAGTTGAAGAACACCCCAAGCGTTAGAATTAGAAATTCTTAGCCATATTCTGTCAGCCGCACGCTGTCTCGGTGACTCTGCTAGCTGGTCACATTTATCGGTGAGGATGACTAAATGTTTAGATGGCCCTTTGAGCTCTAAGCTTATTTAATCCCTCAAGGGCAGCTGTCTTGTAACAGCTTGTGAGAG
>Ga0172372_10013104_pt1 | contig 10311 bp, 8 predicted proteins | sample LakKiv5m_2_FD_114544 | JGI IMG/M metagenome (GOLD analysis project Ga0172372, IMG submission 114544) | Freshwater microbial communities from Kabuno Bay, South-Kivu, Congo - kab_092012_9.5m | ecosystem: Environmental > Aquatic > Freshwater > Lake | place: Democratic Republic of the Congo... | reverse complement strand
TGGTCTGCACGGCCCAGGCGTGCGGCTTCGTGTTCTATCTCGACCCCAAGCTCGCCGTCGGCACCATCATTGCCGACCCGGACGGACGCATCGTGCTGATTCGCCGGGCCATCGAACCCGGCTACGGCCTGTGGGTGTTCCCCGGCGGCTATGTCGATCGCGGCGAGGAGGTGACGCTGGCCGCCGTGCGCGAGGCCCGCGAAGAGTCGGGCCTCGACGTCGAGTTGGGCGAGCTGCTCGGGGTCTATTCCTACGCCGGCCGCGTGCCCGTCATCATCGTCTATCGGGCAACGCCCGTCGGCGGCACGCTCGAGGTGGACGAAGAGGGCCTCGAGGCCCGATGGTTCGCACCCGACGAGATTCCGTGGGATGCGCTGGCGTTCCGCAGCACCGGCGAAGCGCTGCGCGCACACCTGGGGTAGGTGGTGACGGTCGGGCGGCGGCGGCGTCGGACGTCCAGCGTGGCGAGCAGCGCCGCCCTGGTGACCTCGGGTCGGCCAGGCACGCTCTGGCGCTTTACGCCGGAATGCCAAACTGCCGCAGGTGATGGTCCGCGTGCCGCCACGCCCACACGCCCCACTCATTGGCCGAGAGCGGGCCGAAGATGGGATGCACCCGCCCCTCGACTGGCGCGAATGTACGCACGAGCCGCAGCAGTTCCGCATGGTCCTGGTCCCAACCGACGGGCTTTGTGCCACGGCGGCGCGCGTCAGCCTCGGCGACCGTCTTCGCGCCACGGGGCCATGCCATCGGGGCATGAAGGGCCACCCATCGCAGCACGGTGCGCGTGAAGACATTGTCGACGGGCGCGCACACGAGGTCACCATTCGCGGCACGATAGCCGTCACTCAGGTGACACACCATTTCGTGCGGCGTCATCGTGCCCCACTGCCGCGGCGCTTCCGGCGTCATCCGCTCGAGACGGGCAATGATCGCCGAGTGGTGCGCCTGATCGTTGAAGGTACTCATGGAGGCCTCTTTCCGTGTGGGAGCGTATCGTGTTCGTGCGCTATAGACACTGACGCGGAGTGGATGCTGCCCGTCCGCAGCGGCATCGTAGCAGCCCTTTGGAACCGATGACCATGCGCATCGCACTGACGGTGATTCTGTGTCTGATGGCCCCTGCCGCCCACGCCCAGCTGCCGGCCTGGCTGACCGAGGCGCTGGCACGCGAGGCCAAGCCAATGCCCGCGCGCAGCTTTGAGAGCACAGACAAGTGGTTCAAGAGTACCGTGCCGGCCACGGTTGTCGGAAGCATCGAGCTGGAGGATGACTCTTATTCGATCGAGTTCAATCTCGACGCGGAATCGCCGGCGTATTGCGATGTGTTCCGCCACAGCATCGATATGGCGACGGTACTGAAGCGCGTGCTCGACAGGTCGTTCGAACTGGTCGCCGAGGAGTCGGGCACGATCGAGATGCGTCGCCTGGCCCACCTCGATGCAGGGCGCGGGGGTGCGGTACCGTTCATGGCAGCTCGCTGGCTCTACCGGACAAACGACGGGAAGCAGCAGCGCATCGGTCAGATCAAGCAGTTCGTGATGAGCGGTGATGGCTATGGTGTCTACTGTGCCCACGGCGAACTGGGCTACACAGCCACGTTCGATCGATTCACCCAGGCACTGGCCGAGTCACTCACGATCGCCACCACGACACGTAGCCCCTACCTCGAGGATGTGACTGGCACGTCCATTAATGGAATGAATATCGGCGTCGCCCGCACGACATTCGAGCGCGACGCAGACGGCGACACCATGGTGCGCATCACGTCGTCCATGCTGGTGCCGACGTCAGAGGATGAGGTCATGACGACAGATGCCCTGTCCATCGAGTGGGTGCGGCCAGACGCATCGCTGATCAATGCCGTCACGACCGTCGTCCGGACTGGCACGACGACGGTCGATCTCGGCCTGGAGCGCCGTGATGCCCGCTGGATCATTGAAGGCACGATCGACGATAAAGAGGTCAGCATCCGGCTTGGCCCCGACGCCGTGCCGACAACCACCGTCAGGCAGATGTCAACCATCCGAGACCTGGCCGCGCGCGAGAATCTCGCCGGCGCCACCGCTACCATGTCTGTCTGGGGTTACAGCAGCCCCGACAGGCTGGTAGACACCGTCGTCACGCTGAACGGCAAGACCGGTGAGCACTTCACAGGCACCATGGCGAGGCCGCAGGCCACCGCGAACCTGACGGTGGATCGCCACGGGTCCGTGATCTCGGCGCGCATCCCTGCGGGTGCGGCCCCGATCACGATGACCCGTGTCTACGTGAAGGGGCTCGAATAGCCGACCCGGGTCGTCAGCCCATCAGGCGCGCCGGGACGCATCGGAGGAAGTGCGCCCGGAACGGGAGATGACCCTCGCGAGGTGCGCCTGCCCGTTGCAACTGCGCGCGGTGTCGTTCCACGTCCACTCGCGCGCACTGGCCCCTCGGGCAACACCACCAGGTTAGTCAGCCAGCCCCTCGGCCTTGCGCTCGGCAGCCGTGATGCGACCGGCGGCCGCGGCCACCGTCTCGGCCTTCGTCGCCATGCCCATGTAGGGGGTGACGTACTTCGCCACCACCCCGGCTGTGTTGCCGATGCACAGCTTCTGCATCAGGAACACGAACTGATCTTCAAGGCTCTGGCCGATCGCTGCGCGCACATCCTCGGGCAGCGTCCAGAGCTGGCGCTTGAACGGCCCAATCGCCTTCTTCCGCGCCTTGTAGATGAACTGCTCTTCTGTGTCTTTCGCCTTGCGCTCTTCCTGCGCATGCTCGCGCAGCCAGGCATACATCTCGTCCTTGAGTGCCGCCGGGAACGCCGGGTGGTCGTACACCATGTTCTGGAAGTTCGTCGCCAGGTGAATCTCGCACGCACCCACGCGCGGGAACGCGTCGAAGGCCTCGGCCGGCAGCGTCGAGGCGCCGTGCTGCACCGCACCACCCAGGCCATAGCCCGTGCGCGCCACCGACGACAGCTCTTCGAGTGCAACGAGGTCGATCTTCACATCCATACGGACTTTGCCGTCAGGCCCTACAAAGCCGCCATGGGCCGTGCCGGTCTGCACGCTGATCTTGCTGATGCCCACCGCCCCGGGTGCACGACGCGCCAGCGCCGCGTTGAAGCCCGTCATGAAGGCATGCAGTTCGTGCGTGTCGGAATTCTTTCCGCCCACTTCGCCGATTTCACCGCCCACCGACACGGTGACCCCCTGCGGCTCGTGCGCGCGGATGAACGCCGTGAAGTCAGTCGCCAGCTCGCAGTTGACCGCCTGCTGTGCCTCGAGTGTGGGCTGGTCGAGGTCGACGAGCGTCGAGGTGTCGATGTCGATGTTGAAGAAACCGGCCGCCATCTCTTCGCGAACGAGCGCGCGCAGCGTGTCGAGTTCCTTGTCCCGGTCGGGGCTGTGATACTTCTTCGCGTTGGTCTGCACGTGGTCGCCCTGCAGGAAGAGCGGCCCGCAAAAGCCCTCGCGCAGCGCCGCCGCCACCATGACCACCGCATATTCATGCGGACGCTGTTCGGTGTAGCCGATTTCCGACCGCGCAATTTCCAGGATGAACGCCCCGGCCTCGAGACGCCGCGCGGCCCGCATCACGGCGCGGCCTGTGTCGTAGGCCATCGCCCGTACGTTGATCGCAGGCACCGTGAACCCGCCCACCTCGCCCCGCCCCATCGCCATGTAGAGGTCGTGGATCGACGCGAAGCGGATGCCCGCAGCGGCGCCCGCCTCGAGGATAGCCTGGCGGGCCTCGCCCTTCTCCTCGGGCGTGGCGCCAAAGACCGCGGTGTGAATGAGGGCATCAATCTGGGCAGCTGTCATGGTCGCAATCCTCTCAGGCAGGCATCGGGTCGCCCGTCCACGCCACGCAGGGCGGACAGGCCTACCACTGGGTTTCGGTCACACCCCGGCGATGGTTGGCCGCACGGGCCATCGTGAAGAGCAGGTCGGATACACGGTTGAGGTAGACCTGGATGACCGGGTCGACCGCATCGGGCCCGAGCAGCAGCACCGCACGCTCGGAGCGCCGGCAGATGGCGCGCGCCAGGTGCAGCGCCGCCCCGGCCGGACCGCCACCCGACAGAATGAAGTGCCGCAGGGGCGGCAGCTCGGTGTCGAGCACATCGATCCACCGCTCGAGCTGCGCGATGTGCGCCTCGTGCACATGGGCCTTCTCGACGCGGTCGGCAATGCGGTGTCGGGGGTCGGCCAGCTGTGCGCCCACCGCGAACAGGTCGCGCTGCATCGTGACGCACATGGTGTCGAGGTCGTCCGGAAGACCGGCGGCGCGGGCCATGCCGATCGAGGCCTGCAACTCGTCGACTTCGCCATAGGCGGCCACCCGGGGATGAGTCTTGCTGACCCTCGTGCCATCGAAGAGGCTGGTCTCGCCGGTATCGCCGGTCTTTGTATAGATTTTCACGTGCGACAATTATAGGGCTTCGGCCTCATCCCCGGTGTCTCTTGTGCCACGCTCCCGCCGATCACGGCCGCACCCGCTGCCCCCGCCCGCTGCCCGCCAGCGCTTCCGCCGGCAACTGCTGGCCTGGTACCGCAGGCACGGGCGCGATTTGCCCTGGCGCCGTACCGACGACCCGTATCACATTCTCGTGTCGGAAGTGATGCTGCAGCAGACGCAGGTCGACCGCGTGCTGCCCAAGTATCACGAGTGGCTCGAGCGCTATCCGACCTTCGAGGCCCTGGCCGATGCCCCGCCGGACGACCTCATTCGGACATGGTATCCGCTGGGTTACAACATCCGGCCCCACCGGCTGCAGTCGATTGCACGGCAGGCCGTCGACGAACACGGGGGCCAGCTGCCGTCAGATCCCGACACACTGCTGTCGTTCAAAGGCATTGGTGCCTACACCGCCGGCGCCATCCGCAGTTTCGCGTTCCGTCAGCGTGCCGCCATTCTCGACACCAACGTGGCCCGCGTACTGTTCCGCGTCTTCATCGGGAAGGGCGAGCTCAAGAGCCACGCGATGACCCAGCGCCTGTGGGCACTGTCCGCAGCGCTGGTGCCGCGACAGAAGGATGCGTTCGACTTCAATCAGGCGCTGATGGATTTCGGTGCGATGCAGTGCCCCGCGCGCAAGCCGCGATGTCTCGTGTGCCCCATGCGGAAGCACTGCCGGTCGTATCCGCTGGAAGGCTAACCCCCCTCGGACAGCAGCTGCGCAATGAGCGCGCGATCGGCGTCGGGAAACGCCAGCACCGCAAGCCGCGCCCGTGGCACCCACTGCATCTGCTGGCCCAGCATCGGCTGCGGGAGACCCTCGATGCGGCACCGGTAAAAGTGCAGGTGCACCACCTTCTCGGGGTAGGCATGCGACACCGCCTGCACCAGGTCACCGACGTCGCACGGCACGCCCAGCTCTTCGTGCACCTCGCGGCGCAGCGCTGCGTCGTGCGATTCCCCGGGGTCGACCTTCCCCCCGGGAAACTCCCAGAGGCCTTCGAGGTGCGTCCCCTGCAACCGCCGCGTCAGCAGAAAGGCATCGTCGTCTTCGATGACCGCCGCGACGACCGTCACCTCGCGCAGAGGCCCGGTCACGAGTGCCCCGTCATCGGCAGTGTCACGACACGCGCCGCAAGTGGGCCTGCCGTGTCGGTGACCTCGACCTGATGCCCGGGCGTCAGATGGTCGCGGTGCAGTGTCGCCAGCGCCACGGCGTGCCCGAGGCGCGACGAGAGCGCTGTGCTGGTGAGCCGTCCCACACTGCGGCCCGCCACCTGCACATCCCGAGGCAGCGGCGTGTCGGGGCTCAGGGGCCGTTCGAGTTGCAGCCCGACGAGGTGGCGCACGACGCGGCCGCCGCCACGCTGGGTGACGCGCACAATCAGCTCCTGCCCGACATAGCAGCCCTTGGTAAAGGAAATCGCCCGCGACTCGAGGCCGGCTTCGAGTGGAATGGTGTCGGTGTCGATGTCGATGCCGAACGCGGGCACCCCCGCTTCGATGCGCAGCACATCGAGGGCCTCGAGGCCGACCGGGCGCGCCTCATGCAACCGGGGCAACTGCTGTTCGTCGGCCACTGAGATCCAGGGGCCGTAGACGACCACCGAGGGCCGACCGTACAGGTCGCTGCTGACAGTTATGCCTGAGGCCGACACGCCACGGGCCTCTGTGACCCCGATGAATTCAGACACCGGCATGGTGGCCGACACATCGGTCACCTGCACATCTTCCGAAAAGACGAGACCGTCGAGACGCGCGGCCAGCGAGGAAGCCAGCGGCGCAGGCACATCGAGCAGGAGATCGGTGTCTGTGCCCACCAGCCACAGGTCGGTGATCATGCGGCCCTGCGGGGTGAGCCAGGCGGCATACACGCGGTGGCCCGGCGTCACCAGGCGCACATCGTTGGTCACCAGCCCCTGCAGCCAGTCGACACGGTCGGCCCCGGTCACGCGCAGCACTCCGCGGTCGTGCCGATCAACCCGTAGGGGGCCTGTTACACCGGTCTCGTAGGCATCCTGAGACGACATGCACTAGGATTCTACCGGCCCTCATGAGGAACCCCTGCATGCTGATGCGTCTTGTGGCCGTGGCCTCGGTGGCCTGCGGCTGTCTCTTCGTCTCCACGCCCGCCGAGGCCCGGCAGGACACCGCCAGCTATCTGGTCTTCCTGCAGCAGCGGCCGATTGGCCGCGAAGAGGTGCGCATCACGAGGATCGCCGATGGTACGAGCGTGTCGGGTACCAGCCGCCTGGCCGCTCCCATCGACATCACCACCGACAAGGTCGACATCCGGTATGACGCGCAGTGGCGTCCCATCTCGGCGCAGGTGACCAGCGTCGCCCGCGGCACCCCCATCGAGCTCAGCACCCGCTTTGCCGACGGTCAGGCCGTGAGCACGGTGACTGCCGGCGGCCAAAGTTCGCAGAAGACCGATGCCGTCGCCGAGACCACCATCGTGCTGCCCAACACGTTTCTCGGGTCGTATGCCGTGCTGGCCCAGCGCCTGCGCGGACGCACCGTGGGCGACACACTGCGGGGCTATGTGGTGCCGCAGATCGAGGTGCCGATTCGCGTGCTCAACGTCACCACCGAGCGCATCGACACGCCGCGCGAATCGATTCCCGCCACCCGCTATACGCTGTCGGTCGACAATCCCCCGCCCGCGGGAGCCATCGAGGTCACGCTGTGGGCGTCAGCCAGCCGTGGCGACCTGCTGCGCATGAGCATTCCGGGACAGAGCCTCGAACTCAGCCGCGAAGATATCGCCTCGGCCGCCACGCGCACGGCGCAGTTCTCGCTGCCCACCGACGAGCGCGTCACCATTCCCGCAGCAGGCTTCAACATCGCCGGCACGCTCACCCGACCTCCGGGCGTCACAGGCCTGCGACCCGCGGTCGTGCTGATTGCCGGGTCAGGACTCGTCGACCGCGATGAAACCGTCGCGGGCATTCCGGTCTTCGGCCACCTTGCGCGCGGCCTGGTCGACGCCGGCTTCATCGTCGTGCGGTATGACAAACGCGGCATGGGACAGACGGGCGGTCGTGCCGAGTCAGCCGCGCTGGCTGATTATGCCGAGGATGCGCGCACGATCATCCGGTGGCTCGAGCGACGACCCGAAGTCGATCGCACGCGCCTCGCCGTGGTCGGCCACAGCGAGGGTGCGGCGGTCGCCATGCTGCTGGCCGCGAGCGAGAAACGCGTGAGGGCCGCCGTGCTGGTGGCCGGGCCCGGCACCACGGGCGCCGAGCTGATTCTCGAACAGCAGCGCCACGCACTCGACCTGATGAAGGCCTCTGACGCTGAACGTGCTGAAAAGATCGATCTGCAGCAGCGCATTCATACTGCCGTGCTGAAGGGCACCGGCTGGGAAGGCATTCCCGATGAAATGCGCCGCGTAGCCGACTCACAGTGGTTCCAGAGCCTGCTCAGCTTCGATCCGGCGAAAGCCATGACCAGGGTCGAACAGCCGCTTCTGGTGGTGCAGGGCGAGCTCGACACGCAGGTGCCCGCGCATCACGGTGACAAGCTGCTGGCCATGGCACGCGCACGGAAAAAGAAGGCCGATGCGCAGCTGCTGCGGCTGCCGGGCATCAACCACCTGCTGGTGCCGGCCACCACGGGTGAGGTCAGCGAGTATCCATCGCTCAGCGGACGCGAGGTGGCCCCGGCCGTCACCTCGGGCATCAGCGACTGGCTCTCAAAGACCATGGCCGTAGCCCCCGCCCGCCCATAGCGATCAGGCGGCGATCAGATCGCCTGCCACATCGCCTCGACCACCTCGCGCAGTCTGGCGGCCGCCTCGGCGTCGGTCTCGTCGGGCGTGACCATGAACGGCGGCCCGAAGGCCAGGCGCACGCGGTGACGGTTGCCGGGCAGTGCACCGCGCCACTGATACGACTCGTTCCTCGGCCACACCTCGTACGCGCCGCGCAGGGCCACGGGAATGATGGGCACGTCGAGATGACGCGACAGAATCGGGGCGCCCTTCTTGAAGCGCTTGACGGTGCCATCGATCGACCGCTCGCCCTCGGGAAACAGGACGAGGATGCGACCGTGCCTGAGACCAAATGCCCCGGCCTTCATCGCCGGCACCAGGTTGGCATCGGGGTCGACCGGCACGAGGTTGATGGCGCGCGCCATCGCCGCCGTTACGGGCGACGAGAAGTATTCGGCCGCACCCACAAAGAAGAGCCGCGCCTGCACCCAGAATGGCAGCACGCTGTGCAGCACGAACGCATCGACATAGCTCTGATGGTTGGGACAGATGAGAAATGCGCCGGTGCGCGGCAGGTGCTCGAGCCCGGTGACCTCGACATGCCCGAACGCGGGTCGCAGCAGCCGGCTGCCGGCGAACAGCAGCGGCCGCAGCAGCGGCCGACTGGCCAGCACGTTCTTCAGCACCGGATCGGTGTCGGGCGGCAGGTCGCGCAACAGCGTCGCCCACGACTCCACCGGTGCCGCCGAAGCCGCCGCCGCACCTTCGCGCGGACGCACGGCATCGACCAGTTGTCCCAGCGTGAAAATCTGGTGCGTCTCTTCCTCGGGCACCTTCACGCCAAAGCTCTGCTCAAATTCATTGAGCAGCTCGACACGCGACATCGAGTCGAGCCCGAGATCGAGTTCAAGGTTCGAGCCGGGCCGCATCACTGCGGCCTCGCCCACCCGCTGACGCGCCAGCGCCAGCGCTCTCTGCGTATGGGCATCCTCGGGCCAGCCTGCGTCGCTCGCCGACTCGGGTGGCGCTGCCGCCTCGGCGCGGGCCTGCGACAGGCGCCTGACAATTTCGTGCCGCTTGAGCTTGCCGGTACTGGTGCGCGGCAGCGGGTCGAATGTGATCTCGTAGCCCAGCACGCGTTTGGTCGACGGCAGCTTCGCGCCAAACCCTTCCATCTCGAAGCGCAGCATGTCGCCCACGTTGACGACCTTGCGCTCTGTCAGCACGTCCATGTCGGGCACGACGAGGGCATAGAGACGCTCGCCGGCAGGCTTATCGTCCTGCGCAATGGTCGTGACGCACAGTTCCTTGATGAACGGCGACTGCCGGTAGTGCGTTTCGATCTCTTCGGGATAGATGTTCTTGCCGTTGGCAAGGATGATGACTTCCTTCTTGCGGCCTGTGATGGTCACGCGGCCCTGCGTATCCATGCGCCCGAGATCGCCGCTGAGGAACCAGCCATCCTGCATCACGGCGGCCGTGGCGTCGGGCCGGTTGAAGTAGCCCTTCATCACAAGCGGCCCGCGAATTGCGACCTCGCCGTCGGCATGCTCCTCATCGCCCGACTGCCGCGGGACGATGCGGATCTCGGTGCCTGGCAGCGGGCGGCCGACCGTGTCGACATGGGCCTCATCGGGCGTATTGATGGTGCACGCTCCGCTGGTTTCCGTGAGGCCGTACGCCTGCAGGATCGTGAAGCCGAGGGCATAGAGATCGCGGCCGATGGCCGGGTCGAACTTTGATCCGCCGGTCACAAAGAGTCGCATCTGCCGGCCCATGATGTCGTGCACCTTGCCGAAGAGCGACGGCCCGGCGTTGATGCCGAGTCGACGCAGGCGGAAGCTGGTATTGATCAGCGTGCGGAACACGAGCGTCGCCACCGGGCCCTTGCGCTGCACCTCACGGATGATGCGTTCGTGAATCAGGTAGAAGAACTGCGGCACGCACGCGAAGATCGTGATGCGTCGTTCGGAGAGGGCGCGCACCAGCTCCTGCGAGTTGAGCGTCTCGAGATAGACCACGCGCGCACCCACCGCGAATGGCAGCAGCAGATTGGCCAGCTGTGCCAGCGAGTGGAACAGCGGCAGCACGCCGAGCACGCTGTCGTCTGACGACACATTGACGACGGCAAACGCCGAATCGCGCTC
>Ga0172372_10013103_pt1 | contig 10313 bp, 9 predicted proteins | sample LakKiv5m_2_FD_114544 | JGI IMG/M metagenome (GOLD analysis project Ga0172372, IMG submission 114544) | Freshwater microbial communities from Kabuno Bay, South-Kivu, Congo - kab_092012_9.5m | ecosystem: Environmental > Aquatic > Freshwater > Lake | place: Democratic Republic of the Congo... | reverse complement strand
GCTGGCGTGACGTATGCGTGCTTCAGCACGCGTCATGAGCCAGGCATGTGCCACTGCAATCGCGAACAACCCGTAGGAGGCGATTCCCAACGCAAAGTGCAGAGGCAACCAGGCCGACCCGTTTGGATTCAGCTCCGCTCCAGGGAACAACAGTGCCAGCAAGACACAGGCCGAGCCCAGCACCGAAGTCAGCCACGGCTTGTTGAAACGGGGGTAGACAAAACCCTCAATGGCATACACCAACCCAACCAACCAAGCGGTCAATGACAATGCCGGAGCAAACCCAAAACGGGCCTGCGGTCCACTCAAACCAAGGGCCAACAGGGCACCATGGGTGATCCAGGCCAGCCATACGGCAGAGTTGACAACCCTGACAGAAAGTCGGCTGGTTCCGAGGGCTGCTACGGCGTAACCGGCGGCACAGACCAAGGCAAGCGGCAAGGTCAGCGAGGATGCACTGGCTAAAATCATGGCGACAGTTTAGCGTTTTGTGATTCGCCCTTTTTGGGGGGCATCAACCCAGGTTTGCACGCCGCGACCGTTACTTATGGCTTCAGCACTTTCAGACAAACTCTCGCGCCTGGTCAAACAACTTCGGGGTCAGGCTCGTATTACCGAGGCCAATGTGGCCGATATGTTGCGGGAGGTACGACTGGCCTTGTTGGAGGCTGACGTCGCCTTGCCGGTGGTGCGTGATTTCATCGCCCGTGTCAAGGAAAAGGCGTTGGGTCAGGATGTACTGGGATCTCTCACCCCAGGGCAGGCGCTGGTTAGCATTGTCAACAGGGAACTGGCAGCTACCATGGGAGATGGTGTGGCCGACATCAATCTGGCGGCGCAACCCCCGGCCGTGATTTTGATGGCTGGCCTGCAGGGTGCCGGTAAGACGACCACGACTGCCAAGCTGGCCAAGCATTTGATCGACAAGCGCAGCAAAAAGGTGTTGACCGTATCGGGTGACGTATACCGACCAGCTGCCATCGAACAGCTCAAGACCGTCACTGCGCAGGCGGGAGCCGAGTGGTTTGCCAGCACGCCCGATCAAAAGCCGGTGGATATTGCTTTGGCGGCGCTGGACTATGCCAAAAAACACTACTTTGACGTATTGTTGATCGATACCGCCGGGCGGTTGGCCATTGATGAAGCGCTGATGCGTGAAATCAAGGAGTTGCACGCGGCGGTGCATCCGGTCGAAACCTTGTTTGTGGTGGATGCCATGCAGGGTCAGGACGCGGTCAACACCGCCCGGGCGTTCAAGGAGGCATTGCCGCTGACCGGCATTGTTCTGACCAAGTTGGACGGGGATGCCCGTGGTGGGGCTGCGCTGTCGGTGCGGCAGGTGACCGGGGCACCTATCAAATTTGCCGGAACCAGTGAAAAGCTCGATGGCATGGAGGTGTTTGATGCTGAGCGGCACGCGGGCAGGGTGTTGGGAATGGGGGACATTCTGGCCCTGGTGGAACAAGTCACTGCCGGGGTGGATGTCGAGCAGGCCCAAAAGCTGGCGGCCAAGGTCAAAAGCGGTGCCAGCTTTGACCTGAACGATTTTTTGGGCCAAATCCAGCAAATGAAGCAGATGGGCGGGTTGTCCAACCTGATGGACAAATTGCCGGCGGCGATGGCAGCCAAGGCGGGGCAGGTGGACGTAGGCCGGGTCGAGAAAGAAATCCAGCGCAAGCAAGGCATCATTCACAGCATGACGGCCCTTGAACGTGCCAAACCAGAACTGATCAAGGCCACCCGCAAACGTCGCATTGCTGCCGGTGCGGGCGTTCAGGTGCAAGAAGTCAATCGCATGCTCAAAGAGTTCGAGCAAATGCAGGACATGATGAAAAAAATGAAGGGCGGCGGCATGATGAAGATGATGAAACGTCTGGGCAGCCTCAAAGGTAGGGGCGGGCTGCCCGGCCTACCGTTCTGAGCTCAGGCGGCTTCCGTCATGTCCTGAGTCAGGATGTCGCCGCGCAGGGTAAAGGTGCGCGTTTCACTGATGATGACATTCACCATCTGCCCGATCAGTGATGTTGGTCCGGTGAAATTCACCACCCGGTTGCACTCGGTTCGGCCCATCAATTCACCAGCATCCCGTTTGGATACGCCCTCCACCAGCAGGCGCTGGCGCGTCCCCACCATGCGATCGCTGACATGTGCCATGTAGGCGTTGATGTGGGACTGGACCTGTTGCAAACGGCGCAGCTTGACTGCGTGCGGCGTATCGTCTGGCAAATTGGCTGCGGGTGTGCCGGGTCGCGGGCTGAAGATGAAGCTGAACGAATTGTCGAAGCCAACGTCGTCCATCAGTTTCATCAATTTGGTGTGATCCGCTTCGGTTTCCCCTGGAAAACCCACGATGAAGTCGCTGCTGATGGCCATGTCAGGGCGTATTGCGCGCAGTTTTCGTACCGTACTTTTGTACTCTATCGCGGTGTAGCCGCGCTTCATGGCCATCAACATCCGATCCGATCCGTGCTGGACCGGCAGGTGCAAATGGCTGACCAACTTGGGCAGCTTGTCATAGGCTGCAATCAGCGCTGGTGTAAATTCGTTGGGGTGGCTGGTGACGTAGCGGATGCGCTCGATACCCGGGATGTCGTGCACGTAGTCCAGCAAGGTGGCAAAGTCAGCTTGGTCGTCCGACTGCCCCATGGGGGCGTGCCAGGCGTTGACGTTTTGTCCCAGTAGGGTGATCTCTTTCACACCCTGATCTGCCAACCCTGCGACCTCGGCCAATACATCTTCAAAGGGACGATGCACTTCTTCGCCACGTGTGTAGGGCACCACACAGTAGCTGCAATACTTGGAGCATCCTTCCATGATGCTGACGTAGGCACTGGCGCCGTCCACGCGGGCGGGCGGCAAATGATCGAATTTTTCAATTTCGGGAAAGCTGATGTCGACCTGTGACTGATTCAGCCGCAAGCGTTCATCCAGCAACTGGGGTAGCCGATGCAGCGTCTGCGGTCCAAATACCACGTCCACATAGGGCGCCCGCTGGACGATGGCCGCCCCTTCCTGACTGGCGACACAGCCGCCGACGCCGATCAATGCTCCTTTTTTCTTCAGGCGCCTGACGCGACCAAGGTCTGAAAACACTTTTTCCTGCGCCTTCTCACGCACCGAGCAGGTATTGAACAGAATCAAATCTGCCTCTTCGATCAATGGAGTCGGTTCATACCCCTGCGCTGCACCCAGAACGTCGCTCATCTTGTCCGAGTCGTACTCGTTCATCTGGCAGCCGTAGGTTTTGATAAAGACTTTTTTAGGCATGACTCGGTCGTTTAACTGCTATATTTAAAGAAGCTGTAGGCCCTTGCTTCACGGAGGGCAGGAGGCAAAATGATCAATGACCGGAGGGCCCGGAAATGGTCTCTGCTCCAAACTGGATCGATCCTGCTGGCTCACGTCCAGGGTGCTCTTGTTGTGCCTCTCCGGGTGTCAGTATCCAAACTTCGTGCAACATGCCCTGCGCGTCGGCCAAGTAGTTGACGAGCAACTCCTGACCGACCAATGACGCCGACAGCACGATCAGGTTGTGCGTATTCCTGATGCGTGCACCCGGTGACAGCCGGGCTGGTTGACCGTTGAGCAGGACCAGCGGCGGGGTGGTGACGTGCAGGATGCCGCGCACAGCTTTCGGCGGAAACGCCCGCCCGGTAACCTGGGCCAAGGCGGAAAAGCAGGACAGGGCCAGCATGCCCATCAGGGTCAGCAGGCACAACGTGGCCCGGAGTCGGGGAAAGCAGCGATTCATGGTGTTCATCCAGAGGCTGTGGTCAGGCGGGCGATCTTACCAGCGCACCGATGCCGTCGGCACGGGCGTTGCGGTGCTGGCCGCGCGAGTTATTGGGCGTCCTTGAAGCGCTGAACCCGCAGCACCGGGGCCGTTCGTCTGAGGTTTCTGAAAACCGTTTCGAGCTGGCCGTTGTCATGGACGCTGATCACAAATCTCAGGTCCATCACGCCTTGAGGCGACGCGTCCGTCATATCGATCTGGGTGATGTCGGCCTCGGCACTAGCCAGAGCGTTGGCCACCTTGGCCAGTACGCCCTTGCCGTTCTGCACCGTGACCACAATGCCGGTTTCAAATGAGCGCACCGGTTCGTCGGCCCATTCCACATTCATGAACCGTTCACTGTCCTTGTATTGCAGTTTCTTGGCCAACTGGCAGTCGCTGGCGTGGATGGTCAGACCTTCGCCACGGCCCAGATAGCCCACGATCGGATCGCCTGGGATGGGGCGACAGCATTTGGCAAATTGCACCGACGCGTTTTCGCTGCCGTCTATGGCCACGCTGTTCTGGGATACCGTCTCGTCCATCACAAACCGTTCCCGCGTTAGCAGTAGCGCGTCCGGCTTTTCGCCGCTGTCGGCCAGCAATGCTGCCATGCGCTTGGCCACGATGCTGGCGATGCGCTTGCCTAGGCCGATGTCGGTCATCAATTCAGTACGGGAGCGGTTACCGCTGAAGCGCAGCAGCTTGTCCCACACCGCGTTGTGCGCTTCTGACTGGACGGGCAGGCCATCAATGCCTTCGGCCCGCAGCGCTTGCGTCAACATTCTTTCGCCCAAGTGCTCGGACTCGGTAAGCGCCAGAGTTTTGAGATGTTGTCGAATTTTCGAACGCGCTCGCGCTGTCCGAACAAAACCCAGCCAGCTCGGGTTGGGACTGGCTTGTGCTGCGGTGATGATTTCGACGACGTCGCCATTTTTGACTTCGGTGCGAAGGGGAACCAGTTCATTATTGACTTTTGCAGCTTGCGTGTGGTCTCCCACGCTGCTGTGGATCGCGTAGGCAAAGTCGACGACGGTGGCGCCACGTGGCATGGCCATGATCTGGCTTTTCGGGGTGAAGACATAGACTGCGTCCGGGAACAGATCGACCTTGACGTGGTCCCAGAATTCGGATGCGTCACGCGTCTCGCTTTGAATGTCCAGCAGTGATTGCAACCATTGTGATCCCATGCGGTCGCTCGGAGCCGCGTGCGCGGATGCAACCTCTTTGTACAACCAATGCGACGCGACGCCTGACTCGGCCACCAGGTGCATGGCTTCAGTTCGGATCTGAAATTCAACATTGATCCCCGCTGGACCGACCAACGTGGTGTGCAGCGACTGGTAGCCGTTGATTTTGCTGATGGCGATGTGATCCTTGAACTTGCCCGGGACCGGTTTGTAGAGCTGGTGCAGCACGCCCAGAGCGCTATAGCATTCCAGTACGTTCGGGACGATGACCCGAAACCCATAAATGTCGGTCACCTGTGCAAAGCTCAGGTTCTTGTCGTTCATTTTCTTGTAGATGGAGTACAGCGTTTTCTCACGGCCGGCAATGCGGACTTTCAACCCTTGGCGCGCGTAAGCTGTTTCGACATCGGACTGCACCTTCTGGATCAGGTCGCGGCGTCGACTGCGCGCCTTGGCGACAGCTTTCGCCAGCACTCCGTAGCGCCACGGTCGCAGGTACCTGAATGACAAGTCCTGGAGTTCCCGATAAGTCTGGTTCAGACCCAGCCGGTAAGCGATTGGCGCGTACACATCGAGCGTTTCGGACGCGATGCGATGCCACTTTTCACGGGGTGCATCCGATAACGTGCGCATGTTGTGGCCACGGTCAGCCAGCTTGATCAGAATCACACGCACGTCACGTGCCATGGCCAGCAACATTTTGCGAAATGACTCGGCCTGACTCTCTTCGCGCGTGTTGAACTGAAGCTTGTCCAGCTTGGTCAGTCCATCCACCAGCTCGGCCACCGATGCGCCGAAGCGCTCAATCAGGTCGGTTTTGGTAATGCCGCAGTCTTCGATCGCGTCATGCAACAGCGCCGCCATCAGGGCCTGGGCATCGAGCTTCCATTCGGCGCACTGCGACGCCACCGCAATCGGGTGGGTAATGTAGGGTTCGCCGCTGTTGCGCAGTTGCCCCAGATGAGCCTGGTCGGCAAACCGATACGCTTGTTTGACGTGGTTGAGATCGGTTGCGCTGAGGTATCCCAGTTTGACGGTCAAGGCGGCAAAACTGGCTCCTGCAGCGTTCGCCACGGCCAAGCTGGACGGTTTGCCTTGCGGTGTGACCGCAGCTTCGGGGCCAGGTGTGACGGGGCTGCTCATCGTGCGAATATAGCGCCAGCGCCGATGGGCGGCGCAAAACCGCATAAAAAAGCACCGCGTTGCGGTGCTTGCGCAGGGTGAGCTAAAACCAGATTGTCAAACCGGTACTTTTTTCAGCATTTCGATTCCAATTTTGCCGGCTGCAATTTCGCGTAGCGCGGTAACACCCGGCTTGTTCTTGCTTTCCACCTTGGCGGTGTGGCCATGGCTGAGCATGCGGGCGCGGTACGACGCGGCCAACACCAACTGGAAACGGTTGGGAATCTGCTCCAGACAGTCTTCAACGGTGATACGGGCCATGAGATCTCCAAAACCTGAAACTGATGCACTACGCAATGTGCAGTGCCTTGAATGTGTCCGACCGGGTGCGCCGTTGTGACAGGTACTTCAGGCGCTGCGCGTGAACGATCGACTTGATGTCAAACAGTGCCCGGTCAAAAGATTCATTGATTATAACGAAGTCGAACTGATCGACGTGGGCCATTTCGCGTGCTGCGTTCTCCAGACGGGTTTCAATCACCGCTGCCGAATCCTCGCCACGCCGCTCCAGCCGTGCGCGCAACTCGTCCCAGCTGGGCGGAAGAATGAACAGCGTGACGGCGTTGGCGAACAAGGTCTTGATCTGCAATGCACCCTGGTAGTCGATTTCCAAAATGACATCCGCCCCCTGCGACATGCGTTCACCGATCGCTTTTTTTGAGGTGCCATACCGATGGTTGTGCACATGGGCCCATTCGACGAACGCCTCAGCCCGGACCATCGCTTCAAATTCGGAGTCGGACACAAAAAAGTATTCGCGCCCGTGCCGCTCCTGTCCCCGTGGCGCGCGCGTGGTGTGCGACACCGAAGGCTGGACCTGGGCGTCTAGCTCCATCAAAGCCTTGACCAGACTGGACTTGCCTGCGCCACTGGGCGCAGCCACCACAAACAGGTTACCTGGATAGTTCATGACCATGATGCTTATTCAATGTTCTGCACTTGTTCACGCATCTGTTCGATCAGCACCTTCATGTCGACCGAAATGCGGGTCAGTTCCAGTGCCGCCGACTTGGAGCCGAGCGTATTGGCCTCACGGTGCAGTTCTTGAATCAGAAAGTCCAACCGCTTGCCAATGTCACCGCCCTGATGCAGCAGTCTTTCGATCTCGTCCAGGTGCGACCGCAGGCGCGTGAGCTCCTCGGCGACATCAATGCGGATGGCAAATGCGGTAGCTTCGGTTAGTGCACGCTCTTGAACTGCGGCAGTTGCACCGCTGGCAGCGCCAGTGCCGAGCTGCATCGCCTCGTCCCAGCGCTCAATGAAGCGTTGGCGTTGCTGTGCCACCAGTTGCGGGATCACGGGTTCGGCCTGGGCCACCAGGTCGCGCAGTTGCCCGATGCGCTCGAGCAACATGGTCGCCAGTTTGGCACCCTCGCGCGCACGCGCGCCCAGCAGCGCCTCAAGTGCTTGCTCGGCAAGGACAAGGATGTCGCTGGACAAATGCTTGTTGTTTGTGGTGGGGGGGCCGCTCAAGCGAATGACCTCTGCCACGCTCAAGGGTGCAGCGCCGGGTAGCCACGCACGCACGGTGTCCTGAATCGCATTGAGCCTTTGCAGCAAACGTGGCGATGGGTCCACGTTGGCGTCGAGCTCGGAAGACTCCAGCGCGGCGCGTAGCTCCACCTTGCCACGTTTGAGCTTTGCGTTCAATTTTCCGCGCAGGGCGGGCTCACACGCGCGCAACTCATCGGGTAAGCGAAACGAAAGATCCAGAAAGCGGCTGTTGACCGAGCGCAGCTCCAAGCCAAGGCGGTTACCGGATGCGTGTGCCTCGGCGTCGTCCTCAAGGGGTTTTGACACCGGCTTCTGGGCGCTGGCGTAGCCGGTCATGCTGTAAACTGCCATGAGGGTATCTTTTCAAAAAATAAGTCTGAGAATACCCGGCTCACGTCGCGCCAAGCACTCCAGTTATCCGAAATTATGTCAAAGGTCAAACCGTCCCCGTTGCCGCCGGGTGTCACGATCGGTGGTTACCGTGTCGTGCGACGGATAGCCGCCGGTGGTTTTGGTGTTGTGTACCAAGCCAGCGCAGCGGACGGTCAACAGGTGGCCATCAAGGAATATCTTCCGGCCACCCTGACGACGCGCGAGGCCGGCGCGCTCACCCCTCAGGTTGAGCCGGAAAAGCTGTCGTTGTACCGGTTAGGTCTGAAAAGTTTTTTTGAGGAAGGGCGCTCGCTGGCGCAGATATCGCACCCTGCGGTGGTCAGCGTGATGAACTTCTTCCGTGAGAACGACACCGTTTACATGGTCATGAATTACCTGGAAGGCGCCAGCCTGCAGGACTACATTGTGTTGGCGCGCGATCTCAAGCAGCCCAAGGTGTTTCGTGAATCCACCATCCGTTCCCTGTTTGAGGAGGTCCTGCGCGGCTTGCGCATCGTGCATCAGCACAAGATGTTGCATCTGGACATCAAACCTGCCAACATTTTTATCACCAATGATGACCGGGCGGTGTTGATCGACTTTGGTGCTGCGCGCGAGGTACTCAGCAAAGAGGGCAATTTCATCCGTCCGATGTACACCCCCGGGTTTGCTGCGCCCGAGATGTACCGGCGCGACAGCAGCATGGGGCCCTGGACCGATATTTATGCCATCGGCGCCTGCATGTTTGCCTGTATGCACGGGTATCCCCCCAGTGAAGCACCTCAGCGCAGGGCTGACGACCCGATGGTGCAATCATTCCGACGCTTGCAGGGGGTGTACTCAGACAATTTGATTGAAGTCGTTCAATGGTGCATGTCCTTGGACCCGGTCGCCAGGCCGCAGTCGGTGTTTGCGTTGCAAAAAGAGCTGAACAATCCTGGTGCCTTGCGCTACACCCGCCTGAGCGTGGGTGACAAGATGCGCCTGAAGCTTGATGACGTCGTCTCAGGGACCCGCAAGTCGGTTCTCAAGCCAACCGTTCCGCAGCGGAACTGACATGAAATTTTCGGTCTTTCAAGTCAGCCGAAAAGGCGGGCGCAAAAACAACGAAGACCGCATGGGATATTGTTACACCCGTGCCTCGGCCTTGCTGGTCATGGCAGACGGCATGGGAGGTCACCCAGAGGGCGAGGTGGCAGCCCAGTTGGCGCTGGAAAGTGTGGCGCAGTCGTTTCAGCAACAGGCGTGTCCTGAGTTGCCCGACGTCAATGCATTTTTGTCTGGTGCGATGATGGGCGCGCACCACGAGATTCTGCGTTACAGTGTGCGGCAGGGCATGGTGGATTCACCTCGGACCACGTTGGTTTTGGCAGTGGTCCAGAACGGTGCACTGTGTTGGGCCCATTGTGGTGATTCGCGCCTGTACCTGGTTCGACAGGGCAATCTGGTCACGCGTACCCGGGATCATTCCATGCTGGAGCAGCAGCGTGGCAAGATGTCACGGGAGACCGTGTCAAGCCGCAATGTGTTGTACACCTGCCTCGGTTCACCGCTCGACCCGGTGTTTTCTGTCAACATGCCCGTGCGTCTCATGCATGGTGATCGTGTCATGTTGTGCTCTGACGGCCTGTGGTCGGTTTTGTCCGAAGAAGAGATCGTTCGTGAGTTGAGCGCCAAATCGGTAGACCAGGCTGTGCCAGACCTGGTCGAGAATGCATTGCGCGTTGGTGGCGTCAGTTCCGATAACGTAACTTGTCTCGCGCTTTCCTGGGAAAGCCCTGACCAGGCTGAGCCGTTGAGCGTGTTGGACGGCGCCGACGTCACCACTGGCGGATTTTTCGCTTCCACAGTGCAAGCGGGTTGGTCCGATGCGGAAGCCGAAGGGGGAGAACTCGACGATGCGGCGATCGAACGCTCCATTGCCGAGATCAACGACGCGATCCGCCGGGCCTCCAAAAAGCCAAGCTAATCCTTCCAAGGAACCCCATGCCCGTTTTTTTCCGTAGTGCCAGCCGCGCTGTGAACGCCATGCGCCCGGTGCGCATGACGCGCAGCTACACCGTCCACGCCGAAGGCTCGGTCCTGATTGAGTTCGGCAACACCAAAGTGCTGTGCAACGCGTCGGTGCTGGACAAGGTGCCGCCGCACAAAAAAGGCAGCGGTGAAGGCTGGGTGACCGCCGAATACGGCATGCTGCCGCGCGCCACCCACACCCGTGGTGACCGCGAGGCCGCGCGCGGCAAGCAGTCGGGGCGAACGCAAGAAATCCAGCGCCTGATCGGGCGCAGTCTGCGCAGCGTGTT
>Ga0172372_10013098_pt1 | contig 10314 bp, 10 predicted proteins | sample LakKiv5m_2_FD_114544 | JGI IMG/M metagenome (GOLD analysis project Ga0172372, IMG submission 114544) | Freshwater microbial communities from Kabuno Bay, South-Kivu, Congo - kab_092012_9.5m | ecosystem: Environmental > Aquatic > Freshwater > Lake | place: Democratic Republic of the Congo... | reverse complement strand
GAGGTCTGCCAAGGTCAGGGCGTGAAGCGCATCGAGATGCACTTCCTTCCTGACGTCTTCGTCGCGTGCGAGGCGTGCAAGGGGAAGCGCTACGCGCGCGAGACGCTCGACATCCGCTACCGGGGCCGCACCATCGCCGATGTCCTCGACGCGACCGTCGAGGACGCGCTCAGCTTTTTCGACGCGCATCCGAAGATCAACCGCATGCTCGAGTGCCTGCGCGACGTCGGCCTCGGCTACATCCAGCTCGGGCAGGCGTCGACCACGCTCTCGGGCGGCGAGGCCCAGCGCGTCAAGCTTGCGACCGAACTCGGGAACGCGACCGACGCGCAGACGCTGTACGTGCTCGACGAGCCGACGACGGGCCTTCACTTTGCCGACGTCGCGCGATTGCTCTCCGTGCTCGAGCGACTGGCCGACAAGGGCCACACACTCGTCGTCATCGAGCACAACCTCGATGTGGTGAAATGCGCCGACTGGATCGTCGATCTTGGTCCGGAGGGCGGCGATCGCGGCGGCACGGTAGTGGCGACGGGCACGCCCGAACAGGTCGCGCGCGCAAAGGGCAGCTGGACTGGCAAGTGGCTGAAGCCTCTGCTTGCCGCGCGGTGACCGACACGCGCCGCAGCGGAGAGAGACAGCTCATGAACGACAACGCCCGGCGAAATCGCCGGGCGTCGTCGGTTTCCGTGCGTGACTGCGGCGCGGTCGCGCGTCACTTGATCTTGAACTTGACGTCCGGCCCGGGCATCACGTGACCCTCGACCGGCGAGAAGACGAGCGCGAGGTGGTGGGTCGCGGTCGGAGCCTTCCGCGTGCTATTTGCGCGATTGCGCGCGCGACGGAAGACATCCTCAATCTCGCCGCAGAGATTCCGGAGCCGGGCCACCTCGTCGTCGGTGAGACTCTCCCACTGGAGCACGATTCGCTTCGCGCCGAGTCCTCCCGCCGTCTTCACGTCGGTCGCGACCGCGCGACTCTCGGAGAGCCACGGACGCAGGAAGTCGGCAGCCTTCGCGAGATCGCGCTTCGAATCGGACTCGATCGGGAAGACGACTTCACCGATGGTCGCGCGGTAGTAGCGCGGACGCTTGCCGCGCCGACCGGGGTTGGCCTCGCCAGCACGCGAGACGAGAAGTCCCGCGCGCTCAAGGTGCCGGAGGTGGAAGTAGAGCGCCGTACGGTTCAATCCGATCGCGTGCGCGAGCTCGGTGACCGAGGTTTCGCCAAGCCGTCGAGCCGTCTCGAGGATGCGGAGGCGCAACGGAAGGCGTACGGCCTGCCAATGCTGCGCGCGAGAGAGCTGAAGGATGGGTGCTTCGTTGGATGAATCGGGCATGGTTGTCAGGGACTCGGTGGAGCGCCGTCGATCTATGGCGCGCCGAAGTGCACTACATGTGCCGCCAAACCGGTCCTTCGTGCGACGACTGTCAAGCGTCCCATGCCGTCGGACGCAGGCGCTGCCAGTGGAGTGAACCCACCGACGTGTCGCACGAGTTGGAGCAGTTCGTGCGCTGCAAAGGGATGCAGCGATTCCCCGCGGTCTTCACACGCGCTCGCTCGTGCGCGGGCTCTCACGATGAGAAGCCCGTCCGCAGCGAGGAGACGCCTCGATTCCCCAAGTAGTCCTACAGGATTCCACGTTCTTTCAAGCGTGTCAAGCAGTGACACGACGCAAAATGCGCCGGAAAGCCCTGTTGTCGAGGAAAGCTCCTCGAGCGTTGACAGTTGAAGTGATCCGCGAGGCTTCGCGGCGCGCGCGATAAAGGCATTCGCGGCGTCGATGCTTGGTGCGTGCTCCTCGAACGCGACGACGTCCGCTCCTTCGCGCGCATGAAGAAACGCCGTGAGCCCGCTGCGGCAACCGAGCACCGCAGTCGAGCCCTCCGTCGCACGCAGCATGGCGAGTTCCTGCGCGATCGAGGCCTGCGTCGCTGGATCGGATGCAAAGCGCTCCCACTCGCCGCCCGGCGGGAGATCGCCCGTCTCGGCAGGATTCCACCGACGCGGCGCCGACAGGCGCGCGCGCTCGACAAGCGGCGTCCCGGCATAGCGTCGCCAGACCTCGGCAAGGTCGGGCGCGAGCCGATCCACCCCCCACTTCTCCCGAAATCGCTCGAGGCTTCGTGCGAGACCCTCACCGGTATCGGCCTTGTTCGGACGCCAGTGACGCTCGGCATGGAAGTGCCGAAACACGACGCGCTTCGTCGCGAGTGCCTTCCAACCCGCAAGGTTGAGACGCATCGCAAGTTCCTCGGTCTGTCCCCGCATCACCGTCTCGTCGTATCCATCGACCGCGGCGATCGCCGCACGGCGCGAGGCGTGGAAGCAGCCCATCGCATGCTCGACCTCGAGAACATCCGGCAGATCGTCCTCGCGCGCCCCCTGACAGAGGTGGTGGTAGCCGAGCGGACTGAGGATCGCGTCGCCGAACGCATGTACGCGTCCATCGGGGAGCTTCTGGAGACCAGTGACGACGCCAACCTTCGGATCACCAGAAAGAAGCGCCACGCACTCGGCGACCCAGCGCGGCGTGTCGATCAGGATGTCGCCGTCGAGTCGACACACGAACTCACCCTCGGTCGCGGCATGGATCGCGTTCAGGACGTGCGACAGAATGCCCGAGTGTGTCAGTTCGATCAGGCGCAGGAACGGGCGGCCTGCGCGGGGACCGCGCGTCCACGTCCGCGACGCCCACAGACGCAGCGTGTCGAGGCTGTCGTCGGTCGAGCCATCGTCGCCGACCACGATTTCGAGATCGGTCGGGTCGTCCCACAACGTGGCTTCGAGATTGGCGAGGAGGTCGCCGATGAAGTCGCGGCTTCCGTCGCGCGAACTCGCGCGGCCGTTGTTGTAGTTGGGGATGATGACCGTCGCGGTGGGCGCCATGGCAGCGAAAGGGGAATGAGATGGGAACCGGATGGAGGCCGGCACCGGGAGATCGACCGGGACCCCGGGCCCGCTGCAGCAATGCGGCCCATTCGGGGCGCATGCTCGGGGATCGACGGAGGAACCGGCTCCCCACCCGCTACCATCGCGCCGATGCCCGTTTCCTCCGACTTCCCCCCTGTCGAGGCACCGAAACTCGCGCTGCGCGTCCTGATGATGCCCCGCGACACGAACCACCAGGGGTCGATCTTCGGCGGCATCATCCTCGCGCACGTCGACCAGGCGGGCTACATCGAGGCCCGTTCGCACGGGCTCCACCGATGGGTCACCGCGAGCATCGAGCGGGTCGATTTCAAGGCACCCGTGCACGTCGGCGAGGTGGTCGAGTTCAAGACACGCACCATCCGCCTCGGACGGACGAGCGTCGCCGTGCAGGTCGTCGTCGACGCCGAGCGGCTCGACGGCTCGTGGGCGCGCGTCACGGAGGCGCAACTGACGATGGTCGCCGTCGATGCGACGGGGCGATCGATCCCCTTCCGCGAGACCCCGGGGACGACCGCATGAGTCGCGCGCGACTCGGCATCCTCGTCTCGGGTGGAGGGCGCACGGCGCTCAACATCGCCGAGCGCTGCCGCCGCGCGCCATCCGGTCTCGATGCGCACCGTGCCGCGGGCCTCGTCGAGCAGAACCTAGAAGCCGACATTGCGATCGTGATCGCGCATCGCGAGGAAGCGCCCGCCGTCGCGCGGTGCCGAGCCGCCGGCCTCCGAGTTGCGGTCGTTCCGATCGCGGGCGAAGCCGGTATCGCCAGCGTCGAGGACCGCATCGATGCGGTACTTGAGGCGGCACGCGTTGAACTCGTCTGCCTCGCTGGCTATCTTCGGAAGTTTCGTGTCGGCGATCGCTGGGCGGGCCGCGCCCTCAACATCCATCCTGGTCTCCTTCCTGACTTCGGCGGACACGGCATGTACGGCGATCGCGTGCACGCGGCCGTGCTTGCGGCCGACGCGCGGGAATCTGGCTGCACCGTGCATGAGGTTGACGGCGAGTATGACCGCGGTCCAGTCGTGATCGAGCGACGGTGCGTGGTCGAGCGCGGCGATACGGTCGAGTCGCTCGCCGCGCGCGTCTTCCGGCTCGAGTGCGAGGTATATCCGGAGGCGATCGCGAGGCACCTCGCACGGCTTCGCGCGGCACGCGTCGCACCGAGCATGGAGTGCGTGCGATGAGGGTCGCCGCGCGCATCCTCGCCGCGATGATGTCGGCGGTGTGCCCCATCGCAGCGATCGCACAGGTGACGCCACCCGGCTCGACCGCTCCGAAGTCGAAGCCTGCGGAGAGTTCGCCCTCTGGCGAGAAAGCGAACAACGCTACAAGCGACGCGGCGCTCGATATCGCGCTGCGTGCCCGGGATTTCGCCGCGATCGATCGGATCGTCGAGGCGCGCATCGCGAGGGGCGATCGCGATCCGGTGCTTCTCTACAACGGCGCCTGCGCGCTTGCGCAGCTCGGGCGTCACGATGCCGCGGAAAAGCGGCTGCTTGATGCGATCAAGGCTGGTTTCCGCGACTTCGACACGCTCGAGCGTGACGAAGACCTCGAACCGATCCGCGCCTCGCAGACCTACGAGGCGATCATGGAGGCGCGCGAACGCGTCGAGCGCACGGAGCGCCCGGCCCCGGCGCGCGGCCGGCCTGCGCGGGGCCCGAAGCCCGATCCGCTCGCGACCTGGCAGAAGGAGCACGGCGACGACTACCGCTATGAGCGCGATCCCGACCGCGGGCTTGTGTACGCCACCTTCCTCGAGGAGTCGTCGCACGCGCGCATGAAGGAGATCCTCGACGAACTTGGCGCGCATCTGCTCAAGGCGTACTTCGGCAAGCCGCCGGAGGATCCGGTGCTCATCGCCATCGTGCGCCCCGAGGATGCACGCAAGTACCTCGACCGCGAGGAGGTCAAGGGCATGTACCTCCACGATGCGCGCAGGCTCGTCGCGCGCGATATGGGCCAGTCGCTCCAGCACGAGTTCGTGCATCTCCTCCATTTCGCGCACATGGAGCGCACCGGTCAGCGCCATCCGATCTGGATCCAGGAGGGACTCGCGAGCCTCTACGAGAACTACACCGTGCGCGCGGACGGCGAGTTCGAGTTCAACCCGAACATCCGCTTCAACATCGCGCGCCGGCAGGTCGTCTCGAAGACGGTCACGCCGTGGAAGGAACTCTTCGCGCTCGATCCGAAGGCCTTCATGGCCGACGCCCAGCGCGCCTATCCACAGGTGCGCGCGATCTTCGAGTTCCTCGCGCGCGAGGGCAAGCTCGAGGAGTTCTACAAGGCGCTCTGTGCGACCTCGCGCGACGATCCCGACGGCACCACGGCGCTTGAGCGCGTCTTCGGCATGCCCATCGCGCGGGTCGAGGAACGCTGGCAGAAGTGGATGATCGACCGGGGCGCGGTCGACGACACCGTTTCGCGTCGCGACGCCTCGCTTGGATTGACCGCCGACGACTCGGGCGACGGCGTGCGCATCCGGTCGCTTGTCATCCGCAGCGCGGCGAAGGCGGCGGGTCTACGTGTCGGCGACGTCATCTTCGCAATCGACTCGGTGCGCGTCTCGAATCGCGAGGAACTGGTACTCGCGGTGGCGCGCCTCGAAGTCGGTCGACCGATCCGCGTCGACTATCGCCGCGACGGTCAGGAGCTGTCCGCGGAGGTCACCCCGCGCCCCCTCGGGGAATGACGCGCGCCGTCGGGATTTTGCCCCGCCACGAGGTGCGACGCTTTCCCTACACTCGGCGCCCCGAAGGAGGGCAGCGTGGGTCTCGACGGCGGTCTCAACGGCGGTCTCAACGGCGCGCAGCGAACGAACCCGGCGACTGGCACGGTTGCGCCACGCCGCTCCGGATCCGTCCGTTTCTTCCTGCGTGGGCTTGGCGTGATCCTTCCGAGCGTTCTCACGCTCTGGATTCTTGTCGCTGCATTCCGCTTCGTCGACGGCAACATCGCCGAGCCGATCAACGCCGGCATCCGACTGCTGGTCGCGGCGAGCAGCGAAGCCGCCGGATCGGACGCCTTCGTGCCGTCGGCCGCGGAGATCGCCGAAGAGCAGACGCGCGCCTCGCGCCTTCGACTCGACTCGACCGAGAACGCAGCGCGCTGGCGGCTCGTCCGGGAGAACGTCGCCAACTGGTGGTCTGTGCGCTGGTACCTCGACCTCGCGGGATTGGCCCTCGCGATCGTGGCGGTGTACATCCTGGGGCGGCTCGTCGGCGGCTACCTCGGACGACGGCTGCTCACCGCGTTCGAGTCGGGTCTTCTCACCGTGCCCGGCATCCGACAGGTCTATCCGGCGCTCAAGCAGGTGGTCGAGTTCCTCTTCGGCAGCGAGAAGAAGAAGCTCAACTTCAACCGCGTGGTCATGATCGAGTATCCGCGCCCCGGACTGTGGCAGATGGGACTCGTAACCGGCGATGCGACGCCGGAGATCGTCGCGGCCTGCGGCGATTCGGTGACGGTCTTCGTGCCGAACTCCCCGGCTCCGTTCTCGGGTTGGACGGTCACCGTGCCCCGCGCCGACGTCCGGGAGATCCCCCTCACGGTCGACGAGGCGCTCCGCTACCTTGTGTCCGCGGGCGTGGTCGTACCGACCGATGGGTCGGCAGGGCGCAGTCCGGGAGCTGGCGACGGAAGTTCGTTGCCGGGGTCGCGATAGGACGCGGGCAGTGGCCCGCGTTGCCAGCCGGGTCGTCCATCAGGTCGTCGACCGGTTCATCGAAAGGAAGTTCTATGCAGATCAACGTGAAGGGCAAGCACCTCGAGATCACCGAAGCCATCGACACCTACGTGCGCAAGAAGTGCGAGCGACTGACTCGGTACTTCGACAAGGTCCAGTCGATCGACTGCGTGATCGAGAAGGAGGCCACCGGCTTCCACGTCGAATTCATCGTCGACGTCGAGCACCACGAGGACTTCATTGTGAACTACCGCGACGCCGATCTCTACGCGGCGATCGACCTCGCCGTCGACCGCGAGGCGCGCGTGATCAGTGAGCACAAGAAGCGCCTGCGCGACCACAAGCACGGCGGCTGACGCCGTGACGGCGCGCGATCCGCGTCGGCGAACCAACACCGAGAGTCATGCCGTCCGCACCGTCACCGTCCGGACGCCCATCGAAGCGCAGAGGAATCCGAAGCAGATGAAACTCCGAGAAATCGTCGTCGAGAAGGCCATCGTCCCGAATCTGGCCGCTACCAAGCTCGAGGAGGCGATCCACGAGCTCCTCGATGCGCTCGTCGCCAGCGGCCGTGTCTCGAAGGACATGCGCGACACCTTCGCGAAGGCCATCCTCGCGCGCGAGAAGAAGGGCTCGACCGGCCTGAATCACGGCGTCGCCATTCCGCACACGAAGACGACGTCGGTGAAGTCCCCGCTTGTCGCCGTCGGCGTCAGCCGCAACGGCGTCGACTTCAACGCGCTCGACAAGCAGCCGGTGCACTCGATCTTCCTCATGCTGTCGCCGGAGGAGAACCCGACCCTGCACGTCGATGCGATGAAAGCGATCTTCACGCAGCTCAACAAGGACCAGTTCCGTCGGTTTCTTCGTCAGGCGACCACCGTCGAGGCCGTGATGCGTCTCCTCGACGAGGCGGACGCAGGCACCGTCGGCCGCTGAGCTGGCCGCATCGCACCGTCCTCACCCTCGACTCAAGGCTTTCCGCCGCTCGTCTTCCGCCCTCCCTCCTGCCTTCCCATCGCCCACCCGAACTCACGACGAACATGGTCTCAGCGCAGGTCACCATCTCGAACCGACTCGGGCTGCACGCGCGGCCCGCGATGTCGTTCGTGGAGGAAGCCTCGCGTTTCGCCGCCACCGTGAGCGTGCGCAAGTGCTCGGACGACGAAACCGTCGATGGAAAGTCGATCCTGCAGATGCTGATGTTGGCTGGGACGTGCGGCTCCGTACTCGAGATCGGTGCCGACGGCCCCGACGAGCAGGATGCGCTGGCGGCGCTCATCGCGCTTGTCGAGTCCAAGTTCGGCGAAGAGGAGTGACCGCGCGCTCCACTGCGAGGATCACCCGATGCGCTCGGCGCCGGTCGCACGGCTCATAAGTTGGCGCAGCGCCTCGCGGGGATCAAGTCGATCAAAGACCATCGCCGTGACCGATTCGCAGATTGGCAGTTCGATGCCTCGCTCTTGCGCCACGCGCACGAGCGCGCGCGAGGTCGGCACACCCTCGACCACCGAGGTCATGCGGCCGAGGATCGATTCGGGCGCCTCGCCGCGCGCGAGCGCCTCGCCGAACGAGCGGTTGCGGCCTTCCGGCGCGAAGCACGTGGTAGCGAGGTCGCCCACGCCCGAGATCCCGAAGAAGGTCTCCATGCGACCTCCGAGCGCGACGCCGACGCGCGCGATCTCGGCGAGCCCGCGCGCGAGGAGCGCGCTCTTCGTATTCATGCCGAGCCCCATGCCATCGATGACGCCCGCCGCGATCGCGATGACGTTCTTGCAGGCGCCCGCGAGTTCGACGCCGACGAGGTCATTCGACTGGTAGATCCGAGTCCACGGCGAGGTGAATGTCGTCTGGATCGTGGTCGTGAGCGCGGCGTCCGGGCTGGCGGCGACCAGCACCGCGGGAAGGCGACGGGCGAGTTCGGCCGCAATCGTGGGGCCACTCAGCGCGGCAACGGGCGAGCGACCTCCAAGCGCTTCATCAAGGATGTCGCAGGGAAGGCGGAACGTCTCGTTCTCGATCCCCTTCGCCACGCTGACGACCGGTGTCCCGCGCGCGATGGATCCACCGAGCCTGTTGAACGTGGCGCGGATGAACTGAGTCGGGATTGCACACACGACGAGGTCCGCCGCGGCAAGCGCCGACGGGTCAGCCAAGACCGCGACCGACGGATCGAGCCGGAAGCCCGGTAGGCGCACGCTGGTCCGGGTTGCAGCAAGCCGCTCGGCCTCGGCCGCGAAGGGCGAGATGATCGTGGTGCGCACGCCCCTGACGAGGAGGAGGTCGGTGAGGACGAGGGCCATCTGACCGTCCCCGACGATCCCGACGTGTGGGCTGGGCGCGTGCATCGTCACCGCCGCAGGATAACCCGATGGACCGAGCGCCGCGCGGCGGAGCGATCCCTGCGCCGACAGCAAGCGACCTGCGCGGATCGGTCAAGGATCGTGCAGGAACCGCCGAGGTGTCCATTCGATGTCGTTTCGATGTCGTTGGCTCGGGGCGATCTGGCAGAGGACCGCGGGCGTAGCCTCTGCTACCCTCTCCGCTCGAGCCCCGAACATGTCGACCCTCACTTCGACCGCGATCGACAAGTCCACCCGCACTTCTTCCGAGGATGCCGGCGGCGCCGAGCGCCTTGAGCGGCAGTTGTTCATCGCCCTCTTCGGCGGTGTGCTGTTGCTCGTGGCGTGGATCGCGCCCTTCTTCGGAATCGAGGAGTCGGTCGCCAAGTTGCCCGCGCTCGTGGGCGCCCTTGTGCTCGCCGTACCGCTCGCCCGCGGCGCCTTTGAGGAACTAACCGAGGGCCGCGCATCGAGCGACAGCCTTGCGAGCCTCGCGGTCTTCGCCGCGATCGCAAACGACATGTACCTCGCGGCGGGCTTCCTCGCCTTCTTCCTCTGGTTCTCTGAGCTCGTGCTCTCGCGCACCGCTTGGGGCGCGCAGCGCGCGATCCGTGACCTCATCGAACTCACCCCCGACATCGCCCGTCTCGTCGACGCCTCCGGAGCCGAGCGCGAGGTGTCGCTCTCGGAGGTCAAGCGCGGCTCGATCATCCGCGTACGCCCCGGCGAGAATCTCCCGGCCGACGGCAACGTGCGCGCCGGCACCTCGAGCATCAACCAGGCGTCGCTCACCGGCGAGGCCGTGCCGATTGAGGTGCAGCCCGGGACGCCCGTCTACGCAGGCACCACCAACCTCACCGGCCAGATTGAGATCGAGGTGACCGCCGTCAAGGGCGAGACCACGATCGGCAAGGTCGAGAAGCTGATCCGCGAGGCCGAGAGCGCGAAGGGCCGCAAGCAGGAACTCATCGAGCGCATCGCCGCGTACTACGTCCCCGTCGTCCTCATGGTGGCCGGCATCGTGTGGTTCTTTATCTCGAAGTCGGGATCCGCCGATGCGAAGGCCGACGCCGCGCAGCGTGCGATCGCCGTGCTCGTCGTGACCTGCCCGGGCGCCCTCCTCATCGCGTATCCGACCGCGATGGTCGCGGCGTTCGCGGCTGCCGCGCGCCTCGGCGTGATGATCAAGCAGACGCGCACGCTCGAGGCCGCCGCCGACGTCGACACCGTCGTCATGGACAAGACCGGCACGCTGACCACCGGAAAGTTCGCCGTGAGTCGCCTCGCACCAGCCGAGGGTGTCGACGGTGCCGCGCTGCTGCAAGCGGCCGCGGATGCCGAGCAGTCGTC
>Ga0172372_10013097_pt1 | contig 10315 bp, 7 predicted proteins | sample LakKiv5m_2_FD_114544 | JGI IMG/M metagenome (GOLD analysis project Ga0172372, IMG submission 114544) | Freshwater microbial communities from Kabuno Bay, South-Kivu, Congo - kab_092012_9.5m | ecosystem: Environmental > Aquatic > Freshwater > Lake | place: Democratic Republic of the Congo... | reverse complement strand
GGCTAATAATGGTTCCACTTAGAACGGAAGATCGTCTTCCTCGTCAGATGCCAGACTCGTTGTTGCAGCCGGCGCCGGAATTGGATCTAAAGACATGGCTGTTGGACCTCCCTGAGGAATTCCCTGAGAAACATTTCCGACAGCGTCTATTCTGAAAGCGTCAACATTGTGATACCATTTCCCGGAAAATTCTCTAGAATACAAGTTAATGGAAACCTCAACTTGCTGGCCAATCGAAAAGCGGCTTAAATCAGCAATTTTCTCTTCACCAAACAGCCCAATGCAAAGATCAGGATTGTACATGTCACCGGTATCAATGATAAAGCTTTGTTTTTGCCACTCTTTACCGGCTTTACTTACCCCTTTTTCGATTGCCAGAATTGATTTAATCTTTCCAGCTACTTTTAAAGCACTCATATTTATTGTTTGTTGTTAGTTTATCCGTTATTAAAGGAGAGCAAGGTCATCCAGGCTTCCTCCAGTTTGTTTTCCGCCAAAAGGGTTTTGGCTTTCTCGTGTAATGCCAATTCCAATGCAGCAGGTTTGTCTTCTAAAGATACAAATAATTCGCTTAGCTCCAACAGCTTGTATTCATTCACATCCGTTTCATTCGGTAATTCTTCAATTCCGCCCAGGTGACCGAGATCATTTCCTGTTAGGATAGTGCTTTTTCGAATATCTTCCGGTATCTGATCATATCCAATACCACAAGTGGTTATCGGTTTGGCAATTTCGAACATCGAATGTTCATCTGCACGACAATACCAGTTGCCTCCCATTCGCGAAACAAGATCAATCTTCTTCTGATCGATCATTCCATTGTCATCCAGTACCTTTTCACTGATGTGGATCTTTACCACTTCACAGATGATAAGATTTCCAGCGCCTCCGCCATCTCCCAATTCAACAACTTCGTTTACCTTGCATTCAAACTGCACGGGCGATTCACCCACACGTTTTGGTTTCACGATATCTGATTCCAATGCTGTGAAGCCGGCTTTTACAAATTCGCTTGTTCCCGGAGGATAGGGAGAACTCGCCAAACTCATTTGATGCACAATAGCGTGGTTCACAATATTGATTACTACCTCAGGATGCACTTTTACATTATTATAGGTATCCTTGGTGGTATTGGATCTTCCTGAGCGTGCAGGGGAGAAGATCAAGATCGGAGGATTTGCACTGAATACATTGAAAAAACTGAACGGCGCAAGATTGTCGTTCCCTTCCGCGTCCACCGTAGAAGCAAAGGCAATTGGCCTTGGACCAATGGCTCCAAGTAAATATTGATGGACCTTTTGTACTGTTAGTTCCTTTGGATCGATGCTAAGCATTGGGCATTCTTTCTTAAAATGCAAAGATACTTGGAATTGGTCTAGAGCTTTGGCGGTTCAAATGAATCTTTTCCACAATTTTTCAAATCAGGTTGAAAAAACCAATAGTTATTCATTTGCGATTCTAAATAAATCTTTATCTTTGCACTCCGTTTACGGAAAAACAACTCAAGCGAGAGTTAGGAATTTGAAATAGAATTTTTGCGGATGTGGTGAAATTGGTAGACACGCTAGACTTAGGATCTAGTGCCGAGAGGTGTGCGGGTTCGAGTCCCTCCATCCGCACGAAATGGTCTCGTTAATTTTTTGCGAGGCCATTTTTAGTTTGTATAAGTTAATTTTTACGAAATGAACGTAACAAGACACGATGTGGACGCGCTGAACGCAGTGCTGAAAGTGAAGATTGAGCAAGCTGATTACCAGTCAAAGGTAAAAGCTGCATTGGAAAAATATCGCAAAACTGCGAAAGTACCTGGTTTCAGACCTGGACATGTTCCATTTGGACTGATTCAGAAGCAATACGGTAAGGCGGTATTAGCTGATGAATTGAACCGCATTGTGAACGATGGCTTGTACAAGTTCATCGAAGAAAATAAAATTGATATTCTGGGAAATCCTATTCCTAAGGATGGGACAGATGTCGTTGGAAGTTTTGATCAACCGGATACGTTTGAATTTGAATATGAGATCGGTTTAACACCAAAATTCGAGATTCCACTTTCTGCAAAAAGCAAATACGATTATTTGCAAGTGAAAGTTGATGAAGATCTTATCAATAAGCAGATGGAAGACCTTACGCGTCGTTACGGAAAACTTGTTTCTGCAGAGGAAGCAGGTGAGAAAGATATGGTCCTTGCGCAATTCGTTGAGTTGAATGACGACGAGTCGATCAAAGAAGGTGGTGTATTGCATTCTTCTACGGTGTCGCTAGAATTCGTTGAAGATAAAGCCACGAAAAAAGCATTGACGGGTAAAAAAATAGGTGAAAAGCTCATCGTAGATCCTTCCAAAGTTTCCAGAGGTGGAAAAGACACGGCTTCAATGCTGGGGATCAAAGAAGAAGATCTCGATACGATTTCCAATAAATTCGAATTGACGATCAATGAGATCAAGCACATGGAACCCGCTCAACTGAATCAGGAACTGTTTGATAAATTGTTCGGAGCAGATAATGTTCATTCTGAAAAGGAATTAAAAGAACGCATCGCGAATGATTTGAAAGGAATGTTCTCTAATGACTCAGACCGCGTGTTGACAAGAGCTATTTACAATGACCTTGTTGAGAAAACCAAAGTCGATCTTCCGGATTCGTTCCTGAAAAGATGGATCAAGCTTTCCAATGAAAAAGCAATCTCTGAAGAGCAGATCGAAGCTGAGTACGATGGTTATGCGAAAGGACTTAAATGGCAATTGATCCAGGGAAGCATTTTCAAGGATAATCAGATCCAGTTGGATAATCAGGAAGTAGTTGAGTTTACTAAAGGTCTTTTAGTAAGCAACTATGCGCAGTATGGTATTCCTGCACCTGAGGATGCTGAACTTACCGCTTCAGCTATGTCAGTTCTTAAAAATCGTGATGAAGCTAACCGTATTTACGATATGCTGGCAGAACAGAAATTGACCAAATATTTCAAAGAAACAGTGAAACTCAATGAGAAACATGTTTCTTACGATGAGTTTCTGGAAATAGCATCTAATTAATTTAAAATAGCCTCAACCAAGTTGGGGTTATTTTTTGCTTTTATTTATGAGCCACACTTCACCGAATAATCCTTTGGTACTTCACAAAATCATTTCGTGCTGTATTGTTTTTTGGTGTATGGTTCATATCAGTGCCCAACCTGCGAACCAAAACAGAAAAAAAAATCCCTACAGCTGGATTTATTCCATTGGATATGTGGTTGTAAACGATAACGAGGAAAAATTACCGAATCTGTTTGATGTCCAAAATTCTTGGAATTATGCCATGTTTCCTAGCTATTTCTCGATAAATAAATTTTCCAAGAAAGGATTTAGTAACGAAGTGGTATTTACATATACTCCTTATAGAACACAAGCTATTGTCAATGGAAAACCAGGAGTGAGGGGATTCCTTGTTTCAGCAAATTATGCTTACAAATTTAATGTCAATCAGTTTGTGAAAAGTATGCCTCGTGATATTGACCCTTTCATCGCTGTTGGTGGTGGACTAACTTATCGCGCTATTGATTCCGGAGGGTTGACAGCAACTGCAAATTTGCATCTTGGCATCAACCTCTGGTTAACAAAACATTGGGGAATTCAAGCACAGGGAATTGGAAAACTGGCTTTGGTTCAAGATATCTATACGACGAATAAAGATTACTTACAATTCACAGGAGGTGTTATGTACAGAACACTACCCCGGAAACGATACGTAAAAGATAAAAGGCGTTACGGCTGGACCAGAGAGCATAATCGCTATAAAAAAGGAGATTCCCGTTAATGAATCAATACATCGTACGGTAACCTCATCTGAATACCTGATCGGCTTTCTAATTTTTTAAGTTCATTGTAATACATTAAAAACTCATCAGAAAGTTTACTTTTCCCGGTCCCAATTAGTCCTGAACCATCACTATCATCTTTTAGTTCTTCAATGATCTCCGAGAATTTGTCACTTTCCATAAGCGGATAGTATAAAATTCTTTGGTCCTTAATATCGGCTTTTTTTGCAGCATAGGTAATTGCATCCTGTAGCCCACCGATTCTATCGACAAGACCAAGCTTCTTGGCATCAGCACCAGTCCATACTCTTCCACGGGCCACCACATTCACTTGTTCTTTGGTCATTTTTCTACCTTCAGCCACGCGACCAAGGAACTGGGAATAAATGGAGTCGATCTCTTGTTGTATGAAATTCATTTCTTCACTGCTTAATCTGCGATTCAAACTCATGTTTGAGTGAAGGTTGGTGGAGGCACGATCGAATGTAAATCCAAGTTTGTTCTCAAACATTTTCCCCAAATAAGGAATCATTCCAAAGACGCCAATAGAACCTGTAATAGTTGTTGGCTCTGCGAAGATTGCTGTTGCAGGAGCAGCAATGTAATACCCCCCGGAGGCCGCTACATCGCCCATGGAAACAATAACTTTTTTAACTTTATTCGTGAGGTAAACTTCTCGCCAGATCTCATCACTTGCTAGTGCACTTCCCCCAGGACTGTTAACTCTGAAAACAACGGTTTTGATTGACTTATTGCCCCGCACATCTCGGAATAATTTACAGATATCTTCTGAACTCAATTCATCACCGTTGGTAGAAACCTCTCCTTCAGCAAGAATAACAGCAATGTTCGGTTTGTCGTTCTTTGTTAATACCTGATTCTGTTTGAACTTTTTTCGGGCATACTTTTCAAATGCTTGAAGGCTTAGGTCTTCCTCATTATCTACACCTACCTTTTTAGCAAGTAAAGAAAGGATTTCATCCCTGTATTTTACCCCATCCAAAAGATCATAGGCTACTGCATCGTCCGCACGTTTTACCTTCATGCTGTCGGCCAGGTTATTCAATATTTCAGCATTCAATTTGCGATCTGTAGCTATGTCAGTTCGTATATCTTCCCACATTGATGTCAGGTATTTGTTGATTTGCAATTTTGCGGAATCACTCATAGAGCTCCTGAAAAAAGGCTCGACAGCGCTTTTGAAATCGTTGTTTGATCCTCTGATCACCTGAACCTCGACGTCGAGTTTGTCTAATGCACCCTTGAAGAACATAAGTTCGGTGCCCAAGCCAGTAAGTTCCATGGTCGAGGAAGGAAATCCGTAATTCTCTTTCGCAACAGAAGTGACGTAGTATTCTTTTTGTGAAATAAGTTCCCCGGCATTGTAAGCCACGATAAACTTACCTGATCGCTGAAAGGCTTTTAAAGCAGATCTGATTTCCTTTGCAGTAGCATATCCGCATTGAAGGTCTTCGATCTCCAAAAATAGTCCTTTGATTTTTGAATCATTTTTTGCTGTTTCCAGACCAAACAATACATCGGAAAGTCCAATGGTTGATGTAAGTTGAAAAGAAGAAGGGTCCAACGAAACATCCGAGCGCTCTTTGATAACCCCATTCAAGGTCATGTGTAAAATGGAATTTCGTTTTACAGCCAATGGTTTAGGTCCGAAATCACCGAAACTTCCTATGATTCCTCCGATGATCAACGAGAAGATCAGGAGTCCGATTAAAGACATAATAAATCCTGCGAGTAAGCTAGGCCAGAAGATTTTACCGAATGAAATGCGCTTTTCGTTCATGAAGTTGATTTTAAGGTTAAAAATAGTGGGTTACGTAAACGTACCCAACCTAATTGGGATTAGTGGCGTTTCTTTTTCGTTGAAAGTTGCTAAACACGTGATGAATGTTTGATCATTCTATGTCGAAGTCAGCTTTCGGGAATGTTAATTTACAACCCGAATTACGCTGAGAATAAAATTCTCCTTAATTTTTCGGTCTAAAACTTAAAGCTAAAACTTGAACTATGAGAAAATCATTACTTCTCTTTCTATCTTGTTTCATGTTTTTATCGTTGAATGCCCAAAAGTATTCTAAGGTAAAGATCTACGCTGATGCTGAAGCGCTGCTTCGTTTGTCTCAATTGGGTGTTACAGTCGATCATGGAACTTACAAGCACAATACATTTTTCATCTCTGACTTCTCTGACAGAGAAATAGAGATCATGAAGAACAATGGGTACAACATTGAAATTATTATTGATGACGTACAGGCTTACTTTCTGGAACAAAATGCTTTGAACAGAATGCCTGAGAAAAATGTTGCCTGCTCCGGTAGCACTGGAGGTGGTGGTTCGAGTGGTTTTACACCTGCCACGCCTTCCAATTTTAATCTGGGTACGATGGGTGGATATCTCAAATACAACGAGATGCTCGCTGAGCTTGATGCCATGGCTGCACAGTATCCTACATTGATCTCGACGAAGACACAGATATCGACCTTTCTGACTCATGAGAGCCGACCCATATATCATGTAAAGATTTCAGATAATCCTAACACCGACGAATCCGTAGAGCCCAAGGTGCTCTACACCGCGATTCATCATGCGCGTGAGCCTATGAGCTTGATGGAAACAATTTTCTACATGTGGTATCTGTTGGAGAATTACAACACCAATGAAGAAGTGAAATACCTTGTTGACAATACGCAAATGTATTTTGTGCCGTGTATCAATCCTGATGGATATGTATATAACGAGACGACCAACCCTTTAGGCGGAGGAATGTGGCGTAAGAATAGAAGGAATAATGGTGGGGGAGTTTACGGGGTGGACTTAAACAGAAACTATTCTTACGGTTGGGGTACAACAGGGACTAGTTCACAGACTAGCAATGACACCTATTGCGGCACTTCTGCTTTCTCAGAACCGGAAACACAAGCTATACGATGGCTTGTTCAGAATCATGACTTCAAAACAGCGCTGAATGCACACACATACGCTGAGTCCATTTTATTTCCTATAGGAACAACTACGGCGGAATTTGCCCCGAGGCACGATTGGTTTCAGGACGAGACAAATCATATGGTTCAATACAACGGTTACAGTGCAATAAAAAGTTCGGGGTTGTATCCGGCTTCCGGTGATTCTGATGACTACATGTACAAGGTAGATATCGGAATTGGATCAAAAGATACGATTATGGCCCACACGCCAGAGGTCGGTACAGCATTCTGGCAACCTTCCTCCGAAATTGTGTCCACTTGTCAGGAAATGGTTTTCCCGAATCTTGTTCTTGCGCATTTGACTAGAAAATATTTGATCGTTCAGGATACGGATCCATCATCCATTTCTGCAACTTCAGGAAATTTTAACCATTCGGCTAAAAGACTCGGATTGGAGGATGGTGCTGTTACGGTCACTATTGAGCCGCTGTTAAACATTTCATCAGTGGGTTCACCTGTTGTACACAATATTCCTTGTCGGGCGACAGAAACAGGTGCAATCTCCTATACGTTGTCACCTACAATTCAATTCGGAGATTTGGTGAAATATGTGTTGAAGACAGATAATGGACTTTGGGTTAAAAAGGATACCATCATTAAAACGTATGGAGCTCTTACACTGCAGGCATTGGAAGATGGTTCTACAACGAACTGGACTGCCTCGCCAACTTCGACCAGTTGGACAACAACGACGAGTACCTTCGTTTCTGCTTCAACTTCATACACTGAGAGTCCATCCGGAAATTACAGCAACAACCAGAATAAATACTACACTTACAACACGTCTATTGATCTGACGAACGCAACTGCAGCAATGATCTCTTACTATTGTAAGTGGGGCATCGAAACGGACTATGATTTCTGTCAGTTCCAAGTCTCTGCTGATGGCGGTGCTACCTGGACAGGACAGTGCACAAATTACACGGTGATGGGTACAAGTGCAAATGGAAGTGTACAACCAAACAATCAACCTGTATATGAAGGAACACAATCTTCTTGGGTGTTGGATGAGGTGAACTTAAGCGATTATCTTGGACAGACCATCGAAGTACGTTTTCAGTTTAGATCTGACGGCGGAACTACTGCAGACGGATTCTATTTTGATGACTTTAAGGTGATGTATAATATTGCAGGACCTGTTACTACGCCAGTTGCTTCATTTCAGCCGGCTCAATCCTCAGTTTGTCTTGGTACGGTGATTAACTTCATTGATTTTTCAACGAATGTACCAACCAACTGGAGTTGGGATTTCGGTGATGGGTCTACATCAAATCAGCAGAATCCATCGCATACCTATCTTACTTCGGGTGTTTACACGGTGACATTAACGGTTTCTAACAGTGCCGGATCAAGTTATCAATCAACGACAATAACGGTGAATACCTCTCCAACCGTTACCCTTACAACATCTGATTCTGACAATACAGTTTGTGTGTCATCTGGGTCTGTAAGTCTCATTCCTACACCTTCGGGAGCACTGTTGTATGGACCAGGAGTAAGCGGGACCTTATTCGACCCTGCTTCAGTGTCCACTGGCGTTGGAACATGGTACGTCATTGCCTCTTACACGGATGCCAACGGGTGTCAGGATTCTGCTTCCGTGGCAATCACTGTGGAGGCATGTGCTTCTATTGGTGAACAAGAAGCGACCAATATCCAGATTTATCCGAACCCAACGAATGGTACATTTATCATTCAGGGTTTAGAATTGAATACACGTATTGAGGTAGTTGATATCAACGGAAAGCTCATTTTTAGTGATGTTTCCAAATCATCAAAAATGGAAATTGTGTTGACGCAGGTTACTAATGGAGTATACTATCTTAATACCTACACAAACGGTATTACGAAAAGATTCAGGTTGGCTTTACTTTAAGAACGAAAAGGGAGGGAAAATTTCACTCCCTTTTTTGTTTTAAATAATTGGAATGCCTTTATACTATTTGATCTCGAACTTCTAGCCGTGCATCGTTTCACTCTGGCCATATTTGTCCATGAGCGTTGCTTCAAAGGCAAGGAATTCCTGCCAGCATTTATCGACATCTACACCTTTCCCATATTTTCGGGCAAATCCAAGAAATGTTGTGTAATGACGCGCTTCACTTTCCATTAAAGAGCGGTAAAATTCTTTCAAGTCGTCATCGTTGATCTCCTCTGAGAGAATCTTAAAGCGCTCGCAACTTCTCGCTTCGATCATTGCGGCAAATAGCATTTGATTTACAAAGAAACCCTTCTTCGAACTCTGTGTTTTTGTTTTTTTGAGGTATTGTGCCAGATCATTGACATAAGGATCTTTTCGCTCAAATCCGAGGGTATAGCCGCGTTCAAGCAGTTTGTCGTGAACCATTTTAAAATGTTCCATTTCTTCCTGACAAATGGCCGTCATGGCATCAACCAGATCAGAATAGTGCGGATATTGGACGATCATAGAAATCGCATTGCTGGCTGCTTTTTGTTCGCAGAAGGCATGGTCTGTGAGGATCTCTTCAATGTTTTTCTCAACAATATTCACCCATCTCGGATCGGTTGGCATCTTTAACCCCAGCATGTCAGATTTTTAATGCAAAGTTAAGAAGCAGCAAATACAGTTGCCACATGAATGCGTATTTTTGATTCAAATAGATTCACATGAAATCAGTCGTTTTATTTTTCCTACTAATCACCTTTGGATTCAAAAGTTCAGCACAGTCTGAAAAGGCACCTAAACTCGTTGTAGGTATTGTGGTTGACCAAATGTGCTACGATTATCTTTATCGTTTTCAAGGTAAATTCAGTGATTCAGGATTTAAAAAGCTGATGAATAAAGGGACGAATTGTCGAAATACCCGTTACAATTATGTTCCCACATTTACCGGTCCCGGTCATGCTTCGATCTACACGGGTACCACCCCTTCAAATCATGGCATCGTTGCAAATGACTGGTATGATCGAACTTCGGGAGTTTTATTCAATTGTGTGGATGACGCTTCGGTAAATACAGTGGGTAGTAACACCGATGAAGGGAAGTGTTCTCCGCATCATCTGAAAACCACCACCATTACGGATCAATTAAAAATGACCTATCCGGATGCAAAAGTGATCTCCATTTCTATCAAAGATCGCGGGGCCATATTGCCTGGAGGACATTTAAGTGATGGGTCTTACTGGTATGATTCCTATTCTGGAAACTTTGTGACAAGTACATTTTACAGAAAAGAATTACCGGTATGGGTGGATGCATTTAACAAGGAACAGCGTCCTCAGAAAGCCTTGAGTTCAACTTGGAATACCCTCCATGATCTTTCAACGTACACAGAAAGCGGACCTGATAATTCGCCTTACGAGCAAATCTTTCCGGGCAAACAAACACCTACATTTCCTTATGAGCTCCAGAAAATGCGAGAAGGGTCACAAGATTTTTCACTTTTTACATATACGCCGTTTGCTAATACGGCACTTACTGATCTGGCGATTAAAGGAATTCAATCGGAAGGACTTGGAACTGACTATCGCACGGATATGTTATGCATAAGTT